>Ga0299913_10000208_pt1 | contig 32383 bp, 34 predicted proteins | sample RVTome_9_FD_201360 | JGI IMG/M metagenome (GOLD analysis project Ga0299913, IMG submission 201360) | Soil microbial communities from uranium-contaminated site in the Upper Colorado River Basin, Wyoming, United States - RVT155D38 (version 2) ... | reverse complement strand
GACTGGGCGTCGGCGTAGCCCGGCTTGTCCGACACGCCGGTCCACACCTGCTCGGGGTTCATGCCCCGGTAGCGGAAGTAGACCTCGGCCTTGCGGCCCACCGCGTACAGCCGCACCTCGCGGCCGGCCTCGCGCTCTTCGTTGACCAACCGCTCGGCGCGGCGGATCACATTGGTGTTGTAGGCGCCCGCCAGGCCGCGGTCGGAGGTGATCACCAGCACGCCGACCGCATTGACCTGCTCGCGCGCGGCCAGCAGGGGGTGATCGCGCAGGCTCGCCTCGGTGGCCAGGTCACGGATGACCTGCGTGACCATCTCGGCGTACGGGCGCGCGGACTCGACCGCCCTGCGCGCACGCGCGATGCGGCTCGCCGCGATCAGCTCCATCGCACGCGTGATCTTCTGCGTCGACTTGACGCTTCGGATCCGCCTGCGAAGGATCCGCAGATCCCCTGCTCCTGCCATCGGGCTGCTCCTACGGCGCCGGCGGAGCGTCGGTGTCCGCGATCGGACCCGCCTGCTCCTCGGTCTCGGTCTGGCCTTCGGGGCTCAGCGACGGCAGGTCCGCCGTCGCGTGCGGCTCGGCGGCCGCGGCCGGCTGCGAGCTCACGAACGACGCCTTGAACGCCTCGATCGCCTTGTCGATCTCGGCGACGCGGTCGTCCTCCAACTTGCCGTCGTCGCGGATGCCGGCGAGCAGGTCGCCGTGGCGGCTGCGCAGGTACTGGCGCAGCTCGGTCTCGAAGCGGCGCACGTCGGGCACCGGGATGTCGTCGACCTTGCCGTTGGTGCCGGCCCAGATCACGATCACCTGCTCCTCGACCGGGGCGGGGGCGAACTGCGGCTGCTTGAGCAGCTCGACCAGGCGGCGGCCGCGGTCGATCTGGGACTGCGACGCCTTGTCGAGCTCGGAGCCGAACTGGGCGAACGCCTCCAGCTCGCGGAACTGCGCGAGGTCGAGGCGCAGCGTGCCGGCCACCTTCTTCATGGCCTTGATCTGCGCGGCACCACCCACGCGCGACACCGAGATGCCCACGTTGATGGCCGGACGCACACCCTGGAAGAACAGGTCAGTCTCCAGGTAGATCTGCCCGTCGGTGATCGAGATCACGTTGGTCGGGATGAACGCCGAGACGTCGCCGCCCTTGGTCTCGATGATCGGCAGCGCCGTCAGCGAGCCGCCGCCGAGCTCGGGCGACAGCTTCGCCGCGCGCTCCAGCAGGCGCGAGTGCAGGTAGAACACGTCGCCGGGGTATGCCTCGCGGCCCGGCGGGCGGCGCAGCAAGAGCGACAGCTGGCGGTAGGCGTCGGCCTGCTTGGACAGGTCGTCGTACACGACCAGGCCGTGCTGGCCCTGGTACATCCAGTAGCTGCCGATCGCGGCGCCGGTGTAGGGGGCGATGTACTGGAACGGCGCGGGCACCGAGGCGGGCGCCGAGACGACCGTCGTGTACTCCATGGCGCCGGCCTGCTCCAGCCGGTTCACGATCTCGGCGACGGTCGAGCCCTTCTGACCCACCGCGACGTAGATGCACTTGACCTGCTTGTTCGGGTCGCCGGTCAGCCAGTTCTCGCGCTGATTGATGATCGCGTCGATGGCCACGGCAGTCTTGCCCACCTGGCGGTCGCCGATGATCAGCTCGCGCTGGCCGCGCCCGATCGGCGTCATCGCGTCGATGGCCTTGATGCCGGTCTGCAGCGGCTCGCCTACCGGCTGGCGCTCGACCACCGACGGCGCCTGCACCTCGAGGCCGCGGCGGCCGTCGAGCTTGGACTCGTCGAGCGGGCCCTTGCCGTCGATCGGGCGGCCCAGCGCGTCGACCACGCGGCCGAGGTAGGCGTCGCCAACCGGCACGGCGAGGACCTGGCCGGTCGGCTTGACGACCTGGCCCTCCTCGACGTCGGCGTTGTCGCCCATGATCACGGCGCCGATGGAGTGCTCGTCCAGGTTCAGCGCGAGGCCGTACAGCCGCTGGCCGTCCGAGCCCACGCCCAGGTCGAGCAGCTCGTTGGCCATCACGCCCGGCAGCCCGGAGATGCGGGCGATGCCGTCGCCGGTCTCGATCACGCGGCCGACCTGCTCGCGCTCGAGCTCGGGCGCGTATGCGTCGACCTTGGACCGCAGGATGCCGGCGATGTCCTCGGCGGAGATGCTCAGCTCAGTCATCGGATGTCACTCCACGTGGTGGGGATCAGGCCCCGGTCAGGCGAGCCTTCAGCTCGGTGAGGCGACGGGCGACGCTGCCGTCGATCACGGTGTCGCCGATGCGGACGTTCAGCCCGCCGACGACGTCGGGATCCACGACGACCTTGATGTCCACGGTCTGCCCGGTCGAGCGCTGCAGGGCCTCGGCGAGGCGCTGGCGCTGGTTGTCGTCGAGTGGCACCGCCGAGCGGACCTCGGCGATCGCGGTCGAGCGCTCCTGCGCGGCCAGGCGCACGGCCTCGTCGGCGATCTCGAGCAGCTGGCGGCCGTGGCCGGCCTGCAGCACGAACACGACCGCGGCCACGGTCTGCGGGTGGGCGCGGCCCGACAGCAGCTCGACGGCCAGGTCGGCCTTCGCCGCGACGTCGGCGCCCGGGTCGCTCAGGCGCTGCGACAGCTCGCCGCTGGCCTGGATCGTGCGCGCCAGGCGGAACAGCTCGTCCTCGACGCGATCGAGGGCGCCCTCCGCCTTGGCCGCCGCGAGGATGGCCTGGGCGTAGCCGCTGACGATGGCGTGATCGACCATCAGTTCATCCCCGACAGCTGGTCGATGTAGGAATCGACGAGCGCCCGGTGCTGGTCGGCGGACAGCTCGCGCTGCACGATCTTGCCGGCCACCTCGACCGACAGGGCCGCGACCTGGCCGCGCAGGTCCTGGACCAGGCGGCCGCGCTCGGCGGCGAGGTCCTCGCCGGCCTTCGCCCGGATCTGAGCCGCCTCGGCCTCGGCCTTGGCGATGATGTCCGCCCGGACCCGTTCCGCGTCGGCCTTGGCCTGCTCGACCATCTGGTTGCCCTGCGCCCGCGCCGCGACCATGTCGGCCTCGTACTGGGTCTGCGCGGCGGCGGCCTCGGCGCGTGCGCGCTCGGCCTCCTCGAGCTTGCCCTGGATCGCGGCGGACCGCTGCTCGAGCATCGCGTTCATCTGCGGGAACGCGAACTTGCGCAGGATCACGAACAGGATCAGGAATCCCACCGCGCCCCAGACGAGCTCGGGCAGCGCGGGCAGGACGGTGCCGAGGCCCCCGCTGGATTCAGCGGCTTCCTCACCGTGTTCGGCGGTGACCGCGAACAGCGCCGTCGCGAACAGCATGGTGTTCCCCTTGTGGTGTCGTGATGCGGACGGCTAGGAGATGATGAAGCTCAGCACGAAGCCGAACAGCGCCAGGGCCTCGACGAACGCGATGCCCAGGAACATCGTGGTGCGGACCATGCCCGCGGCCTCCGGCTGGCGGGCCATGGACTCGATGGCCTTGCCGACCAGGAAGCCGATGCCGATGCCGGGGCCGATGGCGCCCAGGCCGTAGACCAGGCCCTTGCCGATCGCTGCGATGTCGCCTTCCATTCCTTGCTCCTGTTCTTGCCGGCGCCCGCAAGCGCCGTATCGGTAACGGTTGTCGGTGATCTGACGGTGCCGCGGATCAGTGCTCCGGGTGGATCGCTCCCCCGATGTAGACCGCGGCCAGGATCGTGAAGATGTAGGCCTGCAGCACGCCCACGAGCAGCTCGAAGCCGATCAGCATGGGTGCCGCCGCCAGGGCGACGATGCCGATCGGGAAGCCGCGGGGATTGAGCAGGAACGCGTTCACGGCCAGGAACACGATGGTGAGGATGATGTGGCCGGCGAGCAGGTTGGCGAAGAGCCGGACCGCGAGGGTCAGCGGGCGCACCAGGAAGACCGACACGATCTCGATGGGGGTCACCAGGATGTAGATCGGGATGGGCACGCCGGGCGGGAAGGCGACTTCCTTGAAGTAGCGCAGGCCCTGGTGCTTGATCCCGGTCCCGATGAAGATCAGCCAGGTCAGCACCGCGAGGAACGCCGGCAGGGCCATGCGCGAGGTCGGCGGGAAGTTGATCCCCGGCAGCACCTCGAACAGGTTGTTGATCCACACGAACATGAACAGCGTCGTGAGGAACGGCACCCACTTGTGGCCGTCGTGGCCGATGACCTGCACGGCGATCTGCTCGCGGATGAACTCCACGATCGCCTCGGCCAGCGCCTGGATCTTGCCCGGCACGATCTTGGGGGCACGGAACGCCACGATGAACAGCAGCGAGGCGATCGCGACCGCCAGCAGGGTCAGGATGACCGTGCGGTTGATCGCGTACAGGGTCCCCGGGAACCAGATCGCCGGGAACTCGAACATCTCCTCCAGCGGAGGGACGTGGAAGGGCGCGGGAATCGTGTTTGCGGCGAACATCGGCGTCACGCCGTCGTCCTTTCCGTACCGACCGGGCTCGAGGGACCGGGTGCGCCGGTACGGACCCACCAGAAGCCCGGCGTGCGGCTGACGTGCCGCACCTCCCAGGCCAGGGAGCCGACCAGCAGCACCGCGGCGGTGATCGCGAGGCTGGGACCGTGGATGGCCTCGACGGGGTCGAGCACCACGATGAGCAGAGCGTAGATGAACAGCCGCAGGCCGAACCCGGCGACGTTGGCGACGAGCACGGCGGTGTCGGAGATGCGGGCCGCCCGCGCGGCCACGGCCGCGGAGATGCCGAACATGCCGAGCACGACGGCCGCGCCGATGGCCGCGCCGAGCAGGCCGCCGGGACCGACGAAGAGCGCCGCGAGGATCAGGCAGGGCACGGCGAGCAGGAGCACGGCGCGCGTCGCGGATGCCGCGATGCGCAGCTCAGGTGCCTGATTCGCCTGCACTGACGCTGCCTTCCTCGTTCTGGGCGCCGCGTGGTTCGTCTCGGCCGTGGCGGTGCCAGGCGAGATAGATCCCGGTTGCCCAGCCGAGCGTGAACCCGGTGATGAGCAGCCAGGGTGCTGTCCCGAGCCAGCGGTCCAGCAGCCAGCCGATCCCGCCCCAGGTGAACACGGCCGAGATCAGCTCGACCATGAGCACCCATCCCGAGTCCGCCGCGGCCCACAGTTGCCGCTGCGCATCCTTGTCCGCGTGCGGAAGGGGAGCAGCGCCGCCGGTGTGCTCGGGGGGGGTCATGGCCGGGCTCAGTCTACGGAGTGCCCCCCAAGGGTGTCAAAGCGCGTTCGAAGTGCGTTTTCGCAGGTCAGAGGCATATTTACGGTTCTGGGGGCCGAGCATGTGAAAAAAAACACAAGCTCACGGGGCGTGAGCGGACCCCTTCGCGAGCCGCGGCACCACGGCGGCGAGCACCGCCACGACCACCCCGGCGGCGAGGATCCCGGCCACCAGGACCAGCGGCAGCAGGCTCACCCCGACGGCCCCGAAGGCCAGCAGCGCCGACCAGTAGTACATGATCAGCACGGCGCGCCGCTGGCTGTGCCCGATCTCGATCAGCCGGTGGTGCAAATGGCGCTTGTCGGGCGAGAACACCGGCTGGCCCGCCCGCAGACGGCGCAGGATCGCCCAGGTCGTATCCACGAACGGCACCGCGAGCACCAGCACCGGCACAAGCACCGGCACCGAGAACGCGGCGAACGCCCCGCGACTGGGCTGCACGGTGCCGCCGATCGCAGAGACCCCCGCGGCCCCCAGCAGCAGGCCGAGCAGCATCGCGCCGGTGTCACCCATGAAGATCGACGCCGGGTTGAAGTTGAAGACCAAAAAGCCCAGGGCGGCGCCGATCACGGCCACCAGCACCAGCGAGGCGGACGAGGCGAGGCCGACCGTGGTGGCCTCGGCGAGCTCGACGTAGCAGAACAGCGCGACGGCGGCGATCGTCACGATGCCTGCGGCCAGGCCGTCGAGGCCATCCACCAGGTTCACGGTGTTGACCATCGCCACGACCGCCGCGACGGTCAGCAACGCACCGAGATCGCTCGACAGCGACACGACGCTGCCGGGATTGCCCGGGATGTAGACAAACAGCAGGTTCACGCCGAACAGGACCAGCACGCCTGCGGCCAGGATCTGCCCGGCGAGCTTGGCGGGCGCGGACACCCCGCGCGTGTCGTCCAGCACGCCGAGCACCACGATCACGAGGCTCGCGAGCAGAATGGCCTGCGGCTCCGACGTGGTGCGGAACACGTCCTGGAACGCCGGCAGCCGGCTGGCCACCCCCATCGCCGCGAGGATCGCCGCGAAGATCGCGAGGCCACCCAGCCGCGGCGTGGGGCTGTCGTGGACCCGCCGCTCCCCCGGCAGGTCGACGGCGCCCCAGCGCGTGGCGAGCCGGCCAGCGACCGGCGTGGCGAGCAGCACCACGCCCAGCGCAGTCAAAAAGACCAGCAGGTGGTCGAGGGCTCCGGTCATGCCCGGGCGGGGATCAGGCGGCCGGGTCCGGATACACGGGGAAGCGACTGGTCAACTCCAGCACCTCCTTGCGCACCTGCTCGATCTCGCCCTCGCTGCGCAGCACGCGCGCGATCAGCGCGGCGATCTCGGCCATCTGCTCTGGGCCCATGCCCTGCGTCGTGACCGACGGCACCCCGATGCGGACGCCCGAGGCGACCAGCGGCGGGTTGGGATCGAACGGGATCGCGTTCTTGTTGAGCGAGATGCCCGCCGCGTCGCAGCGGCGCTCGGCCTCGGCGCCGGTGATGCCCAGCGGCGTCACGTCGGCCAGCAGGTAGTGGATGTCGGTGCCGCCGGAGATGATCCGCAGGCCCTCGGCGGCGAGCGCCTCGGCCAGCGCGCGCGCGTTCGCGACGACCCGCGCGGCGTAGTCGGCGTAGGCGGGCTGCAGCGCCTCGTGGAACGCCACCGCTTTGCCGGCGACCGCGTGCATCTGCGGGCCACCCTGGAGCATGGGGAACACCGCCTTGTCCACCGCCTGCGCGAACTCGGCGGTCGACAGGATGCAGCCGCCGCGCGGCCCGCGCATGGTCTTGTGGGTCGTGAACGTGACGACGTGGCTGTGCGGCACCGGGCTGGGGTGCTGCCCTCCGGCCACCAGCCCCGCAAAGTGCGCGGCGTCCACGAACAGCTTGGCGCCGACCTCGTCGGCGATGGCGCGGAAGGCGGCGAAGTCGATCACGCGGGGGTAGGCGGTGGCACCCGCGACGATCACCTTCGGCATGGCTCCCAGGGCGATCTCACGCACCTGGTCCATGTCCAGGCGCTCGCTGCCCTCGGCGACGCCGTAGGCGGCGATCTCGAACCACTTGCCGCTGAAGTTCACCTTGGAGCCGTGCGTGAGGTGGCCGCCGTGCGCGAGGTTCATGGCCATGACCTTGTCGCCGTGCTCGACCCCCAGCGCGACGTAGGCGGCCATGTTGGCCTGGGCGCCCGAGTGCGGCTGCACGTTGGCGTGGTCCGCGCCGAAGATGGTCTTGGCGCGCGCGATCGCGAGCTCCTCGGCGACGTCGACGAACTCGCAGCCGCCGTAGTAGCGCTTGCCGGGATAGCCCTCGGCGTACTTGTTCGTGAGCACGCTCCCTTGCGCGGCGAGGACCGCCGGCGAGGTGAAGTTCTCACTCGCGATCAGCTGCAGGTTCGTGCGCTGGCGGTCGAGCTCGCCCGCGATGGCGGCGGCCAGCTCGGGATCCGTGCGCTGCAGCACGTCGTAGTCGGGACCCCACGTCTTGCTCATCGCTGCTCCTCGGCCTGCTCGCGTTCCAAATCGGCGATCTGCGCCAGGCGGCGCTCGTGCCGGCCACCGTCGAACCCGGTGGCCAGCCACAATGCCACGATCTCGTCGGCCAGGCCCGGCGCGACGATGCGCCCGCCCATGGCCAGCACGTTGGCGTCGTTGTGCTCGCGCGACAGGCGCGCGGTGTACAGGTCGTTGCACAGCGCCGCGCGGACGCCCCGCACCTTGTTGGCGGCGATCTGCTCGCCCTGGCCGCTGCCGCCCAGGACGATACCCCGCTCGGCCTCCCCCGCCGCGACGGCCCGGCCCACCGCCGCCATGATCGGCGGGTAGTCGACCGATTCCTCGGAGTCGGTCCCGAAGTCGGCCACGTCGTGGCCAAGTCCCGCCAGGGTGGCGATCAGGTGCTGCTTGAGCGGGTAGCCGGCGTGGTCGGCGCCGATCGCGATGCGCATCTGTGTCCTCCTACTCGGGATCGGTCACGTATGGACCGGTCGATGCCGTGCCGTGCGCCGCGGCGTCGGGGCGGACGCCCCAGCCGACGGCCCCGGTCGCGACGTCCATGGCGGCCTGCTCGGCGATCGCCCCCTCACGGAGCACGACCGCGGTGTCCGTGGTCACGTCGACGATGGTCGACAGTGCCCCGGCGCGCACGCCGCCGTCGATCACGAGCGCCACATCCGCGCCGAGCTGCTCGGCGGCGTCCTCGGCGGTGCGTGGCACGGCCATGCCCGCGCGATTCGCCCCCGTGCACACCAGCGGCCCGATCTCCTCGATCAGCGCGGTCACGAGGTCGTCGGCCGGCATGCGCAGCATCACGGTGCCGCGCGATTCGCCCAGGTCCCAGGTGAGGCCTTCGACGGCGCGGAGCACGAGGGTCAGCGGCCCCGGCCAATAGGAGGCCATGAGGCGCTCGGCGGGCTCCGGGATCCCCTCCACCAGGCCGATCGCCTGGCGGGGGCTGCGCACCACCACGGGCAGCGGCACGTGGCGGGTGCGGTGCTTGACCTCGAACACTCGGCGGGCAGCCAGGGGCTGGAAGGCGTCGGCGACCACGGCGTACGCGGTGTCGGTGGGGATCACGATCAGGCGCCCGGCACGGAGGGCTTCGATCGCGGCCTGCCGCGCGCGGTCGGCGTCGGACGCCGGGATGATCTCGGTCACAGCGCGGATGCTACGCGGCGGGCGTGACCCTCACGATCCGGGCACACCGCCGGGCACAAGGTCGTCGAAATCCGCGGCAAAGCCGACCAGGACCTCGCTGCGCACCACGTCGCCGCGAACGAAGCGGAGCGGCCGGTGATAGCGCCCGCCCCGAAGCGCGTAGACCTCGATCACCTCGTCGTCAAGGTCGACGATCCAGTACTCGGCCACACCGAAACGCTCGTACAGCGCGCGCTTGACGATTCGGTCCCGCCCCTTCGTCGACGGCGAAGAAACCTCCACCGCCAGGTCCGGCGCCGCGCGCGGATACCCACCGCGAATCCGGTCCAGATGCTCGGGCAGGAAGACCATGCCATCCGGTTCCACCACATTGCGCTGGTCGAACACGACGTCCAGTGGCGAGCCGTAGACGCGGCCGCCGAGATCGCCGACCACCTTGAGGAAGGCCGCCGACATGCACGTGACCACCCATTGATGCCGCTCGAGCGGCGACGGGGTCACGAAGAGCTCCCCGTCGATGATCTCCTGACGCTGGACCGTCTCGGGCATGCGCAACAGATCGTCCCAGGTGAGACGGGTCGGCTGTGTGGCCATTGGTCGTTCCTCCGCGCGGTCCAGGGCATTTTCGCACCTTAACCACGCCCGGGACACCCGCCGCGAAAATCGCTGCCCGCGACTGTGGAGAACTCAGCGCGGCAGGCGGGCGCGAACGAAGCGGGGGCGGCCAGTCAGATCCTCGAGTGCTTCGGCGTCGGCGAGCCCGGCGATCGTGGCGCGGCGGGCGCACTCGTGCGCACGCGTGTCGGCGACCTCGAGCAGCAGCCAGCCCCCTGGCGCGAGCCACTCCCCCGCCAGGGCGATCAGCAGGTCGCTCACCTCGTGGCCGGTCGGGCCGCTGACCAGCGCGAGGCGCGGGTCGTGGTCGCGCACCTCCGGCTCCAGCGCCTCGACCTCGGCCTCGGCCACGTAGGGCGGGTTGCTCACCAGCACGTCCACCGCGCCGCGCAGAGTCTCGGGCACCGCGTCGAGCAGGTCGCCCTGGGCCACCTGGACCGCCACCGCGCCGGTGCGCAGCGCGTTCTCGCGCGCGAGCGCGACCGCGTCCGGTGACAGATCGGTGGCGATCACCTGCGACGGCTGAGCCTCCGTGGCGATCGCGCAGGCGATCGCGCCGGTTCCGGTGCCTGGCTCGACGACGATCCCGCCCGGGGGTATCAGATCGACCGCGAGGCCGGCGAGCATCTCGGTCTCCGGGCGCGGGATGAACACGCCGGGCCGCACCAGGATGTCGAGGTGGCGGAAGCCGACGCTGCCGGTCAGGTGCTGCAGCGGCTCCCGGCGGGCACGCCGCGCGCCCAGCGCCTCCAAACGCCAGCGGCTGGCCTCGTCGAGCGGGCGATTGAGGTCGAGCTTCAGCGCCGTACGGGGCAGTCCCACGACGTGGGCGAGCAGCAGTTCGGCGTCCGTACGGGGGGACGGGACGCCGGCCTCGTCCAGCCGCGCGGTCAGCGCGGCAAGCGCCGTCCCCAGCGTCTCAGGCACGGCAAAACCTGGGGTGTGTTTGGTTTTTTAACCCCCCCGGGGGGCAAAAAAAACACCCCCGGGGTGTGCACGGGGGGGGGGTCGAGGCGACGCCGCTGCTCCTCGGCGATCAGCGCCTCGAGCACGGCGTCGATCTCGCCCTGCATCACGTCAGGCAGGTTGTGCGCCGTGAAGCCGATGCGGTGGTCGGTCACGCGGTTCTGCGGGAAGTTGTAGGTGCGGATCTTCTCCGAGCGGTCCCCCGTGCCGATCTGCGCCGCGCGCAGGTCTGCGCGCTCCTTGGCGGCGCGCTCCTGCTCCAGCGCCAGTAGGCGCGAGCGCAGCACACGCAGCGCCTTCTCGCGGTTCTGGATCTGGGACTTCTCGTCCTGCATCGACACGACCAGGCCGGTCGGCAGGTGCGTGATGCGCACGGCCGAGTCGGTCGTGTTCACCGACTGCCCACCCGGACCCGACGAGCGGTAGACGTCGACCTTGAGGTCGTTGGGGTCGACGTGGACGTCGACGTCCTCGGCCTCGGGCATGACGGCCACCGAGGCGGTCGAGGTGTGGATCCGCCCGCCCGACTCGGTGGCGGGCACGCGCTGCACGCGGTGCACGCCCGACTCGTGCTTGAGCCGCGAGTACACCCCGTGGCCGTTGACCTGGAACACGACTTCCTTGACGCCGCCGATGCCCTGCTCGGAGGCCTCCATCTGCTCGATCTTCCAGCCTTGCCGCTCGGCGTAGCGCGTGTACATGCGGTACAGCTCGCCCGCGAACAGCCCGGCCTCGTCCCCGCCCGCGCCCGCGCGGATCTCGACGATGACGTTCTTGTCGTCCAGGGGGTCGCGCGGCAGCAGCAGCAGCTGGAGCTTGGCCGCCAGCGTCTCGGCCAGCGCCTCGGACTCGTCGGCTTCCTGACGGAACAGCTCGCGGTCCTCGCCGGCGGACTCCTTGGCCAGCTCACGCGCGGCGGCAGCGTCCTCCATCGCCTGGCGCTGCGCGTTCGCGGTCTCGACGACTTCGCTCAGCTCTGCGTGGCGCTTGGCAATCTGGGTGTAGCGCTGGCCGTCGTTGTGCACAGCCGGGTCCGACAGCTGCTCGGTGAGCTCGGCGAAGGTGCGCTCGATCTCTTCGATGCGGCGGGCGACGCTGTCAGTGGACATCGGACAAACCTCTCGGGACGCGGGCGGGGCGGACACGGCCGCGCCGCTACCAGCCCGAGCTCGGCTCCTCCGCGATGTCGGCCTGCTCGCGCACGGGCACGCCCGCGACGTCGGCCGGCTCGTCGGCCACCGGGCCGGTGTCGTCGGGGCCCCAGACCAGGGCGGACGGCAGCTCGGGCGGGACACGCCCGTCGAGCTGGCCCACCGGCACGACCGCTTCGAACGAACGGATCGCGACCTCGATCTGGTCGTCGGTCGGCGGCTTGGTGGTGATCATCTGCAGCCACAGGCCCGGCTTCATCAGGCCGCGCACGAACCAGTTGTCCTTGCCCGCGCCCAGGCGCAGCCCCTCGTAGGCCAGGCCGGCGACCACCGGCAGCAGCACGACGCGCAAGGCCACGTGGTACAGCACCACGACGGCCATGCCGGCGCCCTTGGGCACCGGGACGATTGCGCCGCCGATCGAGTAGATGACGATCGCGAGCAGCATGACCATGAGCAGGAAGTTCGTGCCACAGCGCACGTGCAGCGTCGAGTACTTGCGCACCGCCGACGGCTCGAGCGGCTCGTCGTGCTCCCACGCCGCAATGGTCATGTGCTCGGCGCCGTGGTACTGGAACACCCGGCGGATGTCGGCGATCAACGAGATGCCCGCGAGGTACAGCAGGAAGATGCCCATGCGGACCACGCCCTCGACGACGTGGTACAGCAGGCCGTTGCCGATGCGGCCGGCGATGAACGCCAGGCCCGCGTTGGGCAGCACGATGAAGACGCCGACGAACAGCAGCAGCGCGAACAGCAGGCTGCCGCCCATGGCCTTGCCCGACAGCTGCTCGGACTCGTCGACCGACTGGTTCGCCGAGATGGTCAGCGCCTTGGTCCCGATGGACATGGCGTCGACGAGGCCGAACATCCCGCGCAGCATCGGCTTGGTGAAGATGGGATGGCGCTGCGGGAAGTCGCTGACGGCGTGGCGCTCCAGGTAGATCTCACCGCTGGGACGGCGCACGGCGATCGCCCACGTGCGGGCGCCGCGCATCATCACCCCTTCGATGACCGCCTGGCCACCGTAGTAATGGGGTGCGTGCGCGGTCCCCTCTTCCGCGGCGTCGCTCATGTGGTGGCCTAGGCCTTCTTCTGCGCGGCTGCCTGCTCCTGAGCGGCGGCCGTCTTGGCCTGGCGCTGCTTGTAGCGCTCCACGCGGCCACCGGTGTCCACCAGCTTCTGCTTGCCGGTGTAGAAGGGGTGGCACTCGTTGCAGAGCTCGACGTGGATCTCCGCCTTGGTGCCCCGCGTGGTGAACGTGTTCCCGCACGAACAGACAACCTTGGTCTGCACGTACTCGGGATGCGTCTCGGTCTTCATCACAACCTCGTATCGAGTGAGAACAACAGCGAACAGCGTAGGTGCCCGAAGCCCAACCCGCACACGCCGCTAGCTCTGCAGGTTGGTCTTCTGGATCTGCAGCAGGAACTGATTGTTCGAGCGAGTCTGCTTCATCTTGTCGATCAGCAGCTCGATCGCGCCCGGCCCCTCCAGCGCGTGGAGCACGCGCCGCAGCTTCCAGATCAGGGTGAGCTCCTCCTTGTCGAGCAGGAGCTCCTCCTTGCGCGTGCCGCTGCCTTCGATGTCGATGGCCGGGAAGATGCGCTTCTGCTCCAGGCGGCGGTCCAGCCGGAGCTCCATGTTCCCGGTGCCCTTGAACTCCTCGAAGATGACCTCGTCCATCTTGGAACCGGTCTCGATCAGCGCGCTGGCGATGATCGTCAGCGAGCCGCCGTGTTCGATGTTGCGCGCGGCGCCGAAGAACTTCTTGGGCGGGTACAGCGCGCTGGAGTCCACACCACCGGACATGATGCGGCCGGAGGCGGGGGCGGACAGGTTGTAGGCGCGGGCCAGGCGGGTGATCGAGTCGAGCAGCACGACGACGTCGTGGCCCATCTCGACCAGGCGCTTGGCGCGCTCCATGGCGAGCTCGGCGATCTGGGTGTGGTCGTCGGCCGGGCGGTCGAAGGTCGAGGCGACGACCTCGCCCGGGATCGACCGCTGCATGTCGGTGACCTCTTCGGGCCGCTCGTCGACCAGCACGACCATCAGGTGGCATTCGGGGTTGTTGTAGGCGATCGCCTGCCCGAGCTCCTTGAGGATGGTGGTCTTGCCCGCCTTCGGCGGCGACACGATCAGGCCGCGCTGGCCCTTTCCGATGGGCGCCATCAGGTCGACGATGCGCATCGAGATGGGCCCGTCGGGCGTCTCGAGGCCGAGCCGCTCGTCGGGGAACAGCGGCGTCATGTCCTTGAAGTCGGGGCGGTGCGGCAGCTGGCCGTTCTCGTCGAGCGTGATGCCGTTGACTGTCTGCACGGAGTGCAGCGCGGGCACCTTCTCGTTCGCCTTCTGCTGGCGGATCGGCCCCTCGACCACGTCGCCGCGGCGCAGGCCGTGGCGGCGGACGACGCTCTGGCTGATGTAGACGTCGCGGTCGCCCGGCAGGTAACCGGTGGTGCGCAGGAAGCCGTAGCCCTCCGGCAGGATGTCGAGGACACCGACGCGGACCTCTCCCGGCTCGGCGTTCGGGTCGTCGTCGACGGGACGGTTCTGGCGCTGCTGCTGGTGCTGGCTACCACCCTGGGTCTGCCCATGGCCCTGCCCGCCGCCCTGACCACCCTTGCGGCGGCGCTCACGGCGGTTGCGGCGGCTGCCGTCCTGGTTCTGCTGATTCTGCTGGTTGCGCTGGCCCTGACCTTGGCCCTGGCCGCCTTGGCCGCCCTGGCCTTGGCCGCCCTGCTGGCGCTGCCGCTCGGGACGCTGCTGGCGCTCGCCGCCGCCGTCCTGGCGCGCCTCGGGCTCGCCGCCTTCTGTGCGCGGCGGCGCTGCGGGCGCGGCGGCGGGCGCCGCCTGGGGCGTCTCGGCACTGTCGGCCACGTCCCCGTCGCCGTCCCCGCCGCGTTCGCGCGTGCGGGTCCGGACACGCACACGGGGCTCGTCGTCGTGGTCCGCGGTTCCGGCGCCGGGCCGAACCCGGGTGCGAGCAGGCGGGGCCGCCTCGGCCGCGCCGTTCGCGCCACCCTGCGGGCTCGTGCCCGCGCCGCCGTTCGACCCGCCGTTGGTCGCCTGGGTGATCGCCTCCACCAGTTCCGCCTTCTTCAGGCGCTGGTAGCCGCGCATCTCCAGCGATGCGGCGATGTCTTTCAGTTCGGTCAGCTGCTTCCGAGCGAGGACCGTGCGCTCCATGTTGTGTCTGCTCCTGTCGGGAAACGGCTCGCTGGCGATGCCTGAGCCGCGTTGCTGTGCGCCGGCCGAGTGCCCAACTCGAATGGCGGGCCGAGCCACGGTCCGCGAGAGGTGGGGGGTTTTCCGACCACCTCACGCCCGGTCCGGGTCCGGCAGAGTGGCTGCGAGTGCCGCACGGACGGCGGCGAGAGCGCAAGAGATGCTGCGAATCCCCCGGAGAACCTCCTCCACCCGCTTCGGGGAGGAGTCGGGAGCCACGCAAGTGTAGCCAACGCAATCCGCAGCGGCAATATGCCCGACCGCGGACGATTCAGTCCCGCGGCGGGCCGGGCAGGAACCGATCGGACCCGGCGCCCTCCAGCTGCCATTCCAGCGGGCGCACGCTCCAGAAGTCCCCGGCGGCCGCGCGCACGGCGTCGACGGCCTGCTCGTCGCCGGCGCCGACCACGGCCAGCACGCTGGGACCGGCGCCCGACAGGCACGCGCCGATGCCGCGCGCGCGCAGCTCGGCGACCAGGTGGCCGGAGGGCGCCATCGCCTGCAGTCGCACCGGCTCGTGCAGGACGTCGACCATCGCACGCGGGTCCCACGGCATCGCGCCGGCCAGCCCGGCCAGAACCACCGCGGCGCGGGCGCCGTTCGCGGCGGCGGCGGCCAGCGGCAGCGCGGCGGGCAGGATGCCGCGCGCCTCTTTGGTGCTCTGCCGCGCGCGCGGCACGCAGATCACCGGCCGCAGCGCCGGGCTGGGTTCGAGCCGGTGCGCGACGCCGTCGACACAGACGACCAGGCCGCCCAGGATCGCGGGCGCGACGTTGTCAGGATGCCCGTCGAACTCGGTGGCCAGGTCGATCAGCGCCTGGTTCGTGCCGCCTCCCCCGAGCAGGAAGCGGCCCAGCGTGATGCCCGCGACGGCCGCTGCCGACGACGAGCCCATGCCGCGCTCCAGCGGGATATCGCTGTGCACGGCGACGCTCACGTCGGGGATGTACGTCTCCCCGGACCACGCGGAGTAGGCCAGCAGCGCGCGCCACACGAGGTTGTCGTCGCCGGTGGAGACCTCGTCCGCGCCCTCGCCCGAGGGGATGATCCGCCGCTCCTGCCGTGCCACGACCGTGGCGCGCAGCCCGACCGACAGCGCGACGCCGAACGCGTCGAAGCCGGGGCCGAGGTTCGCGCTGGTCGCGGGAACCTCGACCGCGACGGGCCGTCCGCTCACGCCAGTCCCAGCAGTTCGGCGGCGGCGTCGACGTCAGGCTGGATCACTGCCGGGATCGCCGCGCCGGTGATCGCCCAGTCCGGCTCCTTCAGCCCGTGGCCGGTCAGCACGCACACGACCGTCTGGCCCGCCTCGAGGTCGCCGTCGGCGTGCAGCTGCAACAGCCCGGCGACCGAGGACGCCGACGCCATCTCGCAGAAGACGCCTTCCAGGGCGAGTGCGCGGTAGGCCTTCATGATCTCGCGGTCGGTGACGGCGCGGATGGAGCCGTGCGACTCCTCGGCGGCCGCGACCGCCTGGGTCCACGACGCCGGGTTGCCGATGCGGATCGCGGTCGCGATGGTCGAGGGGTTCTCGACGATTGCCCCGTGCACGATCGGCGCGGCGCCCGCCGCCTGGAAGCCGCGCATGACCGGCAGCCGGTCGGTGATCCCGTCGGCCTGGTACTCGCGGTAGCCCTTCCAGTACGCGGTGATGTTGCCCGCGTTGCCGACGGGCATGACGTGCACGTCGGGCGCGCGGCCCAGGAAGTCGCAGACCTCGAACGCGCCGGTCTTCTGCCCCTCGATGCGGAACGGGTTGACCGAGTTCACCAGCTCGATGGGGTACTTCTCGTCGAGCGTGCGGCACATCGCCAGCGCCTGGTCGAAGTTGCCCTCGATCTGGATCACCTGCGCGCCGTGCACGAGCGCCTGCGCCAGCTTGCCCAGGGCGATCTTGCCCTTGGGGATCAGCACGCCGCAGACCAGTCCGGCCTTGGCGGCGTAGGCCGCGGCGGAGGCGGAGGTGTTGCCGGTCGAGGCGCAGATGACCGCCTTCGCCCCGCGCTCGACCGCCTTGGAGATCGCCATGGTCATGCCGCGGTCCTTGAAGGACCCGGTGGGGTTCGCGCCGTCGAACTTCAGCCACACGTCGCAGCCGGTGCGCGCAGACAGAACCTCGGAGTGGATCAGCGGCGTGCCGCCCTCGCGCAGCGTCACCACCGGGGTGGACGCGTCGACCGGCAGGCGGTCCCGGTACTCCTCGATCAGCCCGCGCCATTGCCCCGCCACTAGACCTCGCTCCCCTCCACGCGCATGACGCTGGCCACGGCGCGCACCGCGGGCAGCTCGCGCAGCCGGTCCAGCGTCGCCTGCATGTCCCCCTCGCGCGCCGCGTGCGTGATCAGCAGCAGCTGCGCGGATTCGGCCTGGCCCTCCTGCCACACGCTCTTGATCGACACGGCGTGGTCGCCGAAGGCCTGCGCGACCGTGGCGAGGACGCCGGCCTCGTCGGCGACGTCGAGCAGCACGTAGAACTGCGCGACGGTCTCGGCGAAGGGCCGCAGCGGCTTGGCCGCCATCTGCGCGCCGAACTCCTGGCGCTCCCCGGCCAGCAATGCGCGCGCGGCCGTGACGATGTCGCCCATCACGGCGCTGGCGGTGGGCAGCGAGCCGGCGCCGCGCCCGTAGAACATCAGGTCCCCGGCAGCCTCGGCCTCGACGAAGATCGCGTTGAAACTGTCGCGCACGCTGGCGAGCGGGTGCGTCGCGGGCACCAGCGCCGGGTGCACCCGCACGCCGACGGTCACGCCGTCGCTCTCGGCGATCGCGAGCAGCTTGACGACGTAGCCCATGCGCGCGGCGAAGGCGATGTCCTGCGCGGTCACCGCCGTGATGCCCTCACGATGGACGTCGGCCGCCACGACCGGCGCGTCGAACGCGAGGCTCGCCAGGATCGCGGCCTTGGCCGCGGCGTCGTAGCCGTCGACGTCGGCGGTCGGATCGGCCTCCGCGTAGCCCAGCCGCTGCGCCTGCGCGAGCGCGTCGGCGAAGCTCATGCCGTCCTCGGCCATGCGGGTGAGGATGAAGTTGGTGGTCCCGTTCACGATGCCGAGGACCTTGCGCACCCTGTCACCCGCCAGCGATTCGCGCATCGGCTTGATGATCGGGATGGCCCCGGCGACCGCCGCCTCGAACTCCAGCCTCACGAACTTCGCGCGCGCCAGGGCGAACAGCTCCGCGCCGTGGGTGGAGATCAGCTCCTTGTTCGCGGTGACGACGCTCTTGCCGTTCTCCAGCGCGGCCGTGATGAGCGTGCGCGCGGGCTCGATGCCGCCCATGACCTCGACCACGATGTCGACGTCGGGGTCGTTGACGACCTCGCCGGGGTCGGTCGTGAGCCGGGGAATGTCGAGGTCGCGCGCCCGGGCCGCGTCGCGCACCGCGACGGGGCCGAGGACAAGCCCGGCGCCGAGCCGTCCGGCGATCTCGCCGGCGTGCTCGCGCAGCAGCCGGACGACGCCGGAGCCGACGGTGCCGCAGCCCAGCAGGCCGACGGTCAGGGTCCGTTCACTCATGTGGGGAAGTCTAGGGGGACGTCGTGGGACAGGACGTCGTCGAGCGACTCGCGGCGCAGCAGCACTTCGGCGCGCCCGTCGCCGACCAGCACCATCGCCGGGCGGGGCAGGCGGTTGTAGTTGCTGGCCATGGTCTGGTTGTAGGCGCCGGTCGCGGCCACGGCGAGCAGTTCGCCTTCGGCGAGGTCCACGGGCAGCGCGACGTCGCGGGCCAGCACGTCGCCGGTCTCGCAGTGCTTGCCCGCGATCGCGACCGGCCGCGTCTCACCGGCCGGCTTGCCCGCCCCGGCGGGCGCGAACTCGTAGCGCGCGCCGTACAGCGCGGGGCGCGGGTTGTCGCTCATGCCCCCGTCGACGGCGACGTAGGTGTTCACCCCGGGGATCTCCTTGACGGTGCCCACCCGGTACAGCGTGACGCCGGCGGGGCCCGCGATGGACCGGCCCGGTTCGACGGTCAGCCGCGGCCGCGCCATGGCAAGCTTGGCGCACTCGGCGTCCACGGCGGCCAGCAGGCGCGCGGCGTACTCGGCGATCGGCACCGCCGCGTCGTCGCGCGTGTAGGCGATGCCGAGCCCGCCGCCCAGGTTCAGCTCCGCCAGCTCGGCGTCGTGGCGCTCGCGCATGCGCGCGAGCAGGTCGACCATGGCGACCACGGCCGACTCGAACGCGTCGCCGGCGAGGATCTGGCTGCCGACGTGGCTGTGCAAGCCGGCGAGCTCGATGCCCGGCAGCGCCATGGTCCGGTCCACCGCGGCGTCGGCCAGCCCCGCCGACAGCGTGAAGCCGAACTTCGAGTCGTCGTGGCCGGTGCGGATGTGCGCATGGGTGTCGGTGTCGACGCCCGGCGTCACGCGCAGCAGGACGTGGAACGTGTAGCCGGTGCGCGCGGCGACGTCGGCGAGGCGGTCGAGCTCGGCGAAGCTGTCGGCGACGACGCGGCCGACGCCCAGGCGGGCGGCCTGCTCGAGCTCGGCGACGCTTTTGTTGTTGCCGTGGAAGACGACGCGCTCCATGGGGAACGCGGCGGCCTCGGCGGTGCGCAGCTCGCCGCCGCTGGCGACGTCGAGGTGCAGGCCCTCGGCCGCCGCGAGCTGGAGCACGCCGGTGACGCACAGCGCCTTGGCCGCGTAGGCGACCGCGACGTCCGGGCCGAACGCCTCGCGGTAGGCGCGCATGCGGCCGACCAGCTCGGCGCGGTCGAGCACCCACAGCGGCGTGCCGTGCGCGTCGGCGAGACGGTCGACGTCGACGCCGCCGAGCGCGACGAGGCGGCCGTGCGCGAACACGGCGCTCGATGGAAAGACCTGCTCGGCGCTCACCCGCACAGTGTCACATGCGGTCGGGCGCGCTGACGCCCAGCAGGCCCAGCGCGTTGACCAGGGTCTGCTTGGCCGCCATCACCAGCCAGTACCGCGCACGCGACAGCTCGGCGTCCTCGCCGACCACCTGGCACTCGGTGTAGAAGCGGTGAAAGCCTTCGGCGACGTCCTCGGCGTAGCGGGCCACCTTGTGCGGCGCCCGCTCCTGCGCGGCGTAGGTGACCGTCTCGGGCAGCGCGCTGACGCGGCGGATCAGCTCCTCCTCCGCCGGGTGGGTCAGCAGGTCCAGCCGCGCGGTCCGCACGTCGCCCGGGTCGAGCCCCCGCTCGGTGGCAGTGCGCAGGATCCCCGCGATGCGCGCGTGGCTGTACTGCACGTAGTACACGGGGTTCTCGCGGTCCTGGCGGACGACCTCGGCGATATCGAAGTCGAGCGTGACGTCCAGCGACGTGCGCAGGAACGTGTAGCGGGCGGCGTCGGCGCCGACCTCGTCGATCAGCTCGTCGAACGTAACCATCTCGCCGGTGCGCTTGCTCATGCGCACCGCCTCGCCGCCGCGATAGAGGTTGACGAGCTGCCCGATCACGACCTCGAGCCAGCCGTCGCCCATCTCCAGCGCGGCGGCGACCGCCCCGAGCCGGCGCACGTAGCCGTGGTGGTCCGCGCCCAGCAGGTAGATGGCGTGGGTCGCGCCGCGCTCGGCCTTGCTCAGCATGTAGGCGCAGTCCGCCGCGAAGTAGGTCGGCCGCCCATCGGAGCGGATCAGCACCCGGTCCTTGTCGTCGCCCAGCGCCGTGGTGCGCAGGAACAGTGCGCCGTCTGCCTCGTCCACCAGGCCCGTGCCGCGCAGCCGCTCGACCGCGCGCTCGACGGCGCCCGAATCGTGCAGCGTGCGCTCGCTGAACCACGTGTCGTAGGCCACCCCGAAGCGCGCGAGCGTCGCCTCGATGCGCGCGTGCGTGCGGCGGTAGGCCTCCTCGCCCATGGCGGCGGGCTCGACGCCGTCGGCGGTGAGCTCGGCGGCGAGCTCGGCGATGTAGGCGCCCTGGTAGCCGTTCTCGGGCGGCGGCTCGCCCAGCGCGGCGGCGCGGACGCTGTCGAAGAACAGCTCCATCTGGTTGCCGGCGTCGTTGAGGTAGTACTCCCGCTGCACGGTCCAGCCGGCGGCGTCCATGAGCGCCGCGATCGCGTCGCCGGCGGCGGCCCAGCGCCCCGCGCCGACGTGGAGCGGCCCGGTCGGGTTCGCGCTGACGAACTCGACGTTGACGGTGCCGAGCGGCTGCGCGGGCGCGGCCCGCCCCCAGTCGTCCCCGCCCAGCACCGCCTCGCGCACCACCTCCTGGAACGCCGCGTGGGACAGGCGGAAGTTCAGGAAGCCCGGACCGGCGACCTCCACGGCCGCGACGCCGTCGTGCGGCGGCAGGTGCTCTCGGATCGTCTGGGCGATGTCGCGGGGCGGCTTGCCGACCGGCTTGGACAGCGTGAGGGCCACGTTCGTGGCCCAGTCGCCGTGCTCACGCTGGCGAGGCCGCTCGAAGGCGGCGTCGCGCGCGGGCAGGCCGGCGGCCGCGAGGGCATCGCGGACGAGCACGGCAAGCTGGTCAGGGCCGATCATGGTCGGGCGATGGTAGACGCCGCGCGTGGCGCGGGGCGAAGCCGCTAGTCGCGGACGAAGATGCGGATCGTGGTGCCGGCCGCCGACGAGCGCAGCTGCGCGAGGTCGCACAGCTGGTTGACGAGCCACAGGCCGCGTCCCCCGGTCTCGGCCGGCGAGGGGCGGCGCCGTCCCGCGAGCGGGTCGGTCAGCACGCCCTCGTCGCGGATCTCGCACACCAGGCCGTCATCTTCGTGCCACACGCGCAGTTCGCCCCAGCCGCCGCCGTGGCGCAGGCTGTTGGCCGCGAGCTCGCTGACGGCGAGCAGCAGGTCGGCCCGGCGCGCGGCCGACAACCCGGCCTGCACCGCGTGCGCGTCCACCAGGGCGCGCATGCCGTCGAAGGGCGCGCTGGTGAAGCGCACCACGGGCGCCGCGCCGGGCGGGTCCGCGAGCACGCCCGCGAACGGCCAGGCGGGCATGTAGTCGTCGCTCTGCTTGGGTGACCCCGCCTCCCACACGCCCGGGTGGGTGCGGTGCGCCTCGTGGACCACCAGCGGGTCCAGCGCGGCAAGGTCGTAGGGGCACACCAGCCACCATGGCCGGCCGCCCTCGAACGCGACGTTCAGCAGCGCCTCGTGGCGGACGCACTCGTCCAGCTCGGTCGGGCTGCGCTCGGGATAGATCGGCTCGCCGATGCCGCGCACGATCTCGCCGGGATGGTCGTCGAGGAAGTCCTGCCAGGCGGGGATGATGCGGGCGGGGTTCGCGCCGACCTGGCCCATCTCGGCGAACTGCACGTGCCGCGCGTCCGCGCCGAGCTCGTCGCGCAGCAGGCCGATCTTCGGCCCGCTCACGACCACCAGGGCCGGCTCGCCGCGCTCGATGCCCTCGCGCAGGAACGGCGCGGTGACGTCGACGAAGCCGTCCTCCCCCTCGTACAACAGTGCCTCGTGACGGAAGCCCAGTTCGGTGCCGGGCTCGCGTCCTCGCACTGTGGGCTGCGTCATGCCATCGAGCCTATTCGGGGCCTTGGCCTACGGCCAGAAAGTAGTCCATCTTTACGGCGCCGCCGGAGGGTCGGACACCTGGCGTCAGGCCACTCCGCGATCGGCGAGGAGCTGCGCGACCAGCTCCATCAAGTCGATGGGGTCGAACGGCTTGGTGACGTAGGCGGCGGCCCCCAGGCCGGTGCCCCGCTGGACGTCGGTCTCCATGGCGCGCGCCGACAGGAACACAATCGGGATGTCGCGCGTCCCCTCGTCCGCCTGCAGCGCCTCGGCGACCTGCCAGCCGTTGAGGTTCGGCATCATCACGTCGAGCAGGATCAGGTCGGGCGCGTGCGCGCGGACCTTGTCGAGTGCGTCCTGCCCGTCGCACGCCGTGACGACGTCGTAGCCCTCCATCTCCAGGTTCACCTCGAGCAGCCCACGGATCACGTGGTCGTCGTCGCACGCCATCACCCGCGCCAAGCTCTGCTCCTGTTCGCCCCTGCTCGCTCGCGCATCGTATGCCTCGGATCCGATTCGCGAGAGCAGCTACGGTGGCACGACACGGACTCGGGGGCTGCGCGCTCCTGCTGCGCAAGGACTCGTTCATGCTCACGCGACGCCAACTGCTGCGCTCGGCCGCGGCGACCGCCGTGCTCGCGCCGCTGGGCATGCGACTGAGCACGGCCGCGTTTGCCGCCTCTGGTCCCCCGGCGGCGTTCACGACGCCGCTGCGCATCCCGCGCGTGCTCGTCCCCCGGCGTACCGCCGATGGCGACCACTACGAGCTGACCGCGCGGGCGGCGAGAGCGGACGTGTGGCCCGACTCGGCGACGCCGGTGTGGGGCTACGACGGCGAGTTCCCCGGCCCGACGATCGTCGCAGAGCGCGGCACGCCGGTGGTCGTCCGCCAGCGCAACGCCCTGGACGTACCGACGGCGGTGCATCTGCACGGCGGCCACGTGCCGCCCGACATGGACGGCCACGCGCTGGACACGATCCCGCCCGGCGGCGAGCGGCTGTACCGCTATCCGAACGACCAGGCCGGGGCGACGCTGTGGTACCACGACCACACGATGCACGCGACGGGCCGCAACCTGCACAACGGCCTGTTCGGCATGTACGTCCTCCACGACCCCGCGGAGGACGCGCTCGGACTGCCCTCGGGCGAGCGGGACGTGCCGCTGATCCTGGCCGATCGCACGTTCGACGGCGACGGGCGGATGGTCTATCCCGAGCACGCGCACGAGGGGTTCCTGGGCGACACGCCCCTGGTGAACGGCGTGGCGCAGCCGTTCCACGGCGTCGAACGGGCGACCTACCGCTTCCGCCTGCTCAACGCCTCGAACTCGCGCCGCTACGACCTGGGGCTGGAGGCGACCTCGGGCGGCCGCGTGTGGTTCCGCCAGATCGGCAGCGACGGCGGGCTGCTGTCCACGCCGGTGATCCGCGAGCGCATCGAGCTCGCGCCGGGCGAGCGCATCGAAGTGCTGGTCGACTTCTCCGGCCTGCCGGCCGGGGACCGCGTGGTCGTAACGAACCGGGCGCCAGAGCGCATGGGCCGCCTGCTGCGCTTCCACGTCGGCGCGGGAGCGCCGGTGCGCTCCGTAGTCCCGCGCACGCTGGCGGAGGTCGCGTCGCTGACCGGGGCCGCGCTGACGCGCAAGGTCATGCTGAGCGAACAGGACGGCGTCTGGCGGCTGATGGGCCACGGCTTCGACCGTGACATCGTCGACTTCCGTCCCCGGCTCGGAGCCACCGAGATCTGGTCGTTCCACAACCCGACCAACGCGCCGCACCCGATGCACCTGCACTTGGTGCAGTTCCAGGTGCTGGACCGCAATGGTGTGCCGGCGCCCGCGTGGGAGCAGGGGTGGAAGGACACCGTGTTCGTGAACGCCGCCGAGACGGTGCGGGTGGTGGCGCGGTTCACCGGCTGGACCGGCACGTACATCTATCACTGCCACAACCTCGAGCACGAGGACCACGACATGATGTCGCAGTTCCGCGTCGTGGACGTGCCGCGGGTGTCCGGCGGCGGGCGTTTCGCGACCGCGTGCGCCGCGTCGGCGCGCGCGTTCCCCGACGGCGCCCCGGTGGCGCTGGTCGCGACGGCCGCCGACTTCCCCGACGCGCTGGCGGGCGGCGCCGCGGCCGCGGCGCTTGGCGGGCCGATCCTCTTGGTCGAGACCGATCGACTGCCCGACGAGACGGCTGCCGAGCTGAGGCGCCTGTCCCCCACGCGGATCCTGGTACTGGGCGGCGAGCGGGCTGTGTCGGCGGCGGTCGAGCAGCAGCTGCATTCCTTCGCCGCGGCCGTCGAGCGCATCGCCGGGGAGAGCCGCTACGCGACCGCCGCGGCATTGTCCCGGCGCGTCTTCACCGGGCCGGCGTCGACCGTGTACGTCGCGACCGGCACGGGGTTCCCCGACGCCTTGGCGGGTGGCGCGGCCGCGGCCGCGGCCGGCTCGCCGCTGCTGCTGGTGACGCGCGACGGCGTGCCGTCGGCGACCGAGGCGGAACTGCGGCGCTTGTCGCCCGCGCGAATCGTCGCGCTGGGCGGGCGGGCGGCGATCAGCGACGCGACCGTGGCGACACTGGGGGCGCTTGCCCGTGACGGCGCCGAGCGGGTCTCCGGCGACAGCCGCTTCGCCACGGCCGCGGCGGTCGCGGCGCACGGCTGGCCAACCCGCGCCGAGACGGTGTACGTGGCGACCGGTGCGGGCTTCGTCGACGCGCTCGCCGGCGTGCCCGCGGCGGCACGTGACAAGGCGCCGCTGCTGCTGGTCGAGCGCGATTCGGTCGCGGCGCCGACGGCGGAGGCGCTGCGGCGGCTGCGGCCGTCGCGCATCGTGATCCTGGGTGGGACGAGTGCGATCAGCGAGCAGACGGCCGACGCGCTGACGGCGTTCGTGCGCGCCTGACGGTGCCCGCCGCGCCCGGATCGCGCGCGGGTACTGCTGCTACTATCGGCCCCCCGCCCGCGTAGCTCAGGGGATAGAGCGTCTGCCTCCGGAGCAGAAGGCCGCAGGTTCGAATCCTGCCGCGGGCACCAATCAGATATTTCGGACGCCAAGCTGTGCGGGCCCTCACTTCGGTGGGGGTTCTTACGTTCTCAGCAGCGCCTACGGGCCGAGCAGCCCCAGCGGCACGACCGGGATCCCGTCCGGGCGCCGGTAGGCCTTCGGGCCGATCGTGACCACCGCGGCGTCCAGCAGTCGGTCGCCGATCTGCTCACGCAACCACCGCAGGTGCTTGACGTCGTCGTTGCCGATAGCGCCCGACAGCTTGACCTCGAGCGCCACGACTCCCCCGCCGTCGCGTTCCACGATCAGATCGATCTCCTGCCGGCCTTCTTTCGTGCGCAGATGAGACACGCGGGCCCCGGCCGCCTGCGTGAACACCCGCACCGACAGGGCGACCAGCGACTCTAACAGCGCACCGAGGAACGCGCCCGTCACGCGGAAGTTTCACCGAGCCGGCCTTGCCCTCGAGGAGATCGGCGCGGCTGACGCCGACAAGCCGCGCCGCCAAGGCCGGGTCGGCCAAGTGATGCTTGGGCGCGGCAACGAGTCGCCTGAGCCAGCCACGCGCGCATCGTCGCGAGCTTGCGTGCCGTGAAGCCCGCTTCGGCCATGTCACGCTGCACGATCTGCTCGATGTAGCCATCCAAGTATGCCGGAAGTGACCGCGCCGACATGGCCCGGACCATGACTTGCACTACCTTTGGACCACCGCTTGCGCTCCCATTCGCCCAGCAGCGGCTCAGGACATCCCGCCTCCCGCCGCTCTGATAACAGAAATGTAGGGATTTCAGTATCAGAAGTGCAGGACAGTCAGCGACAGATCTGCAGGATCATCGCGCTGTTCCAGTCGACAGCGCCGGCATCAGCGAGGTATCGCCTATTTGCCGATCATCTGAATCAGGTTTCCACACGTGTCATCGAAGACGGCCGTGGTGAAGTCGCCCATGTCGACGGGCGGCTGGGTGAACGTGACCCCCCGGGCTTGCAGTCGCTCGAATTCGGCGTGGACGTCGGCGACTGCGAACTGCGTGAACGGAATGCCGTCTTGCACCAGCGCCCCTTTGAACGGCTTGGCCGCCGGATGCCCATCGGGCTCCAAGAGGAGTTCGGGGCCGTCGGGATCCTCAGGCGACACCACGGTCAACCACTTCGCCGCACCCAGCGGGACCTCGTGCTTCTTCACGAAGCCGAGCACGCCGGTGTAGAAGGCCAGCGCCTTGTCCTGGTCGTCCACGAGGACGCTCGTGATGGTGATCCTCATCGGTCTCTCCTGTTCGGACGCGTGCAGCTCACCGCTCGGTTCTTGGTTCACCTGCGGTAGACCGTAGAGGTCACAGAGTCGTTCGGCGACTGGTGAGCGATGCGGCGACGACGCCGCCCATGAGGTTCGCGACGAGGTCGCGCGCGGTGTTGTCGTAGCCGCCGACGTCGGTGCCGGGGATGGTCAGCGTCATCACCCACTCGATGATCTCGTTCACCGCGCCGCCCGCCACGGCGAACGACACGATCACGCACCACGCCACGACCGGGTCGGCCACCGGCAGACGACGGCGCAGCAGCTCCCATCCGGCACGGCCCACGACCCCGAACCCCACCGCGTGCTGCAGGTTGTCGAAGCGCAGCACCCCCTCGATCAGCCAGACCCCGTACAGGACGCCGTCGCCGACCGGCATCATGCCCCCCGCCACGTGCCCGAGCGCGAACACCACGAGCCCGCCGAGCGTCGTACCGCTGAACCCGAAGCGCGCATGCACGGCGGCGGCGAGCACCCCGCCCAGCAGGATCACCGCCAGGTAGACCGGCCAGTTCGGCCTGCCCGTGGCGACGCCGACGCCGATTCCCGCCGCGGTCCCCACGGCCGCCACGACCGCGTGGGGAAGCCCGCGACGCAGCCGCTGCGCCGCCGTCTCGACCTGCTCCACCACGCGCTACGCCTGGCCCTCGAGCACGAAGCGGCTCGCCGAACGCAGCATCCCGACGATCGCCTCGGGCGCCTTGTTGGGCGAGCCCGCGTCGAACGGCGGCTGCGGGTCGTACTCGATACCGAGCTGGATCGCCTGCGCGACCTCGGGTCCGGCGATCGTGGCGACCAGGTGCAGCGCCATGTCGATGCCGGCCGACACCCCCGCAGCGGTCACGACCTTGCCGTCGACGACCCAGCGGCCCTCGACCGGCTCCGCGCCGAACGCACGCAGCTGCTCCAGCGCGAGCCAGTGCGACGTGGCGCGCTTGCCCTCGAGCAGGCCCGCCGCGCCGAGCAGCAGCGAACCCGTGCACACCGACGTCGTCCAGGTCGACGTCGCGTCGGCCGTGCGCAGCCATCCCAGCAGGCGCTCGTCCTCCATCAACAGCGCCTGCCCCGGCCCGCCCGGCACCAGCAGGATGTCGGGATCGGGGAGGTCCTCGAACGCGGCGTCGACCACGAGGCCCAGCGCCTTGGTGTCGGTACGCAAGGGACCAACGGCGTGGCCGACGAACGTGACCTCCGCGCCGGGCAGGCGCGCGAGCACCTCGTATGGCCCGATCGCGTCGAGCGCGGTCAACCGGTCGTACAACACGATGGCGATGCGCATGGGACCTCCTACCGGTCGGTGGTGACGAAGGCCGGCGTGCGGAAGCGCCGCCGGTACTCCGCGGGCGGGACGCCGAGCGCGCGCACGAACGTGCGCCGCATGGTCTCGGCCGTGCCGAATCCGCATTCCGCCGCGACGCGCTCCACCGCGTCGTCGGACTCCTCCAGGCGGCGCCGCGCGGCTTCGACGCGCACGCGCTCGACGTAGCGCGCGGGCGTCATGCCCACCTCGGCGCGGAACGCGCGCGCGAAGTGGCGCGGGCTCATGGCCGCGCGCCGCGCCATCGCCTCGACCGACAGATCGGCGTCGGGATGGTCGGCCACCCACGACTGGAGCTCGCGCAGCGGGGCACGGTCGGCGAACTGCGCCGCGAGCTGGGCCGAGAACTGCGCCTGGTTCGCGGGGCGGCGCAGGAACAGCACCAGGCGGCGGGCGACGCTGAGCGCCAGCTCTCGGCCGTGATCCTCCTCCACCAGCGCCAGCGCCAGATCCATCCCCGCCGTGACCCCCGCCGAGGTCCACACGTCACCGTCGCGCACGTAGATCGGCTCGGGGTCGACAGTGACCGCGGGGTAGCGGCGGGCGAGCGTGCCGCATACCGACCAGTGGGTGGTTGCGCGGCGGCCGTCGAGCAGCCCGGCCTCGGCCAGCAGGAACGCGCCACTGCACACCGACGTCACGCGACGGCAGCGGGGCGCGGCCGCGCGCAGCCAGGCCACCAGCGCCGGATCGGCCAGCGCCGCGACGGTGCCGTCGCCGCCGGCCACCACCAGCGTGTCGATGCGGCGCGGCGCCGAGCCGAGGTCGCCGTGCGGCACGAGGCCAAGTCCCGACGAGCTCGTGACCGCCTCGCCCGACGCGGTCAGCAGGCGGACGCGGTAGCCGCCGCCCGCTGCCCCCAGCGCCTCCGTGGCGGCGGCGAACACCTCCACGGGACCGGTGACGTCCAGGCTCTGGACGCCGGCGAAGGCCACCACCACGATCTCGCGCATGGGGTCAGCATGGGGCGCGCGGCCGATGGCCGCAATGCCGTATCCCCCACGATTCCTGCCACTCCAGCCTGGCAGATCCTGCTCACCGTGGCAGATCGCGCTCATATATGAGCGCGATCTGCCGCACTGATCGGTATCTGCCAGGTTGGGTTACTTGACCTCGAGGAGGTCGATCACGAACACAAGGGTCTCGTTCGGGCCGATGGGGCCGCCCGGCGTCCCCTGCCCGCCGTAGCCCAGTTCCGGCGGGATCACGAGCAGGCGGCGGCCGCCGACCTTCATGCCGGGTACCCCCTCCTGCCAGCCGGCGATCAGCTGCGACAGCGGGTAGTCGAGCGGCTTGCCGCTGTCCCAGCTCGCGTCGAACTGCTGCTTGTTCGACCACGACACGCCCAGGTAGTGCATGACCACGGCGGCGCCCCGCGGCGCCTCGGCGCCGTCGCCGACCACGAGGTCGGAATAGTTCAGCTCCTTCGGCGGCGCGCCGTCGGGAATCGTGATGGTCGGCTTGGCGCCGGGCTCACCGGCCACCGTCACGCCGGCGTCGCCTTCGACGAGGGTCACATCGCTCTCCTGGGTCGCGGCCGGCTCGTCCGACCCGTCGGTGTCCGCCGTGGCGTCGGCCTCGTCGTTCACGGCAGCCTGGTCGTCGCCGCACGCCGCCAGGGCGAACGGGAGGAACAGCGCGAGCAGCAGGCTCACGATCGAGCGGCGCATGGGGACCTCCGGGCAGTGCCGAGCAACGGACGTCCCAGACGCTAGCAGCCGTGCCCGGCGACGCCCCTGTACCGGCGCAAACACTATGCACAGCCAGGGAATTTTCCCTGCCCACCCGCCAGGTCGGCTGCTAGCGTGTCCCCCGGCACAGGGGGCCCCTTCAGGGCTCTCCGGATCACGAAAGTCGAGGGCAGGTCAATGGCGGTAGGCACGGTCAAGTGGTTCTCCGACGACAAGGGCTATGGCTTCATCTCCCGCGAGGACGGCGACGACATCTTCGTCCACTTCTCCTCCATCCAAGGTTCCGGCTTCAAGACCCTGGCCGAGGGCGCGCAGGTGGAGTTCGAGGTCACCCAGGGCCCCAAGGGCGAGCAGGCGTCCAACGTCACCATCATCGGCTGACACGCCTTCGAGCAACGTCGAGCCCCGGCCGCCGGCCGGGGCTCGCGCATGTCCAGGGATCAGTCCGGATCTTCAGTCCGCGGCGATGCGGGCGCGAGCCGCGGCGGCCAGCTCCCCGATGCACTCCATGAGCCGCCAGGTCAGGGCGGACGCGTCCTCGCCGACATGGGGCGTGAGCGGCTCGCCAACGTGGACCGCCAGTGGCAGGCCGCGCCGGGGATGGATCGCGTCGCCCTTGGTCGCGATGGCCTGACCGCCCCACAGCCCGACAGGGATCAGCGGAGCGCCGGTCGCCAGGGCCAGCCGCGCCGCGCCGGTCTTGCCGTTGGCCGGGTCGAAGGTCGGGCGGATCGTCGCCTCGGGGAACACCCCCAGCAAGTGACCCTGCCGCAGGCGCTCCACGCCCTCGTCGAGCGCGCGCGCCGCCTCGCCCTGGCGGTCGACCGGCACGTGGCGCATCTGGCGCAGCATGGCGCCGAAGACGGGCACCTCGAACAGTTCGCGCTTGGCCATGTAGCGCGGCAGGCGGCCGCGCCGCTCCACCGCCAGGCCGAGCATGATCGGGTCGAGGTAACTCACGTGGTTGCACGCGAGCAGGGTCGCGCCGACGGAGGGGATGCCCGCGGGGTTGTCCACCAACAACCGCCAGCCCATGATCCGCACGGTCGCCTTGACCACCACGGCCAACGGCCGGTAGATCGGCTCCATGGCCGCACGCTAGCACCGGGGCTGGCAGCGCGGGCACCACGCGGTGCGGCGCGCGGGGTCACCGAGCAAGGCCGAGCGGATCGGCGTGCCGCAGCGGCGGCAGGGCTTGCCGCCCCGCCCGTACACGTACAGCGGCCCCGCCTCGCCAGGGCGCGTCGTGATCCGTCCGGCGCCCGGCGACTCGACATTGCGGCGCAGCAGCCGGGCCGCGTCGGCGATGAGCGCCGCGCGCTGCTTATCGTGCAATGCCGACACCGGAGTGAGCGGGTGCAGCCCGTGCAGGAAGCACAGCTCGGACTTGTAGACGTTGCCGACCCCGGCGAACACGCGCTGGTCGAGCAGGACGTCGAGCAGGGGGCGGTCGCCCTGTGCGGCGAGGCGGCGCAGCGTCTCGCCCGTGTCGGGCCCGGGGTGCGCGAAATCCGGGCCGAGCGCGGCGAGCACGGGATGCGCGGCGACCTGGCGCACGCTCAGCAGTTCGCACACCGGAGCGGTAAAGCACACCGCCGTCCAGTCCGCCGTATCCAGGCGCACCGTGGCGTGCTGCGCAGGCTTCGTCCAGCGCTGGCCGGCCTGGTAGAGATGCCACGAACCCGTCATTCCGAGGTGGGTGTGCAGCGCGACCTCCCCCGTCGACCCCGCGCACCAGATCAGCAGGTGCTTCGCGCGGCCCTCGACTTCGCGCACGGTCCGCCCGACCAGCAGGCGCGCCGTGACGCCAGTGCGGGGGTGCGCCTCGGCGGCAGTGATGGTGGCCCCGCCGATCGCCTCACGCAGCGCCCGCGCGGCCCGCTGGATAGTGTCGCCCTCAGGCATCGCCTCAGCGCCGGACCATGCCGTCGGGCGCGTCGCTGAACCCTGCCGCCCGCAACCCGCCGACCAGCGGCTGGTGGTCGAGCGGCTCGCCGTCGATACGAGTGATGCGCAGGCTGCGCAGGCGGCCCCCCGCGACGAGCCCGGCCATCGCGGCCGCCGCCTCGGCGAGGATTTCCTCGTCGTCGCTGAAGGTCAGCACGGACCGGCCGCCCTTTTCGACGAACACGACGGGCAGTCCGGCGCGCAGCACGACGTGCGCGCCCGCCACGCGGCGGGGCGTGTGCCCGGCTGCACGCGGCCGCTCGGGCCAGGGCAGCGACGCGCCGTACGGATTCGCGGGGTCCGTGGCGGCCAGCACGACCGGCGCCGCGTCGTCCCCGGCCGGAGCACGCAGCCGGTCCACCGCGCCGGGGAGGGCGAACTGCGCGCCGCCGAGACCCTCGACGAAGTAGCCGCGGCGCACGCGGCCGGACTCCTCCATGGCCTTGAGCGTTTGGTAGGCGGCGGCCCAGCCACCCGTCACCTGTTCGGCGGCCAGCGCGCCGCGGGTCAGCACGCCGTGGCGCAGCAACAGCTGCGAGGCGACGGCCACGGCGCGTTCGGCGTCAGGAGGCTGCGGCGCGAGCAGCGGCGCGGTCAGCGACCACCGGCCAGTGGCCGATGCGGGCCCCGCACGGCCGATCCCCCGACCGGGGCGGCGTGGCGAAGGACGCGTGCGGCGGCCCGTGCCGACCAGCGCGCGAATCGGCGCGAGCGTGTCGTTGGTGACCAGCCCCGCCCACACCAGGTCCCACAGCGCGGCCAGCACGGCCTGCTCGTCGCCCCCGCCCGCGGCGGCGTACAGCCCCGGCCAGAACTGGGCCCCGCCCTGCTCCAGCGCCCCCAACAACCCGGGGTGTGTTGGTTCTGACCACCCCTGGTGGTCAAAACCAACACAC
>Ga0299913_10000207_pt1 | contig 32411 bp, 31 predicted proteins | sample RVTome_9_FD_201360 | JGI IMG/M metagenome (GOLD analysis project Ga0299913, IMG submission 201360) | Soil microbial communities from uranium-contaminated site in the Upper Colorado River Basin, Wyoming, United States - RVT155D38 (version 2) ... | reverse complement strand
GACCGAGCTCGGTTACGGCCGCCCGGAGACGCAGTTCGGGCTGACCGCGGACGGCCGCACGGCGTGGTGCGATCTCCGGTTGGGTCGTCACCTGGTCGAGTTCGACGGCAAGGTGAAGTACCAGCGGGTCGACGAGGGTGGATACGCGCTCGCTTCTGCCGAGGACGTGGTCTGGCGGGAGAAGCAGCGTCAGGACTGGTTGTGCGGGTTCAAGCTCGGCATGTCCCGCGTGGTGTGGGACGACCACTTCGGCGCGGCTCGTGAACTCGCGCTCGAGCGGCTCCGCCGCGAGTACCTCGACACCTGCCGACGGTTCGGGGACTCCATCGACGACCTCACGCCGTACCTGGCTCGCGGGCCGCGCCCCCGGCCGGGACGTCGCGCAGCCTGAGCCAGCCGCCGTAAAGCCGACGTGCCGACTTGCCGACTTGCCGGCGTGCCGGCGTGCCGGCGTGCCGGCGTGCCGGCGTGCCGCCGAACGCACATGTAACACGCCGTTGACCGAACTACCACGCCGTTGCAGCAGCTGGGTAGATGGGTGGACGGCGTGTTACATGCGGGGGGACGGTCGGCTCAGGCGTGCGCGGAGGACCAGAGGACCGCGACGCAGACGTTCGCGACCGACAGCAGGAGCAGGCCGACCCACAGGCCCTGCGGGATGCGCTCCTTGCGAGTGTTGGCCATCACCAGGATGAGCAGCAGCAGCCCGATCAGGCCCTTGACCGCGATCTTGGTGTTGTCGACCTCCTGGTCATCGGCCTGGAGGACACCGACCAGGGCGAGGCCGGTGAGGAACGCGGTGCCGACCCCGTCGCGCATCGCGGAGTTGACGACCCGCTCGGGGCTGCCGGCCTGGACGAGCAGCCCGCCGATCAGGGCCGCGAAGCCGAGGATGTGGATCACCAGCAGGACCTGGCGCAGCGTCTCCATGGCCCGAAGACTAATGCCAGCTCGACCAGGGTCAGCGGCCGGTCGCGGTGAAGTGCTGGTAGTCCTTCAGGCCGCGCCACCTGCCACCCCAGGACCACCCGATCCGGGCGAACTCGCGCACCGCCACCGAGTCCGGCCCGATCATGCCGGGACGTCTCCAGCCACGACGCAGATAGCTGGATGCCAGCTCGGGCAGCACGACGGCGCCGCGGGAGTAGGGGTTCATGAACGGGTTGACGTCGATGGCCAGCCCGTAGGCGTGCGCCGACCACGACGCCGAGGCCCCCACCGTCGGACGGCACACGAAGGCGGCGGTGTTGTTGCCGTCCCCGGTCGGGTGCGCCTCGAGGTCCTGGATCGTGGGCAGCCGCATCTCCTCGATCGGGAAGTCAGCGGCGTACAACGCCCGGAACACCGACACCACACGGGACGCGGCACGCGCAGCCACCAGCAGCTCGCCGGTGTGCGCGCCGCCGTCGAACCCCCGGAAGCTGACCGTCACGTAGCGCAGCGCGTCCAGGCGCACCGGGCACCCCGCTCGCCAGGTCGACCGGCGCGCGATCTCGGGCGTGACGGGCTCGACGCTGCCGTGGAACCTGCCGTCCGCCGGCGGGGGAAGGACGTCGACCGTCGGGTAGCGGCGCTCCCTCAGCGACGGCGGCGTCGGGCCGATCTGGCCCAGGCCGTCGGACCGCAGCGGCAGTGGATGGGCGCCCCGCTCCCAGGTCGAGTACGCCGGCTCCGGGGCGCTCGACGGCGGTGCGGACGGAGGCGGCGAGTCGGTCGGCGAGGTCCGCTCGGCCGGATCCTGTTGGTCGGCCGGCTGGGCGCACCCGCCGAGCAGGAGCGCGCACGCGACCGCAGCGGCGACGCTTCGCGCCGGTCTCGACCCGCCCGTCGCGACCTCGTGCCTCGGTCGCGGGGCTTGCTCGACCTGCCTCGCCCACGCCGCCCGCTCGTTCCTCGCGGGCGACTGCTCGGTCACAACAGCCGGCGGTCGGACGCCCATCGGGCGAGCTCGTGACGGGAGGAGAGCTGAAGCTTGCGCAGCACCGACGACATGTGGGTCTCGACCGTCTTGATCGAGATGAACAGCTCCTTCGCGACCTCCTTGTAGGCGTAGCCGCGGGCGATCAGGCGCATCACCTCGCGCTCCCGCTCGGTGAGCCGGTCGAGGTCCTCGTCGATCGCCGCCACCTCGATGGTGCCGGCGAAGGCGTCCAGCACGAAGCCGGCCAGTCGGGGCGAGAAGACCGCGTCGCCGTCGGCGACCCGGCGGATCGCGGAGATCAGCTCGGGGCCGGAGATCGTCTTGGTGACGTAGCCGCGGGCCCCGCCACGGATGGTCCCGATGACGTCCTCCGCCGCATCGCTGACCGACAGCGCCAGGAACTGTGGTAGCCGAGACGTTGGGGCGCCGGGGTACGAAGCAACCTTTCTCATGACCTCGACCCCGCCTCCGCCCGGCAGGTGCACGTCGAGGAGTACGACGTCGGGGCGGTGCTCGGCGACGGCCTGCACCGCCTCGTCCACGTCGGCAGCCTCGGCGAGCACCTTCACCACGCCGGCGCCGGCCGCCTCGAGCTCGGCGCGAACGCCCCGGCGGAACATCGCGTGGTCGTCGACGATGACCACCCCGATCATCCGTGTCTCCCCTGTCGTGCTCATTCGCCGTTGCCTTCCTGGTCTGCGGGGCGGGGCAGGTGCAGGTGCACCTCGGTGCCCTCGCCGACGGTCGAGCGGATCTCGCCGACACCGCCGTGTCGCTGCATGCGGTCGATGATGCTGTGCCGGACGCCGTACCGGTCCTCGGGGGTGACGGCCGGGTCGAACCCGCGCCCGCGGTCGCGGACGAACACGTCGACGGCGCCGGCCGTGATCTCGGCGTACACGTCGACCCTGGGCACCCCGGCGTGCTTGGCCGCGTTGGTCACCGCCTCCCGGGTGGCCGCAACGACCGGCCGGAGACCCTCCCCGAAGTCGCAGTCACCCACCGTGACCACGTCGACGGGGATGCCGTGCGCGTCCTCGACCTCGGCGGACACGCCCCTCAGCGCACTGGCCACGGTGCGCTCGTCGGTGGACTCGCCGACGTACAGCCAGGCCCGCAGGTCCCGCTCCTGGGCGCGGGCGAGCCGGGCGACCGTGGCCGCATCGCCGGGGTTCTTCTGGATCAGGGCGAGGGTCTGCAGCACCGAGTCGTGCAGGTGCGCCGCCACGTCGGCCCGCTCCTGGGTGCGCACCCGCTCGGCGCGCTCGTCGGTCAGCTCCGAGGCGAGCCGGAAGATCCACGGGCCGACCACGAAGCCGATGCCGATCACGCCCGCGAACGCGGCGAACGTGACGTCGAGCGCCACCGACACCGACCCGCTGCGCAGCGCGAACACCAGCACCGCCAGCCCGATCAGGCCGAGCCCGGCGGCGAGCCTGGCGTACGACGCCCACCCGCGGTCACCGAGGATCACCCGCGCCGGGTCGATCCGGCCGGTGGTGTCCAGCCAGCGCTCGCGCTGGGCCTCGTCGGCCTGTCGCCACAGCAGGGCGATGCCGACCAGCCCGATCGCGATCGGCCACAGCAGCGCTCCCCGGCCGACTATCGCCTCCAGGGTGAACACCACGCCGATCCCGAGCGCCGCGAGCACGACGATCGGGCCGACGTCGGTCAGCCGCCGGATCCGGCCGGGACGGCGCCCGCCACGCGAAGCGCTCTCCAGCCCCGGCGCCGCCGTCTCGAACTGCTCACCGGCGGGCAGCAGCAGCCACAGCCCGGCGTAGAACGCGATGCCCAGGCCTCCGAGGGCCGCGGCCACCACGAAGGCCACCCGGATCCACAGCACCGGGAGCGCCAGGTGGCGGGCCAGCCCCGACGCCACGCCGCCGATGATCGGCTCATGGAGGTCGCGGGTGGCTCGGCGCGGCTCGTGGCCGGCCCGTGCGGGGGCGGTGGTCATCTCGGCTCAATCGTCACACAGGCGCGGATGCGCAACCATGAGGACGAACCCCGGTCCGACCCTGAGGGAACGCCGGGCGGCGCCGGCCAGAACCAGGGTGCTCCCCGATGGTGCCGGGGCCCGTGACGACGCAGGCTGGATGACATGACACAGAACCCTTCCGAGGCCCCGGCCGACACGCCGTCAGACTCCGGCGGACCCCACGGCCGGGACGACGGACCACGCGTGACCCGCGACGAGGTCCGCGACCTCGGCCGGCTGCGCCGCAGCCGCCAGGACCGCAAGATCGCCGGCGTCGCGGGCGGGCTGGCCCGGCACCTCGACATCGACCCGATCATCCTCCGCGTGGCCTTCGTGGTCCTCGTGTTCTTCGGCGGGGCCGGGCTGCTCGTCTACGGCGCCTGCTGGCTGCTGGTGCCCGACGAGGACACCCACGAGGCGACGCTGCGGCTCGACGACCGCAGCCGCGGGGTGGCCCTGATCATCGTGGGAGCGATCGCGGCGCTGGCCGTCATCGGCGACTCGATGGGCAACTGGGGCTTCCCGTGGCCTCTGGCCATCATCGGCCTCATCGTGCTGCTGATCGTGAGCGTCCGCGGTGACTCGCGGCGACGCCCGCCCGCGCCCCCCGCACCGGGCGCGACCTATCCGGGCACGACCTATCCCGGTGCGCCGACGATGCCGCCGGCGCCTCCGCGGAACCCCAAGAAGCGTGGGCCGGTGCTGTTCTGGTTCACCATGGCGCTGACCGCGCTCGCCATCGGCGTGCTGGGCATCGCCGACCTCGCCGGAGCCTCGGTGACCGACTCGGCGTACCCCGCCCTGGCGCTCGGGCTGATCGGCACGATGCTGGTCGTCGGCGCGTTCTACGGCCGCGCCGGCGGGCTGATCGCGGTCGGCCTGGTGGCCGCGCTGGCCACCGCCGGGGCCACCGCGGCCCACGAGGTCGACGCCGGCCGGATCGACGAGTCGCCCACCAGGGCCGCCCAGGTCGATGACACCTACGACCTGTTCGCCGGCGAGATCGAGCTCGACCTGCGGGACCTGGAGGACATCGAGAACCTGGACGGCCGCACCATCGACCTCGAGGCCACGTTCGGTCACATCATCGTGACCGTGCCCGACGACATCGACGTCGACGTGGACGCCAACGTGGAAGGCGGCGAGACCCGCCTCTTCGGCGAGATCGAGGGCAACTCCAACAGCGCCCGGCACACCGCCCGGACGCTCGACGCCCCCCACCTGACCATCGACGCCGAAGTCGTCTTCGGCCAGATCGAGGTCTACGCCGCGGAAGGAACCGACCGATGACCGACACCTCCACCACCCAGCTCCCCGAGAAGGAGAGCGGCCGGCACCCGGTCAACGTGGGCCACCTCGTGATGGGCGTGGCGCTGCTCGGCCTGGTCACGGTCTGGGCCCTGATCGTCGGCGACGTCGTCGACGGCGAGGACGTCCGCTGGCTGCTGCCCGCCCCGTGGGTGCTCGCCGGCGCGGCGGGGCTGATCGCCCTGGCGGTGAGCGGTCACCGCGGGCACGAGAAGCGGCAGGTCGGCTGGGTCACCCCGCCCGAGCCAGGGGCCTCTTCGGAGCCGGCCGAGCCGATCACCGAAGAGACCGACCCGACCACAGAAGACCCGACCGAAGACCCGACCGAAGACCCCACCGAGGAGACCCGATGACGCTCGAACGCAACGGCAAGCGCCTGATCCGGCGTACCGACAACAAGGTCATCGGCGGCGTCTGCGCCGGCCTGGCCGACTACCTCGGCGTCGACCCCACCCTGATCCGGGTGCTGGCCGTCCTCGGGGCGGTGTTCGGGCTCGGGTCGGTGGTCGTCGCCTACCTGGTCGCCTGGGCGCTGATGCCGACCGAGTAGGCAACTGGGCAGACTGGATCCGTGAGCCTGCCCGAGATCGGAACCCTGCAGTCCCTGCCCGCGCTCGACCACCCGAACCTCCTCGCGCCGCCGGTCACCGCCGCTCTTGCGGCGTGGCCGGCGGCTTCCGAGGTTGCGGTGGTGGAGATCGACCCCGCCCTGGCCGACACGGCCGCGATGAGCGAGGCCTACGACCTGCCACTGGACGCAGGCGCCAACTGCGTGGTCGTCGCCGGCAGCCGCGCCGGGGACGAACGGGTCGCCGCCTGCGTGGTCCGGGCCGACACTCGCGCCGACGTCAACAACCGCGTACGCCGGCTCCTCGACGTGCGCAAGGCTTCGTTCCTCCAGATGGAGCGCGCGGTCGCCGAGTCCGGGATGGAGTACGGCGGGATCACCCCGCTCGGGCTCCCCGGCGACTGGCGGGTGCTGGTCGACCCCCGGTGCGTGGACATCGAGGTGGCCGTCATCGGCGCCGGGGTCCGCCGGGCGAAGCTGCTGGTGCCGGGCCGGCTGCTGGGCGAGCTCCCCGGCGCGGAGGTCGTGACCGACCTGGCGGTGTGAGGGCGGTGTGAGGGCGGTGTGAGACGTGGGCATGAGAGCACCCGAACGGGACACTGGTCGGCATGGCAGCGGAGACCGCGCCCGCCGACGGCGGTCGCAACGAGACGCCCGCGGAGCGCGCGGACCGCATGTGGGGTGAACTGCTCCAGGAACTCCGGGTGATGCAGACCGGGGCACAGCTGATCGCGGGCTTCCTGCTCACCCTGCCGTTCCAGTCGTCGTTCGGGAGGCTGGACGACTACCAGCGCGGCTTCTACCTGGTGCTGGTGGTGCTCGCCGGGATCACCACCGCCTTCGTGCTCTCACCTGTGGCCATCCACCGCAAGCTCACCGGCCGGCACGTCAAGGAGCGCCTGGTCGCGGCGGCCGGGATGATCGTGACCGCGGCGCTCGCGGCCGTCTCCCTCCTCGTCATCGGGATCACGACGTTCATCTTCGACGTGGTCGTCGACCGCACCTGGGCGCTCGCCGTCGGCGGCGGGATGACGCTGGTCCTGGCCGTGCTGCTGCTGGTCGTCCCGGCTCGACTGATCGGCCCCCGCGACTAGGGCGCACCCCCGAATAACCGGTCGCGACCGGCTGCTACGGATCCGTAACGTGGCCGGGTGCGGCGCCTCCCTCTCGACCACCCCGGCACCGCGGACCACCGGTCCGCGGTGCGCTTCCTGTGGTGGCTGGCCAAGGGGCAGTGGCACACCCTGCTCTGGGGGATGTTCTTCGGCATCGTCTGGATGAGCAGCCAGGCGGTACTGCCCGCCGTGATCGGGCGGGCCATCGACCGCGGGGTCGCCGCCCGGGACACCGGCGAGCTGCTGCGGTACGCCGGCCTGCTGTTCGCGATCGGACTGGTGCAGGCGGCCAGCGGCATCATCCGGCACCGGTTCGCCGTCACCAACTGGCTCACCACGGCCTACCGCACCGTCCAGCTGGTCGGCAGGCACGCCGTGCACCTCGGCGCCACCCTGCCGCGCAAGGTCTCGACCGGTGAGGTGGTGGCCATCGGCACCAGCGACATCTCCCACCTCGGCCAGGTGATGGACGTGTCGGCGCGGTTCGCCGGCGCCGTCGTCTCGTTCCTGCTGGTCTCGGTGATCCTGCTGCAGACCTCGGCCACGCTCGGTCTCGTCGTACTGGTCGGCGTACCCACCCTGATGCTGCTGGTCGGACCGCTGCTCGCGCCGCTCCAGCGGCGCAGCGCCCGGCAACGCGAGCTGATGGGCGATCTGTCGAACACCGCCAACGACATCGTCGGCGGGCTGCGAGTGCTGCGCGGGATCGGCGGCGAGCAGGTCTTCCACGACCGCTACCGCCGCGAGTCGCAGACCACCCGACGCGCGGGCGTGGAGGTGGCCAAGCTGCAGTCGATGCTGGACGCGCTGCAGGTCTTCCTGCCCGGCGTCTTCGTGGTCGTCGTGGTGTGGATCGGCGCCCGCTACGCGGTCGCCGGCCGGATCACGCCGGGCGAGCTGGTCGCCTTCTACGGCTATGCGGCGTTCCTGATGATCCCGCTGCGCACCGCCACCGAGTACGCCAACAAGCTCATCCGGGGCCGGGTCTCGGCCGCCCGGGTCTGCCGGGTGCTGGCGCTGACCCCCGACGTGGCCGACCCCGCTCATCCGGCCGCTCCCCCGCCGCCCGGCGCCACCCTGCACGACTCGAGGTCGGGGCTGCGGGTCCGCCCGGGAGCGATCACGGCGATCGTGAGCGACGACCCGGACGAGTCGGCGCGGCTGGCCGACCGGCTCGGGGGGTGCGCGCCCGAGATGGACGAGGACGTCACCCTGGGCGGCGTACCGCTCACGGCGCTGGCGCGCGCGGAGGTACGCCGGCGGATCGTCGTCTCGGACACCGGCGCCGCGCTCTTCGCCGGGCGGCTCGGCGACCGGCTCGACGTGACCGGCGCAGGCGACGTCGGGCGTGCCCTGGACACCGCCTCGGCCGCCGACATCCTCGACGCGCTGCCCGAGCGCCTGGACGCGGTGGTGACCGAGCGCGGCCGGAGCTTCTCCGGCGGGCAGCGGCAGCGCCTGGTGCTGGCCCGGGCGCTGACCGTCGACCCCGAGGTCCTGGTCCTGGTCGAGCCGACGTCGGCGGTCGACGCCCACACCGAGGCCCGGATCGCCGCCCGGCTGCGTGCGCATCGAGCCGGGCGCACCACCGTCGTCACGTCGACCAGCCCTCTGATGCTGGACGCCGTCGACGAGATCGCGCTGCTCCGCGACGGGCGGATCGTCGCCACCGGCACCCACGGCGACCTGCTGCGCGAGTCCGCCGACTACCGCTCCGTGGTGACCCGCGAGACCGGGCTGCCCACTACGGAGGCCGTCCGATGAGCACCACCCTGCCGATCGCCGACACCCGGGCGATGCGGGGCTACGTGCGATCACTGGCACGCCGACACCCCCGGTTGCTCGGGAGCGTGCTGCTGCTCCACGGCCTGGCCGCGCTGGCCGCCCTCGCCGCGCCCCGGCTCCTCGGTGACCTGGTCGAGGCGGTCGAGCGCGGCACCACCACCGCGCACGTCGACCGCACGCTCGCCCTGCTGGCGGGGTTCGTGGTGCTGCAGACGGTGCTCACCCGTTACGCCCGCTACGCCAGCCAGGTGCTCGGGGAGGAGGTGCTGGCCGAGCTCCGCGAGGACTTCGTCGGCAACGCGCTCGCGCTCCCGGTGGGGGTCGTCGAGTCCGCCGGCTCCGGCGACCTGCTGACCCGCACCGGCCGCGACGTCGAGCAGCTCGGCTGGTCGGTCCGCTGGGCCCTCCCCGAGTGGACGATCGCCGTGATCACCGCCGTGCTGACGTTCGGGGCCGCGCTGAGCGTCGGCTGGTGGGTCGCGCTGCCCTGCGCGCTGGGCGTGCCGCCGCTGGTGCTCGGGCTCCGGTGGTACCTCGCCCGGGCCAAGGCCGGCTACCTGCGGGAGAGCGCGTCGTACTCGACCATCAACGCGACGCTCACCGAGACGGTCGAGGGCGCCCGCACCGTGGAGGCGCTCGGGCTCGCCGAGGAGCGGATCGCGACGATCGACCGCGACATCAAGGTGTCCTACGACGCCGAGCGCTACACGCTCTTCCTGCGCACCGTGTTCTTCCCGAACATGGACATCAGCTACGTGATCCCGACGCTGTGCACGCTGTTGTTCGGCGGCTACCTCTACACCCAGGGTCAGGTCTCGCTCGGTGACGTGACGACCGCGACGCTGTACGTGCAGATGCTGATCGACCCGGTCGACCGGATCGTCTCGATCCTCGACGAGCTCCAGATGGGTGCGGCCTCGCTGTCCCGGTTGCTGGGCGTCGCCCAGGTCCCCGACGACCGGGAGATCAGCGGACGAACGCCCGGTGGCGAGCAGATCGACGCCGACGGCGTGCGGTTCGCGTACGTCGACGGGCGCGACGTGCTGCACGGGGTCGACCTGTCCGTCGGCGTCGGGGAGCGGATCGCGATGGTCGGCCCGTCGGGCGCCGGGAAGTCCACCCTGGGCCGGCTCCTCGCCGGCATCCATCCGCCCCGCACCGGGACGGTGACGGTCGGCGGGGTGGGCCTGGTCGAGCTGCCCCTGGGCGACCTCCGCGGCCACGTCGCCCTGGTCACCCAGGAGCACCACGTCTTCGTGGGCACCCTGCGGGAGAACCTCGCCCTGGGTGTGGTTCCTGAGGAGCCGAGGGACGAGGCGTCTCGAAGGGCGCCGACCGACGCGCCCGACGCGGACATCCGCGCGGCGCTCGTCGCGGTCGACGCGCTCGAGTGGGTGGAGGCCCTGCCCGACGGCCTGGACACGGTGGTCGGCTCCGGTGGCCGCGCGCTGTCGGCCGCGCAGGCCCAGCAGGTCGCGCTCGCCCGGCTCGTGCTCGCGGACCCGCACACCCTGGTCCTCGACGAGGCCACCTCGCTGATCGACCCGCGGGCCGCCCGGCACCTCGAGCGCTCGCTCGCCGCCGTGCTCGACGGCCGGACCGTCATCGCGATCGCGCACCGGTTGTTCTCGGCCCACGACGCCGACCGGGTGGCGGTCGTCGAGGACGGGGTGATCTCCGAGTTCGGCCCCCACGAGGAGCTGGTCGCGGCCGGCGGCTCCTATGCCGCGCTCTGGGACAGCTGGAACGGTCACCGCTAAACCACATGCGCGACGCGACGCCGAACCGGCATGATCACGCCGTGCGCACCCTCCTGACGAGGATCACCCTCGTCCTTCCGCCTCCGGTCGCCTGACCGGAGCACCCCGGCGACCGCGGCTCTGACCGCGGTCGCCCCTGTCGGCGTGCTCCAGACGCCCATGTCCGCCCTCTGTCCTGGAGCACTCCCATGTCACACCTGTCCTCCCGCCCGTCCCCTGCCGCCGATGCCCCGGCTTCGCCCCGTTGGGGCCTGGCCCAGGTGTCGCTCGCCGGCGTCCTGTGGGGCACCGGCGGCCTCGCTCTCGAGCTCGTCCGCGACCGCGTCCCGATGTCGGTGCTCACCGTCAGCGGGTGGCGGATGGTGATCGCCGCCGTGGTCCTGGTGGCCGCCCTGTCCGCTCGTCGGCAGCTGGGCGAGGTCGCGACCCTCCTCCGCGAATGCCCGGTGGCCGCCGTGCTGGTCGGCCTCTGCACCGCCGCCTACCAGGCGCTCTACTTCGCCTCGGTCGTCGCCGTCGGCGTCACCGTGGCGACCGTCGTCAGTCTCGGCGTCGCACCGGTGCTCCTCACGGCCGCCGAGGCCGTGAGGAACCGCCGGCCGCCCGACCCGCGCACGGCGGTGGTGCTGGTCGCGGCGCTGACGGGGCTGCTCCTCGTGAGCGCGTCGGCGGGGCTGGGCGCGACCGGGCCGCGTCCGGTCGCCGGCGTGGCCGCCGCGCTCGGCTCCGGGGCGGCCTTCGCGCTCACGGCCGCTCTGGGGCGCGGGCTCGCCGGCCGAGCCTCCCCCATGGCCCTGACGACCACGACGACCACGGTCGGTGCGATCGCGTTGGCACCGGCGGCCGCCGTCGGAGGCGGCCCGCTGGTCACCGGCGACCCCGCGGCGATCACGATCCTGCTGTTCCTGGGGATCGTCACCATGGCCCTCGCCTACACCTTGCTGTACGCCGGCCTGCGCACCGTCGCCGGCGGCGCCGCCGCGATCGCGACCCTGCTGGAGCCGGTGACGGCCGCGGTCGCCGCCGCGCTCGTCCTCGGCGAGCGCCTGGGGGCACCCGGTGTGCTCGGCACCCTGCTGCTGCTCGCAGCCGTCGCCGGTCTCGGCCCGTGATCGAGGCGCCGAGCGGCAGGTCAGATGCCCGAGATCCGCACCCCGGAGTGGGTCTTGTAGCGCTTGTTGATCGAGATCAGCACCGCGGTGAGGGGCTCGAGCTGGCGAGCGAGCCGGAGCCTTCCGGCGTCGATGCCGTCCCGGCCGGTCACGCACCTGGCGAGCCCGATCACGATCTCCTTGGCGTCGGCGGAGTCCCCGCAGACCAGCACGTCCTCGTCCGCGAGATAGTCAGCCTTGCCCCACAGGGTCACCGCGGAGACGTGGTGGAAGGCGCCCACCACAGAGGCGTCCGGCGCGATCCGCTGGGCGGACTCGGCGGCGGAGCCCTCGCCGCCGCCGATGACCCGCCCGTAGGGCCCGGCCTTGTCGAACGCCAGCGGGTTGACGCACGAGATCACGACCTTGCCCGCGAGGGGGAGGGTGGCGACCAGCTCGTCGTGGCCGTCGTACGGCACCGCCAGCAGCACCACGTCGGCGCCCTCGCACGCTTCCGCGTTCGCCGCGCCCGACACCTCGCCGGCGCCGGACACCCCGCCGAGCCGCTCGACGACCTCGGCCGCCGCCGCGAGCGCCTTCTCCGCCGCGCGCGAGCCGAGCACCACGGCATGCCCGTGCCGGGCGAACCGGTAGCCGAGGCCCTTCCCCTGTGGTCCGGTGCCACCGATCACTGCGATGCGGTACGTCGTCACGGGTGCGCTCTCCTGGGGGTCGTCGGGCGGGCCTGACCGATGATGGCCGTGGCCGGGCCGTTACCGGCGGGTCTGTTGGCCACCTCACACGGCCGATCGGGATCGGCCCTTGCCATCGTGACAGTGATCTTGTCACAGTGACGGAACCAACCGCCCACCCGACAGGGGATGTCCATGAAGCTCTCGATGCCGCTCGTCTACGCCGGCAACCCGCGGGAGACCGCCGACCAGGTCGCCGGGCTCGAGAAGGCGGGACTGGACACGATCTGGGTCGCGGAGCCCTACGGGTTCGACGCGCCCACGCTGATGGGCTACCTGGCGGCCAAGACCGAGACCGTCGAGATCGGCGCCGGCATCCTCAACGTCTACTCCCGCACCCCCGGGGCTCTGCTGCAGACGGCCGCCGGCCTCGACAACGTCTCGGGCGGACGCGCCGTGCTCGGTCTCGGCGCCTCCGGCCCGCAGGTGATCGAGGGGTTCCACGGCGTCCCCTACGACCGCCCGCTGGGCCGCACCCGCGAGATCATCGAGATCATCCGGATGGGCCTGCGCCGCGAGTCCCTGGTCAGCGACGGGATCTTCAAGCTCCCGCTGCCGGCCGACCAGGGGCTCGGCCTGGGGAAGCCGCTCAAGCTGCTGAACAAGCCCGAGCGCCCCGCCGTACCTCTCTGGGTCGCGGCGCTCGGCGACAAGAACGTCGCGATGACCGCCGAGGTCGCCGACGGCTGGCTGCCGTTCCTGTTCCTCCCCGAGAAGGCGAAGGAGGTGTGGGGGGACGCGCTCGACAGGGGCGCCGCCAAGCGCTCCGCCGACCTCGGGCCGCTCGAGGTCTCCGCCGGCGGCCTGGTCGCGATCGGCGAGGACGTGCAGGGGATGCTCGACTTCATGCGACCCATGTACGCCCTGTACGTCGGCGGCATGGGCGCCCGCGGCAAGAACTTCTACAACGAGCTCGCCTGCCACTACGGCTACGAGAAGGAGGCCAAGGAGATCCAGGACCTCTACCTCGACGGTCACAAGCGAGACGCCGAGGCGAAGGTCCCCCAGGAGTGGCTCGAGGCCGGCAACCTGGTCGGACCGGAGTCCTACGTCAAGGAGCGGATCGCCGCGTTCCGCGAGGCGGGTGTCACCAGCCTCCAGGTCAGCCCCGCCTCCGACGACCCGGCCGCGACCATCGCGCAGGTCAAGGAGTGGGTGAGCTGATCCGGCCGGCGGTGGGGGCGGCACTACTTCGTGCCGACCCCGATGTTCAGCGGCGCGGTCAGGACGGCGGTCCCGTCGGAGGTCGCCCGCTCCCGCACCATGCCGTCGAGCACCCGGACCACCTCGGCGCGCTGCTCCTCGCTGAGGTCGGCCACGAGAATCCCCGGGATCGGATTGCCGCCGAGGCACCAGTCCCACAGCTCCTGGCCGGAGCGCACCTCGACCCGTTCCTCGGTCGTGGTGTCCACGACGACGTCGGTCAACCCGGCATCGGTCAGCCGCTGTCGGAGCACCTCCGGGTCGGCCACCTGGAACTCCAGCAGCGGCTCGTCCTCGGACGGGCCCTCGAACTCCGGGACCACCGCCTGCACGGCACCGACGAAGAAGTGCAGCGCCTCGAACCCTTCCGGGGAGCCGTACGCGATCACCAGCACCCGGCCGCCGGGCCGGGTCACGCGCACCATCTCGCGCAGCGCCTGCTGCTGGTCCGGGACCAGCATCACGCCGTACTGCGAGCCCGTGACGTCGAAGCCGTCGTCGGGAAGGTCGAGGTGGTGGCAGTCCATCACGCTCGCCTCCGCCGCGATGCCCTCCGCGTCCGCGCGCGCCCTGAAGCACTCGATCATCGCCGGCGACCAGTCGGTCGCGTGCACCGTGGCGCCCACCCGGGCGGCCGGGATGCTGAGTCCGCCCGTGCCAGCGGCGACGTCCAGGAAGGAGTCCCCCTTCTGCAGACCGGCGAGTCGGAGCCCGGCCGTGGCCAGGTCGGACTCGCCGGACGTGACGTGCTCGTCGTACGACGCGGCGATGGTGTCCCACGCCTCTCGGGCGTGGCCGGTCTCGGGCGTCGTGTCCTGCTGTGTGTTCGTCATGACGCCGACGCTAAGTACGGACCGCCGGCAGCACATCGGGCAGATGGAGCCGTCCCCCGCTGTGGGCGTGGGTAGTTCTACCCAAGCCGCTCCACGAGCCCGTGCTCGTAGGCGTAGGCCGTCGCGGCCGCACGCGACGGGACGTCGATCTTGGTGAAGATGTTGCTGACATGGCGGGCCGCCGTCTTCTCGGCGAGGCCGAGGTCCCGTGCGATCGCCCGGTTCGTCTTTCCGGTTGCGACCAGGCGGAGCACTTCCAGCTCCCGTGCGGTCAGACCGGCAAGCGCCGGGGCGGACTCCGTCGAGAGTGCGTTCAGCCGGCGTAGGTCGGGCTGCGCGCTCAGCCGCTCGAACGTCGCGCGCGCACCGTCGAGCTCTCTGGTCGCGCCGTCGTGGTCCCCGAGCGCACGGCACGCCAGGGCCACCTGAACCCGGACCTGCGCTGATTCGTACGGCGCATCGAGATCGCGCCACCGCGCCCCTGCCTCGCGCAGGGTGGGCAGCGCCGCGCGGGCGTCACCCTCGGCGACCAGCACCGCACCGTCGGCGGTCGCGGCGAGCGCGTGGAGGTACGGCGCGGGGAGGCCGCCAGCGATCTGCACCAGCTCATCGGCCGCGCCACGCGCCGACGTCGGGTCCCCGGCCGCGACCGTGATCTCGACGAAGGCGGCCAGCAGGCGGGCTCGGCTCGGCGGGTGCTCGGTCTCGTCCAGGGCGCGCCGCATCATCGAGCAGGCGGCCTCGATCCGCCCCTCCGCCAGCCGCAGCAGAGCCACTCCCGGCTCGGGGGGACGACCGGCCTCGCTCGCCCTGCTGTAGCTCTCCTCGGCCCGGTCGAGCTCCCCGCGCAGCCGCTGCAGCTCGCCGAGCTGGTAGTACGCCGAGCCGAGCGTGTCCCACGTCAGTGGGCCGGAGAGCTGCGCACAGGCGTCGCGTGCTGTCGCAAGGGCCTGGGTCCAGTCGCCGCGGAGCTGCATGAGCTCGCAGCGATGCACCAGGCAGTTGCCGCGGAACGGCACCAGGTCGGGCTGCGCGTCGCACCACCGGGTGAGGGCGGAGGTCCACTCACGGGCACGGCGGAGGTCGAAGTTCTCCACGCAGGCGCCGATCACGGTGCAGTACGTCATGCCGGCGTACACCGGGGAGACCTCGCCCGTCGTCACGGCCACCATCGCCTCGTCGAGCAGCCCGAGCCCGGCGTCCACGTCGCGCAACAGCACCAGGCACATCCCCTCGCCGAGCCGCGACATCGTCACCAGGTCCACGTCGCCGAACCGTGCTCCGGCCTCGGCGCAACGGGCGAACGTCGGGCGCGATCCCGCAGGATCACCGGCGAACATCGCGACCAGCGCGTTCAAGGTGTCCAACCATGCGCGCTCCGCGCACTCCTCGGCCTCCTCGAGGACCCGGCCGGCCCGCGCGAGCCAGCCCAGGGACGGCGCGATCTCCCCGCGGAACATCAGCCCGGAGGCGATCAGGAACGCCGAACGAGCGGCTCGGGCCGCGTCGCCGAGGCGCAGCGCCTCCCGGTGCGCGCGGGACCAGGCCGCCGTCGAGTCGTCCTCATGGCCGATCAGGTAGGCGGCCAGCGCCATCCGCTCCAGGTCGTCGAGCCGCAGCGGCACCTCGGCGTCGGCAGCAGCGAAGAGCTCGAACGCGTCGCGCCAGCGCAGCTGCTGACAGGCGTGCCGCCCACGTTCGAGAGCGCCGGTGGGGCTCATCTCCTCAGTGTGGCCGAGTGCCGCCGTGGCCGCCTGCCGAACCCCACTCCTGGTGATCCGAACATTCAGATTAAGGTAAGGCTTACCTAACGTCTATCGAAGGCCGTGCCCATGAACCCGACCCGTCGCACGTTCCTCGCCGGGGTGTCCGCCCTGGCCCTCGCTCCCGCCGTCGCCGCCTGCGGCGACACGGCCACCGACGCCTCGGGCGGCAAGGCCGGGCCCACGGAGGAGAACGCGTTCCCCGCCACGATCACGCACAAGTACGGCGAGACCACCGTGGAGAAGGCACCATCCCGGGTGGTCTGCGTCGGACTGGTGGAGCAGGACGCCCTGCTCGCACTTGGCATCGTGCCGGTCGCCGTCACCGGGTGGTTCGGCGACGCCCCGGGGTTCATCTTCCCGTGGGCCGAGGAAAGACTCGGCGACGCGGAGCTCCCCACGGTGCTCAGCGACACCAACGGCGTGCAGATCGAGAAGATCGCCAAGCTCCAGCCGGACCTGATCATCGGGCAGTACGCCGGCATCACGGAGAAGGATTACGAGCTGCTCTCCGAGCTGGCCCCGACCGTCGCCCAGTCGGGCGATTACGCCGACTACGGGATGCCCTGGGACGAGTCCACGCTCAACATCGGCGCGGCCGTCGGCCAGCCGAAGGCGGCACAGGACCTCGTCGACGACGTCACCGCGCAGATCGAGAAGGCCGCCTCGGACCACCCCGAGTTCGCCGGGAAGACCGCCGCGGTGGTCACACCCTACGAGGGGCTGTTCATCTACGGCCCGGAGGACATGCGCGGCCGGATGCTGCAGCAGCTCGGCTTCGACTATCCGGAGACCTTGCTCGCGGAGCGGACCGACGAGTTCGGCTGGTCGGTGAGCTCCGAGCGGACCACCGACCTCGACCAGGTGGACGTGGTCGTGTGGCTCGACTACGCAGCGGCCGATGCCGGCGCCCAGGAGCTGTTCGAGCAGACCGGGACGTACGACGAGGGCCGCTTCTTCGACATCAGCGACAAGGACGGCGACTACTACGTCGCGCACAGCTTCGTGACGCCGTTGAGCATCCCCTACGTGCTGGAGCGCTACCTGCCTCAGCTGGCCGCCGCGGTGGACGGCGACCCGAGCACCGAGCCGCCGCCGGCCGCGGCCTGAGCGCCGACCGCCGACGAGCTCGGCACGATGATCGGCAGCCCGGTGCGCGGATCGGGCAGCACGTCCGCGGCCAGGCCGAACACCGTGCCCAGCATCTCGACGGTGAACACCTCGGTCGGGTGACCGCTGGTCAGCAGGGCGCCGTCCTTCATCACCACGACGACGTCGCTGTAGCGCGCCGCCAGGTTCAGGTCGTGGAGCACCATCACCACCGTGCGTCCCCGCTCCCGGTTGAGCCTGGCCACGAGGTCGAGCACCTCCACCTGGTGCGCCAGGTCGAGATAGGTGGTGGGTTCGTCGAGCAGCATCAGCTCGGTGTCCTGGGCGAGGGTCATCGCGATCCAGGCTCGCTGCCGCTGGCCCCCGGACAGCTGGTCCAACGGTCGATCGCGAAGGTCGGCGGTGTCGGTCATCGCGAGCGCGGCCTCGACGACGTCCTCGTCCTGGCGCGACCACTGGCGGAACCAGCGCTGGTGGGGGTGCCGACCCCGCGCCACCAGGTCGCCCACCAGCAGCCCCTCCGGCGCGACCGGGCTCTGCGGGAGCAGTGCCAGCCGCCTGGCGATCTCCCGGGTCGGCATCGTGCCGATGGTGTCGCCGTCGAGCAGCACCCTGCCCCCCGTGGGCTTCAGCAGCCTCGCGAGGGTGCGCAGCAGCGTCGACTTGCCGCACCCGTTGGGCCCGACGATCGTGGTCACCCGGCCCCGTGGCACGTCGAGCGTCAGGTCGGAGACCACCGGAGCCCCGCCGTACCCGACGGTCACGGAGTCGGCGGTCAGCCGGACGGGCTCGGTCGCTTCGGTGATCATGCCGACACCTTTCGGTTCGTGCGGAGCAGGAGCCAGATCAGGTACGGCGCACCGAGCGCCGCGGTCACCAGGCCCGCGGGGAGGGGGAACGGGATCACCACGCGGGTGACCAGGTCGGCGCCGACGACCAGGCAGGAGCCCATCACCATCGAGGCGAGCAGCGGCGGACGCGAGCCGCCGGTGAGCCGGATCGCCAGCTGCGGGACGACGAACGCCACGAACTCCAGGGGGCCGACCGCCGAGACCGAGACCGCGGCCAGCCCGACGGCGACGACAAGCACGAGCAGCTGGGTGAGCTGGAGCCGGACGCCGAGTCCGCGGGCCGACTCGTCGCCGAGCTGCAGCGCGTTGAGGTTGCGGACCAGCACCAGCGAGACCGGCAGCAGGATCACGAGGGCCACGATCACGGGGGTGGCCTGCTCCCAGCCGCGCGAGCTCAGGGATCCGTTGAGCCACAGCTGGGCGCTCGCGGCGTCCTGGATCCGCGCGGAGACCAGCAACCAGGAGACGCAGGCCGTCAGGGCGGCGCCGATGCCGATGCCGATCAGGACCAGGCGCTGGCCGTCGATGCCCCTCCGCCAGGACAGCACGTAGAGGAGGCCGGCGGTCAGCATCGCGCCGGCGAACGCCGCCACCGGGAGGCCCAGCTGCTGGAGTCGTCCCTCCGCCAGCCCACCGCCGAACCCGCCCGCGCCGCTGAGCACGATCACCGCCACCGCGCCGAGCGCGGCGCCCTGGGTGACGCCGAGGATGTCGGGGCTGGCCAGCGGGTTGCGGGCGAAGGTCTGGGTCAGCGCACCGGAGAGGCCCAGGGCGGCGCCGACGAGGGTCGCGACCGCCGTCTGCGGCAGGCGCAGGTCCAGCACGATGAACTCCTGGAACGGCTCCCCGCCGCCGAGGAGGGTCCGGGCGACGTCGCCGAGCGGGATCCGCACGTCGCCGACGGAGAGGTCCAGGGCCACCAGGAACCCCAGCAGCGCCAGCAGCAGCGCCGTGACCGCGCCGGCGCGCCACGGCACGAGCCACGACAGCGGCCCGACCCGCAGTGCCCGCGGGGCGACCAGGGCGCTCACAGCCGCACCATCCGAGTACGACGGACCAGCCACACGAACACCGGCCCACCCACGACGGCCAGCACGATGCCCACCTGCAGCTCCGCGGGCCGGGCCACCACCCGGCCGACGACGTCCGCGGCGAGCATCAGCAGCGCGCCGATCAGGCCGGCGTACGGAACGATCCAGCGGTAGTCGACGCCGGCGAAGAACCGCGCCACGTGCGGGACCACCAGGCCCAGGAACACGATCGGCCCGCACGCGGCGGTCGCCGCCCCGGCGAGCAGCATCACCGCGGTGATGCCGATCGCCTTGTGCCGGACCGGATGCATCCCGAGCGAGGCGGCCACGTCGTCGCCGAGCTGCAGCAGGTTGAGACCGGGGGCGCTCACGCCGGCCAGCAGCAGGCCGACTAGCAGGAACGGCAGGACCTGCCACAGCACGTCGAGCGGCCGGCCGGCGAGCGACCCCACCGCCCAGAAGCGGTACTCGTCGAGGGTGTCCTGGTCGCGCAGCACGATGGCCTGGGTCAGCGACACGAGCAGCGCGCTGACCGCCATCCCCGCCAACAACAGCGAGACCGGATTCGGCCCGCCCCTGGTGGACCCGATCGCGAAGACGGCGACCGCGGCCAGCCCCGCGCCGAGCAGCGAGAACCACGCGTAGCCGCCCAGATCGGTGACCCCGAAGACGAAGATGCCCACGACGACCGCGAACGCGGCACCGGAGGACACGCCCAGCAGTCCGGGCTCGGCCAGCGGATTGCGGGTATGGCCCTGCATCAGGGCACCGGCGATGCCCACCGCTGCGCCGACGGCGATCGCCAGCAGGGTGCGGGGCACTCGCAGGGAGTGCACGATGGTCGACGCCTCGCTGCCGTCGGGGTCGAGCAGCACGCCGGCGACGGTGCCGGGCGGGAGCGTCTTGGTGCCCACCGCGAGACTGATCAGGCCCGCGACGAGCAGCAGCGTCGTCAGCCCGGCGACCCCGCGGGCGCTGCCCGACCGCGGCCGGGTCCCGGCCTCGCTGCGCGCGGGGAGGGTGCTGGTCGTGCTCACGGGGGCCCCTCGACGGTCGCGACAGTAAGTTAGGCTAACCTAACATCGACCCAACCCCAGAGCAGCCAGGAGCCCAGATGCACGCGCGAGTGATCTCGACCCGGTGGCTGACGCCGAACCTGGTCCGGGTGGTTCTCGGAGGCGGCGACCTGCCGGAGCTCGAGATGCCCGAGACGACAGACACCTACGTCAACGTGGCGATCCGCCCGGCCGACGCGCCGTACCCCGAGATCTTCGATCCGAAGGCGGTCTGCGCCGAGCACGAGCGCGACCTCTGGCCGGCCCGGCGCCGCTACACGGTGCGGGACTGGGATGGCGCTACGCGCCGGCTCACCCTCGACTTCGTGGTGCACGGACCCTCGGGCGTCGGCGGTCCCTGGGCGGCGGCGGCCCAACCGGGGGACGTCCTGGTGTTCGAAGGGCCGTCCGGCGGCTACCGGCCCGACCCCACCGCGGACTGGCACCTGATGATCGGTGACGAGTCGGCACTGCCCGCCATCGCGGCCTCCCTCGAAGCGGTCCCGCCAGGTGTGGCCGTCGTCGTCCGGCTGCTGTGCGACGGACCGGAGCACGAGGTCGACCTGGCGTGCCTCGGGATCCTCGACCTCCGGTGGCTGCACCGCAGTGGCGGGCCGGGCGACGCCGACCTGCTGTCCGAGACGATTCACGATCTGCACTTCCCGCGGGGTCGGGTGCATGCCTTCGTGCACGGCGAGGCCGACGAGATCCGCCGGATCCGCCGGCACCTGCTCGCCGACCGCGGGCTGCGCAGGGAGGACATGTCCTGCTCTCCGTACTGGCGTCGCGACATGACCGACGAGTCGTGGCGGCAGGTCAAGCGCGACTTCGTCGCGGCGATGGAGGCCGAGGTGGCCTGAGCTGGCGGCCTTGACAACATGCTGTCACTTTGACAGTATGTTGCCATGAATCGAACAGCGCACCTCGCCATCTACGACGGCTACGCCGACTCCGAGGTCGGCCACCTCCTCATCGAACTCCACACCGGTCGGTTCACCGAGACCTGCTTCCAGGTCGTGACCGTGGCGGAGTCCCTCGACCCGGTGGTCAGCATGGCCGGCCTCCGGGTCGCGCCCGACGTGACCCTGGATGACGTGGAGCCGCGAGCCAGCGACCTGCTCGTGCTGCCGGGCGCGGAGATGTGGGACGCCGGGGGCGGGAGCCGGTTCAGCGCCCTGGCCGGCCGATTCCTCGACGCGGGAGTGCCGGTGGCCGCCATCTGCGGTGCCACCGCCGGCCTGGCCCGCGCCGGCCTGCTGGACTCGCGCCGGCACACCAGCGCCGCGGCGGACTACCTCGCGGCCACCGGCTACTCGGGCGGCGCGCTGTACGTCGACGAACGCGCCGTCGTCGACGGCGACCTGGTCACCGCTGGCCCGCAGTCGCCGATCCAGTTCGCCCGAGCCACGCTCCAGCGGCTCGGGGTTGCCTCGGAGGCGCGGCTGGACGCGTACGAGGGCGTCTTCCACCGCGCCGACCCCGCCTCCTTCCCCGTCCTCATGGGCGCCGGGGCGTGAGCCCCCGCAACGTCCCCCCGCGCACGGACTGGCCCGACGCTCCCCCGCGCAGCAAGGCCAGCGGCCTTCTCACGGACGTGGTCATCGCGACGTTCCGGCTCAACGGGCGGCTGCAGGAACACGCCCAGGTTCTCGCCGCGGCCGGCGGGCTGACCTCGTCGTGGTGGCAGGTGCTGGGCGGCGTGCTGGACGAGCCGCGCACGGTTGCGGGGATCGGGCGCCGGATGGGGATGACCCGTCAGGGCGTGCAGCGGGTCGCCGACCTGCTGGTCGGCCGGGGTCTCGCGGAGTACCGCCCCAACCCCGCCCACCAGCGGGCCAAGCTGCTCGCCTGCACCGAGGAGGGGTACTGGGCGATCCGGCAGATCGCGATCGCCCAGCACCCCTGGGCCGAGCGGGTCGCACAGGGTGTGGGCGAAAGCGACCTGCGGAGCACGCTGGCGACGATGACGCGGCTGATCGAGGTCCTCGAGGACGAATAGGGCGCCCTCCACGCGGTTACGATCGTGAGATGGTCGCGTCGTACCGCGAGTACGCGTCACCCGCCGGCCTCAGCGATGTCGTCGCCTGCCTGTGGGAGAACGACGTGGTGCGCGATCGGCCGCAGCTCGTCATCCCCGACGGATGCGTGGACCTGGTGTGGTTCGGCGACGAGGGTCTGACGATCGTGGGCGCCGACACCGGCCCCCACACCATTGACCCGCTGGGGTCCACGGTGGCCGGGATCCGGCTGCGGCCGGGTGCTGCGGGGAGCGTGCTCGGCGTCCCGGCCTCCGAGGTGCGCGACCAGCGGGTCGATCTCTCGCTGGTCTGGGGCACCGACGCCGCAGCGACCTCCGAGCTGATGGCCGACGCCTCGCCCTCCCGCCGCCTGGCCCTGTTGACCCGGGAGGTGCTGCGCCGGCACGCCGCCCCCGACCCGCTCGTCGTCGCCGCGGCCGGCGCGCTGTCCCGGCCCTCCGCGCGGGTCGGTGCGGTGGCAGAGGACCTCGGGGTCAGCGAGCGCCACCTCCGGCGACGGACGCTGAGCGCGATCGGGTACGGCCCGAAGACGCTGGCGCGGGTCGCCCGGCTGCGCCGGCTGATCGCCCTCGAGGGCGAGGAGCTCGCCGTACGCGCCGTGCTGGCCGGGTACGCGAGCCAGGCGCACATGACCGAGGAAGTACGCCGGCTGACCGGCAGCACACCCGTCCGATTCCTGAAAGACGCCGCGCTCACCGCTGCCTAGCGTCGGTGGCATGACTACCGACATCGAAGCAGCCCGACAGTTCGTCAACGCCAACGGCCGGCTGATCGACCGCCGTCGGCTGGCCACCATGCTCGACGGCGCGCCGGTCGAGCCCCTGCTCACGGCGCTGTCTGCCTACCGCAACCCCGACGGCGGGTTCGGTCACGCGCTCGAGCCCGACGTCCGCTGCCCCGGCAGCCAGCCGGCGGCCACCCTCCAGGCCCTGGAGGTGCTCATCGAGGCCGGCGCGGCCGACGACCCGATGGTCGCCGACGCCGCCGCCTGGGTCGCCTCGATCGCCGCACCCGACGGCGGGGTGCCGACCACGCTGCCATCGGCCGCCGGGTACCCCCGGGCACCCTGGATGGAGCCGTCCGCGGAGAGCGGCTTCCTCACCTACGCGCTGGCCGGCAGGCTCTGGCGGGCCGGGCCCGGCAAGGAGTGGCTGGACCGGGCCACGGAGTGGTGCTGGAACCAGCTGGAGGGCGAGGAGGAGGCCGGCGGCTACACGGTGAAGTTCGCCATCGACTTCCTCGATGCCGTGCCCGACCCGCCGCGCGCCGCCGCGGCGCTGGAACGGCTGCGTCCAGCGCTGGACGCCGACGGGTGCATCGACGTCCCCGGCGGCACGGAGAACGAGAGGCTCACGCCGCTGGACTTCTCGCCCCGGCCCGGACTTCCCAGCCGGACCCTCTTCACCGGCGAGCAGATCGAGGCCGACCTCGACCGGCTCGAGGCGGGCCAGCGCGAGGACGGCGGATGGACGGTCGAGTACCTGCAGTGGTCCCCCGCGCAGGCGGTGGAGTGGCGCGGCATCATCACCGTCCACGCCCTCGGCGTTCTCCGGGCGAACGGACGGCTCCCGTCATGAGGATCGGCATCGGGCTCCCCGCCGTCGACGCCGCCTCGGTTGCCACCCGCATTCATGCGCCAGCTCGGCCCTCGGTTGCGGCGACGAGCCGATCCATCGCAGCCAGGAGGCAGCCGGGCGCCTCGTGCCAGACGAAGTGGCCCGCTCCCGCCTCCACATGCGACCAGGCTCCAGGGATGTGGTCGGCACTCTCGGTGCCGGCCCGCGGCGGCATCGGGCTCATCTCGCCCACGATCACGCCCAACGGGACCGTGATGGACGCCAGCGACGATTCGAGCTCGGGCAGCCTGGCCTGGAGATCGGCCCACAGCCCCCGGCTTGCCGACAATGACAATTCCACCGGCGGTATCGAGGGGGCAGCAGCGGGATCGGCGAAGTACGACGGCCACAACAAGGAGAAGGCCTCGTGGTCCTCCTCCGGTGTCAACTCGCCCTCCCTCTCCTTCTCCTCCAGCGCGCGGACGCGCTCACGGTCGGCCGCGGGCACGCGCGCGAGCATCTCGATCCCGAACGCCTCCGCCCCGCCGTCGCCGACCGCGCCCAGAGGATCCACGGCCAACACACCCGTCAGTCGTTCCGGGATGGCAACCGCAGCGTGGAAGACCAGGTGACCACCCCACGAGTGGCCCATCAGGTAGGCGGTCGGCCAACCCAGCTCGTCCAACACGGCGGCGATATCTGCCACGGCCTCGGAGATCGTGAACTCTCCATGCTCCGTAGAAGGAGCAAGACCGCGTTGTTGAAAGGTCGCGACCTGGTAGCTGGCAGCGACCTCCGCCACCGCATGATCGAGATACCCATAGCTCATGCCCGGACCACCATGAATCGCCAGCACGCGCGGCCCCTCACCGGTGACCCACCCCGATAGCTCACCGGACGTCGTAGCAACCGAGAACGGGGTTCGCTCCATGGCCGCAGCCTAGGACTCGCGGCGCGCAATGCCTTGCAGGATGAACTGCCGGATTGACCGCGATGACCCACCTGTCCCGCCGCTCCGGAGAGGGTGGGCACGTGGCCGGATGTGCTCAGTCGCGCGCCAGCGACCGGGTGATCACCGCGTTCGCCGCCCGCTGGAAGCCCGCGACCACGGCCTCGAGGGTGAGTCGCCGCAGCTGAGGGAGCGTCCGCTGCAGCCGCTCGGCCTCCTCGGGGTCCTCGCCGTGCTCGCGGAACGGCCGCAGCACCGACGTGCGCAGGATGTCGGTGAGCTCCTCGACCAGTGCCTCCATGTGCCGGCGGATCGCCTCGCCGGCGGCGTTCAGGCTCTCCTCCGGTACGTCGAGGTCGAGCAGGCCGAGGCCCACCTCGAGGTGCGGCAGCGCGACGTAGGTCCTGCCCTTCCGCTCGATCGAGCCGAGCACCACGAGCAGGCGCAGGTCGTCTGCCGACAGTCGTCGCCCGGCCTTCTCCTCGAGCTCGCGGCGGGTGAGCTCCTCGGGTGGCTTCGGGGTCCAGGAGGTGAGCATCGCCCGCTGCAGGGCGAGCTGCTCGACCGTCGCGTCCTCGGGGATCGTCCGCACGAACCCCTCGATGGCCTGCAGCGTGAAGCCGTGCTGCTGCAGCGCCCGGACCAGCTCGAGGCGGGCCCGGTGGACGTCGTCGTAGTAGGCCACCCGGCCGCGCTTGATCGGCGGCGGCATCAGCCCGAGGCTCGCGTAGTAGCGGGTGTTGCGGACCGTCATCCCGACCGCCACCGACAGCTCGTCGATCGTCAGCAGGCCGTCGGGCGCGTCGTCGGGCAGCGCGGTCATGGGTCCGAGCGTACACTTGAATTGTGACAGTATCGCTGTAACAGTATGGCCGACCCGACCTCGACCGGAGGAACGCATGCCCGACAGGCCGTCGATCTACGAGCAGGAGCACGAGGACTTCCGCGCGTCCGTGCGCGCCTTCATGGAGAAGGAGGTCATCCCCCACCACGACGAGTGGCAGCGGGCCGGCCAGGTCAGCCGGGACGTGTGGCTCCGCGCGGGCGAGCTGGGGTTGCTCTGCTTCGACGTCGCCGAGGAGTACGGCGGCTCCGGCATCGACGACTTCCGCTACAACGCGATCGTCTCGGAGGAGATCACCCGCGCCGGCGCGAGCGGCCTGGGCTTCCCGGTGCACACCGACATCATCGTTCGCTACATCAGCGAGCTCGGAACCGACGAGCAGAAGCGTCGCTGGCTTCCGGGGCTGGTGTCCGGCGAGCTGATCTCCGCGATCGCGATGACCGAGCCGGGGGCCGGGAGCGACCTGCAGGGCGTCCGGACCAGCGCCGTCGACAAGGGCGACCACTACGTGGTGAACGGCTCCAAGACGTTCATCAGCAACGGGATCCTGTCCGACCTGGTCGTGGTCGTCGCCCGCACCGACCCGGACGCCGGTCACCAGGGCATCAGCCTGCTGGTCGTCGAGCGGGGCATGGACGGGTTCACGCGCGGCCGCAACCTCGAGAAGATGGGGCTGAAGGCGCAGGACACCGCCGAGCTCTTCTTCGACAACGTGGTGGTCCCCAAGGAGAACCTGCTCGGCGAAGAGGGCGGCGGCTTCGTCGCGCTGATGAACAACCTGCCGCGCGAGCGGGTCTCGATCGCGGCGATCGCCGTCGCGGCCTGCGAGCACATCCTCGACCTGTGCCTCGACTACGCCAAGCAGCGCGAGGCGTTCGGGCGGCCGATCGGCCAGTTCCAGCACAACCGGTTCGTGCTCGCGGAGATGGCCACCGAGGCCCACATCGCCCGGGTCTTCGTCAACGACTGCATCCTCAAGCTGAACGCCGGCGAAGTGGACACGTCGCTCGCCTCGATGGCGAAGTGGTGGACCACCGAGCTGCAGAAGAAGATGGTCGACCACGGTGTGCAGCTGCACGGCGGCTACGGCTACATGATGGAGTACCCGATCGCGCAGGCGTACGTCGACAGCCGGATCCAGACGATCTACGGCGGGACGACCGAGATCCAGAAGGAGATCATCGGCCGGATGCTCGGCATCTAGGACGCGTTCCAAGCCTTGTGGCCCCCATGTGAGGCTGGCCACACTGTCTCCATCTCAGCTCCATCGCAGCCGCCTGCTCACCCCCGAGGAGAACCCGATGACCGACGTACTCGCCGACCGCGGCCGGATCGAGCAGGAGGTCGGCGGCCGCACGCTCATCGACGTCCTTGTCGACACCGTCGCCGATCAGGGCGACCAACCGGCGTACTCCGACAAGCACCAGGTGCCCGAGGGTGAGTCCTGGCGCACCCTGACCTGGACCGACGTTCGCGAGCGGGGGCTCGACGTCGCCGCCGGACTGATCGGGCTCGGGGCGCAGGTTGGCGACACGGTGGCGATCATGGCCTCCAACCGGATCGAGCACTACGTCGCCGACATCGGCGCGGTGCACGCCGCGGCCACCCCGATGTCGATCTACAACACGCTGTCGCCCGAGCAGGTGGCCTACGTCGCCGGCGAGTCCCGCCCGGTGGTGGCCGTGCTCGAGACCGCCGACCACCTCGCGCGCTGGAGCCGGGCCCTGGACGAGGGCTACGTCCAGCGCGTTGTCATGATCGACGCCTCGGCCGCGCCCGAGGGCGACGATCGGTTCCTCAGCTGGGACGACCTCGTCGCCGCCGGCGCGGAGCGGCGCGCGGCCGATGCCACCGAGCTCGAACTGCGGCCCGCGGCACTCGACCCGAACGCCCCGGCCACGATCCTCTACACCTCCGGCACCACCGGAAATCCCAAGGGCGTGGTGCTCACCCACCACAACGTGCTCTACGAGGCCGTGAGCACCCTGGAGGCCGCGGGCCTGCAGGGGGTGCAGCGGATGGTGAGCTATCTACCGCTCGCCCACATCGCCGAGCGGGTGCTGGGGCTCTACGGCCCCCAGATGACCGGGACCCATGCCCATGCGATCGGCGACCCGGCCGAGCTGCTCGCGACGCTCGGCGAGGTCCACCCGACGGGTTTCTTCGGGGTGCCCCGGGTCTGGGAGAAGATCAGGACCGGGATCTCGGCCAAGCTCGCGGCGGACGACAACCCGGACAACGTGAAGATGGTGCAGGACGCGATGGCAGCCGGGCTGGCCTGGGTCGAGGCCCAGGAGGTCGGCGGCACCATGACGCCCGAGATCGAGGAGGCCTACCGCAAGGCCGACGAGGCGATCCTCGGCTTCCTCAAGCTGCTCCTCGGCCTGGACCAGGTCCAGTGGGCGGGGTCCGCGGCCGCGCCGATGCCGATCGAGGTCGCCCGCTTCATGGCCGGGCTGGGACTGAAGGTCTACGACGTCTACGGCATGACCGAGACCTGCGGCGCGGTCACGGCCAACGGACCCGACGGCTTCCGGCTGGGTACCGTCGGCCGGCCGACGCCGGGCATGGAGATCGCGCTCGCCGACGACGGCGAGGTGCTGGTGCGCGGTCCGGTGATCACGCCCGGCTACCACCGGCAGGAGGAGGCCACCCGCGCCCTGATCGACAAGGACGGCTGGGTGCACACCGGCGACATCGGCACCCTGGATGACGACGGCTTCTTCGCGATCGTCGACCGCAAGAAGGAGCTGATCATCACCTCCGCGGGCAAGAACATCGCACCCTCGAACATCGAGAGCTACCTGAAGGAGTCCCCGATCGTCGGGCACGCGATGGCGATCGGCGATGCCCGGCCGTACGTCGTCGCCGTACTCACCCTCGACGGGGAGATCGCCCCGCTGGTGGCGCAGAAGATGGGCGTCGAGTTCACCGACCTCGCCGACCTCGCCCAGAAGCCCGAGATCCTGGCGATGGCCCAGCAGGCCGTCGACGCCGCCAACGAGCGGCTGTCCCGGCCCGAGCAGGTCAAGGCGTTCGAGCTGCTGCCGGTGGAGTGGACGGCGGAGTCCGAGGAGCTGACCCCGACCCTGAAGCTCAAGCGCCGGGTGGTCAACCAGAAGTACTCCGACGTGGTGGACCGCCTCTACGGGTGAGGTTTCGGTCGCGGATCCGCGGATACCATCCTGCCGTCGGGCCGACGGGCGGCCCCGTGGGTAAGGACGATCGATGACGGTGCCGGCCGGTGGAGCCCCGGGCAAGGGTTGGCCGGTCCCGCCGCCCGGGCCGCCGCCCAGCGGCCCGCCCCCGGGCTGGGGACCCCGCGGCGGCACGCCGTACTTCGGTGGACCGCCGGGCCCGCCGTACTTCGGTGGGCCGCCGGGCCCGCCGCCGGGCCGGCGTGGCCCCCGGTGGGGGATCATCGCCGCGCTGGGGATCGCTCTGGTGCTGGTCGCGGGAGCATCGGTCAGCGCCTGGGCCTACGCCACCGGGAGATTCGGGATCGGGCCGTTGAGTGCCGAGGACAAGGCCGCGGTGACCGCGATCGCCGAGGGGGTCGAGGGCCCTGAGTGGGCCGACGCCGACCAGCGCGAGTGCGCCGCGGACGAGCTGGTGCACGACACCAGGTCGCCGGACCTCGAGAAGCACGGGCTGATCGAGCCAGAGGGCGACGGCTGGACCTACACCGGCGAGTGGCGGCTCCAGGAGGCGACGACGTACGTCGAGGCGGTGCTGGACTGCTCCGACGACTGGGCGGCACAGGTCGGGGAGGGCTGGAACCTCGAGGACACCGACTGCCTCGAGGACCTCGGCACCGCTACGGTCGCGGGCTACTTCGTCGCGGAGACCTTCTCGATCACCTCGGGAGAGGACGACGCCCAGGAAGGGCGGGACGAGGCGGTGGCCGGCCTCGACGAGTGCTACGTCGCCGACCCGCCGGCGCCGAGGGCGAAGTCGCGGCCGGCCTACCGCGCCGTGAGCTTCACGTTCAAGGACCCGGAGTCCGACACCGGCAAGGCCACCTTGAGGATCCGCGAGGCCGGCGGCTGGGCGCCGATCGACGGTCGCAAGCACACCGTCAGCACGCCCTCCGGCGGCCGCAAGGGGTGCGTCGAGGCGCAGGTGGAGACGACGTACCCCTGGGGCAGCTCCAGCTCCGCCGACAAGCGGTTCTGCGGCAAGTCGAAGCCCGCCCGGATCTGGTGGGTGCGTGCCAAGAGCTGCACCTACACGCCCGGATGCACGAAGTGGGACCTGCACTACGAGGGCCTCGAGTCGTTCCAGACCCCCACGGTGCGGCTGCTCGAGAACGGCGGCGACTGCAACTCCGAGAGCGGTGAGTGCTCGCAAACCTTCTTCACCTCCGGGGAGGGTCGCGGCACCGCGATCAGCTGGTCGGTGTACCCGGGGTACGACGAGCACTTCGAGGCCCGGGTCGGCCGGATGACGGCGGTCCTGCCCGACTGACCACCACTGGTCTAGACCGGATGTCACGTCTGGTGAATCTCGCTCGTCAACGATGAGAAGAGCGGGTGACATTGGTCTTCTCAGGGAAATCCCGGATGCGGACTGTCCCCACCCCCTGAAAGGGTTACCCCCATGCATGCACAGATCGCCGGCAAACTCACCGGCAGGATAACGAAGTGGATCGTCCTCGTGGGCGTCCTTGTCGCGGCCGCCATCTTCGGCTCGCTGTCCGGGAAGCTCATCGACGAACAGAACAACGAGAACGAGACGTGGCTTCCCGAGAGCGCCGAGTCGACCCAGGCGATCGAGAAGCTCAACGAGTTCCAGGACGAGTTTGACGTCGGCACCACCGTCGTCTACTACAAGGAGTCCGGCCTCACCGCCGAGGATCTCGCGGCGATCGAGTCACAGGCTCCCGAGCTGGAGGACGTGAAGGGCGTCAGCGGCGTGGTCACGCCGGAGCGCGCAGCGGCGAATGGCGCACAGTTCCCCTACGTCTCCGAGGACGGCCAGGTCGCGAAGCTCGAGTTCACGGTCAACTACGGCGACAAGCTGTGGGAGGAGATCCCCGACGGCGCCGAGGACATCCGCGACATCACCGAGATCGACGGGGTCGACGTCTACCTCGCCGGCGCCGGCGGCAGCACCGCCGACTCGGCGACTGCGTTCTCCGGGTTCGACGGCAAGCTGCTGGGGGCCGCGCTCCTCGCGGTGATCGTCATCCTGCTGATCAGCTACCGCAGTCCCCTGCTGTGGATCCTTCCGATCTTCAGCGCCCTGGTCAGCCTCGGCATCTCGATGGGCCTGCTCTACCTGCTGGCGAAGTACGCCGACCTCACCATCAACGGTCAGACGCAGTTCATCATGACCGTGCTGGTGATCGGCGCCGGCACCGACTACGCGCTGTTGCTGATCGCCCGCTACCGGGAGGAGCTGCGGCGGCACGAGGACCGGCATGAGGCGATGGCGTTCGCGCTGCACCGGGCAGCGCCCGCGATCCTGGCGAGCGCCGCCACCGTGGCAGTGGGTCTGCTGTGCCTGATGTTCGCCGATCTCAACTCCACCGCGGGGCTCGGACCCGCGAACGCGGTCGCTATCGCGGTCACCTACGTCGTGATGGTGACGCTGCTGCCGGCGATGCTGGTGATCTTCGGCCGGTGGATGTTCTGGCCCTTCGTTCCCCACTTCGGGTCCCAGGAGCCGACGCAGAAGGGCGTCTGGGCCAGGGTCGGCAACGGGATCTCGGGCCGCCCGCGGCTGGTCTGGGTGGTCACGGCCGGTGTCCTGGTCCTGCTGAGCCTGGGATTCCTACGACTCGACACCTCGGGAGTGCCCAGCGACGAGCAGTTCACCAGCGACGTCGACTCGGTCGTCGGCCAGGAGATCCTCATCGAGCACCGGCTCATCGACGCCAGCACGCCGATCCAGGTGATCGCCAACGCGGACCAGGCGCCAGCAGTCGCCGAGGCGATCACCGGCATCGAGGGCATCGACGCCCCGCGCGAGCCGGTGGTGCTCGGCGACACTGCCCTGATCAACGCCGACCTCACGTCCGATCCCTACTCCGAGGATGCGAAGGAGGCGGTGCGAGACGTCCGCGACGCGGCACATGACGTACCGGACGCCGACGCGCTGGTGACGGGCTGGACCGCCGTGACGCTCGACATCCAGGATGCGTCCACACGCGACAACAAGGTGGTCATCCCGATCGTCCTGATCGCGGTGCTGCTGATCCTGATCGGGCTGCTGAGGGCGCTGCTGTCGCCGATCCTGCTGATCGGCACGGTGATCCTGTCGTTCGCCGCCGCGTTGGGCCTCTCCGGTCTGATCTTCGACTTCATCTACGGGTTCGAGAACACCGATCCGGGATTCCCGTTGTTCGCGTTCGTGTTCCTGGTCGCCCTGGGGATCGACTACAACATCTTCCTGATGACGCGGGTGCGCGAAGAGACGGTCAACCACGGCACCCGCAAGGGGTCGCTGATCGCCCTGTCCTCCACTGGAGGCGTGATCACCGCGGCCGGGTTCGTGCTGGCGGCGACGTTCAGCGCGCTCGCGACCATGCCGTTCACCTTCACGCTCCAGCTCGGCACGACGATCGCGCTCGGCGTGCTGCTGGACACCATGATCGTGCGTTCGGTGCTGGTCACCGCGCTCAACCTCGACCTCGGGGACAAGATCTGGTGGCCGAGCAAGCTGGCCAGGCGTGGTGACGACGCGGCGCCTCCGGACGCTGCGGCCGAGGAGGAGAAGGTTCTGGTCTGAGTGGCCTGAGCCATGTTCGACGCGTGGGCCGGGGCATGGCCCCGGCCCACGCGCGGTTAGCCTGACGATGATGGACGCCCCCACTCCCCAGCAGATCCGTCGTGCGTTGGCGCGGGCGGAGCGGGGCGCCGCCCTGGACGTGGAGGAAGCAGCGGCACTGCTGG
>Ga0299913_10000206_pt1 | contig 32475 bp, 31 predicted proteins | sample RVTome_9_FD_201360 | JGI IMG/M metagenome (GOLD analysis project Ga0299913, IMG submission 201360) | Soil microbial communities from uranium-contaminated site in the Upper Colorado River Basin, Wyoming, United States - RVT155D38 (version 2) ... | reverse complement strand
CGCACGCGGCCTTCCTCGCAGAGGCACGAGAGGGTGGGCGCTGCAGCTCGCTGCTCGCGACCCGCAACGCCCACGACAAGGAAGGTACAGCAGTGAGCGCGCGGGCCGGTGCCGCGACCCGCCTCGACGCGCTCGAGAGCGCGGCCGAGACGGCCCGGCGAGAGTTCTTCGCCGAGCACGGCGAGCGGGTCGAGGCCTACCGCCGCGACGTCTCCGAGGCGGTCCGGGACGCGACCACCCGGCTGCGCTCGGACGCCGCCGAGATCTCGGGCGGCAACCGGCTGTGCGTCGAGCTCGTCGAGCAGGCCGCCGAATACGCCGACTGGCTGCAGTGGACCTTCTGGGACCTGCCGGTGTTCGCCGTCGCCACCCGGCCCGAGCCCGCCGAGTTCCGCGCCCGCCTCGGCGCCTGCGGCCTGGTCTACCTCTCGGCGCGGGTGTTCGACGACGTCGTCGACCGCCACTTCTGGTACAAGGCCCGCCGGCCGTCCCTGCTCCCGATCGCCGACCGGCAGGCCACCGCGGGCGGCACCGCCGAGGGGCTGACGCTCCTCGCCGGTCTGCTCCTGCTCACCGAGGGGCTCGCCCGGCTGCTCGAGCCGGAGGGCCTGGCCGCGCGGGAGCTCGCCGGGAGGGTGCTCGGCCGGTTCCGGCGCGTGGTGGTCGGCGCGATCATGGAGCACAGCGCCGAGGGGGAGTGGGACGCCGCGTCCTACCGGCGGCTGGTCGAGCTGAAGAACGTCGACTACTGGCGCTGCCTGTACGCCGCGGTCGACCCCGAGGCGGGCTCGCCGCTGTACCCCTTCCTCGTCGAGTACTACCGGCTCGCGCAGATGCTCAACGACGTCCAGGACTACCCGGAGGATCTGCGCCGCGGTCAGCCGAACCTGGTGGCCCTCCACCTCCGGGGCGCCCTCGGCGACGGCGGAGACGGCGCGATGGAGCGGGTCGAAGCCGAGGTGACCGACTGCTTCCTCACCCTCCAGGAGACGGCCTCCGAGCTGCCCGCGCTCGAGCGCTCGATCGCCCTCGTCAAGCTCGGCGAGTCGCTCACGGAGGCGCGGGCGGCGGGCCTGTTCGCTCCACGGGAGGACGGGCGCCGGCCGGCGGCCTCGGCCGCGCCGCCCGAGCACGGTCTGGCCTGGTACTCCGAGCTCGACGAGGTCGTCGACGGGCTGGGACCGGACTGTCTCGAGGAGACGGCGTGCCCGATCTGCGGCGAGGCCGCGCGCCGGCGCCTGTTCGAGAAGCAGGGCTTCCCGCTCCACCGTTGCCTGGAGTGCACCCACGTCTACACCAGCCCGCGGCTGACGGTCGAGGCGCAGCAGCGGCTGGCGGCCGGGCTCGACGACGGTGCCGACGAGGACGCCTTCCTCGAGGTCCAGCGGATCTACGCCGAGCCGATCTGCCACCTGCTCCGCCTGCGCGCCCCGGGGCCGAGGTTGCTCGACCTCGGCTTCGGCCACGGCTACGTGATCCGGCTCGCGCGCGCCTACGGCTTCGAGACCTACGCCCTCGACGGCTCCGAGGCGCTGGTGGAGCGGCTTCGTCCCGAGCTCGGACGGCGGGTCCACCGCGCCTTCCTCGGCGTCGACGCGATCCCGTGGGAGTCGTTCGACGCGGTGGTGATGAGCCACGTGGTCGAGCACCTGGCCGACCCCGTGACGGTGCTCGCGGACGTCCACCGCCGGCTGCGGCCGGGCGGGATCCTCTACGTCGCCCTGCCGGACATGGGCTCGCTGCAGTTCCGCATCTTCGGCAAGCACTGGGACGTGGTCAACCCGCTGGTCCACTACCAGTACTTCAATCAGAGCTCGCTCCGACGGCTGCTCGAGACGTGCGGTTTCGAGGACCTCGAGGCGATCGAGTACCCGCCGCTGCCGATCGAGCTGACCCCCCGCTGGATGTGGCAGATGCGCCGGCTCGGCGGTACCGAGGCCGGCGAGCTGGTCATGGTCGCCCGCCGGGGCGACGGCCCCGGAGAGGCCGGAGGCGTGCTGTGAGCGGGCTCCGCGTCCTGGTGCTGACGGCGGACTACCCGCCCCGGGTGTGGTCGGGGATCGGGGTGGCGGTGGCCCGTCAGGCGCGGGCGCTCGCCGCCCTCGGCGCGGAGGTCGTGGTGGCGGCGGCGGGCGTCCCCGCCTCGTCCGCACGGCGGCGGCTGCGGGTGGTGCCGCTCACGGGGGACCGCTTCCCGGTCGACCCCCGCCGGTTCGACGTCGTCCACCTGCACTCGCTGGCCTTGACCGAGCTCGCGTTCGAGCTGTGCGCGCGGTTCCGGCTGCCGCTGGTCTACACCGCCCACACCCTGCCGTCCCGCGAGCTCCCCGAGGGACCGGCGCGGGACTTATGGACCGGGGTGCAGGACCGCGTCCTGGCCGCCAGCCGCCGCGTCGTCTTCCTCTGCGAGAGCGACCGCGAGGCGGCGGTGCGCCGGGTGCCCGCGCTCGGGCGGAGCGGCCGGGTGATCCCGCACGGCGTTGCGCCCCCGCCGCGCCGGCGCCGCCGGTCCGCCGGGGGGCCGCTGCTCTTCGCCGGGCGCTTCGCGGCGAGCAAGGGGATCGACGTCCTCGCCCGGGCGATGCCGCGGGTGCTCGCCCGCCGCCCGGACTCGATCGTCCTCGCCGGCGGCCACGGCGACCCGGCGGGCGAGCGGCAGGTGGCCAGGCTCGCCGCCGCCCTGCCGGGGCGCTGCCGGGTGCTCGGCTGGCAGAGCGCCGCCGGGGTCGAGCGCCTGCTGCGGCGGGCGTCGCTCCTCCTCGTGCCGAGCCGCTACGAGCCGTTCGGGCTGATCGCGCTCGAGGCGATGCGGCTCGGCACTCCGGTGCTCGCGGCGGAGGTCGGAGGGCTGACCGAGGTCGCGGCGCCCGGCTCCGGCGCCCGGCTGGTCCGGGGCCACGATGCCGGCCGCTGGGCGGACGCGGCGCTCGAGCTGCTCGGCGATCCCGCGGCGCGGCGGCGGCTCAGCCGGGACGGCCCGCGGTGGGTCGCCGAGCGCTACGCGGCCCCGGCGCTCGCCCGCCGTCTGATCGGAGAGGCCTATGCGGCGTGAGCCGGCACGCGGCGGGCCGCGGCGCGTCCTGTTCGTCACCTACACCCTCGGCCACCCGAGGGTCGTGGGCGTCTTCTTCCGCGCCCTGCGGCTGGCCTTCGAGATGCGCCGCCGGGGCTGGCGGCCGACCGTCTACAACTGCGGCCCGATCCCCGAGGATCCCAAGGTCGACCGGGCGAGCGCCGCGGGCGTGGCGGTGGTCCGGCTCGATTTCGGCGACCGCCCGTTCGGCTCGAACGACGTCTTGGGCGTGCTGCGCGGTTTCGAGCCCGACCTCGTCGTCTTCGGCGAGTGCCCGATCCCGGCCATCGAGCCCCTGTACGAGGCGGCCTTGCAGCTCGCGTCCCCGCTGGCCGTCCTCGACCAGTACTACGACGACGGGGTGGGCACCCGGAGGTTCGGGGTCGACCGGATGGTTCTCTACGGCCTGCGCGCCCTGTGGCGGGACCGCGTCGCCGAACGCGGCTGGGACCTCGTGCCGCCGTTCATCGAGCGCGTCCTGCCGCCTGACGAGCTGCCGGTCCCGCCGGCGCCGCCGGGGGTCCCGACGGTGACCGTCCTCGGCTTCGAGCCGGCGGTGCTCGACGAGGGGATCGAGCTCGTGGCGGGGCTCGAGGGGCCGCGGCCCCGGCTCGTCGCGATCAGCCACGATCCGGAGGCGGCGGCGCGGCGGATGGCCGCCGCCGGGCTGCCCCAAGGCCTCGCCGTCTCGCTGCCGCTGCAGCCCGACGAGGCCCTCTTCGGGCTCGTCGCGGCCGGTCGCGCCGCGGTCCTGGCCAACGGCTTCATGCAGATGCTCGAAGCGATCGCCCTGGGGTGCCCGGCGGTGTGCGTCGACCGCGGCGTCGGCATGTGGCCGTGGACCCTCCACCGGCGGTATCGCTCCTACATCGCTCTCGGCGGCGACGTCGCCGAGCGGCGCGAGCGCCTAGCCGGATGGCTCGCCGCGTCGCCGTTCCCGCCGGAGCTGCTCGCCGAGCTGGCCGACGAGCGCGGCGGCGCCGCGGCGACCGCCGACCGGCTGGAGACGGTGGCGCGCCGCCCGGCCCTGCGGCCCCGCGCCGAGCGTGCCGTGGCCCGGCTGCGCGGCGCGGCCGGCCGGGCGCTCGGCACCGGACGGCGGGAACGGGTGCCGGAGTGGGAGCCGGCCTCGGAGGAAGCGGAGGGCGCGCGGTGACCGCCGACGGGCCGATCGTGCTGATCACCGGCGGTTCGCGCGGCATCGGCCGGGCGATCGCGCTGCGGCTGGCTCGCCAGTCGCCCGCGCACGTCCTGATCGCGTACTGCATGAACCACCAGGCGGCGCGGGCCACGGTCGCCGACCTCCAGGCGCTCGGCGTCGACGCCTCGGCGCATCCGACCGACCTCGACCGCCCGGAGCTGATCGGGGAGATGTTCGACCTCGTCGAGGACCGCTGGGGCCGGCTCGACGTCTTCGTCAGCAACGCCGCCCGCGCCGCCTTCCGGCCGGTGCTCGAGCTGAGCGCGCGGAGCTGGCAGCGGACGATGAACCTCAACGCCCGCGCCTTCCTGCTCGGCGCCCAGCGCGCCGCCCGGCTGATGCGGCGCAACGGCGGCGGCCGGATCGTCGGCGTGAGCAGCCTCGGGGCCAGCCACTACATCCCTGGATACGCCGGGCTCGGCGCAGCCAAGGCGGCGATCGAGAGCCTGACGCGATACCTGGCGGCGGAGCTCGCGCCGTCGGGCATCCGGGTGAACGCCGTCTCCGGCGGCTTCGTCGACACCGAGAGCATGCGGCTCAACCCGGAGTACGACGAGCTGGTGCGCTACGTGGTGTCGCGGACGCCGGCCGGGCGGGTGGGGGAGCCCGAAGACCTGGCCGGCGTCGTGGCGTTCCTCTGCTCGCCCGACTCCGACTGGATCCAGGGCCAGGTGCTGCTCGCCGACGGCGGAATGTCGCTGGCGCTGTGAGGGAAGGGGACGGATGAGACGAAGCCTCGAGGGGGAGACCGCGATCGTCACCGGCGCCTCGCGCGGCATCGGGCGCGCGGTCGCGCTCGAGCTGGCGGCCGCCGGCTGCGCCGTCGCGGTGGGCTACCGCGCCGCCGAGGAGGCCGCGCGCGAGGTCGTCGAGGCCATCCGGGCCGAGGGCGGCCGCGCGGAGCCGTTCGCCGCCGACGTCGGCGACGAGGCGGACGTGCGGCGCCTCGTCGACGGCGCGACCCGCGCCTTCGGCCGGATCGGCGTGCTGGTGTGCTGCGCCGGCCTGGTCCGCGATCAGCTCGCCGCCGCGATGACCCTCGACGAGTGGGACGAGGTCCTGCGCGTCAACCTGCGCGGGTCGTTCCTCTGCATCCGCGCCGTGCTCCGGCAGATGCTCGTCGAGAAGGCGGGCTCGATCGTCCTGCTGTCGTCGGTCGCCGCCACGCACGGCGGCCGCGGCCACTGCAACTACGCGGCCTCGAAAGGGGGCGTCGAGGCCATGGTCCGGTCGCTGGCGGTCGAGCTGGCGCCCAAGCGGATCCGGGTCAACGCCGTCGCCCCCGGGGTCATCGTCACCGACATGACCGAGCGCATCCGCGACCTGGCGCCGGAGGAGATCCTCGCTCAGATCCCCCTGGCGCGATACGGCGAGCCCGACGAGGTCGCGCGCGCCGTCCGATTCCTGGCCTCGCCGGAGGCGTCCTACGTCACCGGCGAGATCCTTCACGTCACGGGCGGAATGGGTGTCTAGCGGCCCGTGGTCAAAGTCCACCACGGGCTGCTAGACCCGACAGGAGACCATCGATGTTCGCTTACCCGCTCAACCGGACCGTCCCCCAGCAGGATCTGGAAGCGCAGGTCGTCGAGGCGGTCGCCGGAGCCCTCGACCTCGAGCCGGGGGAGGTGTCGCTCGACGACTCGCTCCAGGCCGACCTCGGGGCGGAGTCGCTCGACTACCTCGACATCGCCTTCCAGCTCGAGCGCCGCTACAAGGTCGAGTTCCCGCGCGCCGACCTGCTCGAGCGCGCGGGGAGCTACTTCGGCGAGGACCGCCTGGTCCAGAACGGGGTGATCACCGACTTCGGCCTGCGGCTGCTCCGTCAGGCGATGCCCGAGGTCGAGCCCGCTCGGCTCCGTCCGGGGCTGCGGGCGACCGAGGTCGCCGGGATGTTCACCGTCCAGACGTTCGCCCGCGTGCTCGACCGGCTGCTCTACGCCAAGGAGCAGATGCGGCGCACCTGCGAGGAGTGCGGCGGCGAGCTCGGCGACTCCGAGGTCCTGCCCGAGCTCGTGTGCAAGGGGTGCGGCCGCACCGTCCCGGTCGCCTCCGGCGACGACGTCCTGTACCAGGACCTCCTCGACCTCGACTCCCTCACCGGCCGGGAGGCCCAGGCTTGAGGTTCCTGCTCGTCGACCGCATCCTCGAGCTCGAGCGCGGCCGGCGCGCGCGGGGGATCAAGAGCGTCACCATGAGCGAGGACTTCCTGACCCATCACTTCCCCGAGGCGCCGATCATGCCCGGCGCGCTGCTGGCCGAGTCGCTCGTCCAGCTCGCGGACTGGGTGATCCGCGACGGCAGCGACCACCGGCAGGTCGGGCTGGCGGTGAGCTTCGAAAGCGCGCGCTTCCATCGGCTGGCCCGGCCCGGCGACCGGCTCGACCTCGAGGTCGAGCTGGTCGACCGCGACGACGGCACGGCGCGCTTCAAGGGACAGGTCTCGCGCGACGGCCAGCGGGTCGCCGCCGCCCGGTTCACCCTCTCGGTCGAGGACGCGGAGGAGCTGCTGTCGGAGGACGACTCCCGGCGCAGCCTCGCCAACCTGCTCGGCGGCGAGCGCAAGGGGTGGATGGAATGAGCCCCCGGCGGCGGGTCGCGATCACCGGCCTGGGGGTCGTCACCTCGCTCGGGCGCGAGGTCGAGCCCGTCTGGCAGGCGGTGCTCGACGGTCGATCGGGGGTCGGGGCGATCCGGCAGTTCGACAGCCGGGCCTTTCCGGTGCGGATCGGCAGCGAGGTCGACCTCGACGAGCTGCGCGCCGACCCGGCCGTCGACCTGCCCGCCGCCAGCCGCTCGGCGCAGTTCGGCGTGTGGGCGATGGAGCGGGCGTGGAGCGCCGCGGGCCTCGACGGCGCCACGATCGACCTCGAGCGCGCCGGCACCTGTGTCGGCGCCTCGACGTTCCCGGTGATCGAGGACAGCCTGGGCGACCCCGGCGCGATCCTCCAGGGCGACCGCTACAACGCCGCCTACTATCTCGACGTCTGCCGTCGCCGGCCGGAGCTGCTCCGGCAGCGCGACATCGCCTCGATCTCGACCCTGCTGGCGCAGCGCAAGGGGCTGCGCGGTCCGACCCTCACCGTGCAGACCGCCTGCTCCTCGGCGGCCCAGGCGATCGGGGAGTCGCTCGCCATCCTCCGCGCCGGCGAGGCGGACCTGATGGTCACCGGCGGGACCGACAGCATGATGACGGTGCTGTGCGTGACGGGCTTCAGCCTGCTCGGCACGCTGTCGCAGCGCAACGACGAGCCGGAGCGGGCGTCGCGGCCGTTCGACCTCAAGCGCGACGGCTTCGTCCTCGGAGAGGGCGCCGGGGTGCTCGTGCTCGAGGACCTCGAGCACGCCCTGGCGCGCGGCGCCCCGATCGTCGCCGAGCTCGCCGGCTACGGCTCGTCCTCCGACGGCTACCGCTTCACCGACGTCCACCCGGAGGGCCGCGGCGCGGTGGACTGCATGCGCGCGGCGCTCGCCGACGCGGGCGTGCGGCGCGAGGAGGTCGGCTACGTCAACGCCCACGGCACCGGCACCCTGATCAACGACCCGGTGGAGACCCTGGCGGTCAAGCAGGTGTTCGGCGACCACGCGCGACGGCTGGCGATCAGCTCGACGAAGTCGCAGCTCGGTCACCTGGTGTGCGCCGCAGGAGGCATCGAGACCGTGCTCACCGCGCTGGCGGTGCGCGACGGCGTCCTGCCGCCGACGATCAACCTCGACACCCCCGATCCGGCGTGCGACCTCGACTACGTCCCGAACCGCTGCCGGCGCGCCGAGCTCGAGGTCGCCCTGTCGAATTCCTTCGGGTTCGGCGGCCAGAACGGGTCGCTCGTCGTCCGCCGCTGGGAGGAGTGAGCGGTGCGCTTCCTGTTCTTCGACGAGATCGTCTCGTACGAGCCGGGCCGGCGGGTGCTCGGCAAGAAGACGTTCGCGTTCGACGGCGCCTACTTCACCGCCCACTTCCCCCGGCGCCCGATCGTCCCGGCGAGCCTGGTCATGGAGTCGCTGGCGCAGGTGGCGGGATGGTTCAACTACCAGCTCCACGACCGCTCGGTGCGGATGGTGGTGGCGCTCGTCGAGTCGGCCCGGCTCGAGCGCCACGTGCGGGTCGGAGAGACCCTGATGCTCGACGTCGCGCTGACCTACCGCCACCCCGACGGCGCGACGATGCGCGGCGTCGCCCGATCGGGCGACGAGGTGGTCGGCAGCGTCGAGCGGATGGTGTTCGCCAACCAGGCGGCGGGGGCGGAGGGTTTCAGCCGGCGCGAGCTCGAGCACTACGAATACATGACCTCGGGATCGCCGGCGCTGGACGGAGATCGCAGTTGAGCGAGCGGCGCGTCGTGGTGACCGGCATCGGCGCGGTCTCGGCGCTCGGCGCGGAGACCGGGACCCACCTGCGCCGGCTGCTCGCCGGCGACTGCGGCGACGCCCCGCCGGTCGGCACCGAGCAGCGCAGCCTGTGGTCCCCGCTCGAGGCCCGGGTCAGCGGGTTCGACCGCCGCACGGCGATCGCCAACCGGATGCTCCGCAAGCTGCTCACCCCGAGCGGTGCCTACGCCGTGGCCGCCGCCGGGCAGGCGCTGAAGGGCGCCGGGTTCGCCTCGGGGGCGCCGGAGCTCGCCCGCTGCGGGCTCTACGTCGGCTCCGTCTGCATCGACATCGCGCCCGAGATCTTCATTCCCGCCCTGCGGGAGTCGATCGGCGAGGCCGGGGGGATCGAGGTGTCACGGTTCGCAACCCGCGGGATGCTGCTGATCGACCCGCTGTTCCTCGTCAAGTCGCTCCCCAACGGCGGGCTCGGCGGGATCGCCATCGAGTACCAGGTCACCGGTCCGAACCTCAACCTGACCAACGGCCCGGTCTCCGGCTTGCAGGCGGTGGCCTCCGCGGTGCGCGCGCTGCGCCACGGCGACGCCGACATGGCCCTCGCCGGCGGCTACGACTCGTTGCTCGGCATGGACAGCGTCGCCGAGCACGTGCTCGCCGGGCGGGTGGCTCCCGACGGCGATTCCGCCGCCACTTGCCGCGCCTTCGACCGCCGCCGCCGCGGCTACGTCCTCGGGGAAGGGGCCGCGTTCCTCATGCTGGAGACCGCGGAGCACGCGCGGCGGCGCGGGGCACCGGTGTGGGCGGAGGTGGTCGGCGGCGGCCAGGCCACGAGCCCGCCGGAAGCGGCCGCCGACGGCCTGCGCCGCGCCGCGCGGGCGGCGCTCGGCGACGACGGCGGCGTGATGGCGGTGTTCGGCGACGGCACCGCGATCGAGGGCGAGGACCTGGCGGAGGACGAGGCGGCCCGCCGGCTGTTCGCAGACGCCCCGGTCCCCTACACCGCGGCGATCCCGGCGCTCGGGTTCACCGGCAGCGCCAGCGGCGCCTTCTCGCTGCTCCACGCATGCGCGGCGGTGCGGGACGGCGTCGTGCCGCCCCTGATCCACTGCGACGAGCCCGACCCGCGCTGCCGGCTCGACCTCGTCCACCGGGCGCGGCCGGTCGAGCCGGGCCGGGCGCTCGTCTGGAACAGCGACCGCGGCGTCAAGCACGTGGCGATCTCGGTGGCACCGTGGCGTTCTTGACGCGGCGGAGCCGGCCGGTCCCGGGCGGCCTCGCGGGCGGCGGCGAGCCGCGGCCGGGGATGCCGTCCTCGCTCCGCGCCGCCGCCCGGGCGAGCCGCGGCTTCCTCGCCGAGGACGAGGGCCTGCGGCTGTACGCGCTCGCCGCCGAGGTCTCGGAGGTCGGACCCTGCCTGGAGGTGGGCGGCTACTGCGGGAAGTCGGCGCTCTACCTGGGCGGAGGCTGCCGCGCGGCGGGGCGCCACCCTCTGGTCTCGGTGGACCACCACCGCGGGTCCGAGGAGCAGCAGCCCGGGGGCGAGTACTTCGACGCGGACCTCTGGCACCCCGAGCTCCAGCGCGTCGACAGCCTGCCCGAGTTCCTGCGCACGGTCGAGCGGGCGGGTCTCGCCGAGTGGGTCGTGCCCGTGGTGGCCTCGTCGGTCACCGCGGCGCGCTGCTGGCCGGAGCGGGCCCTGGCGCTCGTCTTCCTCGACGGCGGCCACGGCGAGGAGGACGCCTTCCGCGACTACCACTGCTGGGCGCCCAAGCTCCGGCGCGGCGGCTACCTGTGCGTCCACGACCTCCACCCCGACCCCGCCAACGGCGGCCAGGCCCCGTACCGGATGTTCGAGTACGCGCTCTCGACCCGCGCATGGGACGAGGTCGCCGGAGTCGGCACCCTGGGCATCCTCCGACGCCGATGAGCGCGCGCGGCGAAGGGCGGGTGTCGATCCGGTCGGTCCGCTACCTCGGGACCTTTCCGCATCAGCGCACCGACACCTGGGCGATGGTCGGCCAGGACGGCGGGCAGTCGATCCCGGTGGACGGCCGGTCGCTGTTCGTCTTCTCGGACACCCTGCTCGCGGCCGCCGCCGGACCCCGGCCGAGCGCCTCGCCGCCGCCGCCGGCGCTGGCCCACGCCCTGGGAAGGGAGGGGGTGTTCCTGGCCAACGCGGCGGGGATGTCGAGCGGCGACGAGCTCCGCCCGGCGCTGGCCGCCATCGCCTACTTCACCGACGACCACGGCTTCCCGCGCGAGATCCTCCCCGCCCTCGAGCGTGAGCGCCTCCAGCAGATCCGCTTCTGGCCGGAGCACGGCATCGAGATCGACGGCGTCGTCCACCTGTTCTACCTGGGGATCCAGACGATCGACCCGACGTCGCTCTGGGGCTTCCGCACCCTGGGGGTGGGGCTGGCGCGCCTCGACCCCGCGACCGGGCGGTGCGAGCGGCTCTGGCGGCGCGGCGACTGGCGGCTGTGGAAGCCGCTGGGCGAGGACTTCCACCTCGGAGTCCAGGTCCTCCCGGCCGGAGGATGGCTGTACGTCTTCGGCAGCGTGCGCACCGGGCCCTTCCACGTCGCCCGGGTGGCCCGGGTGCGCCCCGCCGACCTCGCCCGTCCCGAGGCCTACGAGCACTTCGCCGGCGACGGCCCGCGGTGGAGCGGGGACCCCGGTGCGGCGGCCGACCTGTGCGTGTCGAGCGCCGACTTCTCGGTCTCGTACAACCCCCACCTCGAGCGCTACCTGATGGTCCACGTCGACGAGTACACCAAGGTGCTGACCCTGCGCACCGCGCCCGCCCCCTGGGGACCGTGGGGCGACGCGCAGACGATCACCCGCGTCCCGCACGAGCCGGAGTCGGAGATGGTCTACCTCGGCTTCGAGCACCCCGACTTCGCGGCCGACGCCGGCCGCACAATCTACGTCTCGTACTGCCAGCCGCGCTTCCGGAACAACTCGCTGTTGACGCTGACCTTCCGATGAGCTCGACCCTCCATGGGCTGATCGACCGCCTGCCCGAGCTCGGCGACCGGCCGGCCGTGGGCCTGCGCGGCGAGTTCGGCTCGCGCTGGTGGAGCTACGGCCGGCTGCACCGGGAGGCGGCGCGCGCCGCGTCGTTGCTGGCGAGCCGCGGGATCGGGCGGGGGGACCGGGTGCTGCTGTGGGGGCCGAACTGCCCGGAGTGGGTCGCGGTCTTCCTCGGCGCCGTGCTGCGCGGCGCGGTCGTCGTGCCGGTCGACGACGACGCGTCGGCCGAGCTCGCCGCGCGCGTCTGCCGGCGGGTCGAGGCCGGCCTCGCTGTCGTCGGCCCCGACCGGCCCGGCGACGGCGTCGGCGGGGTGGCCGTCGAGCCGCTCTTCGGCCTCCACGGCCACCCCGAGCCGGAGGACCCGGGGGCCCTCCGGCTGGCGGTGGGGGCCGACGACCCGGTGCTCGTGTACTTCACCTCGGGCACGACCGCCGCGCCGCGCGGGGTGGTGCTCAGCCACGGCAACCTCACCTCGCAGCTCGCCCGCTTCAGCCGCTGGCGCCGGCTCGTCCGGCGGGTGCCGTTCCGCATGATGGTGCTCGCGCCGCTGAGCCACGTCCAGGGGATGGTGCTCGGGATCGGCGTCCCGCTCGCGGTCGGGCTGAGCGTCCTCTACACCCGCTCGATCCATCCCGGTCACCTGATCCGGGCGATCCGCGACGAGCGCCTGACCCTGCTGTCGACCGTGCCACGGGCGCTCCACACGCTGGGCGCGGAGATCCGCCGCCGCCCGTACGCCGGCGTGCCCCTCGGCGAGCGGATCTCCCGGACCCGCGTCCGCTTCGTCCGCCGGCACTTCACCTTCCGCGCCGCCCGCCGGCTGTTCGGCTGGCGGTTCTGGGTGATCTTCGTCGGCGGCGCGCCGCTGCCCGCCGAGGACGAGCTGTTCTGGCGCCGCACCGGCTGCCTGGTCGTCCAGGGCTACGGCCTCACCGAGACGACCGCCGTGATCAGCGTCAACCGGCCTCTCGTCGGCCCGGTCGGGTCCATCGGCCGGGCCCTCGCGCACCAGGAGGTTCGGATCTCCGAGGACGGGGAGATCCTCGTCCGTGGCCCGAACGTGTCCCCCGGCTACTACGGTGCGGACGGCGGCGACGGGGAGAGGACGCCCGACGGCTTCCTGCGCACCGGAGACCTCGGCCGCTTCGACGGCCGACGGCGCCTCTACTTCCTCGGCCGCAAGAAGGACCTGATCGTCACCGGCGAGGGGTTCAACGTCCACCCGGACGACGTCGAGGCGGCGTTGCGCCGGCAGCCGGGGGTTCGCGACGCGGTCGTCTGCACCGCGCCGCGGGAGGGTCACGCCGAGGTCCACGCCGTCCTCCTGGTCGCGGCGGGGGGAGAGCCGGCGGCGGCGGTTGCCGGGGCGAACGCGGCGCTGCAACCGTTCCAGCGGGTGCGGAGCTGGTCCGTCTGGCCGGAGGCCGACCTGCCGCGGACGAACCTGCTCAAGGCCCGGCGCGCCGAGGTCGAACGGCGGCTGCCCGAGCTCCGGGCCGCACCCGGCGTGGGGCCCGGGACGGCGCGGGTCTCGCTGCAGGCGGTGAGGGCCGAGAGCGACCGCGAGCGCCGGCTGGAGATGCTCGTCCGCCTCCTCGCCGAGCCGGTCGACGGCGTCGCGGCCCCGACCCTGCGGCTGGCGGGCGACCTCGGGCTGAGCTCGATCGACGTCGTCGAGCTGCTGGCGCGGCTGGAGTCGCAGCAGCAGGTGGCGCTGGACGACGCGCAGCTCCCCCGCGAGGCCACGGTGGCCGACCTGCGGACCCTGCTCGCCGGCGTCGACGGCGACCTCCGTCCCCGGCAGCCCACCCGGCAGGTCGCCTGGTCGCGCGGCGCGCTCGGCGAGCTGGTGCGCGCCGTCGTCCGGCCGGCGGTGCTCGCCGCCTGGCGCCTCCTCGGCGCCCCGACGGATCGCCGTTGCGAGGACGGGGCAGCCCTCCCCACGGGGCCGGCGATCCTCGCCGTCGCTCCCCACCGGAGCTGGCTCGACGTCCTCGCCGTCTGCTCCGCCCTGCCGCCGCCGGCACGCCGCCGGGCGGCGTTCGTCACCGACCGCGGCTTCGGGGAGTTCTTCGACCCGCCGCCCGGGACGCCGCGGCGGACGCGCTGGCTGATCGCGGTGGCCTACTACCTGCTCATGCCGGCCGCTTTCCGGTTCGCGATCGTGTCTCGCTTCGGCGGCACCCGCGCGGGACTGCGCGAGGTCTGCGGCCTGCTCCAGGGAGGTCGGCCGGTGATCACGTTTCCCAAGGGCTTCCACTGGCGGCCGGAGGACCGCCGGCGTCACGACCCCGGACCGGCGATGGTCGCTCGCGAGACGGGCGCTCCCGTGGTGCCCGTCTGGATCGAGGGCTACCCGCGGATCGCCGGCCGTGCGGGACGGCCGCGGGTGACGGTACGCTTCGGCCGGCCGATCGACGCCGACCCCGCCACCTCGGCGGCCGACCTCGCCGCCCGGGTCGAGGCCGCCTACGAGCGCATGGCGCCGGAGTTCTTCACCGACCGGTGACGGCGATGCGGATCACGCTCCTCACGGCCGGCTCGGCGGGCGACGTGCGGCCCTACGCCGCCCTCGGGGTCGGGTTGCAGGCGGCCGGTCATCGCGTCCGGCTGGCGACGTATCCGCCCTTCGAGGACCTCGTCGCCCGCCACGGCCTCGAGTTCTTCGCCTTCGAGGGCGAGATCGGCCGCGCCACCGAGGGCACGGCCAAGCGGCGGTGGCAGCGCTCGGGCGGGCGTCCGCTGCCCTTCGTGACGTCGCTGGTCCGCATGGTCGACCAGGCCCGGGGGGTCCTGCGCCGCAGTCTCGACGGTGCCTGGGAGGCGTGCCAGGACAGCGACGCCGTGATCGCCTCTGCCTTCGCCTTCGGGGCGCCCAAGATCGCGCAGCTTCTCGGCGTCCCCTTCTACTGGGCGCTGCTCCAGCCGATGACCCGGACCCGCGCCTTCCCCCACTTCCTCGCCCCGCCGCGCCTGCGGCTCGGCGGCCCCTACAACGAGCTCACCTACGCGGTGGCGGACCGGGTGTACCGGCGGCTCGTCCGGGGCGTCCTCGACGACTGGCGGCGGGAGATGTTCGGGCTGGGAGCGGTCGCGCGCGGCGACCTGCCGCTGCCGGGCGACCCGTCCCACCCGGTGCTCTACGGCTTCAGCCCGGCGGTCGTGCCGGCGCCCCGCGACTGGAACGACGCCGTCCACGTGACCGGCTTCTGGCACCTGGACGGCGAGAGCGACTGGCGGCCGGACCCTCAGCTCGCCGCGTTCCTCGAAGCCGGCGACCCGCCGGTGTGGGTGTACGTCGAGGGCGACGACGACGAGGGGATCGGCGTTGCGCAGCGGGCGGTCGACGCGCTCTCGGCCGCCGGGCTGCGCGGCCTGCTGTTCGCCCCGTGGGACGACCTCGCGGGCGTGAGCCTGCCGCCGACCGTGCTGCGCGTCGGGTTCGAGCCGCTCGACCGCCTGCTGCCGCACGTCGCCGCGGCGTGCCATCACTACGGCGTCGGCACCTCTTCGGCGGCCTTGCGGGCCGGCGTCCCCTCCCTCGGCCGGGCCCGCAGCTTCGACCAGCCGTTCTGGGCCCGGCGCCTGGAGCGCCTGGGCGTCGGGCTGCCGCCCCTGCCGCCACGGCCGAGCGTCGGCCGGCTGGCCCGCGCCTTCGAGCGCGCGGCCGGCGACCCGCAGCTCCGCCGCCGCGCGAAGGCCTTCGGGGAGCGGCTCCGCGCCGAGGACGGGGTGGCTCGGGCGGTCGAGGCCTTCGCGCTGCACCTGCCCGCCGCGCGCCGCCCGGCGCGCCGGGCCGCGGGAGCGACGGCATGAGGTTCCTGTTCGTCACCTACTGCTTCGGGGCGTGGAACGGCCAGGCGCTCATCGGCGTCTACAAGCGGGGCCTGCGGGTGGCCATGGAGCTTTCCGCCCGCGGCCACCACGTCGACTTCTTCTGTACCGGCCGCCAGGCCTACAGCGATCGGCTGACCGAGGCCGCCGAGCAGTGCATGAGCTTCGTCGACATCCCCTTCTCGGTCGAGTCCTCCGGCGCCGCCGAGGAGGTCAGGCGCGGGATGCTGCGAGAGATCGCCGCCCTGCGTCCCGACGTGGTGGTCGTCGGCGAGGCGCCGCTCGCCGGAGCGATGATGGAGGCCGCCTTCTGCGCGATCGAGCTCGGCATCCCGCTCGCCGTCCTCGACAACGCGTACCGCCCCGACCTGGTCGACCGCTTCTGCCGCGTCCACGGCGCTCTGGCCGACGGCCTCGTGCTGACCGGACCGAGCTCCTTCCACACCCCGCGGCCGCCGGCCTACCTCTGCCAGGTGCCGGCCTTCGTCGAGCTCGCCGACGAGGACGAGATCGGCCGCGCCCTGGCGGAGATGGGGCTGAGCGGCGAGAAGCTGATCACCGTCCTCGCCTACGACGAGAAGGTCGAGCGGCTGGGGACGTCGCTGCTCCCGCGTCTCGCCGCCGACGGCGTCGAGGCGGCGTTCCTGTCGCGCGATCCCGAGCGCTGCCGCGAGAGGATCGCCGCCCTGCCCGAGAGCGCGCGGTCGCGCGCCGGGGTCGGCGGCATCCCGGAGGACCGGGTCCTGTTCGGCCTGATCCGGCGGGCGCGCCTGGCGGTCGCCAAGTACGGGTTCATGCAGGTCAGCGAGTGCCTGAGCCTGCAGACGCCGGTGATCGCCGTCTACTACGAGGGGCCGCGCTGGCTCGAGTACCTCCCCTCCCGGTGCCGCCCGGCGACCCACGGCACCGCCGAGCCCGAGGCCGGCGACGAGACCGTGGCGACGGCCCGTCGGCTGCTGGAGCTGCCGCCGGAGCAGATGCACGGGGTGCACGACGGCACGGTCGACGCCGCGGTGCGCTCGGCGGACTTCCTCGTCGGCCTTCGGCGGCGCACGGCGGACGAGGTCCGGAGCGCCTGCCGGGAGCTCGGCCTCGATCTTCCGGCGGTCTCCCGCGCGCTCGGCGCCCACCTCGGGCGTCCGGCGCGACCGGTCGAGGTGCGGGCGGTCCGCTCCCGCGACCTGCCCGGCGGCGAGCTGCACTCGGTCGTCTGCCGTTGGCAGGAGGGCGCCCGGCAGGGGTCCGTGCGGCTGTGGGCACGACGCTACGAGACCCGTCGCGCCGCGTGGCGTGAACGCCGTGCCGTGCGGCGCGGCGCGCCCGACCGGCAGCTCCTCGACGCGCCGCTCTTACGGCGCCACCTCGTCGAGCTCGACGCCGGGCAGGCCCGGCTGCCTCCGCTATGAAGCGCGCCGGCCGCGCACGGGCGCCCCGCACCCGGCCCCGGTGGGGCTCGATCGACCACGTCGTCGGCATCTCCTCCACCGCGCGCGGCGCCGCTCTCGCCTACCTCGGCCGCGACGGCACCGTGCGCGCCTCCGCGCTCGAGCGCTGGGCCGGGGTCGCCCCGTGCCTGCTGCTCGCCGACGACGAGGAGCGTGAGATCCGCGAGGGCCGATCGCCGGTCGGCGCCGTCCTGCGCGACGGTCTCGTCGAAGCCTTCGGGACCTTCCCGCCGACCCGCGCCTTCGAAGTGGTCTTCCCGCTCTGGCTGGACTGGCTGCTCCGCGACCTCCCGGTGCGCGCCGGAGACGTCGACCTCGTGGTGACCGGCGACGGCTACTTCGCCACCTCGCCGGCCCGGCTGGGCCGCTGCCTCCACCGCTGGCTGCCCGGTGCGCGGGTGGTCGCCGACCTCGACCAGCACGCCGTCCTCCGCCGTCAGGCCTTCTGGCCGAGCGGCTTCGACGAGGCGGCCGTCGTCACTCTCGACGCCGGCGCCGAGCCGCTCGACCGGCTCGGTGGACGGCGCCTCGCGGCGACCGTCGCGCGCCGGACCCGCGCCCGCGGCTGGGAGGTCCTCGCCGAGCTGTGCGACGACCCGGAGTCCAACGCCGGCCTCGCCTTCGAGACCTTCTGCCGCCATCTCGGTCTGCACCAGTGCGAGCAGAACCTGGTCGGTCCGCTGGCGGCGGGCGGCGGCCCGGCGCTGCTCGACCGGCTCGCCGCCGATCTCCGCCTGGCGCCGGACGGGAGCGTCCGATTCCTCGCGCCGCCCGCTCTCCGCGCCGCGCTCGCCGACTGGGTGCCGCCTCGGGCGGCGGGGGCGCCGCCGGAGCCGCGCCACCGCGACGTCGCCCATGCCGCGCAGGAGATCCTGGCGCGCATCGTCGGCCACCTGGTCCGCTCGGCGCGCGCGCTGAGCGGCTGCGACCGGCTGGCGTTCGCCGGAGAGGTCGCCGCGAACGCCGCCGCGAGGGCGGCGGCCGCCGGAGCTCTCCCGCCCTCCGAGCTGTTCGTTCCGGGCGAGCCCGGCGACCGCGGTCAGGCCCTGGGCTGCGCGCTGTACGGCGCCCACGAGGTCGCCCGGTGGCCGGGCCGCGGGCGGGCGCCCGAGCCGACGGGGCCGTGCTACGACGAGGACGAGATGCTCGCCGCGGCGGAGGCCGGCGGCCTCTGCGCGCGCCGCCCCGACGACGCGGACCGCGAGCTGTGCCGGCGCCTGGTCCGCGGGGAGATCGTGGCGCTCTTCGCCGGGGGCGCGCCTCTGAGCGACCGCCCGCCCGGGGCCCGCACCCTGCTGGCCGACCCGCGCCGTCCGGCGCCGGGCGCCCGCGGCGGCACGCCGGACGCCGTGGTCCTCGCCGAGTCGGTCGAGGACTGGTTCGAGTCGCCGCCCGACGGCGTCCGGGGCCACGGCACGGCCCGGCCCCGCCGCACTCTGCCCGGGTTGCGCGGCCCGGTCGCCGTCTGGCCGGTCGCCGCCGGGTCGGCGCCGCTTCGCGGCCCTCTCGAGGCGTTCTTCGAAGCTTCCGGCCTGCCGCTTCTCGCGGCCGCTCCGCTGCTCGGACGCGGCGGCGCGCCGGCCGAGACCCCCGAGGACGCCGTCGACGCGCTGACCGCGGGCGCCGCCGACGCCCTGCTCCTCGGCCGCTACCTGACGACCCCGGCCGGCGCGGGCGGGAGGGTACCGCGGTGAGCGGCGTGGGCCGCGCTCGCCGCGGCGAGCGCCTGGCGGTGCTCGTCCTCAGCGACGAGACCTATCCGCGCCACCGCGGCGGCTCCGGGAAGTGCTCTCACCTGCTCGCCGCGGGGCTGGCCGCGCGCGGCCACGTCGTCCACCTGCTGTCGCTGACCGAAGACGGGGGCCGCCGCGAGCAGATCGACGGCGTCGAGGTCCACCGGGTCGAGCCGCCCGCGCACCGGTCGTCGATCGACGCCACCGAGACGGCCATCGCGGGTCACCTCCTCGACTACGTCCGCCGCGAGATCCGGCCCTCCGAGCTGGACCTGGTGCACGACAGCTGCGGGTTCATGTCGTACTTCTTCCCGCTCGAGCACGAGCTCAAGCGGCGTTACGGCCTGCCGCTCGTCGTCCACTTCCGCTACCTGCTCCTGCGCCACCAGATGGTGTCCGAGCCGCGCCGCACGTTCGACCCGTTCGCACCGAGGGTCCTCGGGCTCGAGGCCTGCATCGCCGAGTCGACCCAGTGCTTCCCGGTGCGCATCGCGGACCTCGTCCTGTCCCCCTCGCGGCAGGACGCGGCTCTGATCGAGGAGCTCTACCGGCCGGCCCCGGGCACCTTGCGGGTGATCGCCGACCCGGTGCGTCTCGCTCCCCCCGACCCGATCCGAAGCGGTCTCACGCGCAGCCGCATCGCGCGTCCGGGGGAGAGCCTCGTGCTCTTCGGGGGCCGGATCCACAGCGACCTCAAGGGCGCCGACGTGGTGCTCGACGCCTTCCGGCGGGTCGTCCGGCAGCGCCGCGGGGTCCGCCTGCTCGTCGCCAGCTCGGACGAGACGACGGCCGCCACCTTCACGCGCCGCCTGGGCGACGCCGTGACCTTCCTCGGCTGGATCCGCGACGACGCCGAGATGGCCGCGGTCCTGCGGGCCGTCGATCTCGTGGTGATGCCCTCGCGCTACGAGTCGTTCGGCCTGATGTGCGCCGAGGCGATGGCCGCGGGAACGCCGGTGATCGCCTCACCGGTCGGCGGGCTGCGGGACATGATCGCCGACGGCCACGACGGGGTGCTGCTCGGCGGGGGCACGGCGTCGGAATGGGGTCCGGAGCTCGCGGCTCGCATCCTCGAGCTCGTGGCGGACCCCGCGCGCAGGCTGCGGATGGGGGAGAGGGCGCGGATCCGCGCCGCCCGCGAGCTCGACCTGGCGACGCTCAGCGAGCGACTCGAAGGCCTCTACCGCGATCTCCTCGCGGCGGGCCGCCACACCGCCGGCGGGCAGGCCGTGCGCGCGCCGTCGCTGACCCCGGGGGACCGCGAGCTCTACCTGTCGCTCCTCGGCGAGCACGGCGGGCCGGCCGCGCGGGCGGCCGGCGGCGCGCTCCTCGACCGCTGGGCCCTGGACGTCGAGAGCCGCTGCGTCGCCTGCCGCCGCGAGGGAATCGCCGAGCACACCCGGACGCTCGTCCGCATCGGCCGGCGCCCGCCCTGGGGCCGCGCCGGCGCGGCCGCGGACCGGCGGCGGAGGGTCGAGGCAGCGCTCGCACCGGCGTGCCCGCTCGCACTCGTGCAGAAGGGGCGGGTGCGGCGGGCCGCCGAGGGCGGCGGCGTCCGGGCCGGGATCGAGGGCGGGGCGCCCTGACGCTCCCCCGCCACCGTTCGGCCCGGATCGGCCGGCGGGATCAGCAGCCGGAGCAGGACCCGGCGGCGAAGCTGACGGTGCCGAACCCTTCCAGGGTGAGCTGGTACTGGGACGAGCTGGTCCAGTTCCCGGTCCCCTTGTAGCTGGTGCCGCCCTCGGAGCCCTGGATGGTGATCTGCGGGCTCGCCGACAGGTTGTTCGTACCGGTGACGGGGACGTTGTTCCCCAGCGCGCAGGCGGTGCCCGTGAAGCTCGTGCCGGATCCCTGGCTCAGGTTGAGCTGGAGGCAGATGCCGTTGTAGTCCGCGCTCCACTTGCCCGAGATGTTGGCCGAACCGGCCGCCGGGACCACGTCGAGCTGGACCCGCCGCGCCCAGCTCCCGTGGTCTCGCAGCTGGAGATCGGTGATCTTGCCCTTCTCGACGCGCGCCACCCCGGTGCCCGTCCACTTGACCGTGCGGCCCGTGGGCCGTACGCCGTAGGCCTCGCCCGTGTGCTTGGCGGAGGCCGAGTACTGGAAGGCGACCGTGTCGCCCTCGGAGGTCGCCTGGTCGACCGACACGCTGAGGTCGGAGAACCTCTGGCCGAACTCCTTGAGCCCCTTCCTGAGGCTCGCCGCGAGGTCCCTCGAGGTGGCCTTGAGGAGGTTCGTCGGGTCGCCTCCCCGGATCTGCACCGCTTTCTTCACGACCGCTTGGGACATGCCTACCCCCTGTTGTCATGCGCCGCGGGGCCCGCCGGTGCCGGCCGGCGCGACGCCCGTTATGTGGTCTGTCCGGCCGAACGGCGGCGCGGGCGGGTGCTCTCGGGAACACGCCAGAGGCTTATATTACGATCTCTTGCGCGATCCGTCAACGGCGGGAACGACGTCTCACGAGAACGTCTGCAGGTGGAGGGTCAGGGAGTAGACCTCGTCGTCGATATAGTAAAAGCGCTGCTCCGCGGCGTCGTATCCGAAGTTCTGCGGCTGGAAGTCGAGGAGGCAACCCCGGGCGACCGCCTGGCGGACGAGGCGCCGCTGGTGGACGAGCAGGCGAAGCCGTAGACCCAGCCGGCTCGGCCAGCCCGGCAGGTCGCCGAGGGTCAGCAGCCGCGGGCAGGCGTTGCACGGCAGGTAGCCGTCGCGGAGCCGGAGGGCGAACCAGGTCTTGGCAGGGTGCCAGACGCCGAGCCGGGCGGTCCGCGCGGCGAGGGCGTCGAGTATCTCCAACGTACGGTCGAGCCGTTCGATCAGGTCGTCGGGGCGAGTCTTGAACACCCAGCCGCGGCTGACCAGGAGGCGGATCGAGTGACTGTGCTCGGAGAGCTGCGTCCACGCCTCGTGGGCGCCGCTGTCGGTGAGCAGCCGGAAGAGCTCTGCGCCGTCGAGGGTGCCGCCGGCCGCCGGCACGACGACCTGGGAGGGGTGATCCGGCCTCGGGAACGGAAAGCGCGGGAAGCTCATCGGGGATGGGTGCCCGGGTGGCTTCGGCGCGGTCGGGGCGGCGGCGTCCTGCCGCTCGCCGGCGGCGACACGGCGATCCTCTCCCCCCACGCCGACGACGCTGCCCTCTCTCTCGGCGGCCTGCTCCAGCTCGACCTCCTCCCGCGACCCGTCACCCTCGTCACCCTCTTCGGCCGTTCCAACTACTGCTCGGAGACGGGGTTCTCCACCGACTGGCGGAGCAACACCGCCCGGCGGCGGCGCGAGGACGAGGCGTTCTGTCGAGCGCTCGGCCTCGACCTCCGCTACCTCGAGCTGCCCGAAGCCTCGCTCCGTGACCGCGGGACCCCCCGCCGGCGTCCGCTGTTCGGTTCCGCCCGCGGGTTGGTGCCGCCGCCCGGGCTGGCCCGCGCGATCGAGGCGGAGCTCGACGCGCGGCCGTTCCGCTCCGTCTGGATCCCCCTCGGCCTGGGCGGCCACCAGGACCACCTGGCCGTCGAGCGCGTCGCGACCCCACTGGCCCGGGCCCGCCGCCTGCGCCGGTTCTACTACGAAGACCTACCCTACGCTGCCCGGCTCTCCGCCTGGTCGATCCGCCGCCGGGCCGCCGCCGTCGACCGCACCCTGCGCTGGACCGACGTCGACGTCGCAGACGTCCTCGACGCCAAGCTGAACGCGCTCCGAGCCTACGACAGCCAGATCCGCGACGACGAGCTGCGCGCCGTGCGCCGGCACCGTGCGCGGTGGGGGACCGGGCGGCCGGTCGAGCGTGTGTGGTGGGCGCCGTGAGCGGCGCGCGGCCGGGTGCGGATCGACCACCACGGCGGTCGCCGAGCCTCCCCAGGCCAGCCCGTCGACCAGCACCGCGTCGCCGAGGTCCGCACCGGCCGCCGAGAGGGCGAGGACCGACGCGACCGCCAGGGGTCCGGCGGCGCCGAAGGTCTCGCCGAGCGCCCGCTTGGGCAGGAGCCGCGCCCGCAGCCCGGCGGCGCCGGGCAGCGCGCGGCAGGCCGCCTCGATCGCCCCGTCGTACCGCTCCGTCCCCTGCGTCCCCAGGCAGAGGGCGGTAGGGCTCTCGGCTCCGGCCGCCGCGAGCGCTCGCCGCATCGCGGCGGCGAGCGCCGCGCCGAGGCTCTCGACCCCGCCCCTGCCCGCCAGCTCGTCGGAGGCCTGGCCCCAGCCGCGGATCGCGCCGAGCGCCGGCGCGCCCCGGCGGCCGGCGTGCTCCTCGGACTCGACGACGAGGAAGCAGGCCGCCTCCGCCGGGACCAGGCCGCCCTCTCCACCCTCCCCCGCGAGCAGGCCGAGCGAGCCGAGGGCGGTCCCGATCTCGGGCAGCCAGACGTCGAAGCCGCCGGCGAGCACGACGTCGGCCCGCCCGCTGCCGACGAGGCGCGCCCCGGTGACCACCGCGTCGAGGCCGGCGGCCAGCCCGGAGACGAGGGTCAGGACCGGCCCCTCGACGCCGAGCCGTATCGCCGCCTGCCCGGCCGCGACGTTGTGCGCGGTGTTGGGGAAGGTCGCCGGGTTGACCAGGTTCGGCCCGTAGGTCAGGAGCTCGGCGTGGAACGACAGGCACGCCTCGAGGCCGCCGAACTGGGTGCCGGCGACCAGGCCCGCCCGCGGCCGGTCGGGCAGCGGCTCGAGGCCCGCGTCGCGCAGCGCCAGCAGCGCGGCGACGCAGGCGAGCCGGCTCACGCGGTCCATCTTCTTGACCCGTTTCCCGTCGTCGGGGAACCACCGGGCGTAGTCGAACCCCGGGATCCGGGGGGAGCCGGGCGGCCCCCCGTGCGCGGCCGCGCCGGCGAGCCCCCGGCGATCTCGGACCGTGGGATGGAGGAGCCCCGCCCCGGTGACGACGACCGGCCTCACCCGGTCTCCCGCCAGGCCCGGAAGAGCACGGCCGCGTTGGCGCCTCCGAAGCCGGACGAGGTGTTCAGCGCGATCCGCACCGGCATCCGGCGGGCCCGGCGGAAGATCTTCAGCGGCGACGCCAGCGTCGCGTCGAGCGAGCGGTGATTGGCGGTCGGGGGCGCCGTCGCGTGCCCGATCGCGAAGATGCACGCGATGGAGTCGATCGCGCCGACGCTGCCCAGGGTGTGGCCGGTCACCGGCCTCAGGCTGGCGCTCGAGACCTGTGCCGCCCGCTCGCCGAAGACCCGCCGCATGGCGGCCGCCTCCATCCCGTCGGTGAAGGGCGTCCCGACGCCGTGGAGGGAGACGAAGTCGATCTGCCCCGGGGCGACCCCGGCGTCGGCGAGCGCGGCGGAGATCGCTCGGCAGGCGCCGCGGCCCTCGCGGTCGGGCGCGGTGACGTGCACCGCGTCGCAGGAGGCGCCATAGCCCGCGAGCTCGGCCAGCGGCCGGGCGCCGCGCCGGCGCGCCGACGCCTCCGATTCGACGACGAGGAACGCCGCCGCCTCGCCGAGCAGCATCCCGGCGCGGGTGGGGTCGAACGGGCGGCACTCGCCGCCGGTCAACGCTCCCATCGCCGCGAAGCCGCTGAAGTTGAAGCGGTGCAGGGTGTCCACGCCGCCGGCGACCACGACCTCGCTCTCGCCGGTGCGGATCAGGTCGAGGGCCAGCCCGAGAGCGTTGCTGCTCGAGACGCAGGCGTTGGAGATCACCGCCCGCGGTCCGTCGAGGCCGAAGCGGCGGGCGAGGTGATCGGCCACCGCGTGAAGGGGCGCCTGGAGCAGGTCGCGACGGCGGCCCGGGCGGCCCTCGAGCTGCGCCCGGTGCCAGCTCTGCCCGGCGATCGCGCCGCCGAGGGTCGTGCCCACCGCCAGCGCGCTGCCGGCCGGGAACCGGGCGAGATCCGCCTGCCCGGCCGCCTCGGCGAGAGCGGACACGGCGATGTGGAAGGCGTCGTCGCGCCCTCGCCGCCGCGCCCGTTCGTCGCGGTCCGGCAGCACGGCGCCGAGCGGCGGCTGGCCGGAGCGGCCGGCCAGGTCGGGGACCGAGCGGGCGCCCCCGCGGCCCGCCTCGACCGCCCGCCACAGCTCGGCGGCCGAGGAGCCCGCGGCGCTGATCGCCCCGAGACCGGTGATCGCGACCCGCGGCCGAGCCCCGTTCAGGCGCCCTCCCGAGGAGCCGGCCGGCGACGTCGGCTGCTCGAGCAGCCCGTGGTGAAAGTCTGCGGGCTGCTAGGCTTCGCGCGCGTTCGACACTGTTGGCGGTCTCGAGAATCGTCCACGTTCGCGCTCGGCGGCATCCCAAGCTCCATGGCCCTTCAGCGCTCCATCGCCTTTTACTGCGGCGGCAGCATCGAGCGCTGGGACTCGTCGAGCCTCTGGCGCGGCATCGGCGGCTCCGAGGAGGCGCTGATCCACATGGCGCGGCAGCTCAGCGGCCGGGGCTGGAGGGTGGAAGTCTACGGCAACCCGCCGGACGGCGGCGGCACCGGCCCCGACGGGGTGCGTTGGCGGCCGCACCAGGAGCTCGACGGCACCCCTCCGGGGGACGTCTTCGTCGCCTGGCGCGACCCGCAGTTCGTTCGCCACGGCCGCGGGTGGGGACAGGTCCACCACTGGCTCCACAACCGCCAGGAGTGGCCCTACCCCGACGAGATCGTGCCGCTCGTCGACCGGATCCTCGTCGTCTCGCGCCAGATGGCCGGCGACGGGGGCTTCGAAGGGGTCGACCCGGCGAAGATCTATCGCACGTCCAACGGTCTCGACGAGCGGTTCCTGTGCCCGCCCGGGGACAACGAGCCGCGCCGGGCGATCTACGCGAGCTGCCCCGCCCGCGGGCTGATCGCGGTGCTCGAGATGTGGCCTCGGATCCGTCGGCGGGTCCCCGACGCGCGGCTCGACGTCTACTACGGCTTCACCGCGATCTACGACGACATGGCGCGAGACCTGCCCGGACTGCGGTGGATCAAGCTCCGTTGCGCGGAGCTGATCGACCAGCCCGGGGTGACGTTCCACGGCATGGTCGGCCAGGACCGGCTGGCCGAGGGCTTCGCCCGCGCCGGGGTGTGGCTCTACCCGACCGACTGTCTCGAAGCCTCGTGCATCACCGCCATGAAGGCGCTGGCGATGGGCTGCCTGCCGATCACCTCGGGCTACGGCGTTCTCTCCGAGACGCTGGGCGGGCGCGACCTCGGCCCGGTCGACCCGCGGCGCCCGATCTCGCGTAGCCGGTGGCGGCTGCGGAGCTTCCGTCGCCGGACCGTCCGGGCGATGCTCACCGGCGGTCTCCCGCGCGTCCGTGCGCGGCGCCTGGAGTGGGCCCGGTGGGCGCGCGAGACGTACTCCTGGCGGCGGGTGGCCGACGACTGGTGCCGCCTCTTCGCGGAGGTGGATGCGAGCAAGGGCGAGCGCTCCACGGCGGCGCCGTGACCGGCCGCTACCCGTCGCCGAAGACGATGCGCCGGAAGCCGTCCTCGAACACGCCGTCGACCCGGATGCTGTGGACGAGGGTGCCGGGAACCGGGTCGTAGCCGTGGTATTCGCTCCGGGTGTCGAACCAGGCGCAGTACGAGGTGACGAAGTCTTTCTCCTCCCGCTCCGGGTCGAACAGGAAGAACCGCTTCTTGAGGTTGGTACGGAACCAGATGAACTCCGGGCGCTTGCGCGACAGCGGGTTGTCGCGGTGGACGTCCTCGGAGTGCCCGTCCTCGTCGTAGATGACGAGCACCCGGCCGATCTCGGCGAACGGGAGGTCCTCGATCCACCGCGTCAGGAAACCGAACCGGTGCCACCAGCGGGTGGAGTGCGTCCTGCGGGCCGAGCCGATGTTGAAGTAGGAGGCCGGGCCCCCGACCGGCTTGCGGAGATACAGCGTCCGCACCCGGTTTCCCCGCAACGACAGCTTGTCGAGGCGGAACGGCGGCAGAGAAGGGTAGAAGGTCGTGACCTCGTCGGCGACCTCCTTCTCGCGGTCGACCTCCCGGACCGTGGCCTCGAGCTCGGCGTCGATCGACTGGAGGTAGGCGACGTCGAGGTGAGGATCCAGGTCGATCCAGCCTGTCATGGAACGCTCAGGGTAGACCCGCTCCCCGGGGGTGTCAAGGGCGGCCGGACCGGCGGGGCGGGCGGTCCGGCACACCGCTCGGGGGACGGCCGTTGATCCGTCGCCGGTGGATCGACACGCCCTACGAGCCCGTCGAGACGGTGGGTTTCCTGGTGCGCAGCCTCGTCGGCTCGAGCCGCCGTCACGCCCGCGGTCCGGGCGCTCCGCCCCGCGGCCTGCTCGATCCCTCGGTGCGGCCGGAGCTGCGCATCGCGCTCGTCGGCGACCTGCTCCCCACCCGCGGCCGGCGCCTCGAGCTCGACGACGCCCTCGCCGCCTTCGTGCGCGACGCGGACCTCGTCGTCGCCAACCTCGAGGGCCCGATCGCCTTCGCGGCGTACCGGCCGCCGCACCCCCTCGCCCGGCTCGACCCGAGGTCGTGGTTCGTCCTCGGCCACGACGACCGGATCCTCGAGGACCTCGCGCGGTTGGCGCCCCCCTCGCACTGGCTGCTCGGCCTCGCCAACAACCACGCGGCCGACTTCGGCGAGCGCGGCTTCGAGCGCACCCGGCGGCGGCTGCGGGAAGCCGGCTTCCACCACTTCGGCGCCGCGGACGCGCCGTCGTTCCGCCTGCCGGGCGCGCCGGTCGAGCTGGTCGCCGCGACCCAGTGGGCCAACGTCCGCAACGATCTCGTCGCCGCCTGGACGCCCGGGCGGTCGCCGGGGTCGCGGTCCGGCCCGGAGGCCTTCCGGATCTTCTACCCGCACTGGAGCTACGAGTTCGAGCACCACCCGCGGCCGCGGTTCCGGCGGCTGGCGGGCGAGCTGCTCGCGGCCGACTTCGACGCCCTGGTGGGACACCACTCCCACGTCGTCCAGCCGCTCGAGGTCCTCCCCGGCGGCCGCCTCGTCGCCTACAGCCTCGGCAACCTCAACTGGAGCCTGCCCATACGGCGCGAGGCGCGGGCCGGCGCGATCCTGCGCCTGACCCTCGGACCAGGCCGCGGCGGGCGGTGGGCGCTACGCGGCTGGGAGCGCCGGCGGACGTGGCTCGAGCGGTCCGGCCCTCGCCTCCAGCGCGTCGTCGCCGCGGACGGCGGCCGGGGCGAGGAGACGAGCCGGTGACGCGCGCACGCCGGCCGAGGCCGGCCCCCGACGCCGTCGGGACCCCGCCCGCCGGGTCTCACCATCTGATCCTGTCGCTGACCCCGCGGCCGGCGATCAGCCGGCGGACCCTGTTCTCGTGGGTCGACCTCGGGCACGTCGAGATCCTGGTGTGGAGCCCGCCGGCCGCCCCGGAGGCCCACGCGCTCTGCCCGGCGCCGACCACCCAGTGGCGCATGTTCGTATCCGCCTTCTGGGCGCAGAAGGCGCGGGTGAGCCGCATCCTCGGGTTCCCGGGCCGCCCGTCGTACTGGCAGAGGTGGCCGATGTCCCCGGAAGCGGCCGAGGCGGTGTCCGCCTACCTCGCGCGCCTCCGCGACGACTGCCTCAAGGGACGGGTCCGATACCGCGCCATCTGGTCCAACTGCTTCCACGTCGCCCTGCGCTGCATGGAGCTGGCGGGCGTCGACCCGCTGCCGGTTCGCAACCGGTGGGTGCTCTCGGTCCCGATCGTCGGTGCGAGGCTGTTCCGCAGGGCGGTGATGCGCGGGCTCGTGCGCTCGTCGCTGGCGGAGCACTTCGCCGGCCGGCCGGCGGCGAGGCTCTCCTCCGACGTGGGCGGCCGGGCGGCGGGTCCCGGGTAGAGGGCGGCCGCGGCCCGCCTGCGCGACGAGCTGGACACGCCATCGCTCGATGGGATAAGCTCTCTACAAAGTAGAGCATTCACTATAGCGAGCGCGGAACGAAGCGCGCGCTGGCAGCTCTTTCAACGAAGAAAGGGTGGCGTACTCATGGCCGAAGAGCAAGGCGGCGGCGTCGTGACCGTGGTCCGACAGGACGGCGACCGGGTGCTCGTCAGCGTCCCGATGGTCGGCTTCCCCGAGGGATTCCAGCTCACCCCCGGCGACCGTGTGGCGGTGGTCAGCGAGCCGGGCGGCGCCAAGGCGAGGCCTCTCGTGTGGTCGCGGCGGGTGTCGAGCGTGGACCCGCAGGCGATCCAGGCGGGGTCTCTCGAGATCGAGGGCCGGCGGGTCCAGTCCCAGGCGGCGACGCTGCACGAGGGCGCGGCGCCCGGCGACCGCGAGACCGGGGCCGGCGAGCGCGTCGTCTGGGTGATCGAGCGCGAGGATGCCGAGCGCCCGGGCCAGGTGGTGGCGAGCCGCTCTCTCTACGTTCGCCGCCAGGAGTAGGCGGTTGACGGTCCTCTCCGCCGCCGCCGCCGTGGCGATGGCCGGCGTGCTCCTGTGGGCGGGGCTCGAGAAGGCGCGCGACCTCGGTCCCGTGGCCGCGACCCTCCGGCAGCTCGGACTCCGCGGCGCGGCGTCGCGGCCGCTCGCGGCGTCCGTCGCGACCGCCGAGGTCGGCGTTGCGCTGGCCCTGCTGTTCCGCCCGGACTCCGGCTGGACCCAGGGAGGGGTCGTGGCCCTGGCCCTGGCCTTCGCCGCCGCCGGCGCCCTCGCGCTCGGCCGCGGCGAGCCGATCCATTGTGCCTGCTTCGGCGGGCGCGGCGGCAAGCTCGGCCTCGGGCAGGTCGTCGCCCTCGTCCCGTGGCTCGCCGCCGCGGCGCTGCTGGCCCTCGCGGCCGAGCCGCCGTCCGCGGTGGCCGGCGCGGGGAGGCTGGCCGCGGTCGGGCTCGCCCTGGCGTCGTGGCGAGCGGTCGCGGTCTGGGACGCCTGGCGCGAGGCCCGCGGAGACCGCCTGAGCGCCGAGGAGATGTACGTGTGGCTACACTAGCGCTCGCCGCGGTCGGGCTCCTCGCCCTGCTCGTCTTCGTCCTCTTCGGCGCCCTCGTCGAGCTGTTCCGCGACGTCCGCCAGGTGCGGGACGTCCTCGGCGTGCTCGACCGGCCGCTCGAAGTCGACCTCGGGGGGATCGCCGGCACCGCGCCGAGCGAGCACGGCCTGCCGGCGGCGCTCGACGCCGAGGCGTCGGCGCTGGTCCTGTTCCTGAGCGAGAAGTGCGCTACCTGCCGGGTGCTCGCCGCCGCGGTGGGGGCGTCGCTTCCCGCCGGGCTCTGGGTCGTCCTCGAGGCGCGGAGCGCCGAGTCCGCCACGGCGTTCCTCGACTCCCACGGCATGTCGCCGGCGACCTGCGGCGGCCGGCTGGTGGTGGACGTCGAAGGGAGGATCGCGGCGAGCGTCGGCCTCGACACCACGCCGGTCGGGTTCCGCGTCGAGGAGGGGCGCCTGACCCGCGCCACGACGGTCCCGTCGACACGCTACCTGTTCTCGGTCCTCCCGCAACCGATTCGGCTGAAGTCCGAGTTTTCCAGACAACGAACCATGGAGATGGCACGATGACGAGGCCTGGCAAGGAGCGGGGCAACTGGTGGTCGCGGGCCGGATTGGCGCTCCTGTCGGCCGCCGCCGACTGGCGGCGGGGCGCCGGCGGACCGGTGTTGATGATGGGCGTGCCCGACGAGGGGATGGCCTGCTGTCACCTCGCCCTCCCCAACACGGAGTGCAACTACTCGGGCAGCAAGGCCAACTTCACCTGCCCCTCGGGCTTCCACCGGCAGTACTGGCTCTGCTGCGAGGGGACTCGACAGGCGGGGTGCGGAGAGTGCACGACGAGCACCTCCACCTGCTGGAGCGGGAGCTTCAACTGCTCCATCTGGTGGTGGTCGGGCGCGTCGTGCTGAGCGTCGAGGCGGCGGCCTCGCCCCTGCTGCTCGTCGGGGCGACTCTGGCCGCGGCGGCCGGGTTCTCGCAGCTCTTCAGCCCGTGAGGGGTCTCGTTCCTCGGAACTCTGGGACCCTTCGTGCAAGGGTCGTCGCGTAGCCGGGCGCTCCGGCTCACAGTCACCGCCTCCTTCGCGGGCGCCTTCGTGGCCGGCGCCGTCGCCGTCTTCGCCGCCGCCCGGTTCCTCGGCGCGGCGCTGGGCGTGTCGGCGCTCCCCGTCGAGTGGCGTCTCGGCGGAGTCGCCGTGCTGCTCGCGGGGCTCGCCGCCGTCGACCTCGTCGCGCTCCGGCGAGGAAGCTACTGCCCTCTCGGCTGGCGCCGTCAGACTCCCAAAGCGCTGATGCGGCTGCCGAGCGCCCCGGCGGTCGCCGCGATCTGGGGCTTCGACACCGGCCTGGCGGTGACCACGATCCGCGTCGCGGCCCTGAGCTGGGGAGCTCTGGCCTTCGCCTTCCTCGGCCTCGCCGAGTGGTGGGTCGGAGTCGCCTACGGGGTCGGCTTCGCCCTGCCCGTCACCGTGCTCTTGTGGACCCACGGGGTGGGGCCCAGCTCGGTCGCGGAGAGCCCGACGGACCCGGGCCTGGCGGCGCTCGCGGGTCGCCGGCCGCTGGTGCAGATCGGCTCGGCGGCGCTGCTCGCCGCGAGCGGCGTCGTCGTGCTGCTCGCGCTGCCGACGTGAGCCGGGAGGTGACCCCCCGATGCGACCGCGTCTCGCACGGGCCCTGGTGCTCACGATCGCCGCGCTGACCGTGACCGCGCCGGGAGCTGCGCCGCCGGAGACCGTCGAGATCGTCCTCCCCGCCCGCACGATCGAGCTTCGCCCGAGCCGGGACGTCGCGGTGGGCGAGCTGTGGATCCAGATCCGCTGCCAGCGCAAGGCCGCCGGCGACCGGCGGTTCGCCGGCTGCCGCGGGTTCGCGATCGACGGCGAGGCGGTCGACACGGTGAGGACGCTCGAGCTCGCGCCGACTTCGAAGAACACCTTTCGGCTCCCGGAGAAACGGATACGGTTCGAGAAGACCGCTGGAGCGCATCTCTGCATCGCGGTGCGGGCGATCTTCGCCGGCGTCTCCCACCGCACCGACTACGAGCTGTTCGCGAACCCCGGCGACCGCTACTCGCTGGTGTCCTACTGCACCGTCTGCGAGGTCCCGGAGGGGTCGCCCAACCGGCGCATCTTCGCCGCGAACCGGGTCGACAGCCTCGAGCAGCTCGCGGAGCGGCTGGCGCGGCCGATCGAGATCCCCCTACGAGCGGAGTGAACGCGCCCACGGCGCGCGGGTCAGACCGCGCCGGCGCCGAAGCGTCTCAGGTTGAGGTAGTTGACGGTCGCGTGCGCCGCCGCGGGCGCGACCAGGTGACCGGTCCACTCGAACAGGCCGCCGAGGACCACTCCGGCCGCGAAGGCCATCGCCGCCCACGGAAGGGAGCGCCAGCCGGGGCCGAGGTGGACCGCGCCGAACAGGGCCGAGGCCACCCAGAGGCCGGCGAGGGGCTGCAGGACGCCGCGGAACAGGAGCTCCTCGGCCACCCCGGCGAGCACCGCCGCGGTGAGGGCCTGCCGGGGGGACAGCGCTCCGGCGCGGGCGCGGAACTCCTCGGTGAGGAACCGCGCCCCCCGCTCGCCGCCCAGTGCCAGCCGGGAGGCGGCGGCCAGCGCGATCCCGGTACCGAGGCCGACGGCCAGGTCGGCCGCGCCCGCGAGACCGCGCGCGGGCGCCAGCCGGTCCAGGTTCCCGGTCACCGCCAACGCGGCGAGCGCCGCTGCCGCCAGGGTCCCATAGAGGAGCAGGAGCTTGCCCATCGCACGCATCGTCGAGATCTCGCCCGGAGGCTAGCCTGGACGACCGGTGACTCGCCAGCGTGGCTCGCATCCTGCTTGGATGAGGCGACGACGATGATGCCCGATGCGAAGAGACGAGCGGTCCGCGGCGCCGCCCTCCTCCTCGCCGCCGTCCTCGGCGGCGCCTGGCCGGCCGGCTGCCGCGGGCTCGAGCCGGACGCCGCGGAGGGACAGGCGGCGGCCGCCGGTGCGGACCGCCCCGCGGAGACCCCGGCCCCGGCGGGCGCCGCGGCC
>Ga0299913_10000205_pt1 | contig 32496 bp, 29 predicted proteins | sample RVTome_9_FD_201360 | JGI IMG/M metagenome (GOLD analysis project Ga0299913, IMG submission 201360) | Soil microbial communities from uranium-contaminated site in the Upper Colorado River Basin, Wyoming, United States - RVT155D38 (version 2) ... | reverse complement strand
ACGAGCTGCTTGGCGGTCTGTTGGTGGAAGCCGTCAAGGAACTCCTGGGCCCGGTGGGGAGAGGCGAACGACCTCGCCCTGGTGCCCACGAAGCGAGCCGCGCTGCGGCTGGTCTGGCCTGCGAGCTTCGAGCCACGCTGGAGCCATCCGGTAGGTAGAACGTCGAAGTTCCGGCGTTCCTCGGCCTTGTCCTTGCGATCCTCGGGCATCTCCCCCACTCTAGACGGAGGTCACTTGGCCCGGAACGGGTCAGTAAGGACGGCGGACAGGGTCCCCGGGCCGCAGATACCGAGTTCCTCGCCCATTCCAGATACCCTGAGGCTTGAGCATGGATGATCGGACCGAGTCGTTCGAGAGCTACGAGCCCGAGTCCTACGAATGGGACTACGAAGAGGCTCGGGATCGACCACCGCGGGTCCTGTGGGGACGGATCGTGGCTCTCATCCTCCTGCTGGCGGCCGCCTTCTGGTTCGGGCGCACAACCGCTCCTTCGGACGATCAGAGCGAAGCTCTAGCGGCAGCGAACCAGCGCGCGGAGCAGGCCGAAAGCGAGATCGAAGATCTCGAGGCCAGGCTGGCCGACCAGAACGCCGCGGCCGAGGATCCGAGCCCCGAGCCCTCACCGGATACCACCACCGAAGCCACCGAGGGAGAGACCTATACGGTCAAGTCGGGTGACAGTCTCGCGGCGATCGCTCTCAAGTTCTACGGCGACTCGTCGCTGGCAGACCTGATCGCGGAGGCGAACGACATCCAAGACGCACAGTCCATCAAGCCCGGCGACAAGCTGATCATCCCGCCGGAGCCTTAGGTCGCGACGCCGGGGCCTTAGGCATCGACGTCTCGCTCGACCTGCTCACCTCGCCGGCCAGACGGTCGAACTGCTCCACCGCCGCGCGCGTGTCGGGTCCGACGGGTTGCACCGGCCCGTAACGCTCCTGCTCGAACGCCCGCAATGCCCGGAGTGTCGCTGCATCCAACTCGGTCGTCCTGGCGAGGAGCTCAGCTGCCGTCTCCGGTTCCCGCCGTGGTTTGCCGGCCGCTCGGATCGCATCCTCGAACCCGGCGAGGGCTCGGGTGACAGGACCGGAGCCAGCAGGCAAGCCTCTCTCGGAGCCAACCGGATGTGCCCATCTCAGCTTCCGCCGCGCGATCCAAGCTCCTATCGCGATGGTCAGACCCAATAAGCCGAGCATCGCGTAGCGCACCAACTGCCCGGCTCCGTCGGGGATCCATCGATCGAGTTGCTCTGCGACCGCTTCGAAGATGCGGGCCAACGGGATCAGGTTCGAGAGCTCCTGGGTCGCAGGTGGCACGTCGAAGGTGGGGTCGAACTCGTACCAGCCGACCCGCGGGAACCACACCTCGACCCAACTATGTGCATCGCTGGCACGGACCTCGTGGTACCCGGTGAACGAGTTGCGGTCCCCCGGGGTATATCCGGCAACCACGCGCGCAGGGACCCCGAGCGTCCTCAACATGATCGCGGTAGCGGACGCGAACTGCTCGCAGAAACCGACATCGGTTTCGAACAAGAAGTGGTCGACCGCGTCGGCCCCTGCCGGAGGCACAGGCGAATCGATCGAGTAGCGATATCTCTCGCGCATGTAGCCCTCGATCGACCGGACCCGGTCGTAGTCGTTCGTGTCGCCGGCGGTGATCTCGCGCGCCAACTCCTCGACACGGGCTGGGACCGTCGCCGGAACCTGCAGGTACCGCTGGATATCGTCCGGGACCGGCGCGCCGGGGTTGTTCCTCAGTTCCTTGGGAGTGGCCGCTCCGCGGGACGACAGGACGCTGTAGACGGTGCCGGGGGTGAGTGTGGAATCCGTCCTCAGGGCCCCCAGCTCATCGATGCTCACCCCTCCCTGGAACCAGACCGCGTCGGGTTGGCCGGCGGCGAAGATGACGTTGGCCTGTTCCATCTCGATGTAGAAGGTCTGACTGACCATCTGGCGCGGCCCCAGGCTGCGGAAGGTAGGCGGGTAGGCCACCGGGATATCGCTCCCGAGCTCGACCGGATCGCTCTCATCACCGAACCACCGCGTGCCGTCGTAGCGATCGAAGACGATCCCACGCCACATCGCGGGAGCGCTGGAGCGAACGCGCATCACCAGCTCGTCGGACAGATCACCGCGCACGCGCAGGTCCATCTCGTTGTCGAACCCGTAGTACGAGCCGGGCGCTCCACGTGTGGACGCACCCGAACCGAACCCGGGGTTGGCGATGCCGCCTCCCCCGAAAACCCCGATCCCGTTCCCAACAGAGAAGGGCAGTGCGAACGTGCGCAACCCACTGGGTTGGGGGATCACGAGGAACAGCGCGATGGACGCGGCGAGCGTCACCGCGACCACGCGTCCAACTTCTCTCAGAGGCCGCTTCCGGTTCTCCGACGGGCGACGTCTGGGAGGTACGGCCCACGTATCGATGGACTCTTCGACCTCCGATCGATGGGTCAGCCACATCGCTGAGATCACCAGGCAGACGTAGACCACGAGAACGGCCGCGAATCTCGTGTCTTGCGAGATCGATCCGGCCACGGCCATCAGGGTCAACGAAGAACCGAGTGAGAAGTTGAGATCCTTGCGCGCGGGAAGATCGAAGCCGTGGAGTACCTGGACCCACAGGAATAGATCTGCGAGAGGGAACCTGACCTCGTCCAGGGTTGCGACGCCGGAGAGCTGCCCCAAGAACCTGAACAAGGCGAAGATCGCGCCGATCGTCAAGGCGATCTTGATGTGCCAGTTGTCCTGTGCTCGCCGCTTGTACGAGATCCAATACGCAAGCGGGAGAGCGACGAGCATCAGGACGGCGGTCGATACCGAGACCGCGCGTTCGAGAACCAGCGCCAAGGCAGCGGTAAGGACGGCCCCGAGAACAACCGTTCGAAGAGCCACTGAGTCCTCCGGCGTGCGCGTCTGATTGGCCTTCCGGATCAGCTCGATCAACCGGCCAGACATGTCCCCAGCTCTCTGCCGCGCTCGAGCACCCGCACGGGGACGGAAGCTCGGGGAAGCACCGACGGCTCGGCGCTCGATGCGCCGGACCACGAATCCGAGCGCGCCATGACCAGAACGGGCCGGGCCCCGGCCCTCTCGACCCGAGCCAGAGCCGATCTCAAACTCGTTCCGGTGCGCCCTCCGCTCGTTGTGAAGATCACGACGGTTCCGCGCTGGCCGATGCGAACCAGGGTTTCCTCGACCAGACCGTCGAGCTCGACGTCGGCAGACTCGACCGTCGCCAGCCATTCCAACAGGCCGTGATCCGAGGGATCGATCAGATGATCGACGAGTCCGCCCCTGATGGTCACGGCGTGGACCGGGTGGCCGAGGGACAGCGCGTGAAGGCCGACGGAGGCGCATGCGGAGACCAGGGTCTCGAAAGAAGAGTCGAGGCCCGTCCCGTGATCCACCCCCGCCAGGACCAGCGCGGTTCGGTTGGAGATCTCTTGCTCGTACTCCTTGACGATCAACGTCCCGGCCCGGGCGGTGGATCGCCAGTGGACCGACCGCAGCGGGTCCCCCGGCCTGAAGTCGCGCACCCCCAGGAACTCCTCGCCTCCGCCTGCCCGGGGTCTCTCGTGGAGGACGTCCGCTGGGGAGGACGACGGCTCTTCGAGAGGGAACGACCGGAGATCGACCCAGCGGGGAACGACCGTCACGTCGGACGCGACGGAGAGCTTCCGCCGGCTGCTGGTCAATCCGAACGGCGCCCCGCACCTGATCGTGGCCTCCCCAACGGCGAATCGCCCTCGACGGATCGCCACCCTCACCTGCTCGATCTCTGCCGCGCCGCCCGGGGACAATCGCTCGACCCCGACCCGCGTGGGATCGAACGCGGCGAACGAGTCTTCGACAGTGAACAAGGGAACCGCCCGGCGCGACAGATTCGTCACGCTGAGTCCGACCCGAACCTCGTCTCCGACACGGACCCTCTTGGGGACGCGCCGCGCGATCGTGAGGGCCCGGAGAGGATGCCGGTAGAGAACAGAACCCGCGACCAGTCCCAGAACCCCAGCGGCCAGCACAAACAGCCAGCCCGCCTGGGCCGTAGCCCCCGCGAGGATCAGAAGAAGACCGATCCCGGCGATCACGAACGCCCGCTTCGTGGGCCTGCGTCTCATCGCGGTGGTTCTGGCTGCCTCGTCACCGGGACTTCGGTCGTATCGACGATGCCGCGCACGATGCGCGCTACAGCCCCACGTTCCATACGCAACCCAGGCCCCGGAACGACTCGGTGGGAAAGAGATGCCACGGTCAGAGCCTTCACGTCATCCGGAACGACGAACTCACGACCCTGGATGAGAGCGCGTGCCTGCGCGCAACGGACCAGGGTGATCGAGGCTCTGGGGCTCGCCCCCAGCTCGATCTCGGGATGGTGCCGCGTGGCACCGATCAGGGACAACGCGTAACCGAGAACCGCCTCTGAGACGTGCGTCGATCTGACCACGGTGCGCACGCCGGCGACCTCCTCGGGGTCGAGCACCGATTCGAGCTCATCGATGGGGTGCGACTCCAGTTGCGCCCGGACGATCGCCTGCTCGGTACCGGGATCCACATAGCCGAGATCCATCGTCAATGCGAACCGGTCGAGTTGGCCTTCGGGGAGCGGGTAAGTCCCGTGATGCTCGATCGGGTTCTGCGTGGCGATGACGAATAGAGGCTCTGGAAGAGCGTGGCGAACGCCGTCCACCGTTACCGCGTTCTCGTCCATGGCTTCGAGCAACGAGGACTGGGTTCGAGGTGTGGTGCGGTTGATCTCGTCGATGAGAACCACGTTCGCGAAGAGGGGGCCGGGGATGAAATGGAAGCTCTGCGTCGCCTGGTTGAACACGGAGCTTCCGGTCACGTCGCTGGGCAAGAGGTCGGGGGTTGCCTGGATGCGCTTGAAGGTCCCTCTGATCGAACGCGCGATAGCTCGCGCAAGCATCGTCTTTCCAACTCCGGGCACGTCTTCGATCAGGAGGTGGCCGCCGGCGAAGAGCGACGTGGCGGCTGCTTCGACCGCTGCTCGCTTGCCGCGGATCACTGCCTCGACGTTGTCGATGAGCGTGCGAGCAGCCGTCGTTGCCGCGGCGCGATCCATCCCGACATCCTGCCACCTGTGGCCAGCTAGGCGACGAGTCGGCGGTGCTGCGGACCCATGCACTCGTCCTGCACGAACATCAGCCCGGCTTCTTCAGCGACGCGCTTGGCCTCGTCGTTGACGATGCCCAGCTGCAGCCACAGCGATCTGGCCCCGATCGTGACCGCTTGGCGGGCAACATCGGGCGTGTACTCGGGACGGCGGAAGACCTCAACACAATCGACGGGTTCCGGGATGTCCTCCAGCGAGTCGTAGCACTTCTCGCCCAACACCTCGTCGTGGTTCGGGTTGACGGGGATGATCCGGTATCCGTGCTCCTGGAGGTACGCGGGGATGTAGTGGCCGGCCCGATGGGGGCTCGGTGAGGCTCCCACCACCGCGATCGTCTGGGACTCGGTGAAGATCCGGCGCATCACATCGTCTGTCGCCATGGATGTCCCCTACCCCTCCTACGCCCTCTGACACTTCGGGCAATAGGTCGTACCTCTGCCTGCCAGAAAGATCTTCCTCAAAGGTGTCGAACAGCGAGGACACGGCATACCTTCCCGGCCGTAAGCCACGAGGAAACCCGCATTGCGTCCGCTGGCACCGGTGACCATCTGATAATCGCGGAAGGTGGTCCCCTCGCGCTCGATCGATGCGGCCAGCACCTCTCTTATCGCCCGGTGGAGCTCGAGCGCTCGGCTCCTGCCCACCCGGCGGGACACCGGGTGGATCCGGGCGACCCACAGAGCTTCATCGGCATAGATGTTGCCCACCCCGGCGACCGGACGCTGGCTGAGGAGGAAAGGCTTGATCGGAGCGCGGGTGCGGGCCAGCACTTCGGCGAATACGACCGGGTCGAACTCGTCGGACAGAGGTTCTGGTCCCAGCAGCATCAGAGTGGGGATGCTCGTGTAGTCACCGGCATCCACCACTGCTAGTCGGCCGAACCGCCGAGGGTCCCTGAAGACCAGATCTCGGCCGTCGTCGAGATGGACGATCGCGCGCGCGTAGGCATCCTTGTCGGTCAACGAGAAGGAGCCCGTCATGCCGAGATGCATGATCAGCTCGAGGCCACCATCGAGAGGAGCGATCATGAACTTGCCTCGCCGGCCGACATGTTCGACCCGTCTGCCGATCGCTCGCTCGACATCCTGGAACTCGCGCGGCACGGATGGGAGCGGGTCGGTCCACACGTCGACGATGCTTCGTCCCGACAGCTCGGGATCGAGCTGACGTCGGACGGACTCGACCTCGGGTAGCTCTGGCATGCCCTTAAGGTTAGTGGCATGGCCCAGCACGAGATCGACCCCGAAAAGCTGGTCTATGCGCCCGAGAAGCTCGACCGGAAAGACGAGATCGGGATCGAAGCGTTCTTCGCGGTGGATATGCGGACCGGAGTGGTCGTTGAGGTCGAGGCGTTCCCCGAAGCTAGGAACCCTTCCTACAAGCTGAAGGTCGACTTCGGCCCCGTCGTCGGCGTTCTGCAGACGAGTGCTCAGGTCACGAACTACACGACCGAAGAGTTGCTGGGTCGCGTAGTGGTCGGAGCGATCAATCTCGGGGCCAAGCGCATCGCCGGGTTCAAGAGTGAGTTCCTGATCCTCGGCGCCCTCGATCCCGACGGCACCGTGCGCCTGCTCGAGCTACCCGATGGGGTTCAGTCCGGCGCCCCGATCGCCTGATCGTCGGATCGCACCATCTTCACGCCCTCGACGATGATGCGGATCCCCATGACCACGAGGAAGAGCGCGAAGTAGGTCTCGAGAGTGTCTTCGGCCAGGGACAGGGCCAACCGCGCCCCGAGGACCGCGCCGACCACTCCCCCGGCTCCCAGCTTCGCACCCAGCGAGAACGAAACGTAGCCGCGCTTGTGGTGCGCGATCACGCCCGCGATCGCGGTAGGGATGATCACCAAGAGGGATGTTCCTTCGGCGAGGTGCGGCGATCGCTCGAGCAGAAGGACCATGAACGGGACCATCACGATCCCGCCGCCGATCCCGAACAACGCTGAAAGCAGCCCCACGCCCACACCGAACAGAGCGGTCCCTAGGATGACGGGCAGGGTTAGATCCACACCATCAACCCCGCCACCACGAGCATCAAGACACCGAACGCGATCTTGAGGGGTCCCTCCGCGGTGCGAGCCATGAGCCGTGCCCCCATGGGTGCCCCTACGAGGGAGCCTGCGGCAAGGACCAGAGCCAACCCGACATCGACCTCTCCCTCGGCCGCGAAGGTGGCGGCGCCGGCCGCTCCCATCAGCACGACCGCGGCGAGCGAAGTCGCATGGGCCTGGTGTTGTGTCTGTCTGGCGACGAAGACCAGAAGAGGAACCATAACGACGCCCCCACCGACCCCGAGGAGCCCGCTCATGACCCCCGCAACGAAGCCACTTGCGACGATGGCGATGGTCGATCTGTCGAGAGCCACGTGCCCGGGGTGGGATTCGAACCCACACGACCTTTCGGCCAGAGGTTTTTAAGACCTCCGCGGATGCCAGTTTCGCCACCCGGGCGTGCCCCTACGGTATCCAACAAAGAAAGAGGCGCCGGGGACCCGGCGCCTCCTTCGTTCGGATCTGTTGGTGAGTGTCTAGGTCTGGTAGCTCGCCGACGAACCGGCGAAGTTCTCTTCCCCGTCATAACGTGCTTCGAATAGGAAGTGGTCGCCTCGGTAACCCTGCGGCGCGTCGATGCTCAGCCATCCATCCTCATCCGTCGTCCCATGGGCGATCTCGGCACCATCCGCATAGAACACGACCATGCGGTCGGCCAGTGGACCATCGTCTTCGCCGAGAGATGCAGTTAGCTGCCGCCGATTCCCCTTGCCCGCGACCTCGAGCGTGGTGATGGTCTCTTCCTGATCGATGACGAAGCCACTCTGGGTGCTGGACGGCTCAAATACGCCTTCCTCACCGGCATAGCGGACGGTCAAGCTATATGCACCGACGGATCCATCGGGTCGTTTGTCTGCCGTTGCCGTGCCATCGGGACCCGTCGTCGCCGTCCACTGAGCACTGCCGGCATCGCCCGTTAGCTCGAAGACCAGTTCGGCTCCCTCGATGGGCACGCCCATCTCGTCGTTCAACGATGCAGAGAAAGACGCGGAGTCACCGAATTGAACCTGCTGAGCCGAAGACTCGGTGAACGCAAGGGTGGTGGTTAGGGCCTGCTCCACGATCACCGGCTCCACCGCCAAGACCGCGGCCACTGCGTCGAGTCTTCCGTAACCCGACAGCGGATCCCAACCAGGTGCGTACATCTCGACGGTCGAGTTGATCAGCGCTTCGACCACAGCCCGTCCGTTGGTTCCGGTCCGGATGCCGGCCAGGCGGTCGTAGACGAGAGCAGCCACTCCGGCAACATGGGGCGCAGCCATGGAGGTGCCGTTCATGCCTCGGTACCCGGCCATGCCCTCGTCACAGGTGTCCTTGGTCCTCGCCACGGTTGAGAGGATGTTCTCGGCATGCTGGTCGCAGAACACGGCCGCACCCCCACCGGGAGCCATCAAGCCGGCCCCGGTGATGTCCTCGTCGTCATCGTTGAACGGGAAGTTCCCGAAGTACGAGTTCAGGTCATGACTATCAGACGATCCGACGCAGACAACGTCCTCGACGATCGCCGGATACGAGCACATCGGGAACGACGCGTTGCCCGCCGCAACAACCACCACGACTCCCTTACCGATCGCGTAGTCGATGGCGTCCTCGACCTCGGGGAATACCTCGCCGAACAGCACATCCACAGGTGTATTCACCTCGAGGGTCCCGAGGGACATGTTGATCACGTGTGCTCCTGCATCGGTCGCAGCTCGGATGGCACCCGGCAACGTTTGTGTGATGTCGCCCTGGCCCGCGGCATCGAGTACCTGGACCGGCATGATGGTCGAATCCGGAGCGACTCCGACGACCCCGACGTCGTTATTGGTGCAAGCACCAACGATCCCGGCAACGTGGGTCCCGTGACCGTGGCCATCCTCCGGACCATTCCCATCGCCGATGAAGTCGTTGTCGGCGATGACCTGCACCTTGCCCGGACAATCGAGATCGGGATGCCCGAGATCGAGTCCGGTGTCGAGCACCGCAACCTTGATCCCATACCCGGTCGCCTGGGTCTCCTGCCACGCCTGCGGAGCGCCGATCCTTCTCATGCCCCATTGACCTCCGAGTAGCTGGGGAAGATCGGGGTCCTCAGGGAAGAAGGGGTCGTTGGGGTTGGCGGGATATACGCCGCGCCCTCCGGTGGGATCGGGACTGTCACATGCATCGCCCAGCCCGTCGCCGTCAGAGTCCTCCTGACCGGGGTTGGCCACGTTCGGGCAGTTGTCGGTGCCATCCGCGACACCATCGCCATCGGCGTCGGTGGTGCCCGTGTCACACGCATCACCTATACCGTCGCCGTCAGAGTCCTCCTGACCGGGGTTGGCCACGTTCGGGCAGTTGTCGGTGCCATCCGCGACACCATCGCCATCGGCGTCGGTGGTGGAGGCGACGGAGAAGCCGGACGGATAGTCGACGGAATCGTAGAAGATCGTGGCGCCGAGACTGTTGGCCGTGAACACCGGCCTGATCTGCAGCCCCATCTCGCCGGCAGGCGTGATCGCCAGCGGCACCTGACTCGCCTGGTTCGCGGGGTCGGTGAGCATCGTGGAGAACGTGTGCGTCACGTGGATGGGCTCGGTCGGATCGAAACCAGGAGCGATGAAGTTCGGCAGCACGATCTCCGTGGCACCATTCCACACACTCACGCGCCACGTGACTCCACCCGTCTGAGCTTCTTCCTCGGGAACCTTGGCCCAGAAATCAACCGTTAGCTCGTTGATCTTGCCGGTGATCGCACCGGTCCACGCTGGGTCGTAGACCGCGGCCGGTCCCCCATTCCCCACCGCCGGGATGTCGGTCGCGAGGGCGGGGTCGGTGAAGGTTGGCTCGTCCGTGTTGAAGCCCGCCTCCCCCAAAGGTTTATCGGCAGCGTTGAGCGTGGTCCCGGAGTGAAAGTAGTACCGAGCGGACCCCGTCGGGTCGGGATCGGGGTCGGATTCGTCGCAGGCGTCGCCGATCCCATCTCCATCGGCGTCTTCCTGGCCCGCGTTCGGGGTGGAGGGACAGTTGTCCGAACCATCTGCAACGCCGTCTCCATCGCTGTCGGTCGGACCGGTTCCTCCGAGCACCGCCTGGAGGGCCGCAACGACGTCAACCAGTCCGTGGCCCTTCTCATGCGACGAAGTGTTGTCGGGGTTCGTCGGGTCGGAGTAGAGGCCATATGCCTGGCCGAACTCGAACTTGTAGGCAGTGTCCTCGAGGATGTTCTCGACCTCGGCCGGCGTCAGGCCGGGGTCGGCCTGGTAGAGCTGGGCGACGATCCCGGCCACATGCGGTGCGGCCATCGACGTTCCCGACATATTCCTGTAGTTGTTCTCGTTCGAGATCGACCCACTGCCCGCGGTGCACACCGGCAGGGTCACCCGGCAGGTTGACATGATGGCCGTACCGGGAGCCGAGATGTCGGGCCACTCCAACGGTACGTCGAGCTTGCCCCGGGATGAATTCGAGCTGATGCTGCCGTCCCTGGTACCAGAGTTGTTGTCGTTGTAGTTCGCGACGCAGATCAGCCCTGGGGTTGGGTTGACGCACTCGGCTGCGGTGGTGGATGCGCTTCCGTTACCGGCAGCGTTGCCGTTCGCGAACACAACGCTAACGCCATCGGCGATCAGATCATCCTGGAGCTTCCACAAGGCTTTGTGGAAGGGAGCATTCTGGGGGTCGTACTTGCTGTAGTCGCCGCCCCACGAGTTGTTCACGACCTTGATGGCCGGCGTTACCTGGTCGTGGTTCTCGAGCACCCAGTTCAACCCGTCGAGGCCGTTCTCGACCAGGATGACGGTGCCGACGCTAACGCCGTACAACGTAGCCCCGGGCGCCGCGCCGTGGTATCGACCTTCGGAGGCGGCACCCGTGCCTGCGACGATCCCGGCAACGTGCGTGCCGTGACCACCGAGTGACGGAGTGTCCGTGTCCTCGAGAGGAACGACTTCCTTCGGGCCCATACACTGGGTGAACCCGGTTAGGGAGGTCGCGACCGGCTGGGGTGTGGAGCAGACGATCTTGACGTTTCCACCCATGCGTGACGCGAGGTCCGGATGGGTTCCATCGATGCCGGAATCGACAACCGCGACCCCGACGCCGGCGCCATCTATCCTGGCGCCGTCGGGCATCGTGACGCCGCCGTCGAGAACCCCCTGGCCGCGGGTGGCACGGTGGGAGGTCTCCGTGAACATCTTCAGCTTCCGATTGGCCTCGATCGCCTCGATGGCTGAGGACTTCGCGATGCGAGCGAACGTGCTCGAGGTCCCATAGGCGACGAAGACCTTGATCGAGTCGTAGGTCGTGCCCACCTCGGCCCCAGCACGCTGCGCGGCTGCGACTCCCTCATTAAGAGACGCTCCGCGCCGGACGTGCACGAGTGCGCTGGTGACCCCGGTTGCGTTGCGAACCGCCTTCTCGACGAACGCCTGCCGGGTCCGGGCCGCGCCCGGCGCTGGGCCCGCTGAGGCCGGACTAACCAAGAGAACCCCCGCCATTAGGGCGAGGGCGATAACTGACGCGCCGAGTCGGCGCGGACGGCGGGCAATAGACATCTTTGTCCTCCCAAGTCATTCGAAACGGGCACGAGCCGGTCCGAGAGGCAGGCCCGCGAGAGCCCGGTTGCCCCACCGGTGTTCAGAACATTCGCCCGAAAAAGGGTCGTTCCTGCAGAGATGTCTGGTTTTCCTCGGATCGCTTAGATCAGGGGCCAGGGCAGGGGCCGGTCGGTACCGGGGGCCGGGAACGAGTCCTCCACCAGCAGGGTCTCCACCCGGGCCAGGGTCGCCGCGACCTCGCCCGCCGAGAGCACCTCGGAGAGCTCGCTCGCGAGCCCATCGTCGGAGAGCGACGCGCCCAGCTTCTCGAGTCCGGAACGGACGTCCTTCGTGAGGGGTTCGTCGGCGAAGGCCCAGATCACCGTCCGGAGCTTGTCCTCGACGTGGAACGTCAGGCCATGATCGACCGCCCACAGCCTCCGCCCGGCATCCTCGATCACGTGACCGGATTTGCGGTCGGCGTTATTCACGACGACGTCGAAGGCCGCGAACCGAGCGAACTCGTCCAGCCGGTCGTGCATCAGCGTGAAGTAGTGAACCTCGGGGTCGTGCTCGATGAACAACTGCAATGAGCCTTCACCCAAAGGGGCATCTCTGCGTAACACGGTGATCGGTACGAGGTCCCACCCGGAAGCACGGCTGACGAGATATGCGGCTCGCTCGCGCGATGCGAGAGTTCCCGGCGGGAAGTCCCACAGCGGTCGCTCGCCCCGCCGAGGCTTATAGACGGCCAGGGTCTCGTCTCCCTCGAGCCGTAACCGCGCTAGGAAGGTGTAGTTCGACGAGTAGGGCAGCAGACCCAACACTTCGACCTCGCCGTGTTGGAGTACCTCGAGCTCTTCCGTGGTGCTAGATCTCCGGCGTCGCGTGCGGATGGTGGCCGTTGGATGCGGGGCACTTATGACCCGCCGGATCCATCGGCAATCCGCAGAGCTGGCAGATCGGGCGGCCCTCATCGACCACAGCGATCGCGTGTAACAGGAAGGAGCGCGCCTGGTCACGTCTCAACATGATGCGGGCAGCGCTCGCGTCGGGATCGGGTTCCGACGCGGCATCCGCCTCTTCTTCGGCACGCGCCTCTTCCAGCAGGATGATGATCATGTCGGAGGCTTCGTCGTATGCGAGCGCCATGTTGCCGATGCGCCACCCCGGCTCGACGGGTTCGAGCGGAGTCAGGCCCGGATCGCGTGACGTGACCGCGCTCTTGATCGTGTCGTCCGAATCGATCATCAACAAGACCTCGCGCAGACGGTCCGCCAGCACGGCGACTTGTTGCTTCTCGACCAGGAACGATGTCGGGACACCCTCCAGCTGGGTCTGCAAGAAGAACGTCCGTGCGCCGGGCTCCCCTATGTAGTCGACGGTGAACACATCGGGAGTCTGCTCGAGCTCGCTCATGGCGTTTCCGGGGTCAGCGGGCAGTTGTTCAGAGCCAGGATATGGGGCCCGTGCGAGGTCAGGGAGATCACCGACACCGACGCTGGCCCGATGACGATCCGCTGGTAAAGATCGATGTGGACGCCGAGGAAGTGGGCCGCGATCAGCTTGATCACGTCCCCGTGGGAGACGCAGCACACCTTGCCCTTGGGGTGCTCCGCCGCGATCCTCTCTATCTCCGTGATCGCCCGGGCCTGCACCTCGCGCACGCTCTCGCCGTCGGGGAACCGGGCGGCGGAGGGGAAGCGCTGGACCGTGTCCCAGAGCTTCGTCCGCATCAAGCTCTTGAGGGACCTGTTCGTCCAGCCGCCGTAATGGACCTCGCCGAGACCCTTCGCCGACCTCACCCGCATCCCGTGAGGCTCGGCGATCGCCCTGGCGGTCTCCATCGTCCGGTCTATGGGGCTGGAATAGATCGCATCGAACGCGACATGAGCCAGACCTGAGGCCGCGATCTCTGCTTGTTTCCGGCCCTCATCCGTCAGTCCGACACCCTCCGTCCAACCCGTCAGCCGGTGGCCGGTGTCGGACGTAACCGCGTGTCGGACGAGGAAGAAGGTGGTCAACGCAGCGCTTCGTCCAACGCCGCCAGAGCGGTCGGGTTCTCGAGCGAGGACATGTCTCCGGGATCTTCGCCGAGAACCTTCGAGCGGATCGCTCGCCGCAGGATCTTCGCCGAGCGCGTCTTGGGCAGCTCGTCGACGAACCTGATCTCCGAGGGTTTGAAAGCCTTGCCCAACTCGTCGGTGATCTCTTTGGTGATCTCCGCAGCCAGCCCATCGCTCGGTTCTGTTCCCGGTTTGAGGATGCAGAAGCACCACACCGAGGTGCCCTTGACCTCGTCGGGGATCCCCACCGCAGCGCACTCCACGACTGCCGGATGATTGACCGCAGCCGATTCGTACTCGGCGGGGCCGATCCGCTTGCCGGCGATGTTCATCGTGTCGTCCGAGCGTCCGTGAAGGAACCAATAACCGTCCTCGTCGATCGTCGCCCAGTCGCCGTGCACCCACACGTCGTCGAAGCGCGACCAGTACGTGTCGAGGTAGCGCTGCTTGTCTCCCCAGAACCCGCGCGTCATAGCCGGCCACGGTTTCGTGCACACGAGTTCGCCGACCTCTCCTCGCACGGGTTTGCCTTCCGCGTCGAAGACATCCATCGCCATGCCAAGAGCCGGGGTGCCGAGGGAACACACCTTGGTAGGGATCACCGGAGACTGTCCAAGGAAGCAAGCGCCGACCTCGGTCCCGCCGGAGAGGTTCATGATCGGGCACCGCCCGCCACCCACGACCTCGTGGAACCACTTGTAAGGCTCGGGGTTCCACGGCTCGCCCGTCGAGCCGAGGATGCGCAAGCTCGAGAGGTCGTGTGACCTGACCGGCTCTTCACCTGCGGGCATCAATGCGCGGACGAGTGTTGGAGAGATGCCGAGGATCTCGATCTTGTGCTGGGCGATCATCTTCCAGAGACGATCTGGGCCCGGGAAGTTCGGAGCGCCCTCGTACATGAAGACGGTGGCCCCGGCGGCGTGCCCACCCACCATCTCGAGCGGCCCCATGATCCAACCCATGTCGGTGACCCAATAAAGGACGGAGCCCGGCTGCGCATCGAGCTGGTACGCGACCTCGGAGGCGATCTTCACCAGGAAGCCCCCGTGCACGTGGACGCTCCCCTTCGGTTTGCCGGTGGTCCCGGACGTGTAGGCGATCATGAACGGGGTCTCGGGATCGAGTGGCTCGGAAAGGTGGTCCGTTCGGTGGCCTTCGAACGCGGCGTCCCAGGAGATGTCGCGCGGGCTCATCGGCGGATCCATGTCTGCGAAACGCTTGAATACGACCACCTGCCGGACCGTCGGCGACAGTTCGACCGCTTCGTCGGCGACGGGCTTCATCGCGACCTTCTGACCGCGCCGGTAGAAGCCGTCGGCGGTGAATAGCAGCTTGCACTTCGCGTCGTTCAGGCGAGTCGCGACGGCGGGGGCCCCGAACCCCGAGAAGATCGGGAGGTAGATCGCTCCGATCTTGGCGCATGCATAGGCAGCGATCACGGCCTCCGGAACCATCGGCATATAGACGCCGACGGTGTCTCCGGGCCCGATGTCCATCTCTTGCAGCCCGTTCGCCACCTTGTTCACCTCAACCGACAGCTCGCGATAGGTGATGCGGCGGACCTCGCCGTCTTCGCCTTCCCATATGAGGGCATCGTTCGAGGCCAGAGCCGACGAGGCATGACGGTCGACGGTGTTGTGGACAAGGTTGATACGGCCACCGACGAACCACTTCGGGAACGCGACCCCTTCAGAGACGTCCAGGATCTTGTCGTAGGGCGTCGAGAAATCGATGCCCAGGTCCTCGATGGCCGCGTTCCAGTACCACTCGATGTCGTCCTGTGATCGCTTCACGAGCGCGTGGAAATCACTGATGCCGTGCTTGCGCATCAAGCGTGTGACGTTGGCGTTCTCGATGTATCCGGGGGTGGGCTCCCAGATGAAGTCGCTCATGGAGCCGAGGCTATTACGAGGGTGAACAGGGATTCAGACGTGCGGTGTGTCACGCGCGTAGGCCCGATGCAGGACAGGTGTATGGCTACCCGAACAAGCACTAGGGCAGGTGGGGCAGATGGGGCACGTGACCTAGCTGCCCTAGCTGCCCTAGCTGCTATCTGGCTGGTCTAGTGCACTAGGCCCCGCCAGCAACTCGATCACAAGGCCGTCGAGGATGTCTTTCTCGGAGACGAGCACCTCGGGCGAGTCGAAGACCTCCATCACGCATTGGAGGATCGCGGCCCCCGCGACGATGACGTCCACCCGGCCCGCTTCGAGTCCCTTCACGTTCCTGCGCTGCTCGTAATGGAGCGACGCCAAGCGACGGGCCAGCCGGCGCACGTCGCCGTGAGACAGGACAGAGTGATGGTTCACGTCGGGGTCGTACACCGGCACCCCGGCCTTCAAGGTCGCTAGCTGGGTCACGGTTCCTGCAACACCGATCATGCGTGCGCCCGCCGGGACCCCGAGCATGTCCCGAGCCCCTACGAGCAGCGCGGTCACGTCCTCTCGCAATGCCTCGAGCTCTTCCGCCGTCGGTGGGTCCGAGTGCAAGTGCTTCTCGAGCATCCGGACGCAACCGACGTCGAGCGACACGATGCTCTCGGGCACCCCCACACCGGAGATGAGCTCGGTAGAGCCACCGCCGATGTCCACCACAAGCACGGGCCCGGTCTCGTCGAGATCGGACAGCGTCCCGAGGAACGTCGCGCGCGCCTCGGCCTCTCCGGTAAGCAGTTCGGGTTCCGTCCCGGTCAGCTTCCGCACGCCGGTGAAGAACTCCTCGCGATTGTGAGCGTCCCGAACGGCCGACGTACCCGTTACCCGCAGGCGCGTCACGCCGTACTCGCCGCACATCGCCGCATACTCGGCGATCGTCTTCAAAGTTCGCTCCAACGCTTCGGGCGCAAGGATCTTGCGCGTACCGACGCCTTGACCGAGCCGGGTGATGGTCATGCGGCGATCGATAGACCGGAAGCCTCCTGCCTGCTCCTCGGCCACCAGAAGGCGCGTCGAGTTCGTGCCGACATCGATAGCCGCGACCCGATTCATCTCTCTGTGACCTGCACGCAAGGCGCGACGCAGTCGGGCCACATCGTGGCCGCGAGCGTGATGCTGCCGATTGGATTGTCGCCGCCGGCTAGCTCGTGCGCGACATGGGAATGGAGACACTTGACCCGGTCCGGCCCCCCACCCGGAGGTCCGCCGGACTCCTGGATGACCTCGTGGGAATCACGCTGCGCGCGGTAACGCTCCAGAGCGTCGGCCAGTCTCGACCTCAGACCCGGATCCCGAGCGAGGCGCTCGGTGACGTCGTTCATCGACCCTTCGGACTCGAGCGTGCTGACCCGCTTATGGAGGATGGGACAGGTAAGCCAGTAGAGCGTGGGGAACGGTGAACCGTCCTCGAGCCGGGGATGGTTCTCGATCGCCATGGGGATCCCCAAGTGACAGCGAGCCGCGACGGACCACTCGCCGCGCAAAGGCCGACCGAGTTGTGCTTCGACGATGCCTTCGTCTGCCGGGGTGTGGCTGAGAGCTATCGCTTGCCCTCTTTGTGGCGTTTGAGGTCGACGAGGCGCTCTTGGGATTGCGACATGAACTTCTTGAGCTTGCGCTCGAAGTCCGGATCCTTACCCGACCGGCGGGGTGCGGCGGCTTCGTATCCGGGTTCGGCCTGCTTGATCGAGAGGTCGATCTTGCCGTCTTCCTTCTGACCGATCACCTTGACGGTGACCTTGTCGTTCTCCCGGACGTGCTCGCGGATGTCTTTGACGTAGTTCTTGTCGATCTCGGAGATATGGACCATTCCGGTCTCACCGGTTTCGAGGCGCACGAAAGCCCCGTAATCCATCACTTTCTCCACCGTCGCCTCGACGATGGCTCCGACTTCTGCCATTGACTATCGCCTCTTTCCGGGCACTTGGAGCGTTACCGACCTAGACGATGTTACTCCCAGAGTTCCGCCAGAACCCCCAGGACGCTTGTTGGGCGGACCATGGCCCTAGAAGCCGAAGATGAAGTGCACGACGGACTCCATAAAGCTCGGAGGAGGCGGGGGCTCGGCCACCACCTTCCTCTGGTGCTTCTTCTCGGCGGCGGCCTGCTCCTGACCGCTCGGTGGCATGACGACGTAGGTGGTCTCGCCCGGCCTGACCAGGCCGATCTGAGCGCGAGCGCGCTGCTCGATGTAGTCGTCGTTGTTCAGACGTTCGATCTGGGCCTGGAGCTGGAGGTTGCCTTCCTGTACCTCCTGCAGCTCGCCGGCCATCGAGGAGATCCGCGTCCGTTGGTCGAGCAGCTGGCGGGTCGGCTCGATCGCCATCGCTCCGACGAGTCCCAAGACGAGCACGAACGCCACGACCTGCGGTGCCCGGCCCAGCTTGGGGAAGCGGAACTCTGCCGCGGCTCTCACTTGGCTCTCCTCGGGAAGGCGTCGGTTCCGGGGTAGCGAGCGGCATCGCCAAGCGCATCTTCGATCCGCAGCAGCTGGTTGTACTTGGCGGTGCGCTCGCCGCGGGCCGGAGCCCCCGTCTTGATCTGACCGGCGTTCGTCGCGACCGCGATGTCCGCGATCGTGGTGTCTTCGGTCTCACCCGACCGATGAGAGATGACCGTCGTGTAGGCGGCGCGTTGTGCCGTGCGAACGCATTCGAGGGTCTCGGTGAGGCTGCCGATCTGGTTCGGCTTCACGAGGATCGAGTTCGCGGCCCCCGAATCGATGCCGCGTTGAAGGATCTCGGGGTTGGTGACGAAGAGGTCGTCGCCGACGAGCTGGACCTTGTCTCCTATCCGCTGCGTCAAGGCGACCCAGCCGTCCCAGTCGTCCTCGGCCATCCCGTCCTCGATCGACACGATCGGATAGCGGGAGACCCAGTCCTCCCAGAAATCCACCATCTCTTCACTGGTCAACCGCCGGTCCTCGGAGGCAAGCACGTAGGCATCGCCGTCGCGGATCTCGGACGTGGCGGGATCGAGCGCGAGCGCGAGGTCGCGGCCCGGTTCGTAGCCGGCCGCCGATATCGCCTCGAGCAAGAGCTCGACCGCTTCGGAGTTCGCTGCAAGGTCGGGAGCGAAGCCGCCCTCGTCTCCGACGCCGGTGGACAGGCCGCGAGAATCGAGCAGCTTCTTCAGCGAGTGATAGGTGTTCGCTCCCCACTCGAGGGCCTCCGCGAACGAGCCGGCACCGAGTGGGACCAACATGAATTCCTGGAGGTCCACCGAATTGTCCGCGTGCGCGCCGCCGTTCAGCACGTTCAGCAGCGGAACCGGCAGCTGATGCGCGTCCGGGCCGCCGAGATAGCGGAACAGGGCGACGCCAAGCTCATCGGCCGAGGCGTGGGCGACCGCCAGGGACACCCCGAGGATCGCGTTGGCCCCGAGCTTGGACTTGTCGTCGGTCCCGTCGGCGTCCCTCAGCACGGTATCGATGTCGCGCTGGTCGAGCGCGTCGCGGCCGAGGAGCGCGGGGCCGATCAGGTCCTCGACGTTCGTGACGGCGGTCTTGACGCCCTTGCCCCAGTAACGCTTCCCTCCATCCCGGAGCTCCAGCGCTTCACCGGCTCCGGTCGAGGCCCCCGAGGGGACCGCGGCCCGGCCAGAGGCTCCCGACGCGAGGCCGATCTCGACCTCGACGGTTGGATTCCCCCTGGAGTCCAGGATCTCGCGGGCTTGGACCAGGACGATCTCACTCACGATTCACTCACAGTCTTTAACTCCTTCAACATCAGTAACAGATAACCTAGCAGGGCCCCCGAGGCTCAAGCGGAATCTGGGCACCAAGGCCCTCCCGGAACGCCGCGGTCGCACGGCGCAGAGCCGCCTCGGGCTCGATCCCCTTAGCTCGCGCTAGAGCGACCACCCAGAAGAGCGTCTCTCCGACGTCACCGGAGGCGGTCGACTTCTCGATACCCGCCCGGGCATCGTCCTCGGACGCGTCGAAGCCGAGGGCGGCCGCGCGCTTCTGGGTCTTGTGGGCCGCGAGCAGCGCCGGGAGACCCGAACCGATCCCGTCGAACGGACCGCTGCGTTCTGTCTTCTCGGCCGCCTTGAGGGTTTCCCAGTTGGCGACCACCTCGGACGGGCCCGACACGCTCGTATCCGAGAAGACGTGAGGATGACGATGCACGAGCTTCGCCACGATCGACCGTGCGACCCCTTCGATGTCGAAACGCCCATCGTCGGCGGCCATCTGTGCGTGGAACACGACCTGCAACAAGAGATCGCCGAGCTCCTCCTCGAGCTCCGGTCCCAACCTGCCTTCGTCGATCGCTTCCAGGACCTCGTGCGCCTCTTCGAGGAGATGGACCTGCAGGGACTCGTGGGTCTGTTCGTGATCCCACGGGCAACCACCGGGGCCGCGCAGACGGGCCATGACGAGCGCGAGCTCTCCCAGCGACTTCGACGCGCGCCGAGCTATCGGAGCCCCCACCGCAGCCGTCATGGGGTCGGGGACCTCCGCTGCCCCCACAGAGATCTCGGCCCCTTCCTCCGCAAGCTCGACGAGGAGAGCGGAGCGAGGATCCACGACGAGTGCGACCGCATCGTCATCGACCGGTGGCACCTCATCGAGAGAGTCGGTCGAGGTTCCCGCGGCGTCTAGCAACGCCCGCAATGGATGCGCCGCATCCTCGAACAGAACGGTGCGCTCTCTCAGGGCTCGCCACTCCCGGAACGACAAGAGGTCACTCTCTTCAGCGGCGAGAGCGACCACGAGCATGGTCATCAGTCGTCGGTGTGGTCCGGCTCCGGTGTGGCTCCACCCGAAGGGGGATCCTCCTCGGCCCCCGGGACGGTCCGCGGGGAGGCGTCCTCTATCTGTTGGGTCTCGAGATTGAACTCGCCGTACCGAGGATTCACCTCGACCTCGGCGTCGATGTAAGCCTGCTTCAGCCAGTTCCGCCAGGCCGTCTCTTCGTCGGCGCCGCTGATCTGAGCGACGATCTGGCCCCGGACCTCGTCGAGCGGCATCGGCTCGCGATCCGTGACCCAGATGATGTGGAAGCCGAACTCCGACTCGACCGGATCTGAGATCTCTCCGATGCCCAAGGCGTTCGCGCCCGCCTCGAACTCCGGGACGAACTGGCCGGGTGCGAAGAACCCCAGCTTGCCCGCGTCATTCTTGTTCGACCTGTCTGTGGAGTGCTCCTTCGCCAGACGCGCGAACAGCGTTCGCAACTGGGACTTGCGCGCATCCTGCAACCGATCGGCAAGGTCACGCGCCAGGTCCTGCTTCTTGACCAGGATGTGTTGGGCCTCGGTCTCTTGGAAGTCCTCGATGTTGTCCTCGTAGTACGCCTGGATCTCCGAGTCCGCGGGAGCGAGATCCTCGTTGACCGCCTCTCTGAGCTTCTGTTCGAGAGCCCGATCCGAGATCAACTCTTCGAGCTGTGCCAGCGTCAAGCCTTGTTCCTTCAGCGCTTCCTCGAACGCGCTCTGCGACGCGAACTCCGCCTGGATGCCCTCGAGTTGTTCCTGGACCTCCTCGTCGGTGACCGCGACGCCCCGCTCTTCAGCCAGTGGGGTCAGGACCTGCCTACGGATCAGCGTCGCGAGATAGCTCTGCTCGAACTCGCGCGTGATCGCCTCGGCATCGCCTTGGGCTCCCAGGCGGGCGAACTCGGGAGATCGTTTGAACTCGTCGACGACTTCCTGGATCTCTGAGACGGTGATCTTCTCGCCGTTGACGGTCGCCGCCGCGGGCTCTAGCAAGCCGCACGAGGTCATCAAGAGCGCGGTGAGAGCGCCTACCGCCAGTTTCCGGGGGTTCATGCCGCCGAGGTTAACTGCTCGACGATGTCTCTCACCCACGACAACACCTTGTCGCTGTCTTTCGGCATCAAGCGCTCGGGAATCAGGAGCGTCCTGGTCGCAGGTTTCCACAGCGCCTCGGGCAACAGGCGCTTCAAGCGGACCTGACGGGAATCCTCGAGCTCGATCGGGCGGATGCGAAGGTTCTTCGCCACGGTGGTCGCCTCGGTGATGCCCTCGTGGAGCAACAGGGACCTGAGCGTCGCCACCTCGAACAGCGCTTCCACCGGAGCGGGGAACGGCTCGCCGTAACGATCCGCCAGCTCGGCCCGGACTTCCTTCAGCTCTTCTTGATCGCGGATCGCTGCGATCCTCCGGTAGGCCTCCAACCGGAGGTTCTCGTCGGCAACGTAGTCCTTGGGGATGAAGGCCGAGATCGGGAGGTCGATACGGACCTCGGTCTCCTCCGACCACGGGAGGCCTTTGACCTCGTCCACCGCCGATGCCATGAGTTTCACGTAGAGGTCGAAGCCGACCTCGGAGATGTGACCGTGTTGCTCGCCGCCCAGCAGGTTCCCCGCCCCGCGGATCTCGAGATCCCTCATCGCGATGCGGAAACCCGAACCTAGGCCGGTGTACTCCGAGATCGTCTTCAAGCGTTCGTGCGCGCTCTCGGTCATCGATCGCTCGGGCGGGAAGAACAGGTACGCGTAAGCCCTCTCGTGCGCCCGCCCGACGCGGCCACGCAACTGATACATCTGCGAGAGACCGAGCAGGTCGGAGCGCTCGACGATCAACGTGTTCACCGAGGGGATGTCCAAACCCGATTCGATGATGGTGGTGCACACGAGCACGTTCGTCTTCTTCTCTTGGAACTCGAGCATCGTCTGCTCCAACTGGTGTTCGTTCATCTGCCCGTGAGCGACGGACACGCGCGCCTCGGGTACGAGCTCGTGGATCCGGTTCGCAACCGTGTGGATCGAATCGACACGATGGTGGACGTAGAAGACCTGTCCGTCGCGCAACAACTCGCGGCGGATCGCCGACGACACCGTGACCTCGTCGTACGAGCCGACATACGTCATCACCGGATGGCGGTTCTCCGGCGGAGTGTCCACAATCGATATGTCGCGTATCCCCGACATCGTCATCTCGAGCGTGCGTGGGATCGGAGTCGCGGTGAGCGTGAGCACGTCGACGCTCGTTCGCAGCTCCTTCAGACGCTCCTTCTGCTCGACCCCGAAGCGCTGCTCCTCGTCGACGATCACGAGGCCGAGGTCGTGGAACGAGACGTCCTTCTGCAGCAGCTTGTGGGTGCCGACGACGACGTCGATCTTGCCGGAGGCGAGCTCCTGGATGACCTTCTTTGCCTCCGCGGCCGACAGGAAGCGCGACAGCATCGCCACGTTCACGGGGAAGGCACGGAAGCGTTCGACGAACGTCGAGTGATGTTGTTGGGCCAGGATCGTGGTCGGGACGAGCACCGCCACCTGCTTGCCGGCCGCCACTGCCTTGAACGCAGCGCGCACTGCTATCTCGGTCTTCCCGTAACCGACATCTCCACATACCAACCGGTCCATCGGCGAGTTCGACTCCATGTCGTCTTTGACCTCGTCGATGGCGCGCAGCTGATCCGGGGTCTCTTCGAACGGGAACGAATCTTCGAGCTCACGTTGCCATGGAGTGTCCGCACCGAACGCGAACCCCTTCACGCGCAGGCGTTCGGAATACAGCTTGACCAGTCCCTTGGCGACCTCGCGGACGCGCCTCCGGACGCGCGACTTGGTCTTGGACCACTCCGCGGACCCCAGCCGGTTCAGTTTCGGCGCTTCTCCTCCGATGTACTTCGAGACCATGTCGACCTGGTCGGAGGGGACGTAGAGCTTGTCGCCCTTCGAGTACTCGATCACGAGGTACTCCCGGTGGATGCCGAGCAGCTTGCGGTCGACCATCCCCTGGAAACGTCCGATCCCATGGAGGTCGTGAACCACGAGGTCACCTTCCGCGAGATCGAGCGGGCCCCCCGCCTGACTCCGGCGAGCGGCAACACGTCGTCTCGCCGCAGATGAGCGGCGGCCGGTGATGTCGGATTCCGCGACCAACGCCAACTCCGCTTCTTGGAGCACGAACCCCCGCGTCAGATCCGCAACGACGATCGATCCGATGGCGGGTGCCCCTTCGCCGGGGGCCCGGTCGACGATCGGGAAGGGCAGGCCGAGCTGCCGAAGGTTGGCCTCGAGGCGCTCGGCGGTCTCCGGAAGCGAGGCCGCCACCACCGCCCGATATCCCTTGCCCAAGAGTTGCCCGAGGCGTTCTGCAAGCTGCTCCGGTTTGCCTGCCGCCGCGGTCCACGTTTCCACCGCAACGCTCGGACCCGCCTCCTCGGCGAAGCTCGACCACAACAGCACCCGGTCGGGATGGGACAGCACACGATCGAGCGGCCGATAGTGCTCGCCCTCGATCCCCGCGCTCTGCGACCACTCGGTGACCTGCTCGATCACTTCGTCGGCCCGGTCGCGCACCCGTTTGGGTTCGAGCACGATCGCAGGGGACGCCGGCGGGAACAACGAAGGCAGCGGCACGAGAGCGCCGGTGAGAGCGGGGAGGAGACGTTCCGCTCCCCCCTCGATGACCCCCTCCGCGAGTTGGACGAGGGCCGGGTCGTCGAGCTCCTCCGCGAGTTCTGCGGCCCGCCGGCGCGTCGCCGCGTCGGCCCGAAGCTCGCGGCACGGTGAGATCCGAACGACCTCGACGTCATCGAGCGATCGTTGATTCGACAGAGCGAACCGTCGCAGGGTCGAGACCTCGTCACCCCAAAGCTCCACCCTGACCGGACGTTCGGCCGCAGGGGGGAACACGTCGAGGATCCCGCCCCGAATCGCGAACTCCCCGCGGCCCTCGATCGTGTAGTTGCGCTCGTAGCCCATCTCGACCAGTTGCCCCGAGATCTCATCGAGATCTACGGTGTCGCCACCGCGCAGCTCGAGAACCTCGAGACCTTCGGGATGGGGGGCGACGAGCTGCGTGACGCTCTGGGCGGTGGCCACCACCGCGATCGGCTCGCCGCGCTGGAGACGAGCCATCACATCGAGCCTCCGGCCCATCGTCTCGACGGATGGGGACAAGGGTTCACCGGGAAGGACCTCCCAACCGGGGAAGACCTCGGCCCCATCGGGGCCCAGGAACGCCTGAAGATCTCGCGCGAGGTGATCCGCTTCCTCGATCCGAGCCGCGACGACGAGCACAGGGGCCTCCGCGCCCCGGACCACAGCCGCGATCAGGTACGGGCGCGCGGCCTCCGGAACGGTCAGAGCACCCTCGATGCCGAGGATCTCGTTGAGCTCCCCGTCGGGAAGCAGCTCGAGCAGGGGTCCCAGGGAGGGCATCAGGGGCACCTACCTAGACCTTCGCGTTGAAGCGATTCATCGCTTGCTCCACCCCGTCGGACAGGATGGTCTCGACCGCGTCGGCGGCCCGTTCGAGCACGAACGGAAGCTCTTTCTTCTCGGCAGAAGAGAATCCATCGAGCACGTGGCCCACCGCGTCGGCGCGGCCCCGTGGTCTTCCGATGCCCACGCGCACCCGCAGGAAATCCCGCGACCCAAGGTGCGAGGCGATCGAACCGAGACCATTGTGGCCGGCCGTGCCCCCACCTTGTTTGATCCTGATCTCTTCGAATCCGATATCGAGCTCGTCGTGGACCACGAGCAATCGCTCAACGGGGACCTTGTACCAGCGCGCCAACTCGCGCACCGGCCTGCCCGACTCGTTCATGTAGGTAGTGGCGCGGGCAAGCACCACTCGCTCGCCCGAGAGGTCGGTCTCGGCGATAAGACATCCACTCTTGTGGCTCTTCAAGGATGCTCGGTTCCGACCGAGGAGGACCTCGATGACCATCGCACCCATGTTGTGGCGCGTCCTGGCGTACTTCTCTCCGGGATTACCGAGGCCGACGACCACCCAACGATCGTCGCCCGCGGGCGCGGACCGCCGGAACAGCGCCATCAGAAGTTCCTCATGCAGCAACCGCCGACCACATGCGCTCACGGAGGGCGATGCAGCGACCGCCCACCGGATCAGCTCTGGTCGGCGTCTTCCGCAGGTGCTTCGTCTGAGGCGGCCGCCTCGTCGGCAGGCGCCTCTTCGCCCTCGGCGGCTGCTTCTTCCACAGGCACTTCCTCGGCACCCTCGGCTCCGGCCTCGGCGACCATCGCTTCGAGCTGCTCCTCGCTGATCGGTGCTGCCACCGACGCAACGACGGATTCGGGATCGTTGAGGATCTGGAAGTCGCCGGCGACCAACAGCTCCGACACGCGCAGGGAGTCGCCGATGTTGAGGCCCGAGATGTCGGCATCGATCGACTCGGGGACGTTCGTCGGAAGGCACTTGACGTGAAGGGTGAAAAGAGGGTGCTCGAGCACGCCGCCCTCCTTGACGCCGGGAGCCTCGCCCACCACGTGGACGGGGACCTCGACCTCGACCTCTTGCTTGAGATCGATCTTTACGAAGTCGGCGTGCAGCAGGGTGCCCCGGACCGGGTCGGTCTGGATGTCACGGGTCAAGGCGGTCGTGGTGGACCCGTCCAGATCGATGTTCAGCAGGACGTTCAGGCCTGCGTCCGTCTGGAGGGCGGTGACGAACTCGCGGCGGTTGACCGAGATCGAGATGGGCTCCATGCCCTGGCCGTAGACGATGGCAGGCACGAGGCCCTCGGCACGGGCGCGGCGAGCCGAGCCCTTACCTGTGTCGTCGCGCTTGACAGCCTTCAGCTTCACTTCCGCCATGGGAGAAACCTCTCGAGACTCGGGTCCTATGTGAGGACGGGAGCAGCGATATTACCGTGTTCCGGCCCCTCACGGGGCCGGGACCACGCCGAGTGTGCATCCGGGCACCTTATAGACCCCAGGTTGCACACTCGGTGAAAGATCAGGGCTGGTTCTCGCCGTGGAAGAGCTCGGAGACGGAGCCTTCCTCGAAGACCGCCTTGATCGTGTTGGCGATCGTGGGGGCGATCGACAGGACGGTCAGCTTGTCGAACTGCTTCTCGCTTGGCAGTGGGAGGGTGTTCGTCACTACCACCTGCTTCAGAGGTGAGTTCTTGATCCGGTCCACGGCTGGGTCCGACAACAAGGGGTGCGTCGCCGCGGCGTAGACCTCGGTCGCCCCCGCCTCGATCAGGACATCGACCCCCTGGCACAAGGTCCCGGCGGTATCGATCATGTCGTCGACTATCACGCAGACCTTGCCTTCGACCTCACCCACGACCGAGCGGGTGTTGCTGACGTTGCGCTGTTCTTTGCTGCGCTGCTTGTGAAGGAAGGCCACCTGCCCTGTCATGCCGTGGAAGTCGTTCAGATGCTGGGTCCATTTGTCGGCCAAGCGCACACCACCCGAGTCCGGCGAAACGATCACGCAATCGTCATCCAAGATGTTGTGAGCGAAATAGTCGGCCAGCATCGGCATCGCCAACAGATGATCGAACGGGATGTCGAAGAAGCCCTGGATCTGACCCGTATGGAGGTCGACCGAGATCACGCGGTCCGCTCCGGCCGCTTCGTACATGTCCGCCATCAGCTTGGCCGTGATCGGTTCGCGGCCACGCGCCTTCCGGTCCTGGCGAGAGTACGGGTAGAGAGGAGCCACCGCGGTGATGCGTTTGGCCGACGCACGCTTGAGGGCGTCGATCATGATCATGTGCTGCATCACGTGATGGTCGACCGGGTCGCAGATGCTCTGGATGATGAATGCGTCGCAACCTCTGACCGAGTCGGAGAAACGCGCATAGCTCTCGGAGTTGGCGAAGGTGGATATCTCGACCTCGGAGAGGCGCATGCCGAGATGCTCACAGACCTCCTCGGCTAAAGGACGGTTGGCCGTCCCCGAGAAGATCATCAGTCGCTTATGCGTTGGTAGTTGCACGCCCCTATCCTCGCGGCTCGCCGGGGGGTTTGTCTTCACCTTTGGCCATCTTGTCGCCCTTTCCCTCGATGATCCTCGCGGGGACCCCGACGGCGAGGGCATCATCCGGCACGTCTCCCCGCACGACCGACCCGGCCCCCGTCGCCGCGCGCTTGCCGATGTGGGTGGGAGCCACCAACATGGTGTCGGATCCGATGTAGGCGTCGTCATCGATAACGGTCTCGTGCTTCTCGGTACCGTCCCAGTTGCAGGTGATGGTGCCGGCCCCCACGTTGACGCCCTTGCCGATCGTCGCGTCGCCGAGGTAGGCGAGATGGTTCGCTTTCGAACCCTCGCCGATCGTCGTCTTCTTCGTCTCGACGAAGGTGCCTGCCCGAGAGCCCTTATCGAGAACGGTTCCGGGCCGCAGCGACGCGAACGGGCCCACGCTGGCTTCTTCACCGATGCTCGACCCACGGACGACGGCGAAGGTAACGACGGCCCTGGCTTTCACCTCGGAGTCGATGATCCTCACCTGGGGTCCAACCTCGGCCCCCGGGCCGATCGTCGTAGCTCCTTCCAGGAAGGAGAACGGGTGGATCGTCGCGTCGGGTTCGATCTCAACGGTGGAATCGATGAACGTCGTAGCAGGATCGACGATGGTCACCCCTTGCTCCATCAAACGATCGGTCACCGCCGTGCGGAGTCGCTCGCCGACCTCCGCCAGCTGGGAACGAGAGTTGACCCCGATGGCTTCGTCGGCGGAAGTTTCGAAGCTCGATACGGGATGACCTTCCGCCAGCAACAGCGACATCGAGTCGGTCAAGTAGTACTCCTGTTGCGCGTTGTCCGAACCGATCTTCGGCAGGACCGTCGATAACGCATCGACCTCGAATACGAACGCGCCGGTATTGATCTCGTCGATCGCGGCCTCGTCGGCGGTTGCGTCTCTCTGTTCAACGACACGTTCGATCGCGCCGTCCGTAGCCCGCACCACCCGCCCGTAGCCCGCGGGGTTCTGGACCCGAGCGGTGAGCATCGTGGCGGCCGACGACGTCTCGGCCTGGCGAGCGAGCATCGAACCGATCGTCTCGTTCCGGATCAGAGGAGTGTCTCCCGCGAGGACGACCACCCGACGGGTGCCGTCTCGAAGGGCCGGCAGGGCCATCCTCACCGCGTCGCCCGTCCCGCGAGGGATCTCCTGGATCACGAAGTCGGGGGCGAGCTGGAGACCTTCGGCCGCGATGGCTTCGGCGATCTCGTCTGCGCGCGTCGATGCCACGACCACTACCTGACCCAGCCCCAGAGGTTCGAGGGCCGCAAGCACGTGGCCGACCAGAGACCGTCCCGCGACCCGATGGAGCACCTTGGGCAACTCGGATTTCAGCCTCTTGCCGTCTCCCGCGGCGAGGACGATGGCGGCGGTGTCGGGATGCTGGGCCATCGTCCTCTCCTTCCTGGATGCAGGAATCGCTGCCCCGCCTAGACTCGAACTAGGACTTTGGGTACCAAAAACCCACGGGCTGCCACTTACCCCACGGGGCATCCGCGGACATACTAAAGACGCTCAGTCGACCTTCACGATGCAGCGCGCCTGAGAGGTCACGACCCTTACCCAGTCGAACGTGCCCTCGACCTTTCGTGCGAGCGCCCGAGCCGAGCCCTCGTTCTCGACCAGACCATAGAGGGTCGGACCCGAGCCGGACATCGATGCGCCGAGCGCTCCGGCGTCCACCAGAGCCTGTTTCTTGTCTTCGAGTTCGGGGCGGAGCGAGAAAGCCGGCCGCTCGAGATCGTTGTGCAGCAGGGCTGCGACCTCGGCCGCGTCCCCAGCACCCAGTGCCAGGGTGAGCAGAGCGGCACCGGACTCGTCCTGCGGCGGTCTGGTCGAATCCCACGATCCGTAGACCTCGCGGGTCAACAGTGGTTGGCTAGATCCTCCTAGGACGAACCACATCGGTTTGATGTTCGCAAGAGGGGTCAGTTGCTCTCCCCGGCCGGTCGCGAGAGCCGTCCCGCCGTCGATGCAGTAAGGGACATCGGCGCCGAGCTGTCCGGCGAGGGCCACTAGCTTGTCCCGCGCCAGGTCGAGATCCCACATCTCGGCAAGGGTGACCAGTGCGCCGGCGGCGTTCCCGCTCCCCCCACCGAGACCGGCTCCGATCGGGATGCCCTTCTTCACGTGAACGACTGCGCCGTGCGTGGACCCGAGCCCTTCCACCAGAGCCCGCGCGGCGCGATCGATCAGGTTCTCACCGCTCGGCGGGAGCGTGCCGGTGATCCCTTCGACGAGCTCCATCGTGACATTCACGCCATCAGTGGCCGGCTCGATATCGATCTCGTCGAAGAGGTCGATCCCATGGAGGATCGTCTCGACCTCGTGGAAGCCGTCGCGTCGCAGCCCGATCACCCGAAGGAAGAGATTGATCTTCGCGAACGTCCGCAGCCGAACGATCGTGTCGACGCTCAATCGAATGCCTCCGTGACGCGGACGAAATCGTCCAAAGTGAGCTCTTCGGCGCGCGCTTGCGGAGAGATGCCGGCCGTCACCAACGCGTTCTCCGCCGCTGCCGGAGAACCGCCGACCGAACCGAGGGTGTTGCGCAGGGTCTTCCTCCTCTGAGCGAACGCGGCCCTGATCACCTCGAAGAGTTTCGCCCTATCGACATCGGGAGGAGGCTGCCGCGTGACTTCAACCAGCACCGAATCGACGTTGGGCTCGGGGTAGAAGGCTCTCCTCGAGATCTGAGCGGCCACCCGCGCGCGGCCGAAGAAGCGCACCATCACGCTGGTCTGGCCGTAAGCCTTGGAACCGACATCGGCAGCCAATCGCTCTCCGACTTCTCTCTGAGTCATCACTGTGATCCGCGAGATCTGCGGTGCCTCTTCCAGCGCACGCAGAACGAGATATGCAGCGATGTTATAGGGGAGGTTGGCCACGAGGACCGAGGCGTCGACCTCGGACAGCGGCATGGACGACGCATCTGCATGAAGGATCGTCACGTTGCGCAGGTCGGCCAAGGTGTTGCGGAGAAGCTGAACGAGCTTGTCGTCTATCTCGACGGCGACCACGTGACCAGCCTTGGCGGCGAGACCTAGGGTGAGGGATCCACAACCGGCTCCGATCTCGAGCACCCGGTCTTCGGCTGTGACGCGCGCGACGTCTACGACCTTCCTGATCGTGTTGGGATCGATAACGAAGTTCTGGCCGAGGGAACGTTTCGGCGAAGCACCGAACTCATCCATCAATTCCCGTAGACGGCGTGCCCCGAGAAGTTCCGGCGCAGTCATCAGATGGCGAAGAAGCGATGGGCGTTGGCGCTGGTGAGTCCGGCTATCTGTTCGGGTGGGTCGCCCAGAACACCGGCGATCGCGGCACCGACGTGCACCACGTTGGCCGGTGAGTTGGGTTCACCTCGGTGGGGAACGGGAGTGAGATAAGGGGAATCGGTCTCGATGAGCACACGGTCACGGGGCACCAGCGGGACCACCGCGCGCAGGTTGGCGGCGCTCTTGAAGCTCACGTTCCCCGCGAACGACACGTAGCCGTCCATCGCCGTCACCCGGTCGAGATCGGAAGCGTCCCCCGACCAGCAATGGAACACGAATCGCGCCGGCGGGCCTTCACGCTCCAACACGTCGAGCGCTTGCTCGAGGGACTCGCGGGTGTGGATCACGAGCGCCTTGTCGTATCGCTTCGCCAGGCCGATGTGGTCGACGAAAGCTCGCTCCTGGTCCTCGGGCGGGGCCCAGTCCCGGTAGAAGTCGAGCCCGGTCTCTCCCACCGCCACCACCTCGGGCCGCTCCAGGAACGGCTCGAAGGTCGCGGCCGTCTCGTCATCCCAACCGGTAGCGGAGTTCGGATGGATGCCGACGGACGCGTAGACACCTTCTTTCTCAGCAAGAGCAACGGAACGAGGATTCGAGGCCTGATCGAAGCCCACGGTCAGCATCTCGACCACGCCCGCTGCACGTGCCCGCGCGATCACCTCCTCGACGGGGTGGTCCTCTTCGCATATGTGGAGATGACAGTGAGAGTCGAACCACATCGCCGGTTAGTGCCCCGCTAGCCGGACACGTCGTCGTCGATGCGCGGGAAGAGGGGTTCTCCCGCCGCGACCTTGTTCCCCGCGGGAAGCAGCAACCATCTGTTATCGGTGTCGAAGCGGCGGTCGGCTACGTCACCGTCCATCCCGAGGCGCTCCCACAACCCCTGGGCGGCACCGGGCATGATCGGCCACGTCATCAGGGCCAACAGGCGCAACGAATCGGCAAGCATGTACAACACGACCTCGAGACGGCGTCGCTGAGCAGGATCCTTCGCCAACACCCAAGGCGCGATCTCCTCGACGTACGCGTTCGACTTGCGGACAAACTTCCAACATGACTTGAGCGCTTCATGGGGTGCGACGTCGTCCATGGCGCGAACCATGCCCTCGAAGGCTTCCTTGTGCACGGCCACGAGGTCGTTCTCCGCGTCGGTGCCCTCTTCGGCACGGGGCGGGTCGGGCACCTCACCATCGAGGTATCGGCCCAGCATCGAGAGGACGCGGGAGACAAGATTGCCGAGATCGTTCGCCAGATCGGAGTTGTAACGGGACACCATCCCCTCGTAAGAGAAGTTGCCGTCCTGACCGAAGCTGAACTCGCGCATGAAGTGGTACCGATACCCGTCTACACCGATCACCTTGGTGAGCTCGGTCGGATGGATGGCGGTTGCCCGCGACTTAGACATCTTCTCGCCGCCTACCTGTAGGTAGCCATGAGCGAAGACCGTGTCGGGGAGCGCGACGTCCAGCGCCATCAACATCGCGGGCCAGATAACCGAGTGGAACCACAGGATGTCTTTGCCGACGAGGTGCACGTTCGCCGGCCAGATCCGCTTGAACTTCTCTTCGTCGTAGCCGTAGCCGACGGCGGTGATGTAGTTCAGCAGGGCATCGATCCACACGTAGATGACGTGTTTCGGGTCCCAGGGGATCGGGACGCCCCAGTCGAAGCTCACCCTAGAGATAGAGAGGTCGTCGAGTCCCACGTTGAGCTTGCCGAGGATCTCGTTACGGCGAGACTCCGGCTGTAGCCGTTCCGGTTGCGAGGTGTAGAGCTCGATCAACCTCTCCCGGTACGCCGACAGACGGAAGAAGTAGTTCTCTTCCTTG
>Ga0299913_10000204_pt1 | contig 32520 bp, 25 predicted proteins | sample RVTome_9_FD_201360 | JGI IMG/M metagenome (GOLD analysis project Ga0299913, IMG submission 201360) | Soil microbial communities from uranium-contaminated site in the Upper Colorado River Basin, Wyoming, United States - RVT155D38 (version 2) ... | reverse complement strand
CTACACCGGCCGCCGCGACCACGGCGACCGCCTGCCCGATTTCCTCGCCGGCCACCTGCCGGCCTACATGATTCCGCGATTCCTGGTGTGGCTGGACAAACTCCCGCTGACCACCAATGGCAAGGTCGACCGGAAGGGCCTGGCCAAGGACGCGATCGCATTGGCCGACGCGCAGCAGCAGGAAACCCGTCACCGGCTGGCCAGCTGACCGGCGGCGGGTTCACTACAGGAGGCCACCAATGAATGCAGCATGGGAATTCGTGGAAGTGTCGGAACTGTCGAAGGACGGCCTGGAGGCGGTGTTCTCCAACGAGATCGCGGGGCTGCGTATCCCCGGTTTCGTCGCGGACGGTGAATGCCGGCTGGCGGCCGACGCCATCAGCGCCCACGGATTCGACTACTACGAGAAACTGGAGCCGCCGCTCGGCCGAATCGGCATCACCCAGTACGAGAGAATGAAGGACAAGCCGGCGTACTTCGAGCAGGCGAAGATCGCCCACCGGGTTCGTAAGGAACTCTTCTCGACCACGTCGGACCCGGTGTCCCTGGTGGTGGACGCGCTCAACGAGGCCTGGCCGGGCGAGGCCGGGGTGGCCGAGGAGACCGGCTTCGGCGCGTACTTCGCCGGCATCATCCGGATCACCATCGGTGGCATCGGCATCCACTGCGACTGGGCGCCGCAGGACGCGCCCACCTGGGACATCGGCTCGGTCAGTGGCCAGCTGGCCTGGAACATCTTCTACGAGCTGTCGGAGACCGGCGGGGAGACCACGGTCTACCGGCAGCCGTGGACCCAGCAGCTGCAGGCCTTCGCCGACCCGTCGGCGTTCGGCTACTACCTTCCGAAAGCTGTCGAGGAATGCGACCGGCAGCAGAATCGACCGGGTCGCGGCGAGCTCGTCATCTTCAACTCGCGCAACCTGCACTCGGTGGCCGCCGCGGCCGGCAGCGGCGTTCGAGTTTCCGCGAGTTCGTTCGTCGGCCTTATGCCGGACCGTTCGCTGGCGCTCTGGTCGTAATTGCCGGTGTGGCCCGCAATTGAGGAGATGCGGCGCCCAACCGGCGGTGACGACAATGGTCGGTAGATCGACTGGGTCGTGACAGGTAGCGGCGCCTTGATCGGCAAGCGAGGCCCTGGCTCGAGACGAAAGGTACGTCATGGAGATCGAAAACTGGATCCGGAAGATCTTGAACACCGAGCTGTTCATCGAAACGCCGGCCGACGAGATCGGCCTGGACGACAGCTTGCGTGCCGTGCACGGCCTTGACTCGCTTGGCTTTGTCGAGCTGCGTGTGCAGTGCGAGGACATATTCAGTATCCGGATCCCAGACGATGACTTCTCACCCGAGAACTTCCACAGCGTCCGCTCGGTAGCCACCCTCGTGCGTAGGCTGCAGGAGGAATCGTGACCGATTCCGTCCCGAAGGAAACGCTCCGGGCGCTGCGGCTCGGTCGTGACCTTCACCTCGACCACTACCAGTCCCATCGGCTGCCGTTCGCGGTGACCGGTGGGCAGGGCTTGCGGCAGCGGTTCGTCGAGCTCGACGGCGCGCACGCCGGTAGGTCGTTCGAGGCGGTCGACGCGAGCGGCGGCTACGGGAGCGCCTGCCTCGGCGCCGGTCACGAGGCGATGCGCCGCGCGCTGGACCGGGCCGTGGCCGACGTCGGCTACGCGACCGACGAGGTCGGCTCGCTGGAACGCTCGCTGCTGCTGACCGAGCTCTTCGGGCCGGGCGGGCTGTGGACGGACCAGTTCCCGACCGGCGAGTACCACGTCAGCGGCCGCAACTCCGGCTCGGAGGGCATGGAGCTGGCGCTGAAGCTCGTCCTGGAGTCCCGCTTCGACCAGCGCACGCTGCGTCCGAAGGCCGGCCGCGAGGACCGCGACCTGATCCTGGCCTTCGAGGGCGCGTGGCACGGCTGGACCAACGGCCTCGTGCCGATGCTCAACCGGCGCCACTACCGCACCGGGCTGCCGCCGCTGTCCACCGAAAAGCCGTACGGGATCAAGGTCGAGCACGTGCCGTTCGGCGACCCAGACGTCATCGCCTCGTACTTCGCCGAGAAGGGCCACCGGCTGCTCGGGGTGATCGTGGAGCCGGTCCAGGGCGACGCCGGCATCCTCGTTCCGCCGCCCGGCTACCTGCGGAAACTGGCTCAGCTGTGCCGCGACAGCGGCGCGCTGCTGGTCGCCGACGAGGTGCTGACCTTCGCCAAGACCGGCAGATTCTTCGCGATGGTCGACCACGACGGCCCGGTGCCGACCGACGTCACGGTCATCGGCAAGAGCGTCGGCATGGGGGTGCTGTCGCTGTCCATGGTGATCGCGCGGCGGTCGCTCACGGTGCGCAGCTCCGGCGCGGTCGCCACCTCCGACCTGCGCCCGCTGTCCTGCGCGGTGATCAGGGAGGGGCTCGGCCTGGTGGTCGGCGACCGGCTGCTGGAGCGGTCCGCGGCGCTCGGCGAGCACCTCGGCGGGCTGCTGCGCGATGAGCTGGTCGGCCGGTTCCCGGAGCTGTACCTGGAGGCCCGCGGCCTTGGCGTGATGCACGGGATCGAGCTCACCGAACTCGCCGCCGGGCGCCTGTCCGAGCTGCGCGAGCACGTCCTGCGCGCCGGCGCCTACGTCGAGTTCATGGCCGGCGCCGGGCGGCGGTCGCGTGGCCTGCGCTACGTCTTCCCGACGATGCGCGTCGCGCTGCCGCTGATCACCACCGTGGCCGACGCCGACGAGCTCGTCGGCCGCATCGCCGCCGGCTCCAGCGCGTTCGCAAGGTGGTCGGACGCCCGTGCTGCATGAAGTCTGCCGCCAAGTGGAGCACGTCGACACCGACGCCGCGGGGGTCGTGCATTTCACCCGCTACGCGTCGCTGCTCGAAACGGCCCTTCTGGAGAATCTCGAACGCCTCGGCGTCGGCGTGCGCCAGCTGGGTGAGGAGGGGCTGGAGCTCGCATTCTCGGAACTGCAGATGAACTATTTCGCATCCGCCCGGTTCTTCGACCCGCTCCGGGTCCGGATCCGAGTCGACCGCGTCGGCGGCGCTTCGTGCAGCGTCTCCGGTGCGGTCCACGTCGGGGACGCGACACCGGAGACCCTGCTCGCCAGCGGAAGTCTCGTGTTGTGCGTGGTCAGACGCGCGGACGGCACCGCGGCCGCCCTGCCCAGCCGGATGCGCCAAATATTGCGTGACTGTCTGGACGGAGATAGCCGTGACTGAAACGACCGGTACCACGCTGGGCTTCACCGAGCTCAAACAATGGCTGCGCCACCGGCACCCGATGATCTATATCGACCGCATTCTCGACTACAAACCGGGGGAGTACCTGCGGAGCGTGACAATGGTCTCCGGGACCATGGACGCGATCGCGGGGCACTTTCCGGAGCGGGCCATCTTCCCGGGCAGTCACCTCATGCAGGCCTTCGCCCAGTCCGGGATCATCCTCTACCAGCTGAGCACGTCGCCGCTGGAGGACGACGAGCTCACGGTCATCGGCTCGGCGCAGAGCCGGTTCATGAAGATCGTGGTGCCGGGCGACCAGGTGATCTACGACCTGCGCGTCGACCGGCTGTACGGCAGCTCGTTCCACTTCTCGTGCCGGGCGACGGTCGAGGGCAAGCCGGTCGCGGCATTCCGCGGCTCACTGGTCCGGACCAAGATCGAAGAGCTGGGGCGTCAGCTGTGGTGAACCGAGCCGTGCTGGTGACCGGCATGGCCTGGTCGACCGCGCTCGGTACCAAGCTCGACGAGGTCTGGAGCCGGCTGCTCTCCGGCGAGAGCGGCATCCGGGAGGTCCCGTCGGGGCACCAGCTGCGCAACCGGCTGGCCGCGCCGATCGACTTCCCGCCGGCCGACTGGGCGCCGGCCCGCCGGCAGGTGGCCCTCGCCGCCGACACCCTGACCAGGGCGCTCGACGACGCGGGCCTCACGGTCGAGTCGGCGGACCCGTGGCTGGTCGCCGGCACCAGCTACGGCGCCCACCTCGACGACGGCGACACCAGCAGCCTGCAGCGGTGGGCCGTCGACACCGCGGCCGCGGTGGGCATCACCCGGCCGCCGGTGTCGCTTTCCACCGCGTGCTCGTCCGGCTCGGACGCGATCCTGGTGGCGGCCCAGCTGATCGAGTCCGGCGCCACCGAGGTGTGCGTCTGCGGCGGCGCCGACATCCTGACCGCGGCGAAGCGGCTCGGCCACACGGCGCTCGGCACCATGTCGCCGACCCTGCTGCGGTCGTTCGACCAGCGTTGCGACGGCACCCTGCTCGGCGAGGGCGCCGGCTTCCTGGTGCTGGAGTCGGCCGAGTCGGCCATGCGGCGCGGGGCCGGCGGCTATGCCGTGTTCCGCGGCGGCGGGGCGTCCAACGACGCGGCCGGCATGACCGCGCCGGACCCGTCGGGCGACAGCGTGCTGCTCGCGACCCACCGGTCCCTCGCCGACTCCGGCCTCGGCCTCGACGACGTGGCGGTGATCAGCGCGCACGGCTCCGGCACGCCGGTCAACGACGCGGTCGAGGCGCTCAGCTTCACCCGGCTCTTCCCCGGCGAGCGGCGCCCGATGGTCTTCGCCACCAAGGGCGCCTTCGGTCACACCCTCGGGGCGACCGGCGCGATCGAGGCGATCGCGCTGGTCCTGGCGCTGCGGGACCGCCGGGTCCCGCCGGTGTACGGGCTGGCGGACCGGCCTCGCTCATGCCCGCTGCCGGCACCGGGCCGCGGCCCGAGCGGGATCGACGAGGGCGTGGGGGTGAGCCTGACCCTCGGCTTCGGTGGATTCAACACGAGCCTTGTGTTCGAGGGGGTGCCAGGTGATCTGGGATGACGGTGGCCACCCCAGCGTCGGTGGCCAGCTCAGCGTCATGGCCCGCGCGGAGACCGACGCCGACGCGCTGACCGGCAGCCGGCAGCGCGCCGCCTCGTTCTACGCCGACCCGGTCGCGTGGCTCGTGGTGGACGCGGTGGGGGCCGCGCTCGCCGAGGCCGGCGACGAGGTGCGCATGTGCCGCAACGACGTCGGCGTGCTCTCGATGAGCGAGGCGGGGACGCTGCACACCATGCGGCAGGTCGAGTCCGGCGCCGGGCGCGGCCGGGTGTCGCCGCTGCGGTTCGCCGGCGCCAACCCCGGCTCGCTCGCCGGCCTGCCGTGCATCGTGTTCGGCTTCAAGGGGCCGAGCCTGATGCTCTCCATGCCACCGGACGCCGGCCGCCCGGTGGCCGCCGTGGTCGCGCGGGCGTGGCTCGCCGCCGGCGGCTGCCGGTACGTGGTCGTCAACGAGCACGAGCAGCGCGCCGACGGGGGTCACGCCGTCCGCAGCGTCATCGTGCGCCACACCGGGAACTGAGGTCGAGATGGCGGAGTTCGGCCTTCCGTTGGCGCGGGTCGACGTCGAGGCGTTCCTGTCCGACGCGGTGGACCTGGAGCCGGAGAGCCACCGGTCGCCGTCGCTGCCCGAGATCGCCGACGCACTGACCGGGCTCGGCATGCGGCCGGGCGAGGTCGTGCTGGTGCAGATGTCGAACGGGACACCGCTGCTGCGGTGCTTCTTCGGCGTGCTGTTCGCCGGTGGCGTGCCGGCCCTGCTGGCGCCAGCCACCCCGCTGGCCCGGGTGCGGCACATCGCCGAGAAGCTCGGTGCGCGCACGCTCATCGCGCCGGCCAGGGCCGCGGCGTACCGCGACGCCCCGCGCCGGCACCTCGGCGCTGCGGGCGTTATCGGGCTCGACGCGATCAGGCTGGCCGGGATCGACCCGCAGTGCCACGAGCCGGGTCACGTCGTCATCCTTACCTCTGGCACGTCGGGGGTGTCCAGCGGTTGCCTGCACCGGCTGTCGTCGCTGTTCTGCAACGCCCGCCGGCACTCGGTGTCGGTGGGCCTGCGCTCGTCGGACACCGTGCTGGTGAACCTGCCGCTGAACTTCTCCTACGCGCTGGTCGCGCAGGCGCTGGCCACCATGGACCTCGGCGCCCGGCTGGTGATCACCGGCCCGCCGTTCACCCCGGCCGCCTACACCGCGGCGCTCGGCGAGCACCACGTGACGAGCTCCTCGCTCACCCCGTTCATGGTGCGCGGGCTGCTGAACAGCGGCTGGAAGCCGTCCGACTCGCTGCGCATGCTCACCGTCGGTGGGGAGAACCTGGACCCGGCCATGACCGAGCTCATGCTCGACCGCGGCCCAGGGTTGGAGCTGTACCTCACCTACGGGCTGACCGAAGCCGGGCCGCGGGTCAGCACGCTCGCGGCGCACCTGGAGCCGCCGCACCGCTACCCGTCGGTCGGCCAGCCGCTCGCCGGCGTGCAGGTGGCGCTGCGCAGGGTCGACGGCGGCGGGGTCGACGGTGACGGGGTCGACGGTGACGGCGTCGGCGAGCTGCTCGTCACCTCCGACACCGTGCTGCGCCGCAGGGTGGGCGTCGAGGAGGGCCGGGCGGGCAGCTGCTTCGCCGGCCCGCAGCAGATCGCCACCGGGGACCTGTTCAGCCTCGACGACGACGGCTACCTCTACTTCCGCGGACGGCTGTCGGACTTCGTGGTGACCGGCGGCTCCAAGGTCTCGCTCTCGTCGGTCCGGCGGATCGCGAACTCGGTGCCCGGCGTGGTCACCTCGGCCACCCGCAGCTACCTGGCCGACGACGGCGAGACGCGGTTCGACCTGGACCTCTACCTCTACGACGCGGCACCGGAAGCGGCCGAGGCCGTCCGGCAGTCCCTGCTGCGCCAGCTCATGCGGATCGAGCGGCCGAACCGGATCAGGATGCTGCCTGCCGAGGAGACGGGACACAAGTAGATGAAGCTCTTCTGTCTGGCCCATGCCGGCGGCTCGGCGCCGAGGCTCGCCAGGGCGGTCGGGTCCCGCATCCGTGGCGTGGAGACCGTGCCGCTGGAGCTGGCCGGGCGGGGCACCCGCTGGCAGGAGCCCGGGTACGCCGGCTGGCCGGACGCGACGCGCGATCTCTGCGAGCGGGTCGCCGAGCGGCTGGACGGCCGCCCGTACGGCCTCCTCGGGCACAGCGTCGGGGCGCTGCTGGCATACGAGCTGGCCCAGCGGATGCGCGAGATCGGCGCGGTGCGGCCGGAGATCCTGGTGGTCGCCGCGCGCAACCCGCCGCACCTGCCGCCCGAGGTGCCGCCGCGGGTCACCGACCTGTCGGACGAGGACCTGTTCGCCACCCTGGTCTCGCTCGGCGGGGTGTCGCCGCGCGCCGCGGGGCCCCTCACCTACCGGACGTTCCTGCCGGCGCTGCGCAGCGACCTGCGGCTGGCCCACCACTACGCCCCACGGATCGACCGGCAGCCGCTGGACACCCCGCTGCTGGTGCTCTACGGCAAGCAGGACCAGCTGACCTCGGGCGTGTTGATGCCACAATGGGGCAGGTACACGGCAGCCGGCTTCGAGGTGCGCGCCTTCCACGGCGACCATTTCTTCGTGCTCAGCAACGCCTCCGACGTGGCGCCGATCATCGGTCAGCGCTGCCTGCGGCCGGCGGATCGCTGGGACCCGCGCGACTTCCCGCTGACCGGCTGAGCATTTCGGAAGATGCTGCGGCGCAGGTCGCAAAGCCATTCTGGTTGGTGAGTTCCACAGGTCGGGCCCTCCCGCCATCGGCGAGGAGGCCGGCGCGACGTAAGGAGCGCACCGTGACGACATCGCTGCACCGGGGCGAGGTAAAGCTGCTGAGATGGCCGGCGGAGTCCGCCAGGCGTGCCCGATACAAGGCCCTCGGCGTGCTGCGCCTGCTGGTGGTGGAGGGCGGGGCGCCCGCGCCGATCTGCTCCGACGTCCGCGAGGACTGGGTGCGGCCGCCGGTCACCGACGACGATCTGCGGGCCAGGGTGGCCAGCCTGCGGGCCAGGTCGGAGGCGCACCGCCTGCCGCACGTCGACCCGAACGGGGTGCTGCGTTTCGCCGGGCAGTCGGTCACCGTCTCGCGCACCGAGACCGACCTGCTGGAGTGCCTGGCCCGCCAGTTCGGGGCGCTGGTGCCGCGGGCCGTGCTGCGCGACTGCCTGCCGGACCGGCCGGGTGGTGCCAGCCGCAACGCGCTCGACCTGCACATCATGCGGGTCCGCCGGCGGATCCGTCCGCTGGGCCTGGCGGTCCGCACGGTGTGGGGCCGCGGCTACGTGCTGGAGGCCGTGGAGAGCCCGGTCGCGGCGCAGCCCGTGCCGCACCCGGCCCGGCGGCCGGACGCCCTCCGGCGGCCCCCGTTCGACAACGAGCTGGCCCCGGAGCACCGCCGCCAGTTCCTGGTCGCCGGATAAGAAGCCGTGAATGCCGATGAGTGCTGCAGCACCCATCGGCACTCACCAGACCGGAGGTCCAATCGTGACGACCTATCGCCAGAATTCGACCCTCTTATCGGCGCTGAACGGTCGCTACCACCGCGCGGCGCTTGGCGTGTTTCTGTTCATCGTGTTGGCGCACTGGGCCGAGCACATCGTCCAGGCCTTCCAGATCTGGGGACTGGGCTGGTCCCGGCCGCAGGCCCGCGGCGTGCTCGGCATGCCGTTCCCGTGGCTGGTCAAGCAGGAGTGGCTGCACTACGGCTACGCGCTGGTGATGCTGATCGGCTTCATCGTGCTGCGGCACGGCTTCACCGGCCGGTCCCGCGCCTGGTGGACGGTCGCGCTCGGCATCCAGATCTGGCACCACTTCGAGCACCTGCTGCTGCTCGGCCAGGCGCTGCTCGGGGTGAACCTGGCGGGCAAGGCGGCGCCGACGAGCATCCTGCAGCTGATCGTGCCGCGCGTCGAGCTGCACCTGTTCTACAACGCGGTGGTGTTCCTGCCGATGGTGGTCGCGATGTACGTGCACCTGCGGCCGACGCGGCGCGAGTACGAGGCGATGTCGTGCAGCTGCGTGGCCGCCGCGCCGGCCTGATCCTCGCCTCGGCGCTGTTCGGCGCCGCGGTGCTGACCATGGTGGTGCTGGCCCGCCCGGCCGCCGCCACGCTGGTCACCGCGACGCCGACGGCCGGGGCGAGCCTGGGTGCGCCGCCGTCGGCAGTGTCCCTGACGTTCACCGCCCCGGTGGCCGAGGCGCATGTCGCGATCTCCGGGGCGGTGGCCGACGGCGAGCCGGAGATCGACGCCGCGACCATCACCCAGCCGGTGGCCATCACCGTCGGCGGGCACTACGTGGTCGCGTACCACGTGGTGACCATGGACGGCGGCGAGGCGATGGGCACCATGTCGTTCGACGTCTCCGGCCTCGACCGGGCCGCGCTGCTCGAACCGCCGCAGCTGCCGGACTCGGTGACCGGCGGCCACCTGCACGGCGAGCTCGACGCGGTCACCGCGGCCGTGCTGGGCGCCAACCTCCTCGTGGTCCTCGCGTTCGCCGCGCTGTCCGTCCGCCGCTGGTTCCGCCGGCGGTCGGCGAGCCCGATCCGTCCTGGCGCATAGCAGCGGTAGAGCGTCTTCGTTGACGGTGGCGCCGCGGTTGGCTACGCAAGACGGCGAGTAGCGGGATCCAGCATGCCGTGGGTGATCGCCTTGGATGCACCGTGATGGCGTCATTGACGGCCCCGTCCTCGGTCCGCCACCCTATCCGAGAACGGTTCGCTAAATTTCTAGCAATGGAGGCCGCCATGCGCGCCAGGTTCCTCGGCAAAGACCCTGAGTCCCAGGAGGGGCAGTCACCAACGCTGTTCGCCACCGACCGCACCGACCGCAGGACCTACATCGCGCAGGGTTGGGTCGTGACCGACTCTCAGGCGCTCGCCGACGTCGGCCCGGTCCCAGAGGGCGAAGCCATCATCGAGATCCCCGAGGATGTACTGCAGATGTACGCAGCTACGCCGAGGAGGACCGCTGACTGAGTTCATCGAGCCCGGCCCAGAGTTCGGCAAGCTCTTCCGCAGCTTCGAGCACACCGCCTTCCGCCTGGAGACGCGCGACGAGTACAAGTCAGCCAACGAAGCGGAAGCGCTGCGGCAGTTCGTCGCCGGGGGGCCGGTTGACATGGGCTGGTTCCAGAACTGGCTGACCATGATCCGCGAGGCGACGGCGGAAGGTCGCCGCTTCTCCCGCGTGCGGGTAGTGAGCGTGCCGCTCACCGGCTACAGCCGCTTCGGGTTGTTCTGCTCTGGGCACACCAACGCAGTTGGCGAGGACATCAGCTACCTGAGGCGGGACCAAGCCACGGACCTACCGGACTACGACTACTGGCTGTTCGACTCGCGCAAGCTGGTACGGATGCACTTCGACGAGGCTGAGAACTTCCTCGGCGGCGAGATCATCGACGATCCAGCCGTGGTCGTGCAGCACAATTACTGGCGCGATGCCGCGTGGCACCGTGCCGTGCGACGGGACGACTTTGCCACCGAATAGGACAACCGGCGTGACCAGCGTGCACGAGGCGCGCGACGCCCTCGGCAAGCGACTCCGTGAGCTGCGCCAACGGGCCAACATGAGTGGCCGGCAGCTCGCGGAGTCCTTGTCGTGGCCGCCGTCGAAGGTGTCCAAGCTGGAGAACAGCCGCCAAACACCGACTGATGACGACATCAAGGGCTGGACGCGAGCGACCGGCCGTGAAGGTGAGACGGAAGCTTTGCTTGCCTCGCTGCACACACTCGAAGTCCAACACGCCGAGTGGCAGCGGCAGCTTAAAGCCGGCCTCAAGCCGCATCAGACCGAGATCGCAGAGCTTGACGCCAAGACACGGCTGTTCCGCGCGTTCGAATCGACCTTCGTTCCTGGCCTGCTGCAAACAGCCGAGTATGCGCGGGCACGCTTCGCCCAGAGCATCACCGTGTTCAAGGTGCGTAACGACATCAATGAGGCCGTGCAGGCCCGCATTCAGCGGCAAGACATCCTGTATCGGCCGGATAAGCGGTTTTACTTCGTGCTAACCGAGGCGGCGTTGCGCTACCGGCTGTGTCCACCCGAAGTCATGCTCGGGCAGCTTGACCGGCTGGTGTCGCTCTCAGCGCTGCCGAACGTCAAGCTCGGCATCATCGGCTTCGAGACGGCCTACGTCGTGGCGCCCGCGCACGGCTTTTGGCTGCTCGACAGCGACTGCGTGATGGTCGAGACTTTCTCGGCCGAGCTGAACTTGGCGCAGCCACAGGAAATCAGCCTGTACAGCGGCATCTTCGACGCGCTGGTGGCCGTCGCCAGCTACGGTCGGGCGGCGCGGGCGATCATCAACCGCGTCATTGACGATCTTGCTCCCGAAGCGCCGGAGGATGGCGAGTAATTTCCCGGGGCGTTGTATCGGTGTAGTGTTGCTAGAAATATCAAGAAACTTTCTGTTCAGGCCGCCTTCTGCGCCTCTACTCTGCGGGAATGGACGCGAACCACGTCCGTTCCCCAATGAGGGGTTGGGAGAGCAGGTGACCCCCAGTGCAGTTGTCCAACCGGGCCACCGACCCGTTTCTGTCGAACGTCCGGCCGAGGGCCGGCACAGCATGACCACCCTCGGCTCACCAGATCGGCCCACGCGCAACGAGCGAGGCGACGGTGAGCCGGAACTGCAGAGCCGGCTGCGCGCGGCCGCGGTGCGGTACCTCGCGGCGGGGTGGCCGATCCTGCCAGCCAGGGAGCCGACCAATGAGCAGCTGGTGTGCAACCGCGGGCCGGCCGATCCGCGGACGGCGGCACAGTGGTGGTCGGACCGGCCGTACGGCATCGCCTGCCGGACCGGGGTGCTGTTCGACGTGCTGCAGGTGCCGGGATGGCTGGGCGAACAGGTGCTGCCGGGCGTCGAGCACCACGGCGGCGCGCTGATCCGGCAGCGATCGCTGGAGGTCGTGTGGCAGTTCCTGGTCACGCCCGGCGCACCCACGATCGCCGAGCTACCCGCGGGCAGCGGGGTGCGGCTGATCGGCGCCAGGCGATGGATCGTGCTGCCGCCGACACCCGTGCTGGGCGGCGGTACCCGCTGGGCGACCCGGCCGCGGCTGCCCGGCTTCAGGCCGCCGCATTCGCTGACCGTGCAGTGGGCCGTGGTCCGCGCCATGACCAGGGCACAACGCGAACGACAATGAGCGGAGGAATGATGGGCAAGCACGGTAAGAACGACAAGGAAGAGGACCAGACCGATCGCCAGCCGCCACCGCCACCGCCGCCCCCGGGGAACGGTCGATGTAACGCCCACGATGACTGAGCCGGCGGCACCGCTCCGTTCGCTCGTGCGAGCCGTGGAGGAAACCCAGCCGCTCGCTCCCGAGTGGCGCGCGGCATTCCTGGCGACACAACGACACCTCTTCATTCCGGATACCGTCTGGCTGCGCGATCCCGACGCCACGACGGTCCATGATCTGGTTCCGCTGCACCGCGCCGCTGCTCCGGACCGATGGCTCGAACTCGCCTATGCCGACGATTCGATCGTCACCCAGGTCGATGACGGTCGAGCCACTGGCCCTGATGGCGCGGGTTACGCGGTGTCCAGTTCTGCCAGCCAGCCGAGCGTCGTCGCGATGATGCTCGCCGCCGCTGGCTTCGAGGACGGCATGACCGTCTGCGAGATCGGTACCGGTACCGGCTACAACGCGGCGCTGCTCGGCTGCCGGCTCGGCGATCGGAACGTGACAACTATCGAAATCGACCCCGAGCTGGCCAGCCGGGCACGCAACGCTCTCGGACGAGCCGGGCACCAGATCGCCGTGGTAACCGGAGACGGGGCGCTCGGGCACCCGCCGCGCGCACCCTACGATCGGGTCCTCGCCACCTGCGCCGTTCATCGGGTCCCATACCGTTGGGTCGCCCAGTCCAGCCCCGGCGGTCGAATCGTCACGCCGTGGGGTACGAGCTATTTCAACGGCGGTCTGCTCTCGCTGTCCGTCGATTCGGACGGAACCGCACATGGGCGGTTGACTGACACCGCCGCGTTCATGTGGATTCGTGACCAACGCCTGCCACGCGTCACCGTCGGCGAATGTGTCCACCACGAAGAGGACGCCACGACGACCTATACCGACTTGCACCCTTCTCGCGTCATCGGCGAACAGAGTGCGGCGGTTGCGATCGGCCTGCAGGTTCCGAACTGCAAGACCGTCTACAGCCCGGCCGGCGACGGCTCGGGCGAGTACACCCTCTGGCTGCTCGACCAGGTGTCCCGATCCTGGGCCAGCGTCGACTACCAGCCGGGCGCCACCGCGCATCGCGTCGACCAGCTTGGCCCTCGTCTGCTGTGGAACGAGGTGGACGCCGCCTACCGCCGCTGGCGTGAGGTCGGCAGCCCGGGCACCGGCCAGTGGCACTTCACCATCACGCCGGACGGCCAGCGGGTCGCCCTGGCCGAGTCCGGCCGCGCCGACCGCCGCGCCTGGGGATAGTTGCCGGATCATGCTGCCCGAAAGTCACCACCGTTAGGCCATTCGGGGATCATTCTCGGCTGTCATCACGATGGCCGTAACGCGGATCACACACACAGCGTTAGCGTCACCGATCAGGAGAGTTTGTTCAGCGGGGGCGTCGGGGGCCTTCGCCGCCCGAGAGGTGGCTTCACAAATGCGGTCCTTCGGCGCCCGTTATCGTGCTGTGCCCGCGTTCCTGCGGGCGGCGCTCGTCGCACTGACCACGGCCGGGATGGTGGCCGCCACCATGACGGTCACGGCGCCGCAGGCGCGAGCCGCGGACCCGGGCGTGGACGACCTGCTGGCCGTGCTCGGAGTGGGCGGTGATCCCACCAAGAACCTCGCCGCGTGGACCGCCGGGCTGGGTGGCGTCGGCAAGCTGGCTGAGGAGCTGCCGCTGGTCAACGCCAGCCCCGGTGGCCTGCTCGGCTTCACGGACCTGTTCGCCAAGGCCGTGACCGACGAGCTGTCGTCGGCCGTCGACTTCGGTGACCTGGCCGTCGACCAGGACATCACCATCGACGGCGACCGCACCGGCCACCTCGTCACCACGGTGTCCGACGAGGGCGCCGGTAAGCGGCTGGACATCACGGTCACCGTCGACAAGACCGTGACCGGCCAGGACCTGCGGGTGACCAACGAGTCCCCGAAGGTCGAGCTGTCGGTCGCCGACGGGATCACCGTCGGGCTGAAGTCCCAGCTCAAGGTGAGCCTGGTCTGGACCGGCGCTGCGGACGACCGGGTCTACCTGGTCCGAACCAGCGACACGCCACGGCTGGACCTCGACGCGCACGCCAGCATCGACAACGCGGCCGCCAAGGCCGCCATCGGCATTCTCGGGGTATCCCTCACCGGCTCGGACCTCGACGTCGACGTGCACCTCGTCGGCACCGTGAGCGACCCGAACAACGACGGCAAGCTGTTCTTCACCGAGGGCGCCGCCGGTGACGGCGAGCTGGCCCAGGAGGGGTCGCTCGACGGCCTCGTCACGGTCGGGCTCGACCCGCAGGGCTCGCTGCCGATCGACACCAGCGACGAGAACTCGCGCGGTTCGGTGCACGCGACCTTCGAGCTCGGCGCGGCCGCGGCCGGCATCCCGGCCGACCTGCCGACCAGCATCTCGACGACCGTGCAGGTCGACTGGGATGACATCGGCACCGGCACGCCGACCGTGTCCGCGCCCGGCCTGGCCGCCACCATCGGCAAGTTCCAGAACATGAGCCTGCAGGACCTCGCCGAGGGCCTCGCTCAGGTCATCGTCAGCATCACCGCGATCCAGAAATCCAAGTTCGACCCGGACGGCGACGGCCCGCTGCCGACCGTCGGCGACCTCGACCTGCCGTTCATGAAGGGCACGCTCGCCGACGCCATCAAGATCAGCGAGACGCTCAAGGCCTTCCTGGCCGAGCACACCGTGCAGCCGCCGGGGCAGCCGGGGCACGTGCCGGGCACCGACCCCGCCCAGTTCGGCCAGCCGAAGTTCGCCTCGCTGCAGGAGCTGCTGAAGGAGCTCAGCGACGCGGCCGGCATCGACCTGAGCGGCCTCGACTGGGACGCCGACAACAGCAAGCTCGTCTTCACGCTCGGCATGACCAAGGAGGCGCCCGGCGCGCCCGTCGACCTCGACCCGGTGAGCATCGAGCTGACCGGCACCTCCGCCAGCTACGGCGCCAACACGCTCGAGGTCAGCGGCGCCGGCTGGCTGGAGAACCAGTGGCTGGGCCGCCGCGTGGTGGCCGGCACCTCGGCCGGTGAGGTCATCGGCAACGACGAGGACACCATCACGCTCAAGACGGACTGGATCGGCGGCCAGCCGGCCAACAACACCCCGTTCGTCATCGCCGGTGCCGAGCCGCACGTCGGCGCGGTGACCTTCGCGAACCGGGTGGACGACGGCGCCGGCCACGGCATCGTCAACGCCAACGCCGACCAGACCTTCGCCAAGGTCACCCCGTCCTACCAGGCGAGCCTCACGCTCGTGCTCGACCTGCAGGACCCGAGGACCGGCGCGGACTGCAACGGCTTCCTCGGCAGCACCCAGGACTGCCCGTTCACCAGGGAGGACGGCCCGCTGCACACGATCGTGCAGTCGCTGCCGCTCAACACCGACCGAGTGATGATCCGCACCGGCGCGGCGACCCCGCTGTTCACCGCGGACTTCCCGATCGTCACCGCGGTCGACCTCACCGCGAACGCCGGCTTCTTCAAGGTCCGGCTCAACGGCGAGCTCAAGGTGTGCAACTCCTCGCTCGACGACAACTGCGTGGACGGCACGGCGACCGGCCACATGCTCACCGTCGGCCTCAAGGAGCTCGGCGACGCCCAGCACGACCTTCGGCTGTCCGAGCTGTTCGGCAACCTCGTCAGCGACCCGGCCTCGATGCTGGACGTTGACGTCAACCTGCAGGCGTACGGCGGGCTCACCGTCTCGCTGCCCGACGCCGAAAGCTTCCTGCCGGCCGGCGCCACCACGACGTTCACCGCCAAGTGGACCGACCTGACCGACCCGTCGACGATCTCGCTGGACACCGGCGACCTGTCCGAGATCTTCAAGCTCGACTTCGACGCCAACGACCCGAAGGCGCTGTTCACCGCGCTGATCAAGACCCTGCAGACGGTGTCCAAGCAGCTCGCCTCGGCCAACACCACCGAGGGCTCCGGCGTCTTCGACGCGGAGATCCCCGGTCTCGGCAAGTCGCTGCGCGACCTGCTGCTCTCCGACGAGTCCAACGGCGGCCCGGACGTCAGCTTCGGCGCCGACACGCTGGTGGACAACAGCCGCAGCGGCGACAACGTGTTCCCGGCGAACCTCGTCGGCCGCTCGGTCGTGGTGGGCACCCAGGTGGCCATCGTCAAGACCGTCAGCGGCAACGGCAAGACGCTGACCATGACGAAGCCGTGGGAGTCGACGCCGGCCGGCGGCACGCCGTACATGCTGCGGTCCGCGTTCGACGACGCGATCGACCACCTGCTGGCGACCCCGCCGGACAACATCCAGGACGCCGTCGAACTGCTCAACAACGCGATGGGCACCGACGCCGTGAAGTTCCGCTACCTGGAGACCGGTGGCGTCGGCAACCTGGTGCTCGACGTCGACTGGCAGCGCGACTACCGGGCGGCCTCGCCGGTGCGGCTGTCGCTCGGCGACATCGGCGGCAGCGACCGCACCTTCGCCGGCGCGCAGGCGACCGGCATGGCGCAGGTCGAGGTCGACGGCCGGATCAAGCTGGGCCTGGTGCTCCCGCTGGCCATCGGCGACGGGCCGTCCGACGGCGCCGCGCTCAAGGTGCTGGAGGACTCCTCGATCAGCGTCGGCGCCCGCGCCGAGCTCACCGACGGCGTCGTCGAGGGCGTGGTCGGCCCGCTGTCGATCGCGCTCGGCAACCCGACCGCCGGCGCACCGGCGGCCGAGAAGGCGCAGGCCAAGGCCGACCTGAGCCTCGCGCTGTCCAAGTCCGGCGCGGCCGCCGACACCCCGGTGTCGTTCGACGACTTCATCGGCGACGTCGGCGTGAACTTCAACGACACCAACGGCACGGTCGACTGCGGCGAGGGCCTGGAGACCGACCTCATGGTGTGCGGCAAGCTGCCGCTGTTCCTCAACGCCAGCGGCAACGCCGACGGCTGGGCCCCGATCGGCGAGATCGCGCTGCGGGTTCCCGACTCGGACGACCCCGCCGACCTGCTCGACCTCAACGACAACCTGCCGGCTCCCGACGACGCGCTGCAGGAGCTGCAGCTGCCGGCCGACTTCGCCGACCAGCTGCTCAACGCCATCCTGGACTTCGGCAACCTCGGCGACGGTCTCGACGGCTACCTGGCCCAGATCGAGGCGGCCTTCCGGGTCGCGAGCTTCCAGGGCAAGCTGCCGCTGATCGGCGAGGACCTGCAGCAGGGTGCCGACTTCATCGGCGACCTGCGCACGAAGCTGCGGGAGTCGATCTGGAACGAGCTGCCCGGCGGCGGCCGGCCGGCCAACGCCACCGAGTTCACCAACTTCATCAACGCGGAGCTGGCGGACGCGCTGGACGAGGTGGACATCGCCGCGGTCGACATCTCGGTGGAGTTCGAGTGCACCGAGACGCTGCACCAGGCCACCGGTCTGTCCGTCGCCCCGACCACGGCGCCGCCGGGCGAGGGCGAGGACCCGCCGCCGACCGACACCTGGCGCTACCAGGTCGTCGCGCACCAGGGCGACGGCGAAGGCACCGACGGGGACACCAAACCGAGCGCCGAAGCGTCGGCCGACAACGTGCTGACGCTGGACGGCAGCAACTTCAACGAGCTGACCTGGGACCCGGTGGACAACGCCACCGGCTACAAGATCCTGCGCAAGGGACCAGGCGAGACCGAGTTCAAGCAGCTCGCCAAGATCGGCAAGACGGAGTCCTTCAAGGACGAGAGCCCCGGCACGCTCACGGACTACACGCCGGTCACCGAGGAGCCCGACCTCGACCCGTGCCCGCTGGACTTCATCGACGGCGTGGCCCTGGAGTTCACCGCTCAGCGCGGCACCGTGTCCGCCGCCCAGGGCTGTGTGGACGCCGTCGACTCCGAGTGCATCGGCGGCAACGTCCCGCTCGACATCGGCATCCCCGGCCTGGCGCTGCGCCAGGGCCTGAACGGCACCGAGGGCATCACCTTCGACGTCGGCTTCGCCTTGCACTTCCGGCTGGGGCTGAACAAGACCGACGGGTTCTTCGTCAACACCCACGACGGCTGGGGAGCGGACAACAAGCCGCTGGCCGAGCTGCAGGTCGGCCTCGCGTTCGACCTGCCGGACGAGATGATCGCCGAGCTGGCCTTCATCGAGATCGAGATCGACAAGGCCACCGGCGACGGGCACGACCCGAGCATCCCGCTGCTCGTCGGCGCCTTCCAGATCGACCTGACCGCCGGCGAGGACGGCTGCTTCCTCGGCACCGAGAACCCGGCGTGCAACGCCGACGACGACGCGAAGCTGACCTTCGCCGACTTCGGCGGCGCATCGATCAGCGACCTGTTCGGCATCTCGCTGACCGCCCAGGTGCACATCGACTGGAACGTGGAAGCGATCATCGACTCGGCGTTCCCTGGGGTGCGGGCGAACTTCCAGCTCATGTGGGAGTTCGACAACAACGCACCGGAGGAGTTCGGCGCGCCGTTCATCGCGTTCAACGACGTCGGCATCAGCGCCGGCAGCTTCTTCGAGGGCCTGCTCGGCGACGTCGTGAAGGAGATGAAGCGCGTCACCGGGCCGATCCAGCCCGTGGTCGACACGCTCTACGCACCGATCCCCGTGCTGTCCGACCTCAGCCGGCTGGCCGGTGGTGACGACGTCACGCTCATCTCGCTGGCCAAGGCGTTCAGCACGATCGCCGGCGGGCCGAGCCTCGACTTCGTCGACACGATCAAGTCGGTGATCGAGTTCATCAACCGGCTGCCCACGTGCAGCCCGGACGCGGACAACGACTGCTACGTGCCGCTCGGCAGCTTCGTGGTCTCCGGTGAGAAGGCGCTCGACACCAGCAACTCGCCGACCACGGCGGACAAGATGTACGAGTCCACCACGCCGGCCGACGGTGCGGACGTCAAGAGCGCCATGAACGAGGCGAACGACAACCCGGCCGCCGACGGCAAGCCGATCTTCGGTGGCGTCGGCGCGCTCGGCATCAACGCGGAGGGCGACGGCGACGCGGAGAAGTCCGGGTTCAGCTTCCCGATCCTGGAGAACCCGGCGTCCGCGTTCAACCTGCTCATGGGCGGCGACATCACCCTGGTGGAGTTCGACTCCGGGCCGCTGACGATCGGCTTCAGCTGGCGTCAGGAGTTCGGCCCGGTGTACGCGCCACCGCCGGTGTACGTCACGCTCGCCGGCTCGGCCTCGGCCAGCCTGCGCATCGTGGCCGGCCTGGACACCTACGGCATCCGCAAGGTCGTCGAGGCCGCCCAGAACGGCACCGACGTCGGCGTGATCGACGTGCTCGACGGGCTGTTCTTCAAGACCGTCGACGACAACGGCACGCCGATCCCGGTCGTGACGCTGACCGGCGAGATCGCCGCCGGCGCCGCGGTGAGCGCGGTGATCATCACGGTCGGCATCGAGGGCGGCCTGCGGCTGACGATCAACTTCTACTGGAACGACCCGAACGACGACGGCAAGTTCCGGGTCAGCGAGTTCCTGCACGCCGCGCTGAACAACCCGATCTGCCTGTTCACCGCGACCGGAAGGCTGTCGCTGTTCCTGCGGGTGTACATCACGATCGGGGTCAGCATCTTCTCGGTGTCGTTCAGCTTCACGCTGGCCGACGTGACCTTGCTCGACTTCTCGCTGGCACCCGACTGCGAACCGCCACCGCCGAAACTCGGCGGCACGGTCGACGACACCCTCGTGGTCTTCGCCGGGCGGCACGGGACCGACGGCTTCCGCGGCTCGCCGTGGGGCAACAACGCGGCGGAGTACGAGGAGGACACCGTCAAGGTCATCTCGCTGCACTTCGCGCAGAAGGACGGCGACCTGACCGGTGAGAACCCCGACTTCGACGGCATCGCGGTCGAGATGCTCGGCGAGCGCCGCGAGTACCTCGACCCGAACCTCAAGCGGGTCGTGGTCGACGGCACCGGCAACGACGACCCGCTGGTCGTGACGTTCATCGGTGACGGCAAGAAGAAGACCGACGACAGCGCGGGCGACTCGCCGAGCGTGTTCGAAAAGGACGCCGTGGTGATCGGCGGGAACGCCGCCGACAAGATCACCACTGGCCGCGGCCTGTCCTACGTGGACGGTGGAGCCGGCGACGACATCATCGTCACCGGCGACATCGGCGGTGCCGCGTCGAAGGCGTTCGTGGCCGGCGGCCCCGGCGCGGACACCATCACCGTCGGCAACGGCGACAACCGGGTGGCCGGTGACGCCTCGCTCGGCTCGGGCACCACGGACGTCGAGGTGACCCACAACGAGCAGGACGGCGGCGGGACCAAGGCGCTCACCGCGTTCGACTGGGAGAACATCCCGGACCCGACCACGCTGGCCGGGGGTAGCGACGAGGGCAACGACACCATCGGCCTCGGGCTCGGCACCAACAAGGCCCTCGGCAACGGCGGCGACGACACGATCGGTGTCGCCACCGACTCGCCGGACGGGTCGCTGACGGCCGGTGTCAACACCCTGGTCGGCGGCCTCGGCAGCGACCGCATCACCGGCGGCTCCGCGGGCGACCGCATCTTCACCGCGGACGAGGTGGAGTTCGGCGTGGACGAGGACGGCCCGGCCGACGCCGGCGCCACCAACATCGTCGACACCGGCCTCGGCAGCGACGACGTGTGGGGCAGCACCGGGGTGGACCTGGTGACGAGCCACTCGCTCGGCAACCAGACCGCCAGGCTGCGCGGCGGTGCCGAGAACGACGTGCTGATCGGCGGCTTCGGCACCGACGAGGTCTACGGCGGGCCGGGCGACGACTACGTCATCGCGCTGCCGGCGGAGGTCTCCGACGTGCAGGGCACCGACGGCATCTTCGGTCCGCTGCGGACGGTGACCAAGCTCGCGCTGCCGTCCGGCGTCGCGCCGAACCCCAAGACGCTGGTCGGCGGCCTGGGCAACGACCACATCGTCGGCGGCGACGGGCCGGCGACCATCTTCGGTGACAAGCGCATCGACGCCGAGAAGTGCAAGACGGGCAGCCCGGCGACGTCCGACCCGGTGGCGGAGAGCACCAGCGCCGCGACCGGCGACGGCAACGACCGGATCCTCGGCGGCGCCGCGGTCGACACCGTGTCCGCCGGTGGCGCCGACGACCTGATCGAGGCGTTCGGCGGCGACGACCTGGCCTGCGGCCAGGAGGGCAAGGACACGATCAAGGGCGGCACCGGCGACGACCACCTGTGGGGCGGCACCGGCATCGACCTGATGTACGGCGACGCCGACGTCGACCACCTCTTCGGTAACGACGGCAACGACGTGCAGTACGGCGGCACCGGCATCGACGTCATCGAGGGCAACGACGGGTCCGACTGGGCGAGCGGCGGTGCCGACGCCGACCTGGTCTACGGCGGCACCAGGTTCGCCGGCCGCACCGACACCGGCGGCGACCACCTGTACGGCGACACCGGCGCCGACCGGCTGATCGGTGACAACGGCACGGCGGACAACCCGTACGACGAGGGCGACGCGCCAGCGATCCCGTACGACCTGGACGGCCTCACGCCGACCGCGGGCGCTGGCGACTTCATCCACGGCGGCGACGGCACCGACACCGCGTACGGCGGCCTCGGTGACGACATCGTCAACGGCAACGCCGGCAACGACCACCTGGAGGGCAACAACGACCAGGACACCGTGCACGGCAACGACGGCGAGGACCACATCGTCGGCGGCTCGTTCCAGGAGGCCAGCCCGGGCGTCGGCCGGCCGGACACCGGGGACTTCCTCTTCGGCGACGACGGGGCTGACCTGATGGTCGGCGACAACGCGGTACTCGCTCTCGTGGCCGACCCGGCCGCGGCCACCCCGGTGACGCTCGAGCGCGGCTTCGTGTTCTGGCACTCCGTCACGCTGCTCGACCTCGGCCTCACGCCGGTGGCCGGCACCTCGGGCGACGACGAGATGTGGGGCGGCGGCGGGCAGGACGTGATGTACGGGCAGGGCGGCAACGACCGCGCCAAGGGCAACGACGGCGAGGACTACGTCGAGGGCGGCCAGGGCATCGACTGGGTCGAGGGCAACCTCGGCGACGACGACCTCACCGGCGGCAGCTCGACGCCGCTGAGCGGCTCGGGCGAGTCCACCTCGGGGCAGCCCGACGCGGCCGACGCCGTGTTCGGCGGACCGGGTGACGACGTCATCACCGGTGACAACGGCCAGGTGCTCCGCCCGGCCGACGGGCAGACCCCGACCCGCGCCACCGTGCGTGTCGGCACCGAGCCCGGCGTGCAGATGTCCGGCCGGATCGTGCAGCTCTACGACCGCGGCCCGGACTTCCTCGTCACGCCACCGGCCGACAGGTTCGGCGCCGACCGGCTCTCCGGCGGCTCCGGGGTCGACGTGATGTGGGGCCAGGACGGCGGGGACTTCATGTCCGGCGGCGGCCAGGCCGACTACCTGGAGGGCAACGGCGGCGCCGACGTGCTGCGCGGTGACCTCGTGCTGAGCGTCCTGGTGAGCGACACCACGGTCGTCCCGCTGCCGGATCCGGGCTGGCCCGGTGCGGCGAGCGCGGTGGCCGAGCTCGAGGGCACCGACGACACGCCCGGCCAGGACGACATGATCGGTGGCAGCTCGGCGGCGGGCTTCCGGGACGGCAACGACGCCATGCAGGGTGACGGCGCCGACGACGTCCAACTCGGCGACAACGGCTCCCTGATGCGCACGCTGCAGGGTTCGCCCGGGTCGCTGACCGAGCGGGTGTACACCGAGCGGTACCCGACGGGCGCCGTCCCGGCGGACGCCACGGTGGCCCGCACCCACGACCCGGACCTGCCGGGGCCGTCGACTCGGTTCTGCACGGAGGCGCAGGCCACGTGTGAGGTGGCGGGTGCGTTCGGCGGCGACACGATGTTCGGCAACGCCGGCAACGACGGGATGTGGGGTCAGGACGGCGACGACACCATGACCGGTGGCGACGGCGACGACGACATGTTCGGTGAGCTCGGCAACGACACGATGTTCGGCAATGCCGGCCGGGACGCCATGCTCGGCGACCGCGGCGGCGTGGTGAACCAGTACCTCAACGCCGACGACGTGGCCGCTCACGGGTTCACGGTGACGCTGAGCTCGGTGCCGCAGGAGACCTACGTCGGGTTCCGGGCCGGGGCGTACGACCGGCGGGTCGACCTGCTGCACGACGTCGACGGCGACGCCTTCATCGGCGGGCCGACGGCGGCGCCGATGCCGCATGACGGGATCACCACCGGTGGTAACGACCGGATCCGGGGCGGATCGGACGGAGACAACATCCACGCCGGCTTCGGCGACGACCTCGCCAACGGTGACAGCGGCGGCGACATGGTCTTCGGCAGCGACGGCGCCGACGTGCTGTGGGGCGGCAAGGGTTGCGATCCGGTCCACGACGCGGCGACGCCAGACTGCCAGACCGGCGGGGTGTTCGACCCGGACTCCCGCGGCACCGACGACCGGTTCCTCGACTACGTGTTCGGCGGGGTCGGCGGCACGTCGGCGGAGTCGCTGGCTGGTGTGCTCGGGTCCGACGTCATCGACTTCAACCCGCGCGGTTCGTACCCGGGCGACTGCGCCGCCGGCCCGTGGCCGGTGACGCTCGCCAGCGGTGCGATCGACCCGTGCGCGTGGTTCGAGATGACGGAGAAGCACAACGACACCGCGGACCCTGCGACGCTGGAGGACAACCAGCACCACCAGGGCACCGACTGGCAGTACGGCGGCTGGGACCGTGACGTGCTGCAGGGCGATGTGGCCGGCAACGGCCCGAACCCCGGCGACCGGCTGATCGACTGGTCGGGCGCGTACAACCTGTACACGCACTGCAACGCCGCATACGGCGGGTACAACGACATCCGGCAGCGCAGCCCGGGCATGCAGGACTTCCTGCAGAAGTTCGTCTGGGGTGCCGGTGCCGGCCAGACCGTCAGCGACGCCGTGACCGCGGGAACCTCCGCGTTCCGGGAGCTGGCGCTGGTGTACCCGGCGGACAACAACCAGCACGGCGTCGGGCCGGCGTACCCGTCCACGCCTGGTCACTTCGACGACCCGGTGTCGTGTAGCGACTGACGTCACGGTTCGGTCCCCGGGAGCCGCAGCGGCTCCCGGGGACCTTTCGTATGGATGACCTCGGCTATGCCGGTTTGTCGGCCTTGATGATCGCCGAGTGCATGCCGCCCTCGACCGCGTGCGTCAAGGTGATCTCGACGTCGACCAGCCCGACGCCGGTCAGCCGGGTGCGGTAGCCGTCGACGGACAGCGCACCGGCAACGTGGTCACACTCCCGGCCGCCGGTGAGCCCGTCCGCGACCACGTCGGTGCTCCGGAACCGACCGCCCGGCCGCAGCACCCTGGCGACCTCGCGGAACACCGCCGGCTTGTCCGTCGACAGGTTGACGACGCAGTTGGAGATCACCACGTCCACGCTGGCGTCCGGCAGCGGCAGTTCCTCGATCCCGCCCGTGACGAACTCGGCGTTGGGCACGCCGGCCTCGTCCGCGGTTCGCTTGGCCAGCAGCACCATCTCGTCGGTCAGGTCGATGCCGATCGCGCGGCCCGTGGCGCCGACCCGCTGCGCCGAGAGCAGCACGTCGATGCCGCCGCCGCAACCGAGGTCGAGCACCGTGTCACCGGCCCTGAGCTCGGCCACCGCGACCGGGTTGCCGCAGCCCAGGCTGGCCAGCACGGCCGCGCCGGGCAGCGCGGCCTTCTCGTCGGGGGAGTACTGGACGCTGCCGTACGTGCCGTCGTCGCCGCAGCAGTCGGGGCCGCAACACGACTCACCGGCGGCTACGATGCGTGCGGAGGCGGCGTACCGCTCACGGAGATGTTCTGCGAAGTCGATGTGCGTGTCGGTCATGGTCTGCCTCCGGTGGAACGCATCGAGAGTCCAGCGGCAACCGCTGGCATGCGATGGGCTCCATGCCAGCGGTTGCCTGTTGGTGTCGGGCGTCCAATGCGGGCGGGGCTCGGTCAAACCGGCCCGCGTTGGGCGTCCGCTACGTCGCCGAGCTCTACGTCACCGTGGTTCGACGCAGCAATCGACCGAGCTGCATGGCTCGATGATGATCGCGGCGCCACCGTAGACCTCGTTGAGCTCCTCCTCGCTGAGCGGAGCCTTGGTCTCCTCCATACCTGTCACCTCCCTTCCAACTGTCCGTTTCCTGCTGAACCGGCCCCTGAACCGGCCCCTGCCACGGGCCTGCGGCCGTCGGATCGAGGCGCCGCGTCGAGCTGCGCGGCGACCAGTTCGGCATAGCGTCCGTTCCCCACGACGAGCTGGTCGTGGGTTCCGCGTTCGGCAAGCCGGCCACCATCGAGCACGAAGATCTGGTCGGCGTCACGGATCGTGCTGAGCCGGTGGGCGATGACGATCTGGGTGCACGGGACGCCGGCCAGGTTGGCGTGCACCCGTGCCTCGGTGGCGGCGTCCAGGTGGCTCGTCGCCTCGTCGAGCAGCAGGATCGCCGGCTGGTGCACGAGCGCACGGGCCAGGGCGAGCCGCTGGCGTTGACCACCCGATATCCCGACGCCGCGCTCGGCCAGCCGAGTTTCGTAGCCGAGCGGCATCCTGGCGATCTCGTCGTGCAGGCAGGCCAGCCGGGCGGCTCGCATCACCTGCTCCTGGCTGACGTCGGGATCGTGGACGGAGATGTTCTGCCGGATCGTGCCGCTGAAGACGAACGGCTCCTGCAGTACGACGCCGATCTGGCTGCGCAGCGCCCGCAGCTGGAACTCCTCCAGCCCGATGCCGTCGAACCGCAGCTCGCCGTCGGTCGGTGCGTACAGGCCGAGCAGCAGCATGCCCAGCGTGGTCTTTCCCGCCCCGGTCCGGCCGACTACGGCCACCCGCTGCCCCGGCTCAATCGACAGCGACAACTCGCGCAGCACGGCGGGGCTGGCCGGGTCGTAGGCGTAGCTGACCTCTGCGAGCTCGATCCGGCCCTGCAGCGCCGGCGTGCCGTCACCCTCGGCGGCACGCTCTGGCTCCGCCTCCAGCACGTCGGCGAGCCGCTGCAGGTGGGCGCCGGCGAGCTGCAGCCGCTGGCCGTTGGACAGCACCGAGGCCAGCGGCGTCACGATCGCCGCGGACAGCCACGTGACGGCCAGCATCGTTCCCGGCCCCATCGTGCCGTCGAGCACGCGGGCGATGGCGATCCACAGCACCAGCAGCGGGGTGAGCGCCCGCAGCGACACGGCCACCGCGTCGATGACGGCCGCGAGGAAGCCGCGCCGCAGCGTGGTCTTCATCCACACGAAGAACAGCTCGGCCCAGCGCTCCAGCACCCGCCCCTCGGCCGCGAGCGCCTTGAGGGTGGAGATGCCCTGCAGGGTCTCGACCACATGGCCCTGCAGCTGGGCCTGGGCCACCATGTCGGCGGCCATCCGCTCGCGGACCGGCCGCGTGGTGCCGACCAGCACCAGGATCGCGACGAGCACGACGGCCAGGACGGCGAGCGCGATCCGCACGTCCACCACGAACAGGATAGCCAGGTAGGACAGCACCAGGACGGCGTCGAGCGCGGCCGCCATGGCCTGGCTGATCAGCAGCTCGCGAAGCATTCCGATGCTGGCGATGCGCGTGGTGATGTCGCCGGTGCTGCGCTGCTCGAAGTAGCGCAGCGGCAACCGGAGCAGGTGCGCGCAGAAGCCGAGCATCGCCTGGGCGTCCAGCCGGCCCTGTAGGAAGATCAACAGCACGGATCGCATGAGGGCTGTCACGAGCTGACCGACCACCGCGCACACCACGCCGAGGCCCAGCAGCGTCAGGGCCAGGGACGTGCCCATGGCCGCCGTGTCGTCGACGACCTCACGGATGACGAACGGCACGGCCAGGCCGAGGACCTGCAACACCAGCGAGACGGCCAGCACCTGCAGCAGCAGCAGGCGGGTGCCCGGCAGCCGCAGGAGCCCACTCAGGTAGGCCCACCAGAACGGCTTGCCGGTGGCCGGCCGGGCGCGGAAGTCGGGTCCGGGCCGCATGGTCAGGACGATCTTGCCCAGCGCCGTGCCGAACTCCGGCCACGGCAGCCGTTGCCGGCCGGTCTGCGGGTCGACGATGACGACGTGCCGGTCCGTGGCCTTGGTGACCACGACGAAGTGGTTGTTCTTCCAGTGCGCGATCACCGGCAGGTCCGCGGTGCGAACGCGCTCCGGCGTCGCGCGGTATGCGTCGACCTCCATGCCGACGGTCCTGGCGGCTCGCGCGATGGCCCCCGCGGTGATTCCGTCGCGCCCAGGCGGGCACAGGTCCCGCACCTGACGGACGGAGGCGTGGTGCCCGTGGTAGCACAGCACCATCGCCAGGCACGCCGGTCCGCACTCGGCGCTGCTGGACTGGAACAGCACCGGCACCCGGTGGCTCACGGCAGGCTGCCGAGCACGACCGCGATTGCCACCAGCGCGCCGACCACCACGACGAGCACCACCCAGAACAGCGCGAGCACCCAGTGCCGGACCAGCCTGGGGAACAGCTCCTGATCCCTGTCGCGCAGCCATCGGATGGCCGCGACAGCGTCGACGAAGCCGTCGTCCCGCTCGTGGACCGCCACGGCACTCACCGCCGGCCGGCTGGTGCGGCGGGCTCGGCTTCGTCGAGCGCGACGACGGACGCGAGGCGGGTCATCGCCGTGCGGTCGACCGAGTAGTACGCCCAGATACCGCGCTGCTTACGGCCCAGGAGCCCGGCCTCGACCAGCAGCCTCAGGTGATGGCTCACCGTCGACTGGGCAAGCCCGAGCGCCGTGGTCAGGTCGTAGACGCACACCGGGAACCCGGCTCGTACCAGCAGGTTCACCAGCTGGACCCGATGCGGGTTGGCGAGCGCCTTGAACACCCTGGCGGTGGCCGCGGCCTCGTCGGCGGACAGGCTCGACGCGGTCAGCGGAGGACAGCACTCCAGGTCGGTCGGCGCAGCCATCGATCGACAACTCCCGATTTACTGTAGAACGAAAAACTTCGATGTATGACGATAGCCCGTCCGGCCCCCGACGCGGAAGTCTCCTCAGAAGACCCGCAGTGCGGCGTTCGAGGGACTCCGCAGCTCGAAGAGGCTGCGGCGCACGTAGACGCGGTGCAGCCAGCGGTCCTGTCCGTCGAAGTAGGCGGTGAACGCGGTCCTGGAGTGCGCGCCCTTGCGGTTGTCGATCACCAGCAGGTCGCCCGGCCGCAGGCACACTCGGGTGGAGACGTCCGGCCGCTCGCACACCTCGCGCAGGGCGTGGATGGCCGCGCCGGCCTCCTCGTCCACGGCCCGTAGGCCGCACATCAAGTCGATGCTCACCTCGGGGAACTCGTCAGGGCCGATGATCAGCGGCGACGGCACCGACCAAGCCCGCTCCTCGTCGCAGCGGGTGAACGAGTACGACGCGCAGAACTGGTAGCGCGGTGCGCGCACGGTCTCCAGTTGGGCCGGGCTCAGTTGCCGGACGATGTCCCTGGCGTCGGCGTAGCGCGTGTAGGCCTCGCCGTGCCGGTCGCCGCGCAGGCACAGCAGCACGATGTAGTCGGGGTTGTGCACGTTGTACGGCCGCTCGGGATGGTTCTTGTCGAAGTTGAAGTCCGTGTGGAATCCCAGCTCGATGTCGGAGCTTTCGTTCGACGTGGCCTGTGCCTCGGTCCTTACCGGAGACAACGAATGGATGATGTCCCCGTCCTTCTCGTCGTGGTAGCCGAACGGCTGACCGAGCAGCACGCTGACGGCCAGTGCGCAGGCCTCGCTTACGAAGGTCTGCTTTTCCTTGCTCGGCTTGCCGTCCAGCGGCGTGGTCGGCAGGTTCTCGTCGATCGGAAAATTGCTCACCAAGAGAGCGCCGTACTCGTGAGGATCGTTCCCGAACTTGACGAGCTTGCGCAGCAGCGACGGCGGCAACGCGGGGATAATCGAGTAGACGCCCGCGAGGAAGGTCTCGAAGTCGTCATACGGGGATGGGGGCTGAACCGCAGTGGCCGACCGCCGAAGCATCGCCATTGCCGCATCCGGAATAGTGACCCGTTCCATATGTTCTTCTCCTGTCGGCAACACCTCGTTCTGCCGAGCTGGTATGGCCCCCGAAACCGGACAACTCGGGCAATGGGCGATGGTGGGACGGTCAGCAGGTCATGCAGGCGGCGTCGGCGGCCGATGCCGTCGACCCGTTCGTCGACCCGTTCGTCGACCCGTCGAGTACGAAGCCGACGCGGCGCAGCGCGGTCGTTGCCAGTTGCGGCCGCGGATCGAGCTCTGCCACCGCGTGGGTGCAGCCACGGCGGGCGAACTCCGCGAGCTGGGCGCGCAGCGCAACCTCCGGGAGCTCGAGCTGCCAGTAGTCCGGCGGCGCGGCGAACAGGCGCAAGTAGCCGATCCGGCCGTCGACGAATCCCAGCGACATCGCCCGGCGCCCGCCGTCGGCCACCACCACCCACGCCGATTCGTGCCCGGCCTCCTCCGCGGCCGCCACCGCGAGGCTCGCGGATCTCATCGCGTCCTGCTCCGGCAGTTCGCCGAAGCCGCATTCGGCGAGGATCGGCACCACGGCATCGCGGGCATCCGTGGCCACCAGCTCGCCCAGCGGGTGTACTGCGAACGCCGGGGACGGCCGGTAGCCGGCGTCGTCGTCGGCGACCGTTCGGGTCCACCGGTCGCGCCCCATGGGCGCCAGGTCCAGCGCGATGCTCGCCGATGCCCAGGCCAGGCTGTCCTCGATCGCCTGGTGCGACGGGCCGGCGGCCAGCACGGTTCCCACCGAGTAGCACATGGGCTCGGGAGGCAGCACGACCACGTCACCGGGGCACGCAAAGATATCGACCGACCGGACCCACGGCACCCGCATCGCACGGGCGGCGCCGTGCACGGCCGCCACCCGGCCCTCACCCGGCACCGGCAGCATCATCGCCGCGGCCACCGGCACGTCGTGCCTGGCCAGCGGTACGACGACGGGCTCTCCGATCGCCAGCCGCATGAGCAGCGCCTGGAAGTCCCCGTCCAGCCAGTCCTGCAGGACCGCCGAGCAGCCGCCGCCGAGCAGCCGCGCGGCGATCTCGAGCACCACGGGGCCCTGACTGGTCAGCCGGATCTCGCAGTGTGCCGGGCCATGCCACATGCCAAGCGCGGCCGCCGCGCGAATCGCGAGCTCCTCAGCCTCCCGGCGCAGCGCTGGGTCCATCCGCGGCGGCGTGAGGTACACGGTCTCCTCGAAGAAGGGACCCGTCAGCGGGTTCGGCTTCTCGAAGACGGCGGCCACGTCGGCCCGACCATGCTGCAGCAGCAGCTCGACGGAGATCTCGCCGCCGTCCAGGTACCGCTCCACCAACTGCACCGAGTTGGGCCGCGTGCCGTTGTGCAGGTCATAGTCGCGCACGATCCGGCGCAGCGTGCGGTACGCCTGCCGCAGTTGCCACTCGTCGTCGGCCCTGATGACGCCCTGGCTGTTGGCGCCCTGGCACGGTTTGACGACCACGGGATAGCCGATCCGCTCGGCCCACTGCACGGCGTCGTCCTCGTCACGGGCCACCGTGTGCTCGGCAATGGGTATGCCAGCCGCGGCGAACCGGCGCTTCATGGTCGGCTTGTCCAGCGCGGCCTCGGCGGCATGGACGGGATGCGCCGGTAGTCCGAGCGACGCCGCGACACGCGCGGCCAGCACGGCGGCGTCCTCCTCGTAGCTCACCACCCCGGCGACCGGCACTTCGGCGTGCAGGCGCGCGACGAGCTCGACAGCCTGGTCGGGATCGTCGAGCGAAATCCGTTCCACCCGGTCCGCACCCGACGATGCGTCGCAGGAATTCACGTTCGGACTCAATACCTTTGCGGAGCAGCCGGCTCGCTTGGCCGCCCGCACTCGATCCTCTATGCGGCATGCCCGCGGTCCGAGGACGATGAGAATTTGCCGGTCCACTGGCGTGAGCCTTCCAGTCATAGGACGATGGTTTTGGCGCGCCGAATTGACGCTCCTCGGCACGGCAGTACCCGGGCTCGCTCGGTTATCGGCGGCTGGGTCGACTCTGCGCGACGCGAACACGTTCCGTCAGGACACGGCTACTTTCGGATGTGAAAGTAGCCGCCGATATGGGGCAACTTCCTGGGCCCGCAGTTCGGACACCATCCGTGACTCGCGGTAACTCCAGAAACCTCGGCCACCCGATGCTCCTAAGGCGCGAAACGACCTAACAGGTAAACCTGATGCGAGATCATGCGCCCTACGGGTTGCTGCCGCAAGGGCCACCCGGATGACGCAGTCGAGTGACAGGGCGTGGCCGCCCTGGGACCGTTCGGGGGTGCCCGTGACCCTTCCCGCGCTCCGCGAATGGACCGAGTGCGGCGAGTCCTTCACCTTCCGGCCGGGCGGCCGGGTGGTGATGGCCGCCGCCGACGCGCCTGTCCTGGCGGCGACGGCCGCGGTGTTCGTCGAGGACCTCGGCGCGCTGACCGGCGGTGCGGTGGAGGTGGCCGTCGACGGCGAGCCGCCGCGGCCCGGCGACATCGTGCTGCGCCTTGGCGCCGTGCCCGTGCCGGCGTCGGCCTCTGGGTCAGTGGTCGGATCGGCGCCCGCGTTCGTGCCCGGTTCGGCGCCTGCGTTCGCGGTCGGGGAGGCGTACCGGGTGCGGGTCGCACCGTGGGTCACGATCGAGGCGCCCGCGGCGGCCGGCGTGTTCAACGGCACCCGGTCGGTGCTGCAGTGGCTGCGGCGGGGGTGGACGATCCGCGGCGGCACCGCGCTGGACTGGCCGAGCTACCCCGAGCGCGGGCTCATGCTCGACGTCGGCCGCAAGCACTTCTCGCTGCCGTGGCTGCGCGAACGGATCAGGGAACTGGGCGACCTCAAGCTGAACCACCTGCACCTGCACCTGTCGGACGCGCACGGCTTCCGGCTGGAGAGCGACACCCACCCCGAGATCGTCTCGTCGCAGCACTACTCCAAGCGCCAGATCGGCGACCTGGTGGCCTATGCCGCGCGCCGCCACGTGCAGGTCGTGCCCGAGATCGACTTCCCGGGCCACATGGACGCCATCCTGGCCGCCCACCCAGACCTGCTGCTCGTCGGCCGGACCGGCGCGGTGCGCGCGGGATCGGTCGACCTGTCCAAGCCCGCCGCGTACGCCCTGATGGGCGACCTGATCACCGAGTTCGCGGCGCTGTTCCCCGGCACGTACTGGCACCTCGGCGCCGACGAGTACGTGCTGGACTACGACGAATACCCGCAGCTCAACGAGTACGCGGTGGCGCGCCACGGGCCGGGCGCCACCGGCAGGGACACCTACCACGCGTTCGTCAACTGGGCCAACGAGCTCGTGCGCGCCGCGGGCAGGACCACCCGCATCTGGAACGACGGCCTGAAGCCGGGCGCGACGGTCGCCGTCGACGCCGACGTGGTCGTCGAGCACTGGTCGGCGAACGGGCCGGGCGGCTTCCCGTGGACGGGCCAGGCGCTCACGCCCGGCCAGCTGGCCGCCGCCGGCCACCGGGTGCACAACGCCGCGTTCACGCCGACGTACTACGTCACGGGCGGCACCGTCGGATCGTTCAACGTGCCGGCGGAGACCATGTACGACGCGTGGGACCCCACGATCTTCGTCGACGGCTCGCGGCTGGC
>Ga0299913_10000203_pt1 | contig 32648 bp, 31 predicted proteins | sample RVTome_9_FD_201360 | JGI IMG/M metagenome (GOLD analysis project Ga0299913, IMG submission 201360) | Soil microbial communities from uranium-contaminated site in the Upper Colorado River Basin, Wyoming, United States - RVT155D38 (version 2) ... | reverse complement strand
AAATCGCCGCGCTGAAATCTGAGCGTCGCGTCGTCTTCCCGGATATCCGGCGCGATACCTTGCCTCGCATCCAAAGACGGCTGGTCTTCTGATAGCTGCTCTTCAGCTGGCTGCGTTTGTGCGAATGCCTGGACATTGAGGGCGATCAGGGCGGTATACCATATTGTGCGTTGCATGTTTATGCACGAATGCTGAGTGTCGCACTACATTCGACCGCAGGACCGCGGGATCATGAAGGCGTATCCTGACGTGGTCCATCACTGGCCTGAGAGCCAGGCCGAAGTCGCGCGGCACACCAGATCAACAGTGCAGAGTGCAGACCTATGGTTGGCCAGATTCCGACTCCGTGCATCTTGTCGACCACACCGGCATACAGAAGTAGTACGACAATGGCCGCGTTGTACACCAGTAGCCCTGCAACCAGGCCGATCGCCTGCCCGTTGCGGTCGTGATTCCTGCCCACCCAACAGATTATACCGATTGAGAGAAGCGCGGCACCTCCGACCTTCCCGACCAAGACTGATTCGGGCGACCCAAGCCCTGCACCAAGCAGTAGTTTCGACGTCAAGGAAGGCGAGATCAGCAGCAAGATGCCTACCAAAAGTTCACTGACAGCTGTTACGACGAGCAGCGACTTCGTTTTCGAGAACATCATCGACCTCGGCGAGCTAACGAGCCTGTAGAAACAGTGTGTTCTGCGGCGTCAACAACACGTCCGCAGGATTTTGTTTCTGGTTACTCATTGAGAGTTCCATTGCCGGTATCGATCGCTAGATCGATATTCTTCCTGTTCATGCCGCCAGCCCCGTCACCGTTCTTCCAGCGAATCGGAGACTTGACCTTTCCGGGAGCCAAGGATCATATAATGATTCGAAACGAGGTGTTCGAAAATGTGGGGGGACAATCAGGTAGTGACGACTGGTTACGGTCCTGCCGGGAACACGATCTGCAATTCAGCATGAGCGACAAGACGTCAATCTGGGCTGAACTCAAACGCCGCAACGTATATCGGGTGGGCTTGTTCTATCTGGTCGCGGCCTGGCTGGTTGTGCAAGCGGCCGAAACGGTGCTGCCGTTGTTTGAGGTGCCAGACGGCGTGCGGCGCGGTTTGATTCTGCTTCTGGCGCTGGGCCTGGTGCCGGCCCTGGTGTTCGCCTGGATTTTTGAACTGACACCGGATGGAATAAAGCGCGAATCAGAGGTGGAAGTCCAACCGGCGGTGAGGGAGCATACCGCGGGCAAGCTGAACTGGGCGACGTTGATCGCTGCGGTGCTGGCGATTGGCCTGTTGATCTCCGACCGGATGATGCCGGAACCGGCGATAACGACGCCTGCGGCAACGACACCTGTGACAGCGGACACCAAGGCGGTCGATGCCGGAACCGATGCCGCCATCGCGGTCTTGCCATTCGCCGATATGTCGCCCGACGGCGACCAGGAATATTTCTCCGACGGTGTCTCCGAGGAAATCCTCAATGTGCTCGCAGGGGTCAAAGGCCTGGACGTCGTCTCGCGCACTTCGTCGTTTCAGTTCAAGCGGCGCGAGCTTGGCATTCCTGCGATCGCCGAAGCGCTGAGGGCCCGTCATATCGTCGAGGGCAGCGTCAGGAAGGCTGGCGAGACGCTCCGCATCACCGCACAGCTGATTGATACGCAGACCGACAGCCATCTTTGGTCCGACACGTTCGACCGGCCGCTCACTGCTGAAAATATCTTCGCAATCCAGGATGAGATCGCCACAGCGATCGTCGACGCATTGGTCGAATCCCTTGGCATTGAAGGCCTTGGCGACGTCGCAGTCGATACGCCGACAGACAACTTGACGGCTTACGACCTCTTTCTGAAAGCACGTGCCCTGTTTCAGGCGCGGGAAGCCCTCGATGTCGCCGACGAATTGTTGACGCGCTCCCTCGATCAGGATGCAAGATTCGCCGAAGCCTGGGAATTGCGCGCGGCGCTGCAGTTTCTCATGAAAGAATACAGTTATTCAGACCTGCCTGACGAAGAGCTGGAGCGCCGTGGCATCGAGTTCGCGGAAAAGGCATTGGCGATCGATCCGGAAAGCGCTACAGCCATCGCCGCACTGGCGAATATCCGGGCACGGGCGGTTGAAGATCTGCGCGCGGTTCATCACATCGCAGACATAATACGAGACTTCAATCGCGCGCTTGCGATCGAGCCGCGCAATGCGTCTGCGCTCAACTGGCTCGGACTGAAATTGGGTCATGTCGGCGATATTGAGGCGGCGTTGGAAATTTTCCGGCGCTGCGTCGAATATGAGCCGTTCTATGCGCCATGCATCGAGAATGAGTATGACGCCTTGCTTGCTCTCAATCGCCATGAAGAGGCGTTTGAGCATTACCAGGCGGCCCTCAAAACGGGTTTGATGACGAGTCAATACGTGAACTTTTCCCCGCTCGCACGCTTCAATCAAAAAACTGCCTTCATGCTGGCGTCCAATCAATCCCTGTGGCTCTCAGGGTGGCGGCGCCACGAAGAGATCTACGACGCCTATCAGGAGCCCAACGGCGATCACCGAGCCCTCGTGGAGGATATTCTCCGATTCGTGGCGGAAGAAAAGAACGACGAGTTGGGTTACCTGGCGAACCTTTTGATTCCCATCGGCGCCCACGATTTGCTGCCGTTCCCGGTCCTGTTCTGGGGTGATGGATATGCGCGCTATCGACAGTCCCCGCAATTCAAGGCTTACATCCGCAAAAGCGGTGTCTATGACTATTGGCGTGAAGTCGCGTTTCCTCCGCAATGCCGTCCGGTCGGCAACGACGATTTTGCATGCGACTGAATCAGGGAGGTCTACTTTCCGGGAGTGACGCCGTGACTACAGCCAAGGTCAAGTCTCTGACGCGACGACAAGGCCTCGCGAGCATTCGTGAGTCCTCATTTCAAGACGTGCCTGATATCACCGATGCGCTAGAATTTCTTGCTCTATAGCGACGAGACGAGGTAGCACCATGGGCGCTGAGATTCTGAATGTTTCCGACGGTGTGCTGACCCTGAAGGTCAGAGGCCAACTGACCCAGGCCGAGCTCGCGACTGCGCAAAAGGCGGTGGGCGACATCATCGGCAAGCAGGGACCGTTGCGCATTCTCGTGCTCACCGAGAACTTTACCGGTTGGGAACGCGGCGCCGGGTGGGACGATTTTTCATTTCAGACGCAACATGACACCAGTATCGAGCGAATGGCCATCGTCGGCGAACGGAAGTGGGAGGACCTGGCGCTGATGTTCACAGCCAAGGGACTGCGAAAGTTTCCGATCGAGTACTTCGATACCACGCGTTTGGCGGATGCCCGCGCCTGGGTTGCTCAAAAATAGCGTGGTGGAATTGCGCGCACTCGCTCAGCGCTTTCTCGGCTCACTGCCCCGACGTTGTCAACGTCGAATCGAGCCGGGGAGTAGCTCATGAGTACCCAAACCGAGAACGTCAACGTGAGGATGGTCAATCAGAACTGGTGGATCACCACGTTGATGATCAAGGAGCACAAGTACTGCCCGCCCCTTACGAAGGCGATCAAGTGCGACGTGCTCATCGTCGGAGGCGGATTCAGCGGCGTCAGTGCGGCGGTGGAATTCCTGCGCAAAGGGGCTCAGCGTGGTACATCGAGAAAAACATCATCGGCGGCAGCTCTTCGGGCCGCAGCGCCGGCTTTCTCACGCCCGAACCGATGGCCTGCCGAACGCCAATCTGCAGTCGAACGCCCGTCTCGGCGTGACCTTCTCAGTGCCGCTCAACCGCCGTCACTCGTTGAAATTGAGCGGCAGCAGAGGCGTCGTGACCCGGACGGGCAGCGACTTCGATTCTCTCGCGCTTACCTGGCAATACATATGGGGCCAGTGACGCGCCGGACACACGGTCAGTGGCGTCGACCGCGGCATGGAGTATGATGCGCAGCAAAATGAAACTCATTTTTCCCAGCGAACGAATCAGCCGCTACTTCGAAGCGATCGTGATCGGCGTGCTGCAGCTTTTGCTGATGATCGTTATTGCCATAGCTGTGGTCGATTTATGGATTATCCTGGCGACGGTCGTGTTCAACGACGGGTTAGCCGACCTCAGAACCGTTCCGGATTTGCAACGAGCCTTGCAGCGCTCGCTGGCAGGCGTGCTGATGGTCCTGCTCGGCCTCGAAATGATGGAGGCGCTGCGGAAGTACTTCGCGGAGCACAGGGTGAAGGTCGAAATCATTCTTATCCTTGCCCTGATCGCGGTCGGCCGGCACATCATCCAGCTCGACTTCGAACACGTTGACGGCATCGCCATCATCGGTATCGCCGTGCTGGTCATCGCAGTCGCGGCCAGCCTGGCCATGATTCGCGGCACGATCAGGCTGCGGTCGCCATCTGATGGGACATCCGATAGAACCGGACCAGCGGAAGATCGCCCGTAACCGGTGACGTTCCCGCTGCGCCGTGCGTTTTTTTGATATCGACCCGATCACCGCCTTGGCACACTCGATGCCTGCTACCGCGACTCCTGCGCGGTTTTGCCGAGATACTCCTGATGCGCGTTGCACTCGTATTCGTATTGATTCTTGCAGCTCCCGGGCTGGGTCTGGCACAAGGTTACGGGGGATACGCCGGCAAAGCGGGAAGCTGGGAATGGTCTATTGCCGGCCTGTACCAGGACGCCGAGGAAGTCAGCGCCGGCGGCGGGTCGAGGGTGGCGGTGGACGAAGGGTTCGGCCTCGGTATCGGCATGGGGTATTACCTGACGGACCGTCTGGTGGTTGGTGCCGACATCGAATGGCTGGCGCCCGACTACTCCGCGACCCTCATCGACGACAATGGTGACGCGTCGCAATTCGATCATGAACTGACGCAGATCAATTTCCGCTTCAAAGGCGCGTTCTACTTTCTCGAAGGCCCGTTCTCGCCGTATGCGGAACTCGGCGCCGGCTGGACCTACGTCGATTCCAATGTCGCCGATGGCCCGCCCATTGTCGGTTGCTGGTGGCACCCATGGTTCGGTTATATCTGCGACGGTTATTACGAAACCTTCAATGAAACGAGCTTCACCTACGGCGGCGCACTGGGACTTCGCTATCGCTTCCAGCGCGGCACGGTCCTGAGACTCAGTTACAACAACTACGAAGTGGACGGCAGCGGGGATGCACCAGACCCGACACTCAACGCTGCCCGCCTCGAAATCGTCTGGGAGTTTTGAGGCATGACGCAGAAAATCAACGGGAGCGAATGAAATGAAAATCAGAAGCTTGATGGCATTCGGTGCTGTGCCTGTCGCGTTATCGTTTGCGCTCGGAGCGCAGGCAGATTCCGGCTTGTATCGAACACGAAGTAAAGCATCATGAGAAAGCAGAGCATCTTCACCGCACTCACTGTCATGTTGACGCTCGCGACCGTCGCCGGCTGCGGCGGGTCGGCGAACGACCCGGACGTGTCCAAAGAAAGGCCTGACGAGGCCGCGACAAAGCCGACTGCAGACGGGTCGGCATCCGATCGCACCATGCTGCCGATCGCAGAGCCCACCCCGCCGACATACACCGAACTCGACGCGCGCAACGCCACACCGCCGCCGCGGTTCGAGGTCAAGGCGCCGGAAGAGGCGCCCAACGTCGTGATCGTGCTGATCGACGATATCGGCTTCGGCGGACCCAGCACGTTCGGCGGCCCCATCCGCACACCAACGCTGGACCAGCTGGCCCAGTCCGGCCTCCGCTTCAACAACTTCCACACCACGGCGCTGTGCTCGCCGTCGCGCAACGCGCTCAAGACGGGACGCAATCATCACACGGTCAATACCGGCTCGATCATGGAGACCGCGACGGCCTTCCCCGGCAACACGGGGCGGAACCCCAACAGCGTCGCGCCGCTCGCGGAAATGCTGCGGCTCAACGGCTACAGCACCGCCGCCTTCGGCAAGTGGCACGAAACCGCCGCCTGGGAGACCAGCGTGTCGGGTCCGTTCGACCGCTGGCCGTCCCACCAGGGTTTCGACAAGTTCTACGGTTTCATCGGCGGTGAGACCGACCAATGGTATCCGCTCATCTACGACGGGCTGATCAAGGTCGACCCGCCGAAAATGAAGGACTACCACTTCACCGTCGACATGACCAACCAGGCCATCAACTGGGTGAAAGCCCAGCAGTCGATGACGCCCGACAAGCCGTTCTTCGTCTACTACGCGACCGGCGCGGTCCATGCACCGCACCACGTGCCGAAGGAGTGGGCGGACAAGTACAAGGGGCAGTTCGACAGGGGCTGGGACCAGGTTCGCATGGAAACACTCGAGCGACAGAAGAAGCTCGGCGTGGTTCCGGCGAACACTCGCCTGGCCGACAGGCCGAAAGACCTCAAGGCCTGGGATGAGTTACCGGCGGAACATCGGCGCCTGTTCGCACGCCAGGCCGAAGTATTCGCGGGCTTCCTGGAGCATACCGATGACCAGATCGGGCGCTTCAAGCAGGCCCTGGAGGACATCGGCGAGATGGACAACACGCTGTTCATCTACATCGCCGGCGACAACGGAACCAGTGCCGAAGGCGGCTTCGTCGGTATGTACAACGAGATGACCTATTTCAACGGAGTGGCCGAGAAGGTAGAGGACCTCATCCCGTTGATCGACCAGTGGGGTGGTCCGGAAACCTTCCCGCACATGGCTGCCGGCTGGGCGGTTGCCTTCGATACGCCGTTCGCATGGACCAAGCAGGTGGCGTCCGATTTCGGCGGCACCCGCAACGGCATGGTCATTCACTGGCCGAAGGGCATCAAGGAGGCCGGCGGCCTGCGCGGCCAGTTCGGGCACGTCATCGACATCGCGCCGACGATTCTCGAGGCCGCCGGCTTGCCGGAGCCGAAGAGCGTCAACGGCACGCCCCAGACGCCGATCGAGGGCACCAGCCTGCTCTACACCTTCAACGACGCGAAGGCGGCGGAGCGGCACACGACGCAGTATTTCGAGATGTTCGGCAATCGCGGGATCTATCACGATGGCTGGCTGGCGCGGACGATCCACCGCGCACCCTGGCAGACGACCAGCCTGCCGCCGCTGACGACGGACGTCTGGGATCTCTACGACGTCAGAAACGACTTCAGCCTTGCGCAGAACCTGGCCGGCGACCAGCCCGAGAAGCTGAAGGAGATGCAGGCCCTGTTCATGAAGGAAGCCGAGAAGTACCACGTCCTGCCCATTGACGACCGGACCATCGAGCGCGCCAACGCGACCGTCGCGGGCCGGCCGGAACTGCTGGGTGACCGCAGCTCGCTCACGCTCTACGAGGGGATGCAGGGCATGATGGAAAACTCTTTCATGAACGTCAAAAACCGGTCGAGCAAGATCACCGCGGAGCTCGACATCCCGGCCGCTGGCGCGAACGGCGCGATCCTGTCCCAGGGCGGCCGTTTCGGCGGCTGGTCGCTGTTCATGAAGGATGGCAAGCCGTCCTATACCTACAATTTCCTCGGTCTCGAGCGTTATACCGTCACCGCGCCGCAGGCACTGGCGGCAGGTCCCTCGACGGTCATGCTCGACTTCGCCTATGACGGCAATGGATTCGGCAAGGGCGGCAAGGCAACGCTCCATGTAAACGGGAAGCCCGTCGCCGAGGGGCGCGTCGAGAGGACGCAGCCGAACATCTTCTCGGCGGACGAGACGGCCGACGTCGGCATCGACAATCAGACACCGGTCGCCCTGGGTATCGGCATCGGACCGGAGACTCGCTTCACCGGGACGATCAGCAAAGTCACGCTCGAAGTACGGTGAATGTTCGGGAAGGCGAAGGAACGGGGCGGTTCAGGTAGCGGGTGGTTGCCGCAGCTTACGCTGCGGGAACCATCCGGGTTCTCTCAGACCGGAGCGACCGCTCGATGAAGGGTTCGTGGATTTCACTCGTCGCCGCAGTGGTCGTCGCAATGGTCGCCGGCATCGCCGGGTTTCTCGTCTATCAGTCGATGCGCCCGGCATCGTCGGCTCCGGGGCCGTCCCGGCCGGGCGACTTCTTTCCGACCGTCGAGAACGGGAATGCGCCCCCCGCGCCTGCGCCGGAGGGCATGGTGTGGATTCCCGGCGGAGAATTTTCGATGGGCGCCAGGGATCCGCTCGAAATGACCGATGCGGTCGGGATGCAGGCGACGACCGATTCCCGGCCCGTGCATCGCGTGGCCGTCGACGGATTCTGGATGGACGCGACCGAGGTGACGAACGAGCAGTTCGCCGGCTTCGTCGATGCAACCGGTTACGTCACGGTAGCCGAGCGGGCGCTCCGGCCCGAAGACTTCCCCACGCTGGCGCCCGAGGATCTCGTCCCCGGCTCGGTCGTCTTCTCGCCGCCCGGCCACGCGGTTCCGCTGACGGATCATTTTCAGTGGTGGGCCTTCGTCGATGGAGCAGACTGGCGGCATCCGCTCGGGCCGCAGAGCTCAATCGAAGGCAAGGAACGCTTCCCGGTGCTGCACGTCGCTTACGAAGACGCGGAAGCCTACGCGAAGTGGGCCGGCAAGCGCCTGCCGACCGAGGCGGAATGGGAATTCGCGGCGCGCGGGGGTCTGTCGGGCAAGCTCTTCCCATGGGGCGATGATTTCATGCCCGATGCCAGGTGGATGGCCAATATCCACCAGGGGCAATTCCCGCATCACGATTCGGCGGCGGATGCGCACGCCGGCATCGCGCCGGTGGCGCAGTTTCCGCCGAACGGCTACGGGCTCCATGACGTGGGCGGGAACGCCTGGGAATGGGTGAGCGACTGGTATCGCCCCGACTACTACGACCAACTCGCCTTCTCTGGAACCGTCGCTTACAATCCGACCGGTCCCGCCGAGTCATTCGATCCCGTCGAACCCGGCGTGCCGAAGCGCGTCCACCGCGGCGGCTCATTTCTCTGCACGGACCAGTATTGCTCGCGCTACATGGTCGGCACGCGCGGCAAGGGTGAAATCACGACAGGCACTAACCATCTCGGGTTACGCTGCGTGAAATCAGTTGAGCCTGCACCAGCGTCGTAAAAAGCGCCAGAATTCACTCAGGAGATATACCATGAATCGAAACTTTGGAATTGCCGCGCTGACGTCGCGTCGCCGCGTCCCTGGCAACCGCAGCCGGTTCCGGCCGCAGTTCCGCCTCATAACGAGCGGTGCAATGATTCTCTTGCTGTCGATTTCCGCGACGGCGTCCGCGCAGACCGATCCGAGGTTCAGTGTCGGCCTCGGCGCTTTTTTCACGGACCGCGACAGCCAGACGAGAATCGACGGGGAAACGGGACCAGGGACGGACGTCGACCTCGAGACCGATCTCGGGCTCGAGAGATCGGATACCGTCTTTCGTGTGGATGCCTACTGGCGATTCGCGGAGAAGCATCGTCTCGATTTCAGCGCGTTCGATCTCTCCCGGTCCGCTTCGAAGCAGATCGAAAGAGAAATAATCTGGGACGATACTACATACCCCATCAATACCCAGTTGGACGCCGAACTCGACCTGGCGATTTACAAAGCGGCATACACATGGTTGTTTCTCAAGCGGGGCCGCAGTTTCCTGGGTGCAACCGTCGGCCTGTACGTTGCGGACATCGGTGCGACGCTGTCCGCACCGGCGACCGGCAGCGTGGAGGCCAGCGACCTGACGGCGCCGCTGCCGGTGGTCGGTCTTCGCGGCGAATACCGCTTCGCCGACAGATGGTCGCTTCGCGGCAGCGGCGAGATCTTTGCCATCGAGTATGGCGACTATGACGGGTCTCTCTATGACCTCTTCGTCGGTCTCGATTTCAGCGCGACGGAGATGATCGCCGTCGGCATCGGCCTCAACAGTGTCAAACTCGACGTCGGCGTCACCAAGAGCGGCTTCGAGGGAGATGTGGATTGGCAGTACGATGGGGCGATGGCGTATCTCAAATTCGATTTCTAGTGCACTGGTCGGCACCGGGGGAGATCGACTGCGCGACTGGACCGCCATGTAGGCCCTTGCCGTGTACTCGAGTCGGCGCATCATTGGTGAAACAACGACGGGAGAGCACCCCATGATTGAAAGCGTCTGCCCCCGCGTGCGGCGAGCCGCACTGATCCTTGCCCTTGCCGGGTGCCTCTTTGCCTGCACGACTGTTGAGACGCGCAGCTTCAATGTAAAAAAGGACGCACAGGTGGCGTCCGCGCAGATCGCGGCAGGGGCCGACTTCGGTCGTTACGACAGTCTGCTTCCCGAAGACGCCGGCATCTATTTTCCCGAAAGTGTTCCTACAACGGGAGAAGACATGCGTCGCATCCGCCAGCTGTTCCGCGACGCGTTTCTTGCCGAACTGGGCGACTATACGATCACGGACCAGCCGGGACCGCGCACGATGGCCGTGCAGCCGACGCTGATCGATATGCGTGCAGCGGGCGCCGCAGAGGTTATCGGGATGCGTCGCGACCTGCGCGACATGGCCCGACCGGGGTCGCTCGTCTTCCTGATGGAACTGAAGGATTCGCAGACCGGCGATGTCCTGGCGCGGGCTGCGGACAGTGCAGAGGCGCCGGCGTTGGCGAAAGCGGCCGGTACTGAAACGGATTGGGCAAGTGTCGAGCAAGCGGCACAGCGCTGGGCCAGATTGTTCCGCGAGTTTCTCGACAGCAACATGGCGCACTGAGATCGGCGGTTCGCTACCCCGAAGGCGCGGTGCCCGGTCAGGCCGGTCTGGTCCGAAGCGCCCGGCGGCGGCAGCCATGCAAGCGAAAGCGCTGGGCGGTCGGATCGTGCTGGGCATCGCCTGAAATCCGCGAAGGGAGCATGGCGGTGGTCACCGACCCCATCCTGGGCGGTGCTCATGTTGCAGCGATGCCGAATTGATCATGGTCCAATGGCACTTGGTTAACGCCGAATCGCCCGTAGACGGGCTCCTACAGCGCGCGATCAGTACACATCGCGGGCTGTAGGAGCCCGTCCCACGGGCGATGGCATCCGGATGAAGGTTGCCGTGACGGCAAGCGCAGAGGAGTGAGTTTCGCATGACGTTTCGACAGGTATTGAGGGAACCGCTTTTGCATTTCTTCCTGCTCGGGGCGGGATTTTTTTTGTTGTTCGGCTGGCTGAACCACGGCGCCATGGAGGCGCCTGATGAAGTAGTGGTTGATCAGGCACGGGTGGAGGGCCTGGTCGCGCAGTTCCGGCGTGTCTGGCAGCGCTCGCCGACTGCGGAGGAAGTAGAGGGGCTCGTCGACAACTGGATCCGCGAGGAGATCATGTACCGCGAAGGCGTGGCACTGGGGCTCGACGTAAACGATTCGGTCGTGCGCCGGCGCCTCGCGCAGAAGATGGCGTTCATCTCGGACGGCGCCGTCCCGAACGAGCCCACGGAGGCCGAGCTTCAGGACTGGCTGCAATCCAATATCGACAAATATCGACTCGAGCCGGTCTATGCCCTGCGACAGGTGTTTTTCGACCCGGCCCGCCATGGCGACGATCTGGGCGAGCGGCTGACGAAGCTGAGGTCGACGCTCGCGGACGACGGATCGGTGCCGGAAGGCGACGCGACGTTGCTGCCCGGCAGCCTGCCGTCCGCGCGCGCGAGTGACGTCGCCCGCATATTCGGCTCGGAATTCGCGGACGCTATTGCAGTTTTGCCGGTCGGTGAGTGGCAGGTCCCGCTGGAATCGGTTTACGGGCTGCACCTCGTGAAGCTGGACGGGAAGACGCCGGGCCGCGAACCGACGCTTGCCGAAGTCCGCAATGCCGTCGAACGCGACTGGTCGGCGGCCCAGTCGGAAAAACTGAACGAGGCTTTCTACCGGGCGGTGCGCGAGCGCTACACGGTTCGGATGACCGCGGACGCGGCGGCGGTTCCCGCACCGGTCACGTCGGGCAGCCGATGATGCGGCGCGTACTGTTCGTATCGCTGGCTTGCCTGATCGCCGCGAACGCCGCCGCGGACGTCTTCCGCCCGGCGTATCTGGAATTGCGCGAAGCCGGCAACGGCGAATACGACGTACTCTGGAAAGTCCCGGTACTCGGCGACGACCTGCGCCTGTCGGCGTACGTGGTATTCCCGGATACGACGGAACGTGTGACCGAACCGCGCGTAGTGAGCAGCGGCGGCGCATGGATCGAGCGCTGGCGCGTGCGGCACGAAGGCGGACTCGTGGGTCGGACCATCGAGATCCAGGGCAATGCGGTTGGCGTTACGGACGTGATCGCGCGGGTGGAGCGGCTGGACGGCACGAGCCAGGTCGAGCGCCTGCAGCCGGGTGCGCCGCGCTTCGAAGTTCTACCGCCGACCGGCGCCCTGGAAGTCGCGTGGTCCTATCTGGTGCTCGGGGTCGAACATATCCTCGCCGGCATCGATCACCTGCTGTTCGTGCTGGCGTTACTCCTGATCGTGCGCGGTTCCTGGCGGATCGTGGCAACGATCACGGCGTTCACAATCGCGCACAGCCTGACGCTGGTCGCCGCGACGCTCGGCTGGGTGCACGTGCCGGGACGTCCGGTGGAAGCCATCATCGCGCTGTCGATCGTGTTCGTGGCGGCGGAAGTGGTTCACGGACTGCGCGGCAAGGAGGGGCTGACCGCGCGGGCGCCCTGGGTGGTGGCCTTCAGCTTCGGCCTGCTGCACGGCCTGGGCTTCGCGGGAGCGCTGGCGGAAGTCGGCTTGCCGCAAAAGGCCATTCCCGTCGCGTTGCTGATGTTCAACGTGGGCGTCGAACTGGGCCAGCTGATCTTTGTCGCCGTGGTCCTGCTGCTGGGCACGGCATTCGGGCGGCTGATGGCTGCGAAGCCGACCTGGACGACGGGCGCCGCCGCCTACGGGATCGGTGCGGTGGCCGCGTTCTGGACGCTTGAACGGGTCGTGAGCTTCTGGTCGTGAATAGAGAGACGACAACCTGCACAGGCGCAATCCGGCTGTGCCGACATCGACTTCACGTTCTGGACGGCCGAGCGGCCGCGAGCTTCCAAGCCAGGCGGGGTGATCGCCCGGGCCTCTCTCCGGCATCGAGGGCGTGCATTTTCATCCGCTGGAGCCGCGGACCGTACGCGTATCGGTAAAGCTGCACCGGGAATAGAACGAGCCGTGCCATTGCCGTGAGCGATGGATGCCGGCGCGAGTTCCAGAGGTTTGCCAGGTGACGACTCGCGAGGCTTACCGTTACTTCCGATAGACTTCCCGGAGATCCTGATAATGCCCGCTGGTCTTCAGCGTGATTGTGATCGCGGTCTCGCTCGTATTGAGCCAATACCAGCCGTGCAGGCCGGCAAACGGCGCTGTTATTCGACCATGGCCCGAGTTCACGCCGTCTCTTTCCTCATAGCGAACGGCCGGCGAGTCCGGATAGTCGAGCGGTTCCCCATGCGTATCGACATACACCGGCTCTCCGGACTCCCACGAATACAGCAGGGTATCGTCCTTGGCCATGCGCACCTTTAACTCGACCTCCTCCAGAGATTCGAGCCTGATCATGGTTTCCTCCGAGGCAAAAACGGTTGCGTAGGGTTTGTGGGCGCCCGGCTCGGCCGCGACCGTGTTGCCCGCGATGATTTCCATGAGGCCACCTGCCTCGCTGCCTGGTTCGCCCGTCGTCACAGAAGACGCGACCGGCGACCGCAACGCATCGAGGCCGAGCAAGCGGCCTATTGAGGTCGGATCGATTCCGTACTCGGCCGGCAGTACTACCGTGACCAGCAAGACTGCTGCAACGGCAACCGCAGCCGCAACGGCTTTCCACAAGCCGCGCCGGGATCCTTTCTCCGTAGCCATTTCCGTCATGCCAGCGCATACCCCGTGAGCTGATACCCCATGAGAACGAATCCTGCGGTAAGCAACAACCAGTTCGCACCGAACGCATGGCTCGTAAATCTGCCGGCGCGACGCCAGACTGTAAGCCCGATCAGCATCGCCGCCAAGGCGAACAGTTGCCCGGCCTCCACACCGATGTTGAACGACAGTATGTTCGCCACCAGCCCCTCGCTCGAAAGAGTAACCGACTGCAACTTTGTCGCAAGTCCGAATCCGTGGCACAGACCAAATGCGAAAACCGCCACCTTCGTATTCGGACTAACGCCAAGTGATCTGAATCCACCCATGTTCTCGAAGGCTTTATACGCGACCGACAGGCCAATTGCCGCATCGACGAGAAACGGATCGGCATGCAATCCACTCAAGACTCCAATCAGCAGCGTTGCACTGTGGCCTACAGCGAACACCGTCACGTAGACGGCAACGTCGCGCAGCCGGTAAAGAAAGAACACGACACCGGCAAGGAAAAGCAGGTGATCAATGCCGGTGATCATATGCTTGGCACCGAGGTACATGTACGCGGCAATCGCCGGGCCCTCGTTAGTTGCGAGGAACAGGGAATCCCGGTCCGCGACACCATGTGCTTGCGCGTCGACGGCAAACGCAGCAACACCGACGATTATTGCGAGGCCGGTCCCGTGCGACCTGCACAATTCACCTATCCGGCAGGACACCGGCCTTCCTGCCTATTCCACATACGGAATCATGCGTCCCAATACAATGACGGACGTCCATAATACGAGGGAGATTGCCGCAATCCATTGCGCAGTCAATCCTGGATAACCTGCCGGTTCCGACGCGTCAATCTTCGCGTGCACCGCATACTTGAACCAGACCGCGTTCAGTCCGGCAAGCAAGATAGCAAGCATTTTCAGCCGGAACGACAGGTTCGGAAAATACCGCACCGGGTCCGAGAATAGAAACATTATACCGGTCGTCAAATTGATCGAAAAACCGACGATCGAAACCGGAACGAGTTTCATTACAGCGCTTAAAGGAGCGGTCCGTCCCAAGCCCAAAAGGCGAAGGTCGACTACATAAACAGATCCAATCAGGAGAATGAGGCCGAAGAAATGCACTGTCTCCAGAGTTGGGAACACCCATGCGTTCTCCAGCACGAACCTGGCCAGCCACGTGCTCTCCATCCAGGCAAGGAATCCCTCCATCGTATATCCCTAGTGGCCTGTAACAGCGAAATCGGGAGTGGCATCGCGAAGGGACGCTTGGGGCTGGCACCGTGGTGGCTGGCGCCGGTCTGAAGCGAAGCCCAAAGCCCTGGCTATCGGCAAAGTGAAGACCAGGCCAGGCGCCGCCAGACCGAGCGAGACACTTCCGATTTCGCTGTTACAGGCCACTAATAATAGCCCAGGTCGAGATAGGCAATCAGGCGTCCTGCAACAATGACACCGATCCACACGACTATGGATAATGCTGCGATCCTTCTGGTGCGCACGTCGAAACGCACGTCGTGAAGCGTCCCGCCGCTCGTGAACAACCGTCCGGGCACGAATGTCAGCAGCACGCCCCCAATCAACAGAAGAATAATCTTGATCCGGAACGGGTTGCTCTCGAAGAGCGAGTTGGCGTTCGCCATAAAAAGCATCGTGCCGGAAATTACGTTAATGGACAGGCCGACCAACGCAACTCTGAACATCGGCCTTAGCGACATCGCCGGAATTTCGGACGCGAAACCGAGAACACGGAAATTGATCATCAGGACGATTCCCACCAGAACGGCCATGCCTACAGCATGTCCGCTAAGAACAATGGGATAACCCCAGACGCTCTCCTGCACCATGAGTGCGACGCCTGTACTTTCCAGCCAATCGAGCAATATCGGAACTCGCTATACGCAGCAGGTCATGAACCGGAGCAGTTGCACGGCAACGTTCCGGCCACGCGAATACCTCTTCATGTTAGGGTGCGCCGGCAATCCCCGGCTATCCGAACACCGCAGCATACATCCTTCCTCCGCAACCGTCTCGAGAGTATGCAACATGACGCCATGCAGCGATCGAACTTGCAGCATCTTAATCGATGATGCCATCGCGTGATCAAAAAAGGGACTTGCGATTGACCATCGAAAGGAACACCGTCTCGGCTAACAACATGTGGTCAGTGGAGCAGCGTTTCCCGCGGCAACTCCCCGAACCTCTGCTTGTACGCGGCACAAAAGTGCCCGAGATGCAGAAATCCGTAATTCATCGCAATGGTGGTGACGGACGTTCGACGGGGTTCCGTACTCGAGAGCACCTGGTGCACCATGTCGAGCCTCAGTTCCTTCAGATATCGCATTGGTGTCGTGTTCAGATATGACTTGAATCCGGCAAACAATGCGCGAGTACTCACATTGGCCACTGCGGCGATCTCGTCCGGCCCTATGGGCTCGGCCAGATTCTGCCTGATAAACTCCTGTGCCTTTGCGATATACGCCGGCCTGGGGCGCGCGACATTCTCGGCCATCTCTTCACGATAATTGTGTTCCAGGCAGGTAATCAGCCCCGAGATCAGCAGCGATGCCATGTTTTTTCTTGCCATCGGCGAGCTGCTTATGCCGCCCGCATCCGTCAGGGCAGTAGTCATGAATCTGAGCAGGCTTGTTATCTCCCTTGCGGATGACGTCATTAGCGGCACTGCCGGCTTGAACTCGACCGGAGCGGCGATATGTCGTCCAAGCTGCTGTTCCAGATGATGCTCGAGATCGCTGCGTTCAACACGAACAATGAGTTGTTCGCAGCCTTCGCCGAACTTCATGTCGACACCGAGCGTCGGCGAGATCATTACGGCCTGCTTGGGGCAGCAGTGCACTTCCTGCTTGTCGACGGTTACAAATGCCTCACCGGAGATCGGAATCTGCAATAAAAAAAAGTCGTGCAACATTTGAGGACTGACGCGGACACAGGCTCCGTGGCGGTGATAGACGAGCGAGACACCCTCGATCTGAGCTCGGCCGATACAGACGTCGAGGACCTGATTGCGCCCTACGATATCCAGGCGATGCGGCACGAAAAGCGAGCTGATATGCTCGCGAGCCGCATCAAGGTCGTCAGTCGTATACGGATTGAAACAAGCCAGCCGCGGTAGCGCTTTGGACAATTCAGGATGCATATCCCCCCCAGGATCACCGCATGCGAGCACTTCTCGGGTGCCCCTTTTGTGCGGTTATTCTAACATCAGGAATCTGTTTTTCAGCCTGCCTTCGGTAGCCCAAGGTCAACCGGTTTCACAGGGCAACGGCTTCCAGGACGAGCCGTCCGGCAACTCCTTGAAATGCGTGCTGGTGATAAACTCTCGAGACAAATACGCAGGATCGTTAACGACGGAAGTCACGATGAGCCAATCGTCACCGAACGCCGATATGCGGTCATAATATTCCGTCAGTACCGTAGCTGCGCTGTACGGAACACCGTTTTTCCGCAAATAACCGGGACTGAGGTTGGTCGTGACCACCCGAAGTCCGGATTCCTGCCAGTTGGCAGTCGAGTCCCCCTGAAGCGTCGGCGGGCCGGCGGCAGCTGCCTGATTGCCGAAATGAAAGAGGCGGGTCTGCATGCCATGGTCCGTTTCCAGGCGCAACGTGTCGTCACCCTGCCATTGCACTCGCAGGCGCATCGGGTTTCGTAGAAGCCCCGGAGCGCCGAATGACTTGCAGTTATCTCCATCCTTATCCGGATCCCACGCCAGTGTTGCAAGTTCACCCTCGGCGCGGAGCGGAATGCTGGCAATGTCGCCCTTTGGCGGTGTCATCATCCGCCATCGCCAGTCCTCCGTCACCACCGATACCCAGTAACCTGTGAGATCGACGGGAGCACCTTCCCGGTCCTGACGTCGTGGTTTGTCATCCCGTGTCCGACAGTCCGCATTGATATCGTAATCGCACTTGCGCGGCTTCTGCAGCTCGTTCCCGCCGGTTGTTTGTGCAATCGAAGCCGGTCCGGTCACGATCGACAGAACCAGAGTCAACACCGCAACCGACCGCCAAACAACCTCTCGAACTGTCATTACCGTGCCCCGCCCCGTTCTGTCGTTCACTCAAACCTCTCGTCTTCTTCGAATCCCCATCTGAATCCATCCGATGGTCGTTCTATCGTCCGAAGCAATAGCCGGTTATCTTCCGCGTTACGCCCGGGAAGTCCTGAAATAATCACGAAATCTCCAGGTCGAAGCGTCGCTCGGTCGATGCCCTGGCGTCCGAGCGCGGCGGCAGCTCCCCACTCCACCGAGTAGCGAATTACGTTTCCGTCCTGGCCCTTGACGTTTACGTGCACAAACGAATGTGGATTTCGAAACATGAAGGCAGCCAACTCGCCCTCGATCGTGGCCGTCTCACCCTCGATATACGTGGCCGGAAACGAATGATGAGGAACGGCGTCCTGGGCAGCCATCAACATGACAACCCCCAATATCGACGAAAAACCAGTGAAGACCTTCGAACGTATAGCCGGCATTCAATGCTTCCCCCGGGTCAGCTCATCGTAAATGGCAGCTACGAACTGTTCCGTTGTCCAAGAGCCCGACTCGGACCCGTAGCGCGTATCGAAGCCGAACGTCGGACGTGCCGCCTGCACTTCCGCCAACGTCATGCCTTCGTCAATTCTCTCCTGAACAATATTCCGGATGATTGTCAACATGTCCCGATACTCGACCACCTCCGATTCATCGCACAGTCGACCGCGGCCCGGGACAATCAGGGTTCCGCCCTCCTGCAAGGCCTCGGGAACCGCAATGTCGATTACGCGATTCAGGCCCGCGATGATGCCTTCGATCGATCCGCCGTTGTCGACATCAATGAAGGGGTAACCGGTCGTTACGAAAATATCACCTGCACTGATAACATCAGAGCCACGAAACTGGACAATGCTGTCACCGTCAGTGTGTGCGTTCGGCTGGTGAAATAGGCGAACCGCCTCACCGTTGAAGTACAGGTCCTTGCTCTCGGTGAAGTAAGTTGATGAGGGCCAGGCATCGAAGGGTGGAGATGGCTCCATGGCACTTATCGCATTCAACGCGTTTTCGTGTGCGTAGATTGGGGCGTTCCCGCTTACCGGATCGGAAGGCGGCGTGTTCACATTAATGGAGGCATTCCGGTTGAATAGCCCATCTCCGGCAAGCGACACGGCCAGATTGCTCCCGATGTGGTCCGAATGGGCATGAGTGTTGATAACGTGCCGAATCGGCTGGTCGGACAATGCCTGAATCGCCGCGAGCAACCTGTCACCTTCCGATTCTGTCATCGTGTCCACAACCAGAATACCCTGCTCTCCGACTTGCACGGTCGTGTTTGAATTCGCTCCCACCAGCATGTAGACGTTACCGCGAACGTGTAATACGCCGATATCGCCCGCAGGAGCGGCAACCTGCGGCTGCGCGCTACACGATACCGATGCAACGAGCAGCACCAATCCGATCGCCGCCTTCGACCGGTTTTCCGTTCGTTTCGACCTGTGCGAATGTGCGCAACGTATTGAAGTCACGCATTCACTCCCGATCATTCTCGATGTAGTCTGGATACATTGTTTCGGCACCGCCCAAAGCCGCTTCCCTCGGTATGCCGTACTTCTCCGAAAACTCGTCCGCGTATGGGTTCTTCCAGGGGTAATAGTGCGGCACGAATCCTTCAGGCTGTCCCACGAGTTCGGTTACGATCTCGCATTTCCATGGCGGAATTTCCTTTTGCAGCTCCTGGGTGTAATTCGTCGTATGAATCAAAGGCTCCGTGAGGTAATCGGGATCCTGCACGATTCTGGCGACCGTCAAGTGATCGTCATGCCTTATGTAGTAGACGATGATGGTCGCCCTGTCGCTCCTCGGCACCCCATTGCGCCGTGAATAACCTTCCTTCAGGTGCGTAGTGGTTATTTTCAGTTTGTCACCATCCCACTCGCCGGTGGAAAATCCCTGGTATGCATGCGGCGCGTATACCGGCGGATGAGGCCGGCCGTCCATGTACACAGTCTGCTTTTCTTCGCCCCACTGGCGGTGCGACCTGTAAGCCAGAATTCTCTGCGTAAACGGATCTATTTCTTTCCAGATACGAAAGTTCGTCCAGAATACGGTGTAGTCCAAAGGAAGTTGTGCGCACTGACGCTCGGGCTGGTTAATCAACGATGGATTCCAGCTCAATGCCCGCTCACGCGCAGCGTCATTAATGGGCAGCCCGGTAAAGTCGGCGATATCCGGCCCCGTGCCGACTTCGATCCAGTCCTCGTGGTAGGCGACGAACCAGTTGCCCGACAGGTCGATCTCCGACCTCGCCGCGCCGCCCGCCAGAATTGCGGCAAGACACAATCCGATCCTTCGAACGGATCGCTGTGGCAAACTGCCCATCGGTTACCGCCTCTCTAATCCGTCACAAGTGCCGGTTGGGGACCGACAACTTTCGTGAGCGCTTCATACGCGCATTTTTCATCCTCTGCACCCGATGCGCCGCCGACCCCGATCGCACCGATCAGTTGCGGTCCGACCATGATCGGCAATCCGCCGGTATACGGAAACTGCCCGAGGTCGAACATCGTGGCTTGCATTCCCTGCCCATAGCGCTTGATCATCGCATGCGTGGATGTCCGCATATAAAGAACCGTCTGCGCCTTGCGCCACGCCGTATCCACTTCGATGGGATTCTCGCCGTCCATCCTGTACGCATACACGATATTGCCGGACGGACCGAGGATGAAAACGGCAAGCGATAGATCCCGCTCTTCAGCGTAGGCTACGCAGGCTTTCGCCACTTTCTCGGCCGTGGCAACAGAGATCTCATTGAGATTCAACGTTTTCTCTGCCGCTTCGGGTGTGATGACCAGTTCCCGGCGATCCTGTGCCGACGCCACGGAACTCATCAGCCAGCATATCGCCGCGGCAAACACGATCCTCTGGTGCAATTGATCACTCCTGGTCATGAGCATATCTCTCAGCCGAACGACTTCCCTGCATCCCGTGCCTGCCCGTCCGCCGTCGAGGATGACGCCGGAAGCTCCGCCAACTACCTTCCAGACCCAAGCGGGCGTGCGGAGGTCCACTGCGCAGGCGTCTCTCTTCCGGTAATCGAGTCGAGAAAACTTTCGACGGCAATAGTTGTTATGTCGCCGGACTCGCCAATTCGCTCGTTGGCTCCGAAATGTTCGACGTGATCCAGGGACACGATATCGGCACGCACCGCAGCTGCACGCAATGCGTTACCCATGCCTGTTGCCTGTTGTTCGCTATCACCGACCGGCGTCTCTCCACCTGTCACGTGAAACAGCAGGAAGGGTGGAATATTCTTACCGGACGCTATCCGCGCGACGGGCACCACATCACGCCAGTTTGAACCGAACAGCGCCTCCTGACGCTGCGCGTCGTCTTCCCCGGATTCGACGCCATAACTGCCTTCATTTGCAATTACGCCTTTCAACAAATCAAGGTTCTTTCCTGCCTTCTTCAGGAACGTTTCATCCGTGGCTACCTGAGCGACAAGGCCCGCGCCGGCGGAATGACCCATAAGGAAAATCCGGCCCGGATCGCCGCCGAACTTCCCTATGTTGTCCGACACCCAGGCAAGGGCGTTGGCTAAATCCTGAGCATTGCGCGGATAACGCCCTTCGGGCAGCAGCCGGTAGTTCGTGCTGACAAATACGTATCCAAGCTTGCTGGTAAAGTATTCCGGTTTAGGGTCGAGATCCTTGGACGAAGCCTTGTCGCCGACCCTGAACCCGCCGCCATGAACAAAAACCATCACCGGCGAGCCAACTTCCATCGGATCGGCCGTGTAGATGTCCAGGCTTGTCTGGTCGGTGTCGTCGGCGGTCTCGTCATAGACTATATCCCGATACCACACCTGCATCGTAAATGTGTGCGGTCGATGCGACAGCCCACCGCCGACATGTACATGACGGAAATCGCGCGGATCGGCGTGGATCGGCCCTGCCACGATCGCAGGAATCAGACCAGCAATAAGAATCGCTGCAGGTCTGCGGAACGCAAAGCAAACAGCCACGAGTGCGCGGCGACAGACGTTGCCCGACAACATTTCCGATCGCCTGGTCATTCGAACTCGAACCTGAACGTAACACCACCTTCACGCGGTCTGCCAATAGTACCGTCATCGATCTGCAGCAATGGACTCATGAAACCACCGTCCGTATAACGCTCGTCCGTCAGGTTGGTGCCAAAAATCGCAATTTCCCAGTTTCCGTCTGACGGCCTGAAAACCGCCCGTGCATTCAACAAACCGAACGACTCCTGCTCGAATTCTTCCCCGGTATATCGTGTGCTGTGGTCACCGGGCACGTAAGTGCGGTTGTAACCGTCGGTCCATATGTAATCGAGACGCAGGATGAGGTCGCTTCCATTCCGGAGGTTGCCATTCCATTGGCTCCCGACGCTGTATTGCAGCTCCGGCGCCATGCCGAAGTTTGCGTCCAGCGTAAGCTCCGAACCCTCGGCGATATCCGTATACTTCGTATCCAGTAGCCCGACATCGAGATCGAACTGTAGTGACTGGGTTGGCAGATAGGTCACTTCGATTTCTGCGCCCTTCGCCTCCGCCGCGGCGGCATTGGTTGTCAGGAATGTCGGTAACACGATTCCGGTGAACGGATTGACGACTGTACCCTGCAGCTGGATATCATCCCATTCCGTGAAGAAGATCGTCGCGTTGACTCGCAGCGTCCGCTCCAGCCAGTCCGAGCGCAAACCGACCTCTAAGTTGTCGATTTGCTCAGGATCAAAGGGGAAGTCGAAGTTGATCGCGTTGTTGTCCAGGTCGAAGATCTGGATTCGCGACACCCCACCAGCATTGTAACCCTGCGAGAAACCCACATAGGACATTACGTTATCGCTGAAATTGTTGGTAAGTGCGATTCTGTACGTATCCTGATCAAACTTGTTCGTACGCGGATCCGCCTTGCCGCCGTGGTCAAGTGCGTCACCCGCTGGAATTCGTCCGGGTATATCGGAGCGCGTCGCTGTATTTGGCCCGAAGAGAAGGGTCCAGTTAGTGTTTTCCTGATCGTGATAGCGAGCGCCGACCGTCAACGCCAGTGTATCTGTAATATCGAACGTGGCTTGTCCGAAGAGAGCAACGCCTTCCTCCTCTGTAGCGGTCATTGAATCCTGTGACGGAGGAACCTGGATACAGGGTGCGAGGCCACTCGCTGGATTCCACGACTGGCATTCCGGAGAATTCGCGACGTCAGCGAAATCCAGTTCCCCGTTCACGAACTCCCATAACGCCCAGCGCATGAAATGGTCGAGTAAGTTCTCTTCCCACGCATACGCACCTACCAGCCAGTTCAGGCGCCCATGGTCGCCGCTGAACTGGAGTTCCTGGGTCCAACCGTCCCGCTCACGCACACTGCCTTGCGAGAAAAAGTTCACGTCTGATGCACTGAAATTGTTGTAATCCCACGATTCCTGCTCGTGATAGTGACTAAGCGATGTGACACTGATGGTATCCGTGATGTCAAAATCCAGTTTCAGGTTGAAGTTTTGCAAATCTATGAGGATTCCCGGCCCCTCATTGAAGTCGGATTTTGTCTCCAGGTCACCGACTTCTCCGCCGGGGCAGCTCATCACCTGTGTCCGACAGTTGTACTCCACACCGGCGAGCAGGTAGTACTGGGAGTTTGGCACCCAGAAGATGCTCCGACCCTCGGGGTCTATGAACCCTGCGTCGACCCCTGGCGCACCAGGATCAAACATGTTCAATGTGACGTTCGCCTGCGTACCCTCGAACTTGTTGTCCTCCGCCGAAAGCCTCATACGAAACCGATCGTTCGGCGTCCAGAGGAGATCGCCGCGTATCTGCGTATCGTCTATGTCTCCAAACGAACGGTTGACCGTAAGGCTTCGAACGTAACCGTCACGTTGTGCGCTCAGGAACGAGACTTTGGTCTTCAGCGTGTCGCTTACGGGTAGATCGGCATGGAGTATGAGATCCCGCCTGTCATAGGTACCGAATGTCGCAGTGGCGCGAACACCGAATTCGTCGCCCGGCAGTTTTGTATACAGCCGGATGGCGCCCCCGGTGGTATCACGGCCGTACAAGGTTCCCTGCGGGCCGCGCAGTATCTCGACTCGATCGAGTTCCATAACGTTTCGCTGCGAGACGGAAAGACTGCTCTGTTGCCAGACATCGTCGACGAAGAAACCGGCGCGCGGTATGCCACGCATGGCGAATGTGTTGAAGGCAGTGCTTGGCCCTGCGCTGACCATAACGTTCGGTGCCGCGGCAACCACATCCTCGACGCGTTCCAGCCCTCTTAGTTCGAGTTCACTCCCGGAAAACGCCTGAATGGAAACCGGCACTTCCTGAAGGTTCTGCTCGCGTCTTGTTGCCGTGACGACGATTTCCTCGAGTTCTGCCGCCTCTCGCTGGCCTTGCTGCGCCAGGGCCTGCGGACCGGCAATAGCCAGCGTGGCAGCTACAGCCATCGGTACTTTAAAATATCGCAACATGTTCCCCCCGGTTACTCTTGTCGTCAGCGCAACTCACGCAGCGCCGACTTTTTTCCTGTCCGATCGCTGGTTCGGCACCCGCGTGAGCGGTTTGGTCCAGCCTCGGCGAATTGCATTCAAACTTTGCCTTATCCTCGGTGCCGTCAACCGGCAATTGCCCCCCAGTTCTCCACCATGAACTTCGCGCTTTTCAGTGCCACCGCCTTCGCCGTGAACGTGGAGTTCGCAGCAGAACCGGTCGGAAACACGCCTGGGCCTCCTACAAATAAATTCTCCACCTCATGACTCTGGCCAGCCGAGTTGAGTACGGAGCTTGACGGGTCTACCCCCATGATCGTGCCACCCATGATGTGCTGTCCGCCCTGCGGTCCGTGCCATGCTTCCTGGGCGCCGGCGGCCTTGTAGATCTTCACACCTTCCGCGGCAGCCGTTTGCCAAAGCTTCCTGCCCTCCGCACTGGTTTCATAAATGATGCGGGCCAGCGGATACCCGAACTGGTCTTTCTCCGATGCAAGTTCTATACGGTTCCGGGGCAGCGCCTCGTCCTCGCAGACCCCGACCATCGAACCCATATGACGGGCGCCCCTTTTCATGAACTCGTGCAACTCGCTGCCGAAAATCTCCGGGCGCGTCATGGCAATTCCCAAGAGGTCGTTCGGTTTGAGCGCAAGGCCGATTTCCCACTGGCGACTGCCGAATGCGCCGCCTGGATCGCTTCTCTTTCCAAACGGGTCCTGGCAAAGCAGCTGTCCACCCGTTGCGCCGAGGTAATTCTGCATGTCGTCTTCGAAGAGACCGCTGATGGCGATGGCCGGATGGGACATGAGGTACTGGCCGAGTTTGCCGCTTCTGTTGGACAAGCCGTCGGGATGGTTTGTGTCTGCAGAATTCAGCAGAATCCTCACGTTCTCGATGGTAAACGCACAAAGCACGACGGTATCCGCCGGCTGCACGACCGCCTCGCCGGATGGCGTGAAATATTCGACACCCGTCGCCCTTTTGCCAGATTTATCCATCAGTACGCGGGTCACGTGCGCGTCAGGCTGCAAGCGAGCCCCTGCTTTCCGTGCGCGAGGCAAGTACACGACCAGGGGATTGGCCAATGCTCCGGTGGGACAGCCCGCATCGCACCAGCCGTCCCAGATACACGGCGGACGGCCGTTATACGGCTGCGTGAGAATTGCCATCGGCAACGGCGATGTATGCATGTCGAGCGCGGCAAATCCCCGCGCTATGACGTTGCCGTGGTTGCTGACCAGAACCGGCGGCATCGGATACGGATCTCCGGGCGGCCGCCAGATCTCTTTCTCCGCGTCGCCGGACATGCCGACATCTTTCTGGACGAGATCGTAGTAGGGCCGCAACTCGCCATACTCGAACGGCCAATCCAGACCACGACCGTATTGACTCTTCTCGGTGAAATCGTCCTCGTGGAACCGCGGCCAGACAGCATAGTGGTGTATCGCGGCCCCGCCATAGCCGTGGCCGGCGTTGAAATTGAACCAGATGCTGTCCGGACCATCCTCGACGACATGCGGCGACGCCCACTTCAGGCGGCGCGCCCAGGTCTGCGAGCTGTACAGATCGCTCAGTTTGCGTTCACCGCCTCGCTCTAGCACGAGAACGTCCTTTCCTGCCTCGGCCAATACCGCTGCGAACAGACTTCCGGTAGCACCGGTGCCGACGACGACGGCGTCGACGGACTCCAATACCCTAGCCATTCCATCCCTCCGGCGGCAAGATGTGCTGCATGTACGGAACGTTCAGCTTCTTGAAGCCGTCCGGCGTGCCATATACGACATCCACGGCATCCGATCTAAGACACATGTAAAAAAGGAAAACAGGAAACCCATCGACAACGGCACCGGGCGCTGCCATCTCCTTGATCAGGCCCTGGCTTTCCTCCGCGCTCAACTCATCGATCGATTTCTCAAAACTGTTCTTCGCCATTCCTTCCGCAACAGCGATACCTCCGGCGTAGAAGTTCCTGTAGGGCAGGGGCACCTGAAAGTACTTGGCGATCAGCAATGCTTCGTTCGGATCGGCATTGAGTTGATGATCGACGAACTGGGCAACACCGAGATCGGCGGAACCCGGAAGAATTGCATCCGCAAGTATTTCCAGTCGGCGCGCCTGTGCATCGTCAAGCACCTGTAGCGGGACTTTCTGTGCCCGGGCTTCTTCGGGCGTTAGCAGGATCGACACGGCGCCCAGCTTGAACGTCAGACAAAGCAGGGAACCCTTGAGGGCTCGGTCTACGAGTGACCGTCTGGTGAGTTTCACTGGCGAATTCCTCGATATCCGGACCGATTAAACTACGACACAATTGCTCGTGCCTATCCCGCTACTGCAAGAAAAGAATCCCCTCGCTGCAGCGCCGCAACCTCGGGGATCCGGTATAAAGTCGGCCGGTCGTCACCTGACATTTTGTCTCAAGGTAAAGTATCGGATGAGGCGTCAGGCAGCGCACACTCGAAGTTGTCGGCAAGGTCTGTCGAGCCGGTGCCTTTGTAGTGGGCTACCTGCGGATACGGGCATTGTGGGCGAGAGAACTTCACCTTGCCGTCTTCGGTGTGACGGCCAGGAATCGCATGCGGCTCCTTGCCGCTTTCAACCCATTCGATAATTGGCGTCATGAAATCTGCTTCGTCGGCCCCGACCCCGCCGTCCCAGTGGAACATCCCCGGTATCATGTACAGCCGATAGAAATCGTGAGGTGAACTTCCCATTGCGGCATCCAGGCTCTCGTAGTACTGAACCATTGGCAATGGATTAATCGCTGCATCACCCCAGCCGAAATACGTGATCATCTTTCCACCACGCTGCCGGAACTGCCTCAAGTCGGTAACCTTGGCATCCAGTAGTTCAAGCGTAATCGGATCGAGACCTTCAGGCTCCGTTTCGAACGGGAACCGGTGCAGTTCGTAGTCCGGATCGTCAATCTCGAACGCAAGGTATTTCAGGTAGGATTCGACCATCAACTGCTGAAAACCGGGCCCCTCGTTCCGCAGAAGCCATGGGTCCCAGCCGCGCGACCGGCGTTCAATGCCATCAGGCGATCGCACGAGACCGAGTGCCTCAGTGCCCGGCAGCACACCCGGATGCAGGTTTCGCGCGTCCCGCCGGGGCCCGGAGTACAGTTTCTGGAGCACGCCGATCTCTTGCGGAGTGAAGCAGTCGGTGCGACTCCCGTCTTCGCTGCACCGTGGCAGGTGCAGCGCCGGATCGAAATCGCAATTGCGCGGATCGTCGATCAGGCCGTCCCTTAGCCCATCGAGCGGATCGCAGCGCTCGTATACTCGCTCGGCTAGCAGATTCACTGCGTCCGGCCGCAAGGTCATCTCCGACATGGCACGGCTTTGCCACGCATAGGACAGCATCGTTCCCGTGAAGTCGAGTGCCGGCGCCCCGGCGACGATGCCATCGAAGTCTTCGGGGAAGCGTTGCGCCGACAACATGCCCTGACGGCCACCCATCGAACAGCCGTCCCAGTATGAGTAATCCACCGGGCGGCCGTAGTAGTCGGCGATCAGGTCCTTCGCGTATATGGCGGTCAGATGCACTGCCCGAAACAGGTAGTCAACCGTCTTCTGCAGGTTGTCGTGCGCGAACGTGGCGCCCGGCTCGCGCCGCGCATCGTGGCCGGTATTGGTGTACGCGGTCGCAAACCCGTGTCGAAGGGCCTGGTTACGAACGTTCGCTTGCTCCGAGGGAGGGTGCCCGGCGAATCCGCCGTTTCCGTACATGTAGAAGCGGCCGTTCCAGGCGAGTGGCAGGTTTACCTCGAAAATAATCTCAGCCGGAATGACGCCGGTGATTCGACAGTGATCGGGCGTTCGGGCATCGCTCTGCTCGAGGCGGGCAGTCAACACGGAGAACTCCGCGCTGGTGCGCGACGTCAGATCATGACATTCCAGCCTGCCGTTGAAGGGGGTGTCCCGGTAAGGGATCGTGGACCTGTCCGCATCGAGGAAGCTATCGGCGTTCTGCGCATCAACGGCATCGCCGATCAGCGCAGCTACCAACGTGACGCACGTCAGGACGAAACCACGACACTGTCCGGAATTACGCCACATCGCCCGGGCAGTTGCATCCGGATGCGAGCTGCTGGTGACGGCGGCTGAAGACATCGGTACCGCAGCCGTCATTGCCCGCACTCAGAGTGACAGCATCAACGGACTTGGAAGCCGGCGCTGGGAACGAATTCCTTACCGTCTTCTTCCCGCACTGCGTTGATCCAGTAAGCAGCAGGCCTGCCGTCTCGGAGCGGATTACCGCTAATCGTAATCTTCGTTCCCGGCAAAAAATCACTTTTCTTTATGCCGGCGCGTAGCAGCGTACTCGGTCCCTCTGCTTCGAAACCCCATGTAGTAACCGAGCCATCGTCGTTTGTAATATCCACGATCAGCCATGAGTGTGGATTTGTGTACTGAAACTCCTTGACGACGCCCGTTAACGTTACAACCTTCTTATCGTCGAACATGGATCCGGAATGGTGCGCCACGCCTGGCAATGCCACGGACATCAGAGCGCTTGCCGACGCAATCAGTAAGATTCTTCTCATTGCGGCCTACCTCTCTTTCTCGTCGTCGTCTTGCATGAATGTGAAATCGGTGAATTGGGAACCGCCTTCCTCTGTCTCGACAACGTCGTTGTTTGGACTCTTGCATGCCCAATGCTGGATTCGGAGGCTCTTGTCGGGATTGTGAAGCTTTGTGTAGCTCTGTCTCGTGTACCATGGCTCCTGCAAAGCAGGTGGATCGTAGATCCAGACATGCGCAATGACAGTTCGATCGTCGACTTTCTGCCAGATTTCCACCCCTTCGACCTGCTCTGAATAGAATCCCTGGGCACGTTCGTACATGTGCGCCATCAACTGGTTCGTATGTGTGACCAGTTTGTCCCCGTCCCAGAACCCGATCGTATCGCCGTTCTCGGTAGGGAATCGGTCTTCTTCGGGGATATGGCCACGGCCGTCAGTGTAAACGCGGCGCACGCTGTTGAACGCCTCGGCGATCATGGTTGTCTGAGCAGGTGTAATGATGAACTCTCTCAAGAATGGTAAGTCGAGCCAGCGTGGATAACCTGGCGGTATACATTGACTCAGGGGATCGTATTCGATTCCGTTCTTCCGGTCTTCGACTGCCTTGACAAGCATCGCGTGATATTCCGGCGTGAACTTCGCAGTGGTCGGCATTTCTCCCTGTGGAGGTCCGTCCGGATCGAATGCCGTACCGCCTTTCGTGCGCGTGTAGACGCCCTCCCAATCGGGTATGTCCCGCCAACGTAAGGCCTTCCCACCCTTGGCTTTTTGCCTTAGCGCCTCATAAAGTTCCCAGGCTGAATCGTGTTTCAATCCCAGAGCCTTCATCTCGGCCCTTTCCGCCGCGGTTTCGTCCTGGGCAATCGCGGTCGACAAGCCCGATAAAGTCGTCGCCAGGATAGCGAACGTCAATCGCAAAACCGATTTCGTGGCCAACATAAAATAAACCCCCTGCGATCCCCGTGCCGCGAACTGCCAGTTACCATCCAGAATCACGCCCACGGTACTAATCCAACCCTCTTCCCGGCAATCCGAAGATCGCACGAAATATCCCCCCACCGCACGGGCAGTCCCATATGGTGTGCTGCCGAACAAGACATGATCACGTCCCGAACCCCGGCCTAACGCGGGAGCCCTACGACCGCGACGTACGATTAATTGATATTCGAGCAGACCTCCATTCTAATGCAGGTGCCTGCAGTCACAGGAATCCTCAGGATCATGACCTCAGTGAAATGTGATGCCGATGACGGCGCGTGCCGGGTCACCGACGCTGTCTCCCGGAAAGGCGGTTCCCACGCAACGATGGTGGCCCCCGAAATCGTGTACTACGGTGACCCCATGTGCTCGTGGTGTTGGGGCGCTTCTCCACAACTGATTGAATTGCGGGACTGGTGCAAAGGCCGGGACCTTCCGTTTCGGATAGTACTCGGTGGTCTTCGCGCCGGAGGCGGAGACCCCTGGGATACCCGATTCCGGGAATTCCTCCGACACCATTGGCGAGAGGTCGCGGAGCGAACTGGTCAGCCGTTCAACGAGCGTATTCTCGACTGGACTTCGTTCGAGTACGACACGGAGCCTGCGTGCCGCGCCGTAGTCGCGGCACGCTCGATGTGTCTCGAGGACGAACTCGGCTTCTTCGCGGAAATACAGCGGAGATTTTATGTCGACAATCAGGATCCGAAGCTGCCCGAGTTCTATCCGGCCATTTGCCGGATTTTCGATTTGAACGAGGATTCATTCCGCGAGCGTTTCGAAAGTGCTGTTACCAGGCAACGCACGCGCGCGGATTTTGCAATCAGCAGAAGTTCCGGCATCACCGGTTATCCTTCCGTTACGCTGAAGCGGGGGCTCGACGAGGCGATCATCGCAACCGGTTTTGCAACGTTCGACGAAATGCGCGAGTTCGTCGACCAGCGACTGCCGGGTTGACTGGACATGTGCAGAGCTTACCTGGTGTCCTGGAACGTCTCCGGCGTAGCATTGTCCATATCGCGCAGGATCTTCCATTGCCCGTCCTTGTCCTTTTGCATGATCAGTAAGACCCGTACGTAGCGCAGCGATTCGGCGCTGTTCGCGGACCCCGGCATCGAGATCCTGGCAAGGCAGGAATAGACGGCCCAGTTATTCTGAATCTGAATATCGTCAACCTTCTGCGTAATCTGAACGGCAGAGGCCGATCCACGCTCCCGATTCCGCTCGAGGATTGCATCTCGACCAACCACGGGCGGAGAGTTATTCGGGTAGTAAATGGCATCCTCCATATAGAAGCCTTCAAGAAGCCCGTAGTTCCCTGATTCGACTGCTCTTTCCCAGGCCTGCATCGCGTCGACGATAGCCTGACGCTCACTGGGTTCCGCGTAAGCAGTCGAAAGAAAAAAAGCCATTGCCAGGCCGCAGCAGAGCGGAGCGAACGCAATATTCCCCATGGTCCTCATTTCCTCCGGACGATCAGTCGGATTTTCAGTCAGACGGCCGCTCACGCATCCGCAAGCAACCTGGCAATGGCACGAGCATAGTTCATCCATCCGGATTCGGATGTCGTGGAGAACCAGACGACTACGACGTTTCGCGCCGGCGAAACATAAAGTCCCTGTCCCCGTGCCCCGCCTTTGTACATATCGCCGTCTTCGAAGACGGCGTCCCACTGCCGGGAATTGCAGCGGGACTCTTCCTGAGGATCATAGGCAGCACGAGCCAATGCCGCCTGCTGGTACAGGTCCGGTCGACAACCTTGCTGGATACGCTCGACGAGCTGCCGGGGTATAACCTGCTCGGACGCTATTTTGTTCCAGCTCGGCGTATACAACATGCCGTACCGGGCTTTGTCGCGCAGGCGGCTCGACATCATGCCGTATATCGCCGCGCCTCCCTCGCGATTGATGCCGATCTGGGCATCGCCTTCAGCGCCAAGCTTCGACCAGACGCGTTCCGAAAGAAAATCTGCGAGCCGCTTGCCGGACACGCGCTCCACCAGTAACCCCAGCATTTTCGTGTTCAGCGAGGAATACTCGAAAACCTCTCCCGGCGCACTTTTGTTACCCACCGCAAAAAGGATCTGATCCGACGTTAACTGACCCAGGTTGCTCGTGTCACCGAGTTCGATGCGAAAGAAGCTGCCGACGGACGACATCGGGCTCGTCCGGGACTGTTCGTTTTCGACCAGGTCGAGACCGGTCGCCATATCGAGAATGTCGATGACACGAATTCCTCTCCAGTGCGTTGCCCCCAGTTCGGGCATGTAATAGTCGATAGACTGCTTTACGTCGATTCGACCATCGACTTCCAGAAGGCCGACGAGCAGCGCGGCCAGCGTTTTCGACGTCGAAAACCACAGGTGATGGTCGTCGGCCCTCATTCCAGGGTATTCCTCATAAAGAATCACACCGTCCTTTACGACCAGAAAGCCCTGGATTCTGGAGCGTGGATCGTCAAGCAACCGATCGAGAGTCATATTGCCGAGCGACGATTCCGCCGACACGCTGCCGATACGGTCGTTCCGCGCCTCGGGCAGTTCCTTGACCGGACCAGCGCGACGGACCAGGCTGTGTGGCACGAACTCTTCCCAATGCAGGAAGTAATACAGGTTCTGGTCACCGGTATAGTAGGCGTTCGTCGAGTTAAAGCCCTGGCGCATGAGGTAGCCCAGGGCAGCGGGGATTCCGTGCCGGGCTTCCGACACGGGTAGCGAATACTCCGGCGACCTGGCATCGGTCGCAACCTGCGCTACCGCTTCAGTCGCGCACCCGACGGCCAGCATCAGGCCGACCACCACGGTGACCAGGGAAGCTCTGCACAAGTGTGCAGAGCTTCCCTGCGGGGCAGGGATGCCCCACCGCGTCAATCGCGTAAGCGATCGATAACGCGGGAGCAAGGGCGAAGCTTCGCTTTGCCCTTGCGGCTCTGCACAAGTCCAGGATGGACTTGTGCAGAGCTTCCCTA
>Ga0299913_10000202_pt1 | contig 32667 bp, 36 predicted proteins | sample RVTome_9_FD_201360 | JGI IMG/M metagenome (GOLD analysis project Ga0299913, IMG submission 201360) | Soil microbial communities from uranium-contaminated site in the Upper Colorado River Basin, Wyoming, United States - RVT155D38 (version 2) ... | reverse complement strand
GTCGGGGATCCCGAGTAGATGCCGGGACGGGAATTACCGGATGAATCCGCCATGGTCGTTCCGGACGCATCACCCAAACGCCAGTACGCAAGCGGAGAGTCGGCCAGAACCTCAGACTGGTACGTCATCGGCGCGTCGGCCAGCCAGTCGACAGCCTGTCCAAGGATGTTCTTGCCGTCAGCGGTGTAGTCGGTCGCCCCCGCATAGAACCAGCCACAGAACACGGCCCGGGCAGGTGCGGTCGAGCCCGGGGCGTTGGTCGCGGATCCGTTGATCGCGTCACCGGACTCGACGGCGGTGAGGTACCTGCCGGGAGTGGCGGGGGGCGTCGCGCCACCAATGTCGGCCAGCGCCGTCCCGTAGGGCATGCCGGTGTCCCGCACCGACCAGTTGGAACCCGCCATCACCGTGACGACGCCAGAGAACCCCGTGGTGATGGCATGGGTTGCCGTCAGGTTCATGTCGGGGGACTCGGGGCCGGAGGTGTGGCTGAGCGTCTTGGGGGTGTTGAGAATCCCCACGTCCTTAGCGGTGTCCGTTAATGCCCCGCTGAAGGTTCCAGCATCCAGGCCGCCGAACAGGACCGGGTACCCCTCGGCCCAGCGAGCCGAAACCCAGGGGGCCACTGTGGTGCGTGTCTCGAAAACGAGGGCGATCACGTCCACGCCCGTCAGGGACGCCGCCCCGAGACCGGACTCGGCCTGCAGTGCGACCGTGTGCCCCTCGTTCTCAAGGGCGGCCTTGGCGCGTGTCGCGGAAGAATGGGCGGTGCTGTTCGTCACCAGCAGGACATGGGCCATCGGGTCACCCCCTCTCGGTGGCTAGGAGTGGGAGGCCAGCCAGCAGGCCAGTAGCGCCGAGCAGCAGGGAGTCAGCCAGAACCTCATCCGAGTACGTCACCACTCACCGCCCTTCCGTATAGACCGCACCGAGTCAGGCAGGGTCAGTAACAGTGCCAGTGAGCAGGTTGACGGTCTGACCGGTGGTGATCGCAGCGGAGTTGATGATGAAGTCGGGCTCCGTCTCGGGCACGCCCGTCGCAGTCCCCACCGACCCGTCCATGACCGGGTTGCCATCCGAGTCGGCACACCGTGCCCAGCCCGCCGTGCCCGTGTCCACAGCCGTGGTGGTCAGGTCGGGGTCGGCATCCAGATCCTTCGCGCCATCGACTGGGGCAGCGAACGCAGGATCGGCACAGGTGAACGTGGCGAGAAGGGTGCCGCTCGGTGCAGTGTCAGCAGTGGCAGGCTGGGCACCGGTGTAGATCTTGATCGTTCCCGAACCAGCGCCTGCGTCCATGAGATCCAGCGAGGCGTTCAAACCGGCGTTCCGAGCGGTCACAGAGAAGCGAATGGTCATGGTCTAACTCCGTCAGTGGGCGTGGATGGACAGTTGGCCAGCAAGGATCCGGGCATCCGTCCCCGCCACACAGTGCTTGGCAGGGGAGACGTTGATGTAGGACAACCTGGGTCACCCCAGCTCGTCGGCCAGGCGCAGCAGCAGCCCGGTGTTGTCGGGAGAGCAGGCCACGCGTCCACCAGGACCCTCAACCACCGCGACCGGGGGGTACTTGATGGACATCTCCAGGTCGCCCCGGCTCTGTGCGCCGGTGTTCTGCTCGACCGTGATCGTCACCTTGTCGCGGGTGAGGGCGTAGTCGATGCGGTACTCCCCGCCCCGGGACAGCTCCGACTCGGCGAGCTCGGCGTTCTTGGCCTCCCGCTGCTCGGCGGTCAGGGCCTGCTTGAAGCCGGCCTCGGTCAGTGCGTTCAGATCCATGTCCAGTTCCCCCTCAGTCCTCGGTCACCGTGATCGCTCCGGCGGCGAACGAGGCGGTGTCGCCCGTGGCGATGGTGCGGCTCGTGGTGAGATCGCCGCCATAGAGCACATTCCCGCCGCTGGCCGCGTCGACGATGTAGAACGACACCACCGTCCCCCAATCGGCCGTGGCGGCCGGGTGGGTGAGGCCAACACCATTGGCCTTCGAACTGTTGGCCGCCGCCGGCCAGCTCGTCGCGTCGTTCGTCGCCGCGACCCGGGCGTAGCCCCCGCCGGCCACCTCGCTCATCGCCGACCCGGTAGCGGCCTCGTCGTACAGGGCGGTACTCAGCGCGAGGTAGACGGTCGCAGAGAGGGGGAGGGCCGGGCCACCCAGCACGCCGTCGAGAACCTTGTTCTCGAGGTAGTTCGACTTCGAGCCCGGCACGTCTCCTCCTAGACGATCTCAACCCAGTCCAGCTGGTACTGGAGCGGGTTCGGCCGCCCGTCCGGATCGAAGCCCAGCAGCGGTCCGGTTGGCGCATCCGCGTCCACCACCGCCTGCAACACGATCCATTCGGTGACCTGCTCACCGGATCCCTGGAGGGACCCCTTCAAGTTCGGTTCCGACGGCCTGGTTATCGGCACCGGAGTGGTGGCGATTGCGCTGGGCGCGGCCACCGGCTGGCGGTACGTCGGGGCGACCCCCATGAGCAGCTCCCACCCAGCCGGCGGGACCAGGCTGGGAACCCAGAACCAGATGCCCTGGATCTCGACAAAGGGGGGTTCGAGGACGATCCGCACCCAACGCTCCATCGAGAAGGTGGGGGACCCGTCCACATCGCCCATGACCGGGCTGCCCATGAAGTCCAACTCGTCGCCACTGAAGGCGTCCTCGGACAAGATGTTCAGATAGTCGGTCGACATGATCAGTCCCGGTGCTGGGCCGATAGCCTCCTCTAGGCGTGGCGTGGCCATCACCGCACCCCTTCCGCGAAGACGACGGGTCCTGGGCCGGCGCCGGTGGCCAGGAGGTTGTCGATCGGGGGGGCGTACATCGTCAACACCATGTCGTCGGACACCAGACTGGACCCGGAACCGTGGGTGCCCCCGTACATGGCGACGCCTCGGAAGTGGTGCTCGCCTTCACCGGGGTCGAGGGTGATGCCACGGTTGTAGGTGTGGGTGAAGTAGGACGACCCGTCCTCGCCCTCCACCGTGAAGTTCACCGTTCCGTCGGGCAGGTACTCGGTCTCGTACCTGAGCCACACCCCGGTCGGGGCACTGAAGTCGGTGTAGGAGAAGGAGGGACTCTCCTTGACCAGAGCGAAACTGCCGTTGTCACGGCGGTAGGCAAAGTAGCCAACGCCGGTCTGACCAGATTCACCGGGCGTCTTGGAGCCGATGAGCGCACTGTTCATGGGGACGGGATTGGACGGCCCATCGAACCCAGAGCCGAGAATGTCGATCTTCTGCCACACCGAGGCCTTCCCGCCCAAGGCGGATCCGACACCGTGATACCAGACGTTCCCGTACTGCTCGTGCGACCCCATCCCCAGCAGACCGCTTCGCGCGGCAGGAACCCCATACGCCGTAGCGCTCAAGCCCCGGGCATCCCATACCGCCTGATGCACCCCGACCGTGCCCACAGGGACCGTCGTGATGATCTGACCGTCAGAAAGGTCCTCGAATCCCCACTCATACGTCACGACGGGCTTGTTGAGCCTCATCGGACCGCCCCCCGCAGCGGGTTGGTGGTGCGCAGGGTGATGCCCTCGAAGGTCATCGAGAACTTCAGCCGGATGTCCGGTCTCCGACCATCCACCACGAACACCAGATCGGCGCCGACCCAGAACTGCCCCTGCCTCTTCCAACGCAGCACGGTTGCGGTGGCCAGGGGGGCGGCCTGGGCGGCCATGTTGCCCTCGTTGATCACCCCGAAGGAGAACGACGGCTCCTCCAGCATGATCGCGCCGAAGGTGATGCCCCGCTTGCCCTCCAGGCGGGTCTCGCCGACCCCCCGGGTCCTGGCGAAGAACCGGACCCGGGCCGGTCGGGCCTGTGCCTCGGCGTTCTCGCGGTCGCGGGAGGCCACCCGCTCCAGTGCGCCATAGCTGCCGTAGCTCATTTGATGTCCTTCCCGCCGGGATTGGCCTTGCCGAGGCGCCGGATGATGGCCGGGAGCATCGTGACCGCCTTGGTCAGCTGCACCCGCTTCAGGACCCAGTCGCGGTCCGGGTTGCCGCCCAGCCAGTGGGTGGTGACATCCATCAGGTACTCGCCGGTCTCGACGTCCATCCGAGACGAGATCCCGGAGACGTAGTGGAAGTTGTTCTCGTGCGAGATGCGTTCGAAGATGCGTACCTGGTCGTCGAGCTGGAGTCCTGGGTGGCCGGGGATGGTGGCGGTGCCCTTGCGGTAGGACCAGAGGATCTTGACGCCAATCAGCTCGGCCATCCGCTGGCACTCCTCGCGGGTGGTGAACCCCTTGGTCTGCTCGCCGGGCACCAGGAACATGCGCTGCTGGCCGGCGAGCACCTCGGTGAAGTTGACCGTGCGTGACTGCGCGTAGTCCTTGGTGTCGACCAGTCGGATCCCGCCGGCCAGCTGGGCGTTGGAGTTGGTGTCCGGATTCGTGCCCACCACCATCACCTCGGAGCGGACCTGGGAGTCGTCCAGGGTGACCGAGTAGTTGATCAGGTTGGCGCTCTCGTGGAGCTCGATGGGCCACTGGCGGCGCCTGTAGACGCTCGGGCTGTCGGTTCGCACCGCCGTCAGCGGCCCCTCGGGGTCGGTCATGAAGTTGCCGCCGGACCAGAGGTTGGGGAACCGGAAGATGATCCCGCCGTACTCGTCGATGAAGAACAGGCAGCCGAGGAAGTCCGCGATCGCCTTGCAGCAGTTGTGGACGAGGTGGCCCGCCTCGCCGATGGAGAAGGACGGGTGTCCGGAGACCGTCAGGTCGTACAACGTGACCTGATCGCTGTCACCACAGACGGCAACCCATCCAGGACTTCCCGGTTCGAGAATCTCAACACGGTCCACCCTTGCCCGACCATCCAGTCCTCCAGATGCCGGTCCCGGACCACGGTCGTCGCGTTGTAGGTATGGCTCAGGCCGTCCACCTCGACGGCGATCTTCTCCACCGGGTTCGCCACGTCCACCGTGAAGGACATGCGCCCGGGAATCTCCCCAAGCGGTGTCATCCAGAACTGGGCGTACCAGCCCACCGGATTCGCGCCCAGTGCCTGCCAGAGCAGGAACTGTGGATGCGGAAGCCCGCCGTGCTCGAACTTCGCCCAGTGCCCGGTCGCCACCTTCCCGGCCCGACCCCGGTTCGTCTGCCGCGCCTTGCATCCGTTGGAGCAGAACCTGGACCTCGCCTCGGCGCTCCAGGCTTTCGGCGTGTACTCCTTGCCGCATTCCTCGCACCGTCGCGGTGGAACAGGCGGCTTCCGCTTGCCAACGTACGTGCAGGTCCTCGAGCAGTACTTCGCCTGCGAGTTCTGGCCTCGGAAGGGCTCGCCGCAGACCAGGCACGTCTTCGTCAACCGCTCGGTGGTCCAGTTCTGCTGACAGATGTGCCCGCAATACAGCCTGTTCGCCTTGGGTAGCGGCGTCTTGCACCAGATGCACAGCCTCTCGCTGGGAGACAAGCTGGTCGCCTCTGACGAGTCCCGAGGCGGGGATCCAGCCTCGGGCTGTGAAGAAGGGGTGCTCCTCGGAGCAGTGGAAGACCTCGCCATCGACCTCAACTCTCACCAGGCGTCGTTTCTGGACCGAGCGGGTGTGGGTCACGGTGCCGAGGCCGGCCGCGTTGAGCACCCGCTGTCCTTCCTTGACGTCCTTGATCGGCATGAGGCCATCAGATGTTTGAATGGGCGTCTCCCCGACGAAGCACTCCATGAACGTCTTGTTCAAGAAGAAGTCGCTGGGTGTGCACTCGATCGGGCCGGCGCCGAGGTCCTCGATGTCGCCCCAGATTCTCAACGGCTGTCCGTTTGATCGTTGCCGCCCCAGCAGCGGATCGGGCCGGAGTGGGGTGGGGCTGGAGCCGCCTCGCAGGGCGATGTCGGTCTTCCAGGTGAACCCCGCCCAGCCGGCCAGCTCCTTGATCGCCTCGGACCAGTCGCTGATGTGGCCGGGCCGGTTCATCGTGCCCTTCTTGAAGGTGCTCTTGCGCTGGTAGCGGGCCCGGATCGCGCGGACCCCGACTCGGTAGGGCAGCGGGGCGAGCCCGAAGTTGCGCAGGTTCGTGAACGTCAGCCGCACCAGGCCGGCGTCGTAGGTGCGGGGGAGTCGGATGACCGCCGAGGCCTTGCCCATGGTGTGTCGGGCGACGTAGGGGATGCCGGCGCCGTGGGAGTGGCTCCCGCCGGTGTCGTAGGGGATGCTGTTGGCCCCCTTCCACTGGCCGCGCTCCATCACCGAGACGTAGACGACGTAGCCGGCGCCTACCGTGTCGACCTCGATCTGGTTGATCTTGTTGCCGCGACAGGTGCCCTGGATCCACTCCTTGGAGTAGCCCCCGCTGGGGCTGCTGTAGGAGTGGCCGAGGAAGTAGGTGCCTGGACGGCCGTCGAAGGCGTTTTGCGGGCGGTGCCCGTAGACGCCGTTGGGGCGGTACCGGGCGTGCAGGTTGACCGCCGCCGAGTGGTAGTGGATCCGGTTCTTGCTCCGCTCGCCCTTGCGGCCCTTGCTCGGCGTCTCCGGGCAGTACATCAGCGGGAAGCGGCTCAGCGGGAGCATCGGCGGGTAGACCACCTGCTCGAGCAGCAGCTTGCCCAGGTCGCGGCACTGGAGCACCACCATGCCCTCGGTCGACAGCTCCACGGTGTCGATCAGCCAGGTGCCGGTGATCACCAGCTTGGTGTCCGACCAGGGGGGCACCCATCCCGTCTGGCCCTTGCGGAGCAGGTTGCCGTCGTCGTCCATGCTGTCTGAGCCGTAGCCCTGGAAGGTGCGGATCAGCCGGTTCGGGATGATCTTGCCGTACCACTCGTTGGTCTCATAGCCCCACCTGTTCCGGTAGCGCGCGACGATGCCCTGCTCCTGGGTGTCGACGCCTCGCTCGTCCAGGAACTTGTTGTAGATGCTGTTGCTCGCCAGCGTGTGGCTGGTGCCGCGAGTCGGGGACAGGTAGCCGGGCCGACCGAAACCGGTTCCGTTGCGCCAGCTGGCCAGGCCGTCACCGAAGTTCCAGTCGGTGTCGACCACGTCCACGGTGGGCGCGTCGTTGTACAGGGTGATGGTGCAGGTGGCAGTGTCGTTGCCGATGGAGCGGTCGATCTCGATCGACTTCACGCCCGGCAGCTCCATCTCGCCGGCGCTCTGGAACTGCACGTGCCGCCAGGGTCCTGGGCGGCTGGAGTGCACCTGCTTCTGGGTGTTCTCCGCGATCGACACCCGTCCGATCGGGCGGTCCTTGCCGACCATCTGGCCGGTGGCGGCGAGCTGGGTCCACTTACGGAAGATGTCCTGGTTCATCTGCCGCATCAGATGAACTTCCCGAATCGGACCTTGCCGGAGGCGGTTTTGTAGCCGGCCACGATGAAGCCGGCCGAGAAGGTGTGGTACCAGTAGTTGTAGGCCCGACGTTCGCGCTGTGGTTCCCAGCGGCTGAAGACGCCTCTGAACACCCGTCCAAGATCGTCGTTGATGTCGATCAGGATGCGCTTGTCGAACCAGAGCTCCAGGGCCTCCAGGTGTGGCTGGGTGAGGATGACTCCGGAGAACGCCAGCTCGGGTGGGGTGGATTGCCCCTCCTGCACGATCGCACCCCGGTTGGGTCCGGCGTTGGTCTGGATCGTGAAGTTCTTCTGGATGGTCGGCGTGCCACCCTCGTTCGGGTTGATGTGGAACGTGTACTCATACGGCGCCTTGCCGGCACTGTGCACGTCGATGAACTTCCACCGAACTACATCCACCTGTCCCCACCTCCTCAGTGGACCAGCTTCGGGCGTGCCGAGTTGGCCCGCGCGCCCTGCCGCGTCTGGTTGTTGATCAGCTGCACGACACGCCGCGCCACGTCTTCGACCATCTGCGGCCGGAGAACCTGGTTCGTCATCTCGATGTTGTTGACGACCTGTGCGCCGTTGGCCATCACCGCGTCCCGGACCTCTGCCATCGCCCGGACCATCTCTGGGGTGTCGCCGCGTGCGGATCCGCCGCCGGCCGCCGTGCCGAGCGCCGACTCGATGGCCATGCTGCGCGCGCGGCTCACGTCCTTGACGCTGTTGCGGAAGTTCTTCTCGTAGGCATCCACGCCCAGCGAGCGGCGCACCTCGTAGGCAGTGGGCAGCTTGACCTGGTCGGGGATGTTGAAGCCCGAGGAGGTCAGCGACGAGCGCAGGTCGTCCTTGAGCCCCTTGATCTTCAGCAGCAGGTCCCGACGCTGCTGACGGGTCAGGTCGGCGGTCCTGAGGATGTTCTGGAGCATCGCGATGGCACCATCGGCGGTGATCCGATCCATCTCGAGCTGGAAGTCGATCGTGCCCAATTGGTCCTGGAGTCGGGCGTCTCGAGCTGCCGCCCCGGCCGAGATCGCCGCCGCTCGGGCCGCGTTGGTCTCCCCGGTCTCCCTACCCCCGGACTTTTGCAGAGCTGCAGCGAGCGCACTCTGAGCGGCCTTCAGCTGGAGCTGTGCCGACCGCACCGTCCGACCGGCCGCGTCCGCGATGGCGATCGAGACCTCGTAGCGCGACTGGATGAAGTCCGCCAGCGACTGTCGAGCGGCCGCCCCGGCCGAGATGGCGGCCGCTCGGGCCGCGTTGGTCTCCCCGGTCTCCCTACCCCCGGACTTTTGCAGAGCTGCAGCGAGCGCACTCTGAGCGGCCTTCGCCTGGAGCTGTGCCGACTGCACCGTGTGACCGGCCGCGTCTGCGATGGCGATGGAGATCGCGTAGCGCGACTGGATGAGGTCCACCACCGCCTGTTGGGCCGCCGCTCCGGCCGAGATCGCGGCCGCGCGGGCGGCGTTGGTCTCTGCAGTCTCCTGGCCCCCGGACTTTTGCAGAGCTGCAGAAAGGGCATTCTGAGCAGCCCCCAGTTGGAGCTGCGCCGACTGCACCGAGTCACCGGCCGCGTCCGCGATAGCGATCGAGACCTGGTACTGCGACTGCACCAGGTCCTGCTGCGACTGGACGATTTGAGCGTTGGCCGCGACCAGTTGGGCCTGGGCGTTCAGGATGCCCGCCGCGTCGCCGGCCGCCTGCGCGGCGGCCAACGCAGCCTGGGCACCCTGCGCCTGCGCCTGGGCCGAGGCAACGGCGTCGCCACGGGCGTCGGCGTACGCTCCGGCGAGGCCGGCCTGGGCCTGGGCGACGGCGTCGGCGGCGTCACGGACCGTCGTCTGAGAGGCCATCCGGGAGGTGAGCCAGCCGAGTTCGGCCTCCAGGATCGCCTTCCGCCCAGGACCCCGACGGTTCTCCTTGAGGGCCAGGTCACGCTCGGCCAGCAGGGCCTGGTACTCGTTGTACGCGATCTGCTCTTCCAGTCGAGCGTCCTCGGTGGCGCTCTGCGTCTGTGCCTGCGCCCTCCGAAGCGGCATGTTCTTCTTCAGGGCCTTGTTCTCGGCGGCCCCCTGGACTGCCGTCATCTCCTCGACGTCGCGCTGCGCCCGCATCTCGGGGGTCTCGGACCCTCGGTCGCGCTTCGCCGCGACCCGGCGAGCGGCCTGCCGCAGCGCCGATGCGGCGCCCGTGTAGTTGCCGCGCATCACCGCCGCGCCGGCGATCGCCTCGGCCGACTGGATAAAGACCCCGATGGCGTCCTCGGTGTGCGAGGCCAGCTGGTTGATCAGGTCGCGCATCTGCTGCTCGGCCGCCTCGATCTTGTCCGGGTCACCTGACTTTTCTGCGCCCTTGAGATTGGCTCGCGCGTTGTTCCAGGCGTCCATGATCAGCTTGTGTTCCTGGCGCATGAACTGGACTCGCGACAAGTTCCCCTCGGCCATCCTCTCCATGACCTTGTAGGCTCGCGAGCCTTCGGGGGCGCCGGTCTCTACAATGAGCTGCGAAATGTCCTCGCCGACGATGTCGCCGATGCCGGCGCCCTGGAGATTGGCCAGGATGGGACGCAGATCGGTGATGTTCTTGATGACCTCCGAGCTGAGCGCCTTGGCCGGCTCGAGCCCCTGCGCGAGCAGGACCATGGCGGTCACCTCCTCGCCAAGGTCCTTGAGCATCAACTCGTAGCCGGCCAGCAACGCCATGGCGTCGCCCGGCTCAATCTCGCCCGCCTCGAAGGCCCTCTCGGTCTCGGCCCGCTTCTGTTCGATCTGCTTCTTGTGTTGCTCTCCGTAGGCCAGGGCCTGCTCTTCGGTGGCCGCCGGCACCGTCCCGCCCACGGCCTCGAGCAGCACGCCGACCTCGGATTGCACCTTGTCGAACCCACTAGTTGCCGGTCGACCCCCATCCGGCTGTGACGGGGTCAGCCGCCCAGCCATGGCATCGGCGAGGACCTCCCACCTGGCCGCGTCGAGCTCATCAAGGGTGCCCTGCATCTCGTCTCTCAGGACGCCGCGCCATGCCTCCAGCTGTGCCGAATGACTCCCGGGCGTCCAGTTCTGCTTCTCGAAGATCTCGCTGGGGTCGGCGAGCAGCTTCCCCACCTGGTCGTATTCGAACTTGACCCGGCCCCAGAAGCCTTCCTTCCCCTTCTTGAACTTCTCGAGCGCGTCGGTGTCGGGCCCGACGTACTCGGCCGCCTCCTGCGCCTCCGTCTTCTTCCTGCCCTTGTCATACCGATCGAACTGCTCATCGAGCTGCTTGATCGCGTCCTTCTGCTTCATGTAGGCGTTGATCAGGCCGGCGGTGGCGGCAACGATGGCGATCTGGGCACCGAGCCCTGCGGAGGCGAGGCCGGTCACCCCCTTGCTCAGGAGCGAGGTCCCCTTGGCAGCCTTCGACAGGGCGAACGCCTCCGCCCTCAGCAGCCTCGTCCGGGTGGCGGCATGCTTGCCGGCGACGGCGGCGGCTCCGCCGGTGGCGACATGCTGGCCGCCGGCGACCGCCGCGACGAGTGGAACGCCGGCGGCATGCTTGCCGTGCGCGGGGTCTCGGAGTCCGATGCCGGCGGTGGCCCCCTGAATCCCGGCCCCGGCCACGCCCCCGCTCGCCGCGAGGCCGGCCCCCCGAATCCCGGCCCCGGCCACGCCCTCGCTCGCCGCGAGGGTCGCCATCGATGCGCGGAAGCCACGAAACGCCATCCCCGCAACCTTGAGGGTGACGATCAGGCCGAGGAGGCCAACCGTCACGTGCTTGAGGAACGACGCCAGCGGGTTCTTGTCGGTGAGATCGTTGAACTTCGAGAACATCTCGTTGATGACCGCGAGGGTGGCATTCGTGACCTGCAACAGGAGGCCGACGAAGTCCACGATGCCGGTCCGGATCAGGTTCTGCGCCAGGTCCTGGAAGTTGGTCATCAGTCGCTGGATGCGACCGGTCAGCGTTGCGGCGATCGCCTCCGCGCGTCGCTGGGCCTCGCCGTTGGCGTTGTGTGCCCGGGTCGCGGCGTCCAGCACCTTGGTGCTGTTGCTCGTCAGCGCGGCGAAGGCGCGGGCCTGCCGCTGGCCAGCGATGGTGACACCCAGGTTGCGCTGCTGGGCGTCGGTCAGGCCGTCCCAGTTCTCCAACATAAGGTTGAGGGCCTTGCCGTATTCACCCGTGTTCAGTAGCTGCTCCATGCCCGTGTCGGGGAGCGCCTGGACCAGTGCCGCGCGGCCGCGACCACTCTGCATCGACCCCAGGATTCGGCTGAACTGCTCACCGGCGGCGGCGCCGGTCTGATTGGTCAACTTGGCGATCTGTCCCACGTAGACCGACATATCCTCGAAGTCGATCTTCAGCTGCTGGCTCAGCCCGGACAGGGCGCCGACACCCTCGGAAGTGACCTCGACATTGGTGCCCAAGACGTTCTGGACGACCGTCAGAACATCGGCGACGTGCTCCAGCCCCCCCACGCCGCCCTCGAGCTCGTCCGCGTACGCGCCGGTGATCGAGGCCAGAACACCCATCGCCTCCTTGGCATTGAGGGCGCCCGATGAGATCGCCTGCAGCTGGGCGACGACCTTGGTGGCGCCGGCGATCTCATCGGTGCTCTCGAACAGGCCGGTCAGGCCTGCGGCCGTTTCGTAGACGTCGTTGAGCGCGACACCGTAGTCGGCCGAGATCCCCTGGAGCTGGGTACGCAGGTTCCCAGTCTCCCGCCCGGTCTGTCCCAGGGCGTCGGAGACTCGGATGAAGGTGGACTCGGTGATGATGCCCTGCCGCAGCGTTTCCTGGAGGGCGTTGGTGATGCCGAAGACGAAGCCGGCGGTGAAGTTCCTGATGATGAACGTGCCGGTGCTGTTCATCATCCGGGCCCAGAATCCGCTCTTGCCGAACATCCCCTGGAGCGCCGCGCCGAACGGACCGTCCGGGCCGACATAGCCTCCCATCTCGGAGCTGATGTCCTTGACTTGCGCGCTGTAGCCCTGGAAGGCCTGGGAGGACCGGGCGATCTCTTCGACCTCGGTCATCCGGACGCGTCCGCCTTGGGCGTCACCAGCCTTGTCGGAGCCGCCCGGACGGACGTTTGCCTCGGTGAACAGGCTCTGGGCGTATCGCTTGCGATGGGCGGCCGGGACGCCCTGGCCCGCCATCTCCTGTTCCATCCGGGCGTAGGCGCGGGCCTGCTGCTCCACGATCTTCGCGTTGTCCGCCCCGGCCCGGTTGAGACGCTTCAGCTCGGCGAACTCCTTCTCCGCCCCCTCGCTGAGCAGCCTCCTCGCGTTGCTCAGGTTCATCTCCTCGCGGACCTGGGCCCGCGTCAGTACCAGGCCTCGACGCTGCTCCTCGGCCAGCGTCACCTGGGCTCGCGTAGCCTCCTGGGTGCCCTGACTCGCCTTGGCGTCCGCTTCCGCACGCCGCGTGGCCGCGCGGGCCAGGCTTTCCTCTTCCTCGTTGCTGGCGGTGACGGAGGTGGCGCCTGCCGCGCCAGCGGCGGGGGCTTGGGTGCCGACGGCGGGGGGGCCCTCGACCGGCGGCGGAGAAGCATCGGTGCCGGTGATCCGGACACCCGTCCGGATCGTGGTGTGGATGTGGTTGATGGCGGTGAGGATCTCGCGCAGGATGTTGACCATCGGGCCGTCCCCGCCGCCGCCCGGTCCCGACGGGCCGGAGGGGCCGACTCGAGGGCCACTGGGCGGCACCTCGGCGCCGCCACCGCCAGTAGCGGCCGCCATCTCCTGGTGGTAGCTCTTCCGCAGCGCCCTGAGCTCGTTCTTGTCGACGTAGCCCTCGGCGCCCTTGATCGCCCCCCGCTCAGCGACCAGGGCGGAGACGTCCTCACCGGCCTTGCGGCCGGTCGAGATCTGCTCGCGCAGCTCGGTGAGGCGACGCTGAGCCTTGGTGGCTCGGTCGATCTCCTCGGCCAAGTCACGCAGTTCGGCGCTGGCCTCCTTGGCCGCCGCACGCTCGGCCTGAGTGCCCACGTCGGGCGCCTTGGCCGAGACCGCCTCCTGGCCCGGCTTCCGGAATGTCTCGGCATGGACGGCCTCGGAAGCCTCCTGACGCCTGAGCTCAGCCTCGATGTTCGCCGCAGACTCGGGGGCCCTCCCGGTCAGGCTCTCCAGCGGCAGGGAGATATCGAAGATCTCCTGCATCTGGTTCAAGAATGCGGTGGCCTTGTTCTCGACACGCTGGCGGGCCGCGTCGAGATCGGCCTGCGGACGCTGACCCTGCTCAACCTCGAGACCGACGCCACGCTCGCGCCGCATGGCGGACTGCATCGACTGCCAGGACTTGTTCATCTGACCCAGCTGGGCTGGATCCCGCTCCTGGTCGGTGAACCCGAAGCGGTCCTGCCTGCCCTGGTACATCAGGCCCGGGATGTTCCGGATGTAGGTGTCCTTGGTTCCCGGGGCCAGCCTGGTGCCGGCCACCGCGTGGCCGGCGGCGTCGCCGACATAAACCTCTCGTTCGCGACGGGCCCGGTCCTCCATCTGCGCCTCGTACTGGGCGCGGGAGATCTCACGCTCTCGGCGACCGGCCTGGTACTCCGGGGCCTCGAAGACCTCCTGGAGGCCCCGGAACCGATCGCTGCCCATCTCGCCACGCATGCGCTGGATGTTGGCCTCGGCCTCGGCGATCTTGGCCTGGTCGGTGGGGCGTTCCTTGCCGCGCTCGAGGCGGCCCGTGGCGCGCTGGATGAACTTCTCGTTCTGATCGATGGCGTCGGCGAAGGTCTGGAAGTCCCGGCCCAGGTCGTCGAGCTCGCGGGTCGCCTGCCGGAGCGCCCGGAAGGCCTGGCGGGCGGCCACCGCCTCCTCGCCATGGCCGGAGATCTCCTCCGAGACATTGACCCGGAAGGGGTCATAGCCGGGCTGCATCGCCAGATTGGCCGCCCGCCCCGTTGCGCGCTGCTGCAGCATCTCCAGCCCTGGAAGCATGCCGAAGACGTCGTTGTACTCGCCGCCCTTGACCATGCCGGACGGCACCCCGATCGGCCCGCTGAGGCGCTGCCCGGCCAGGGACGTCGCGCCCTGACCGGTCGCCTCGGTGGCTCGTAGCGTCGGGTCCTTGGGGAGGTGGCCGGCCTGTTGTGCCTGACGGATGGCCTCGCGGGCCGCGAACTCCTCGGCCGCCTCGGCCGCGCTGATGTTGGCGTTCTCGAGGATCTGTCGTACCGCGTCGGACACCTTGTCGGCGACGACCCGACGACCCGTCTGGAGTTCGGCCGGGATCTCGGGGCCGTACTGCTCGAGCATCGCCTGACGGCTGGAGACGATGTTCTCGACCAGTTGTGGCTGGCGGACCTTGGAACCGGCCGGGGTCTGGAAGCCGAGATCACCGAGCTGCTGGGCCATCTCCCGCAGGTCGGTCATGCCGAGTTGGCCCTTGCCGCGTCCGACGGATGCCCCGAAGGCCTCCGGGTCTAGCGCCAGGTCCAGCCGTTGGCGCATGCGACGGCGGCGGTCGTACTCCTCGTCCGGCAGGTCTGGGCCGCGTTGGAACTCGGCCTTGCGTCGCTCCGACTGCTCCGCTCGGCTGATCCCGGTGGTGGCGCGCTGCAGCTTCGCCAGTTCCGCCTTGGCTTCCGAGATCGCCTCGTCGACCTCGGCCGACACCTCCTTGAGGGCGTCGTCCACCGCCTCGCCGGCCTGCGCGGTAATGCCGGCCAGTCGCTGGGCCTTGACCTGCATCTCGGCGAGGCGCCGCTCCAGCGCCATCACCCGCTGCGTCTCGTCGTCGGACTCGGCCGGGGCGGTGGCTTGCTGCTTGCGCTGTTCGAGGGCCGCCGTGGGTGCTGGAGGTGCGGGCGCCGTCCCCTCGGATTCGCCCCGAATCGGACGGGCGGTCTGTTTGCGCAGCTCGTCGCGGACCTCGTTGACCGCCCTGACCACTCGGTCCAGCTCGGCCTGGTCGAGTTGGACCTTGCTGACGTCGCGAACCGACGCCGTCGCGGCCGGCGATTGTGCGCGCTCACGCTCTAGGGCCGAGGCGAGAGTCCGCTGGATCTGGGGGTCAACACGCAGCGAACCACTGGGATAGGCCTGGGGGTGCTGCCCGGCCTGCACCTCCGCCGTCTTGACGTACTGCTTCTTGCCCGGGTCGTAGTAGGCTCCCTCGCCCCGCGCGATGCGACCCTGCTGGCCGGCAGTCGCCTTCATCAGGCCAACGACCGTTGCCAGTTCGGTCTTCAGCTCGACCATGCCGCGCTTGAAGTCGTCGGCCGCTTCGTTGATCTTGGTCAGCTCGGTGGCGGTGCCACTGCCCTTGCCCTTGCCGGCAGTGCCCCTGGCGGCATCCTCGGCGAGGGCGCCATGGATCGCCGGAACGCTCTTGCCGGCCTGCCGCTCGAGACCCTGGAGCAGCTTCCCGAGCGCGATGATCTCGGTCTTCGCCGGCGCAAGGTCCGCCTTCAGTCGTTCCGCGAACGTGCCCGCGTTCGACCCAAAGGTGACGTAGAAGTCCTGGCTGGCCATCAGGCAACCTCACGAGTCTTCTCGTAGTAGCGACGGCTGCTCGCCTGGGCGCATGGGATGCAACGCCTACGCACGCGCCCCTGCTCGTCGACTGAGACCCGCACGTTCTCCTCGGTCCGGACGTGCAAACCCGCCTTACACAGGCTGGAGCGATGCATCCCGGGGGGGTTCGCTTCGAAGAACGCCAGGCACTCCTCAGCTCGAGCACGCCGGCGAGAACCGAGCCAGGGGAGCATCGCCTCCAGCAGAAGGCGAACATGCTCGCGTCGACTCACGCACCACACCCAATGGAGCTTGTGACCTCGATCCCGAGGGCCGCTGATCTGGCCCATTCCAACGACCGTCTGAAGCCGCTCGAGCACATCGAGATCCGTAGAGGCGAGCACTAAATTCCACTGCACCTGTGGTCGCGTCGCTGCGGGACGACTGAGCGCGATGCACCCCTCGCCCTCGAACAGGCCGGCAGCCCAGGCGAGGTCTTCGGGTGTCCAGTGAAAGTCCTGATTGGCCATAACCCCTAGCCCGTCTTGAGGAACCGTGCAAGATCGTTCTCGGCCATCCCCGGGTCGGGATCGTCATCGCCCGACCTGTTGGTGGGAGCTACCGAGTCGCGCCCGTCAGCACGCTTGTCCTCGATCCACTGCCACCACTGTTCAAGTCCCTCGGCGTCCTCCCAGAGGTGCTCGGGAGGTATCTCGTCCTTCTGCAAGTTCTCGTGCCACGTCAATACGTTCAGCGCGTGTTCGATGGCCACCTGGAGGTACCAGGGGATCTCGTCTACGCGTTCACAGCCTCGGGGGTAGAGGCTGCGGAAGTCTCCGGCGCGTTGGGCGGCTCTGATGAGTCCGAGCCAGATACCGCCCCTGGCAAGTTTTTTGCTTCGGCCGCATCCGAGATGAAGGGCAACATGGCGTCTTGGATGGTCGTCCGAATCTGGTCATCGGCCTCGGCGAGCTGGCGCGCGGACTCGAAGAACAGCACGCCGTTGTCGTCGAAGTCGCGGACCGAGTAGAACAGCATCTGCCGCTCGTACTCGGCCATGAACGCCTGGGTGCCGACGATCTCGGCGCGCTTGTCGAGCGCCTTCTTCTCCACATCGGCGCGCGGCCGCATCCCGAGGGCCTGACGCGCGGCGTCGGTCAGCTCGCTCTCCCGCTTACGGACCTGTTGGCCGAACTTGGCATCCAGTTCCATCAGGGCCTGGTACTCGGGGTCCTTGTCGAGCTCCTCCTGTGGCCGCTCATCCTCCTCGTACTGGCGGAGCGCGTCCTGGTAGGACGCCATGTCCTGCCACTCGTCGCCGGCCATCACCTCGCGCATGGCCTCGTTCTGCCGGTCCTGCTCCTCCTGGATAAGGACGTAGTCGATGAGGGTCTCGTCGCTCATGTCGGCCAGGAACGCCATGATGGTGAGGTGTTCCTCGGAGTCCTCGTCGCGCTTGGCCCTGACCAGCGAGCGGGCGCGTGATGCCTGGGCGTCACGCAGAGCCATCTCGCGGTGCAGGGGGGACGGCGCCTGGACCCACATCTGGATCTCGCCGTTCTGGGGTGGGATCGGCTTGCCCTCGTCGTTGACGAAGCAGCCCTCCCCCTTGGGGGCGATGGAGCCCTGGGGCGTGCCGTCCGGCCCCCGGCCGAAGCGAACCTCGACGCCCCTCTTGTAGAGGTCGCTCAGCAAGCGCCGAGCCTTGATGTTGGCCATCCGCAGCTCCTAGTTCAGATTCAGACCGGACCGGCCACGTGGTGCTAGCCGGGAGTCATGGAGGGCATCGGATGGACACCCGTCGAGAATGAGCAAGGCCCCCGGATGGGATCCGGGGGCCTTGCTGTCGGGCGCGGGTCAGGAGGGTCGGGGCCCGTTGAAGATCTCCAGCAGGCCGTCGTCGGACTCGTAGTTCAGCGTGGTGGTCAGCTTCTGCTGCACGGTGCCGCTGTAGCCGGGCATCGTGAACCGAGCCGCCGGGACGTAGTGGGTCTTCAGGATGTCGCCCTTGAACGTAGCGGTGGTGCCGCCGGAGTCCGGGTTGCGCAGCTCGATGCGCAGGCCGCCGGTCAGGGACGACTGCGGGCCCATGATCCGGTCCAGGTCGTTCACGCCGGTGACCTGGCGCAGCCGAGTGAAGAACGCCTCCACCGAACGCGGCTTGAGCTCGATCGCGCCGGTCACCGCCGGCACATCGGTCGCATCGCGGCCGACGGCGTTGGGGTTGCCGAACTCACGATCCTCCTCGAGAGTGACCGCCCAGTCGACGGTCGCCGACTGGACGTCCGGCCAGCGGATCTCGACCGGCGCGCCGACCCCGGCGCCCAGGTCGACGCCCGGGATGGCCGTGGAGAAGTACACGTCGATGTCCTTGCCTCGGATCGCGGCAGGCTTGATCGAGGTGCCCTGGTGGACCAGGTTGGCGTCGCCGGCACCGTACGGCGTGGCACCCGCCTGCGGGTAGGTCGCCGAGACGGCCGAACCGTAGACGATGGAGACCTTGTTGGCCGCCGTCATCCCGGCGTACTCACCGACGAACGTGACGACGGTGTCCGTCTCGGTGTAGTCGGTCCCCCGAATCAGCCGCTGGCCGTCCACCGTGACACACAACGCGAACCGGGTCACGCCACCTTCGGTGTAGGCCAGTGCCGGACCCTGCTCGAAGGTGTGCGAGTCAACCGGCACGGCGGCGGCAACGGTGCCGCCGTCGGTGATGTCCTGCCATGGCGTGCCGGGGATGTAGTAGATCGAGTCGCCGCGCAGCGAGAAGGTCTCGCCGGCGTTCTCGGCCAGGCCGTACCGGTAGCTGGCGCTCTCCAGGTACAGGTAGGGCACCGCAACACCGTGGACGGTCTCGAACTCGCCGTGCGGCGTCTTCCACGGGCTGATGATGTCGATCGGCTTGTTCTTGTCCAGCTCGTACTTGGTGCTGACGGGGTCCGCGTGCGGATCTGCGTTCCCCACCAGCAGCGACTCCACCTCGGTGCCCACGTCGAGACACTCCAGGGAGAAGGTCAGGTCGGGGACGTCGCGGACGATGCCCACCGACCGGTAGTTGCCGAGCTCGTAGACCTTCTCCTGCGGGATGTTGAGCGCGCCCGGCCCGCCCGTCTGAATCCGGTCAACGACGAACTGGTTGGCCACATGCAGGATCTGTCCGGCCTTGATTGCCATGGATTACACCTCCATCGGAACGTGTCGCCAGGCTCGGCCGGTAGCAATGAGCCAGACGTTTGCATTTGTCTTGTTCACGACACCTCCCCTTGGAGCTCCCGTCGCCCTCACGACCGGCTGCCCTTTCGGAATGCTTGTCGCGCTGCCGCCAGTACCGACTGCTCGTACTCGCGGAAGCCGTGCTCGCCGCCCTTCTTGACGAAGCCCTGACCCTCGATCTCGCGGCGGATCCGGATCGAGGCGGCCTGACGAGCCCCCGGGGCCCGCCCCCAGTGCGGAACACCGAGGACCTTGGAGGCCCAGTGCAGCTGCTCGTCGCGGCGTGCGCCGGGCTGGGAGTAGCGCCCGCCGGTGGCGAACACCAACCCGCCGCTGATGCGCCGGCCACGCTGGGACTTCACGGTGCGGATGTAGGTCGCACCCTTCTTCGGACGACCTAGCGGGTTCGCCTCGGCGGCCTTCCGGATGGTGGCGCGCTGACCGGTGCCGATCTCGTGAATGATCCAGTGCCGCACCATGGTGTCGGCCTTGTCGATATCGAACTCCACCCGGTCATTGCGCACCGTCCACTCCAGGTGCTGCTTCATCCGGCCGCCAGTGCTGGACCGGCCGCGTCGGGGCTCGATCGCCTCGCGGCGGTAGCGGAAGTTCGCTCGCGTGCTGGTGGTCGCGGCCCGCGCGGCCATCTGCTTGGCGCGCTGTTCGGCGTCGAGGAGAGCCTTCAGGCGCTTGTTGAGACCGCTGTCGAACGTCCCCCGACGGTCGGTCACCTTCATGGTCAGCTGCGGCATGGTCTCACCACCTCTCTGGTCTCACCGGGTCATCGGCTCGCCGCACCCCGGAATTGGAATGAACGCGCGTCTGGATCTACTGCTGGGCCTCGAGCAGCGCGGTGCGGCGCGCCTCCTGCTCGGCGATGGCCCGCTTCCGGTCCTGATGGCCCGCCTCGGAGGCGGCGATTGCCTCCCGGGCCTGACGCGACAGGTTCTGGTCCAGTCGCTCCAGCAGGGTGACCAGATGGTCGTTGCGCGCGACGTCCTCGGCCTTCACCAGATCGAGCACGGTGTCGTGGTAGCTGTTGGTCGCATCGAGGACCACTCGTCGCAGGCTCTCCCATTGGGCCGCCGTGAGCTTCGGCTTGAGCTCGCTCTCGGCATAGCCAAGGATCGTGCCGACCGCCCGGTCCCTCCGATTGCGGAGGAACTTCCTGACGTCGAGACTCACGTCCATCTCCAGACCCGCTTCCAGGGGACAACTCCAGCTCCGTGGGGATAGTCGGCGTCCTGGACGCGCAGATGGAGTGGGTGGCACCGGGTCGAACCGTGTCGCGTCTACGCGAAAGCGCGGGTGGCATGCGAGATTGGATGACCCATTCCCTGAACCACACCCCGTCGGATCAATGCTTCTTCGTGATGACGATCCCGCACATCCGGCAGTGCCAGTGGTTCCCCATCAGGGTCAGCGAGTCCTGCTGTCCGCAGCCGGGACATACTCTGGGGTGCACCGCCAGGGGGCCCATCGTCAGCCGTCTCTTGATGCCTTCCGAACTCTTCGGGCGAGAAGGGCCGGCGGATCCAGGTGCTCCCTGACGCCGGTCTTCTCGCCCGGCGGGGGAGACCAACCGTCGATCCTGAGTCAGCCTCGTGTTGGCCTATACATCGGCGAACTCCAGTCACTAATCGACTTCGTCATCGACCTCGAGTTCGGCAAAGTACAGGTGCACCTCGTGTGCCGCGATGCTCTGGTCGGTATTGGAGGTGAACTCGAACCTTTCGACCGACATCCGGACCACGGGCTCCTCGGCCGGGCTGTTGTAGTTCCACAGCTCGATGGCGTCGGGCCGGACCAGTCGACCCCGGTACCGGTCGGCCAGGTCGCCGAACACGGCCTGGGCCACCGCGTCGCTGGCGGCGAAGAACGCCATGTTGAACCGGTAGGTCACATACTCCGCCGTGGGATTGCCCAGTTCACGCGGCCCCGAGGCAATCCGTGAGCCGTTGTCGAGGGCCAACGTGTTGAGCGCGGTCTGGCCGGTCTCCGCCTCGCCGGTCACCGACTCGCCCTCGGCCTCGGGGAAGTAGTCGATGAGCACCATCGGGTTGCCCTCCAGCAACGGCAGGGTCTGGTCGGGTGCGGTGGTGATGACACCCCAGGCGTCGTTGTTGTACAGGTCCCGCACCGGGTGGGCGGTGGTGCCGGCCAGCCAGCGGCAGGCGATCAGGGTGTCGCGCAGGTCGTCGAACACCGACTCCTGGACCATGCGGTCGCGGTGGCGGACGTAGCCGCCGGTCACTCCGGTCTCGGTCATAGCGGCTCTCCCTCGCAGCATGAATTCTTGGTCTTACAGATCGGGCACAGCCACCGGTACTTGATCGGGTCGAACACCTGCCCGCAGCTCACGCACTCCATCCGGTGCTCCAGCTCAAGACTCATTGAGCGCGAAAAAGATCAGCGTGTGGACGGTGAGGTCGAACAGGCCGGTGGCGTCGAGCTCGTAGCCGAAGCCGTACCGGTCGTTGTTGTACTTCAGCTCACGGGAGCCCTTGATCTGTTCGTACTCCTGAGCCATCAGGGTCACGGTGGCCTTGACCGGCCGGAAGTTGCCCACCGGCAGTTCGTCGGCCGTCGCCTCGGTGAGCTCGATGGCCACGTCGACCGGGATCTCGGTGTCGGGGGTCTGCTCGACCCGGATCTGCGGGTTCAAGGGACGCCCGTCTCGATCCAGTCGCAGGTCACCCAGCGGCGGCTGGAACTGCTCCTCATCACCCAGGAAATAGCGTCGGCCGGGGGAGCGCTTGACGAACCTCACCTGGCGGGCGACGTCGTTGGGCTTACCCAGCTGCATGGCGAACAGGAACGCGTTGCGCACCGTCTGGGTCGGGAAGTCCGCCGAGAAGCCCAGGGCCGAGTCCGGCTGCACCATCAGGAGCCCTCGGTCAGCTCAGGCCCGCCGTGGTAGCTCAGCGGGGAGTGGAGCCGGGTGGAGAAGGCGTCGAGCACCACGACATTGGTCTCGTCGGCGTCCAGTTCATCGAGGATCCGGTCCTTCGCGGCCCTCAGCTGGCGCAGCATCTCCGCGAGCACCATCGCGCTGTTCTCCTGCTCGAACTCCACCGGACCCGCCTTGGCGCGGAACGCCATGTTCAAGTTCAGGATCCGGTTGCGCAGCACCTTCACGCCGGCGTAGAGCACGACCAGCGCCATCCAGCGCCGGTCGAGGTCGGCCGCCCCGGACGCCACGGGCACGATCAGGTCCTCGTCGGTGGTGTACCCCTCCAGGAAGCCGTCCAGGCGCGCCTCCCAGAACGCGTCGGAGAGGTACCCCACCCATTCCGCCTCGGCAACTCCGGCGAACAGCTCGGTACCTGGCGGCTCGATCTCACGCTTGACCGACTCCACGTAGTCGTACAAATCGACGGCCATCTGAACCTCCTGACTCTCGCCTACTCATCGGCGCTCGGTGGGGTCAGAAGCAGGTCACCGGTAGTCGCTGGATCGACCGCCCATGCCTCGGCGGGGATTGTCCTGGCCGCTGGCGGGGTTCTGCCGGCTGCCGCGCGGCTTATCGCTGAGGAAGTTGCGCAGATCGGGGTCCTGGGTGGTGATCTGGACCCGGTCGGAGCCGCGCACCTCGATCAGCCGGTGTTCCATGTCGCGGTAGCGCCTCATGGTCAGGCCCTCGTAATCCTCGGCCAGGTCGAGCATCCGGCGCAGGGTGGCCACCGAGTCCAGGCTCGTCAGCACCTGCGACCAGGCCTCGTCGCCGATCGCGAACATCTGGACGATCTCCTCATCCGACAGCGCGTTCGGGTTGGTCTCGATGGTCACCGAGTCGGGGACGATCACCGGCCGGAAGTCGCCGTTCTTGAACGGGTCGTCCTTGGAATCGAGCACCTTGGTTTCGGTGATGATCCGTTCCTCGGTGGTGAGCATGAAGCTGCGTCGGCCGGAGATGACCTCCTGGCGTTCCTCGCCTCGCGCGTCGAGCCGGATGATGGCGTTCCCTCGGGTGGCGATGTTCTCCCAGGTCTCCGTGAAGTGCTGGTCCTGGTCGGTGATGCTGCCTTGACGCATGACGGGTCCTCTCGGGTCAGTTCCAATTCCTTGCCGGAGTCATCGGTCAGACGCACGTTCGGATTCGCACCCGCCTACATGCCCTCCTCGTGCGCGACCAACACTCCCGCCTCGTTGCAGGCGTTGGCGTAGTGCCGCACATAGCGGTCCACCGTCACCCACGGGCCGCCGTTCCGCCGCTCCTGGACCAGGGTGACGTGCTTGCGGCAGTAGTTGCGCTGCACGGTTCGCGTCTCCAGCGTGTCGGACTCCGGCGACTTGGTGGGCGACGGCGTGGATGACCTGGTGGGCGACTGGGTCGGTGACTGGGTCGGAGTCTCGGTCGGGGTCTCCGTTGGCGTCTCGGTCGGAGTGGGAGTCGGCTCGCTGGTGGGGTCGGTGGGCGTCGGTGTCTCGGACGGGTCGGGTGTCTCCGTGGGATCAGGATCGGAGACCTCACACCCGTTCGCCAGGATGGACTGATCGCCCTGCGCCGGCCACGACTGACCCTTGTACTCGCCGGCGGGATAGATGTCCCCGGCGTGGTCCACATGGCCCGACTGGTAGAAGGCGGCCTTGGACGTGGTGATCAGGACGTACGGGTTGGACTCCGAACCGGTGGCGTGGCAGAACGTGATCTTGTCGCCGGCGGCGCTGGCCGGGCCGGTGGCGAGCAGCCAGGCCCCGGCCGGGAGGATGAGGAGCGCCGCAAGCACGACTCCCAGGATCTTCTGCTGCATGGTCGCTTCTCTCCGGTCACATCGAGTGGGCCCGGGGGCATCGACCAGATGCCCGTTCGGATGCAACTCGGGGCGAGACGAAAGCCCCCCACCCTGGAGGGTGGGGGGCTTCGATCCAGCTGATGAGCCTGAGGCTCAGGCCGGGATGCTGGTGTCCAGCAGCCGGCGAGCGCGCTCCGGGTGGTGCACGAGCACCCCGGTGTCGCGCCGCGCCAGGTAGTGCCAGTACCAGTTGTCGAGTTCCATGAACTCCTTGGACTTCAGACCGCCGAAGAACGCGAACTTGCCCGTGTCGCGGGTCATGATCCACATCTCGTTGGCCGGCAGGTACGGGTTGCCGTCCTCGTCCTTGTAGTTCCGCAGTTCGACGATCGGCACGCCCCGGTACTGACCCAGGACGCCCTTGTTGCGGATCTCCTCCAGCGTCTCGTTGCCGTAGCCGTCGAAGTCCATGATCTGACGGGTCATCGTCGGGCGACCGACGAGCACCACGTTCCCGGAGTCCGATGCGTCCTGGACGGCAGCGATGGCCGCGTCCACACCGGGCTTGGAGAGCCCCGGGGTGGCCAGGTAGTACGGCGAGCCGGAAGGGATGGCCTCCGACAGCACGGTGTGCACGCGGCGGTTGATCTCCGCGTCCATGCGCCGGATCGAGAGGTCACGCAGGGCCTGCGCGCTCTCGCCGAAGTTCGTGAGGAACTTGTCCTCGAACTCCCACACGTGGACACCGAGCATGTCGCGCGGGACCTCGGAGATCTCCGCAGTCAGCTCGGACGCCTCGATGTAGCCGCCACGGGCCATGTAGAAGGCCTTCAGGCCGCCGGCCTCGCGGATGAAGATCCGACCGTTGAAGTCGGTCCGCTCGGTGTCGATCCAGCGGTCGATGAGGGTCTCGTACTCGAAGCCGAGAAGGATGCTCTCGGTGAGCTCGGCGGCGAAGTCGCGACGGTACTGGGGGTCGTCCCAGTTGTCCCGGGCCTCCTCGTTGGCTGCCTCCATGATCTCGAGGCGCTGGGCGTTCTCTTCCTGGGACCTCCCGAAGGAGTCCACCATCTTCTTGATCGCGGTGTCGCTCATGGTGTTTCTCCTCCTCTCAGAAGGTCAGTCGGGCCTCGACCCGACCGGCGGAAGGGTTGACCTGCTCGACGACGAGCCATGCGTTTTCGTCGAGGCCAACGGCGCGGAACTTGCCGGCGCCGTCCGGGACGAGCCCGGCGCCAATGGCAAGCGTGGAGACGTCCACCGAGTCGGCGAGGAGCCCACCGGCCACCTGCACGCGGCCGTCGTAGAGCGTCTTGTCGGTGGTGTTCTTGAACCACACCTTGGCGCCCGGGCCGTGCATCATCTGGGCGTACTGCCCCAGCGGCACACTGTCGTAGGGCGGGTCGTACGCGGTGCTGAGCGCGTCCGACTTGTTCTGGATGTGCTCATAGACGGCGAGCCCGACGTTGGGGCCGGGGGCTGCCGCCGCTGCGGCGGGCTCCAGGAAGCCCGGGTTGTCCGCATCGAGCTGGACGGGAGCGCCGATCTTGAACGGCGTGCCGGTGCGCGGGGCCCGGAAGCGCCCGTCCCGAACGACGTTCTCGAAGGACCGCATCCCGAAGTTGCGCGAGTAAGCCATTGACTACTCCGCCTCCTCTCAGGACAGGCCCAGCACGGCGCGCCGTGCCGAGGTCTTCTTGGACTTCTGGCTGCCGGCGGTGTCCGTGGAGTCGGGCTCCTTGGTCAGATCGCCGGAGGTGCCCGACATCGCCGAGGCGGCGTCGGAACTGGGGGAGGCGTCCGCGACGGGCTTGAGCTTCGACCACTCCTCAAGGCGCTGCTCCCAGGCCTCATCGGTCAGCTCCGCCCATGCGGACGCACGCTCAGTGACGTACTCGTCGTCGTAGAGCTTGAGGTTCTTGACCTGCTCGGCCCGCTTCGAAGCGACCTCGGCCTTGGCGGCCTGCTCGTCCTTCGCTGCGATGTCGGCCTCGAGCTGGGTCACCTTCTCGTTGGCGGCCTTCAGGCTCACCTGCGCGGTGTCGAGATCACCGTTGAGGCGTTCGTTGTCGGCCTTCAGGCCGGCGTTGTCCGCCTCGAGCTTCTCGACTGTTGCAGCGAGGTCCTTGCTTTCCAGGGTCTTGGCATCCAGCGCCTTCTCCGTCGCGGAGGTGGCGTCAGAAACCGCCTTGGCCAGCAGGGCCTCGTGCGTTTCCTTGCTGATCATGTCGCTCATCGGGTGGGTGTCCCTCCCTCCGTGTTCGTCGGGGACTGGCTGGGTTTCAGACACGTCCGGACCGCCATCGGCGGGAGGGTTCCGGGACGCCGTGGACGCGTCCTGCGTGGCTTGATCCACGCAAAACGCACAGATGTCGGCGTTGTGCGACGCGCCCTCTGGCCGGGAGGCCAGGAGCTCGTCGTGCATCCGTCGAGCTGCCGCCGTGTCCACGTGACGGGCATCGTTCAGACGGCCGTCCGGATTGAACTCAGACGACAAAGCGCCCCCCGGAGGTCATCCGGGGGGCGCCTGAATATGGCTGTCGCGGGGTCAGTACATGGGCTTCACGCCGAGCGATCGCCAGGTCTGGCGACCGACCGTGCCGTCGACCCTGAGCTTGTACGGCTTGCCGTTGCGTCGCCGCTCGTACCGCAGCACCGCCTCCTTGGTCTTGGGACCGAAGATGCCGTCGGCCTGGATGGAGAGCTTGCGTTGCAGCCAGCGCACGTCGGGGCCCCGCAGACCCTTCCAAAGGTCGCGCTGGCCGGCACGCCGGGAAGGCGGCGTGAGAATCCGCTTGACCGTCACGTAGCTGAGATCGCGAGCCGCCTCACGGGTCAGCTCGATATGCAGGTGGTCGTGGTGCGGGTGCCAGCCGGTGTACGGGCGACCGGCGGGGGAGAGTTTCGAGTAGATCCGGCGCTCGTAGATGATGGCCTGGATGCCGAGCCGGCCGGGCCGCTTGAGCAGCCGCTGCAGTAGCCGGTCCCCGTCCGGGTCGCCGACCGGGAAGCCGACGTCGAGGGCGCGTCCCTCACCGTGGGCGCTGGTCGTGGCGCCGCCACGCACATTCCGGCAGTTGTAGATGCCCCAGTTCTGGGCGCCCTTGGGCCCGTAGGTCTCGATAATCCATCGCATCAGCGCCTGGGCACCCGGCGTGGCGGACCCTGAGCAGTGGAGCGACCGCTCCCATGTTGGAAAGCTCATCAGTCCTCCTCCGTCCCTTCCGGGTCATAGGGGGACAGGAAGTGGAGCGGCGCACCGTCGCCGTCGTCCTCGTCCTCCTCGTCATCGGCCGCCAGGGGCTCGATAGGGTCGGCGGTGGACAACTCGACATACTCGCCGTCGGGGACCACCTCGATGTCGAAGCCGGCGTCCGCGTTGTACTCCGGCGGCGAGTCGACGTCCTGGCGCTGGTCTTCGGGGACTTCGAGGTAGTGCCCGATGTCTCGCTGGCCGCTCACTTGCCCTCCTGAGGGGTGGGATGCGGATGGGGGAGCGTGCACGACTTGCCGACGCACGGCGTGTAGACCTCGTGCAGGACTCCGGTGTCCATGAACTCGTCGTGGTCGACCGGCTCGTTGGCCGTGTCCGTGCGCTTGTGGTCCATGCCCGGTGATCGGATGGACGGACGTTCGGAATGAGTTTCAGTTGAAGATGCTGACCCCTCCAGGTCCTACCAGCAGGCCCACGATGATCAGCACGACGCCGAGGATGACCTCCCCGCGCAGAATGGACACAACCCCCCAGACCACGAGAATCACGGCCAGAAGCCAGAGCAAGAACAGCATGGCGATCCCTCTCCCTCGATGGTTACTTCTTCACGCGCGCGCACCCTGGATCGCCATCGCCATCAGCTGCTCCCAAGCGCTGGCGGAGATGTCCACGCCGTCATTGGTCAGCTGGTTGTAGGCCTTCTCGTTCTGCTCGGCGTAGCTGGCCGCCTCCTGCATGACAGCCTCCTCCAGCACCGAGGCGTGCGCCTTCTTCCAGCCCGGACGGACCGGGGGCACGATGATCGCTCCGCCCCGAAAGGTGGGACTGACGATGTGCCGCACCGAGGAACGCTCCAGCAGGTGCTCACAGTGGGTGTCGACCTGCATGTAGTCGAACTTCTGGCCGCAGCCCTTCAGCCCCTTGGCCTCGTCGGTGCCGCAGATCAGGTGGGTGCCCCGGCACTCCATGGAGTAGAACAGCAGCCCCGCGTCGTCGGCGGCCTCCACCTGGGCGGCCTCGAACGGGAAGATGTGGCTCCACAGCCCGGAGAGGGCCTGGATCTTCAGCGACCCCTGGGCCTCCTCGGGCTTCTTCAGCGTGGCCGCCTCGTCCTTCTTGTCGAGCTTCACCACCTTGGTCGCGGCGTAGAAGCCGATCGGCTGGCGGAACTTGTGCACCATGTTCAGCGGGGCGTACCGGATCGAGTACTCGGCGAGCTCGAGGTCGCCGGCGGTCCAATACTGGGTGTTGGAGTTGGGGTTCTCCGCCTCGGCGAAGTCGCCGGCGATCCACTGGATGAACGGGTTCGCCTTGTCGATCTGCCAGGAGTCGTCGGCGACCGCCTCTGCCAGGTCGGAGGACACATCGGCCTCCGAGCGCACCAGGCGTGCCACGTTGACGAGATAGTTGCTCTGACCTCGCTCAAGAACCAGGGTGTCCATGCTCGGTGATCGACCCAGACGCCCGTCCGATTCAGGCGATCACTGCATCGCCTGAGGGGAGCCTTCGGCGTCGAGCCAGGATCCGTTCCTGGAAACGTGGACGTGCACGTCCCGCCCGTCCTCCTCCGCGAGGACGCGCTCGGCCACATCGGCGAGCCGCTCCAGGGCGTCCGCCATCCGTACCAGCGCGTCGGCCCCTTCAATGAACTTATCGGTATCCATGCCCAACATGTCCGTCAGCTCCCCTGTCGCGTAATCTCCTTGCTTCAACCTTTCGTCCAAGAGGCTTCGGCTCGGGTGGTGTTCGGATAGCCAGGCGGGAGAGCGACGGGGCGACCGGGAGGACATCGAGCACACGGTGGTCTTGGACGAGAAGGAAGCCCGATCACTCTGGCTCCAGCTCGGCTTCTGGGTGAGTGATAGGCACCCGCTCCGCGTGGGCCCCGAGTATTGGGACGACCTGCTGGAGCCGGACCCCATCACCGTGACCCTGGACGAGCAGGACGACAAATGAGCTGCTCGTCAAGGGCCCAGTCCACGACTGGTTGCCTGACTGTCACGGGCGCCCCTCTCCCCCGGCGCCCGTGACAGTTCGCTGGCCTACGGCTACGGCTGGCTCTCCTCCGTGCGGAGGGCCTGTACCGCCGACAGGAGCATTGCGTCGGTGATTACGTCGGAGCGCTTGCCCGTGTCGGGGTTGATGTTGATCGTTGCAGTGTCAACTGCATAGGCCCAGGTGTCGGCCCACCCGGGGCTGCCAGCCAAACGCCAGATGCGGGTCTGGGCCCAGCCCAGGGCGTCCGACTGGCCTTCGGCGGCGGCAGCGGCGGCGATGCGGTAAATGAGGCTGGACGAGCCGGCCATCTCAACAATCGACTGATACGACAAGGGAATACTCCTCTAGTTGAAAATGATCAAACAGCGATGCAAAACCAATGGACGGAGCAGGTGAACCCTTGGCCCACCAGGGCTCCGGTGGCCGTGTTCCGCAGCTCTAGGGTGAACGTGTTGGAGTTGGTGCTGAACACGCGCACCACGTGGTTGTTGGCCGACGTAGCCACCACGGTGGTCGGGACCATGCCCATGACGTGGGTGACGGTGATGCGGCTGTTGGAGTCGGTGTTCTGCACCATGTACCCGAAGTCGAAGGCCCTGACCTGTCGACCCTGACCGATGCGGATATTGCCGCCGTTGACATTGATCCCGAGCGCGCCGGGGGTGTCGTTGTTGGACATTGACTGCAACTCGTTGCCGTCTGCCCGGAGGTGGACCCCGTTGACGTTCCCGATCCGTAGCGGGGGTTCGCTGCCGGGGGCGACGGGTCCAGTTCCGACATCTTCGGTGCCTGTGATCGTGAGGTGGTCCAGGGGCTCGGTCCGGATGGCGTTGATCTCCGTCGCGAGGCGGGTGGCGAGATCGTTCACCTTGTCAACCAGGCTCATACCAGGCCCGCCTCGAAGGTGGCCACGAAGTTCGTGGTGGTGTCTCCGACATCCGCTGCGGAGGCGGCCCCGATGTTGTCGCGGCCCTGTGCCTGCTGGAGTGAGGTGAACGTCTGGGCGGCGTCCACCCGGACCCGGTTGGCGAGCGCGGTGTTGACGCTCGTCGCGAAGTTCGGGTCGTCACCGAGGGCGGCGGCCAGCTCGTTGAGCGTGTCCAGGGTGCCCGGGGCCGAGTCGATCAGGGCGTTGAGCCGTTCATCCACCACGGCCTTCAGGCCGGCCGGGTGAACGGCCCTGGTGGTGTCGGTGCCGGTGGTGGCCTCGGCGGCGGTGGCCAGCTCGAGCAGGCCGGTGGCGGTCTCCGTGCCGGTGGGGAGCAGGGCCTTCAGGGCGGCCTGGTCGGCCAAGGCCAGGAAGCCGCGACCGTACGCGGTGGTCGCGATGCCGGCGATGGCGGTGAGGTCGGAATCCAGGGGCTGGTAGATCGTGGCGCCGTCGACGTTGACGAAGCCGGTCGTGCCATCGTGGCGGAGAATATGCCCGGCGCCCGGCGTCGTGATCACCACGTCGGAGAGGCGGTCCAGGTTGACCGCGTCGATGGCGCTCTTGAGGCCGGCGGCCGTGATCGCGCGGGTGGTGTCCGTCCCCGCCGTCGCCTCGGCCGTGGTGGCCAGTTCCACCTTTCCCTGGGCTGTGGTGGTGGCCGATGCGACGAGGCCCATCAACGCGGCCTGGTCGGCCAGGGTGAGCAGTGTCCGACCGTAGGTGGTGGTGGCCAGTCCCGCGATGGCGGTGAGATCGGAGTCCACGGGCTGGTAGTTGCCGGACGCGGTGGAGATCGCGGCATCGATCGCGGACTTCACTCCGGCCGGGTGGGTGGCGCGTGCGGTGTCGGTGCCGGTCTGCGTCTCGGTGGCCGTCGCCAGCTCCACCTTGCCCTGCACGGTCTCCGAGGCGGCCTGGATCAGGGTCATCAGGCCGGCCTGGTTCGCCAGGGTGAGGAAGGCCCGGCCGTAGGTGGTGGTGCTGAGGGCCGCGATGTTGGTCAGGTCGGAGTCCAGAGGCTGGTAGACCGTGGCCCCGTCGACGTTGACCCACTCGGTGCCCGAGTGGCGCAGAATGTGCCCGGCGGCGGCCGTGGTGATCACCACGTCGGTCAGCTCGTCCAGGGTGGCGGCCGAGCCGCCCGCCGCCAGGTCGTCGATGGCGGCGTCCAGCTCGTTAATGGCGGCCACCAGGTTGGCCTTGGCGGTGGTGGTCAGGGCGGCGTTGTCGGCGCTGTTCCCGTTGAGCAGTGTCCGCAGCGTCTTGTTCTCGGTGGCAACGCGGGTGAAGGCGTTGGAGAGGTTGGTTACCAGGCTCATGCGATCACACCAGTCCGTTCTCGAAGATCAGAGTCATGTCGGGCGCGTCGTCGGTGACCAGGATCGAGGTGTCGGTGATCCCGTGGACGTTGGTCGTCTGCTGCGCGTGGATCTCGACCCATTCGAGGGTGTCGGGCCCTGGATCCCCCCGTTCCCCCTTCTCGCCCTGGGGGCCGGCCGGGCCGGGGGGGCCGCCGGCGGTGATGATCAGGACGTCCTCGGGACTGTCGGCCATCTGCACCACGGCCGGCTTCTTTGGCGCGTCGACCAGGAGGAGATCCTGGGGAGAGGTGAGAGTCTGTGTCGCCGGTGCCGGGGCGTCGAAGATGATGAAGTCCCCGGTCTCCGGCTCTTCGACCTGCTCGGCGTGGCGGTCGGCGTCGAAGACGAAGACGTCGCGCTCGCCCTCGATGAGGACGAACGAGTGCCCGAACCCATCGTCGGTGAGCGTCTCCACGGCGTCATCGAAGACGAGCAGGCTCATGTAGCGACCTCCTCACGCGTCACGTTGAGGTCGACCGTGACCGAACCCTGCAGCAGTCGGTCGACGTGCGGCCGGAGCTCGCCAGCCTTCGCCAGCCATTCGATCTCGAGGTCGTAGACCGCCGCCTTGAGGTCCAGCTTGTTGGTGTCCTCATCGGTCAGGGTGATCTCGATCCGCCCGGTGGGCTCATCGATCCGGTCGGGCTCCAGCTTGATCCGTTCCGCTCCCTCTCCCGAGGAGGCGGACGTCGCGGTCACCAGGACGGGGTCGCCGAGTCTCTTGCGAATCTGCATGCGTGCGGTGCAGCCGGCGAGGTCGTAGGGCGCTCCGGGGACCGGGTTGCCCTCCGCGTCCAGGATCGGGTTGCCGGCCTCGTCCACCGCCTGGCGATGCCAGTTGAAGCCCAGGAAGAACGTCGCCCCCTGCTCGACGTAGAGAGGCTTGGGTACAGCCGGCATGACCTACCTCCGGCTCAGATCTGGTCGTACGGATCGGTGGTGACGTTCGCCGAGTCGCGGTTGATCGACAATGGGTGACGGGCACCGAGACGCACGGCGTCGGCGTCGCGCCACTGCTGGTCGATCCAGCGTTCCTCGGCCGAACGGGTGTCGTCCGGATCGAACGCCGGCGGAGTGATGTCGACCTCCTGGGTCGGCGTCTGGGTGTTCTTCTGGTAGGTCGGGAAGTCGGCCATCAGTCCTTCTCCTCCTTGACGGGCTCGTAGACGGTCCGACGGCGCACCTCGGTCGGTTCGCCGAGAGTGACCGCGCCGTCGGTGATGGAGTACGACGCCTTGTAGAGGGTGGTGTCGCCGTCCTTCTCCACGGAGAACACGACCCAGTCGGTGGCCAGGTCCTGGACCCAGGCCCAGACCGAGGGCACCGGCGGGTTGGCCCGGTAGTCGCCGCGCTCGTGGTACTTCTCGCGCACCACCTCACCGACCAGGCGCTGGATGTCGTCGAAGGTGTGGACGGCCTCGGCGTGCTCGAAGAGCAGGTCCTCGGTGAGGAACGCGCGGTCGCACTCGGGGCAGTCGATGGCGCCTGGCGCGAGGTGTGCCTTGTCG
>Ga0299913_10000201_pt1 | contig 32684 bp, 29 predicted proteins | sample RVTome_9_FD_201360 | JGI IMG/M metagenome (GOLD analysis project Ga0299913, IMG submission 201360) | Soil microbial communities from uranium-contaminated site in the Upper Colorado River Basin, Wyoming, United States - RVT155D38 (version 2) ... | reverse complement strand
CGTCGGCTCGGCTCCGGCGAGGGCGAGGTAGCCGGCGACCACGACGACCGCCGCCGCCGCCGAGCTGCCGAACCCGGCCCCGGCCGGCAGCTCCGAGGCGACCTCGACCTCGAGAGGGATTCCGGCGCTCTCGCCGAGCCCGGCGCTCGCAGCGAGCGCCGCCGCGGCCTCGCCGAGCGCCACCTTCAGGACGTGGCCGGCGTCGCCCGGCCCTGCCGCGGGGAAGCGCGGACCGGATGCAGCGCCCTCACGTGGGCCCTCCACGGCCCCCGGCAGACCCGTCGCCCCCCGGCCGGCCGCCGCTCCGCAGCCGTGCGCCGGGCCGGACCGGTCCGTCGCGGCTGTCGGCAAGCCGCTCGCTTCCCGGTCGCTCTCGGCTCCGGAGCCGCCCCCTGGCCCGGGACCGCCGGCCGCCCGATACGCTGCCGCCTGGCGCCGCTCGGCCCACGCCCGCCACAGCTCTCGGCGCTCGGCGGCGTAGACCGCGACCTCGGCCCAGCTCGTCGCCTCGTCGAGGCCGAGCTGCGGCACGCGCAGCCGCACCGGCGCACCCGGCCCCGCCGCCCCGTCGCCGGCGGCCAGCCGCGCGGTCAGCCGCAGGTCGACCGCGGCGACCAGAGCCGGCCGCCCGTAGACGACCGCGTGCTCGCCGAAGAGGATCAGCTTGCCGGGGGCGGAGGCGGTGACGGTGCGCGGCACGGTCGGCGCGCGGGCGGCCCGGCGAGGAGGAGGACGGACGCCCGCCGGAGATCAGCCGCCGGTGACTCCGGCACCCGGCGGGGTGCCGCGGCTCAGCCGCTCGTGGGCGCGGGCGAGGTCCTGGGAGGTGAAGGCGGCCATCAGCGACAGCTCGCCGGCGAGCACGGCGCCGCCGACGATCTCGGCCAGCCGGCGCGCCGCCGCCCCGGGCCGCTGCGGGTCGGGGACGACGCCGAGCAGCGACAGAGCCTCGTGCTGGGTGGCGAGCTGGGTGCCGCCGCCGATCGCGCCCAGCGGCAGGTCGGGCAGGTAGATCGAGGCGTACACCGCCTCCGGCCCGCGCGGCTCGATACAGGTCACCCCGAGCGAGCCCTCGACGACGTGCGCCGGGTCCTGCCCGGTGGCGATGAACAGCGCCGCGAGGACGTTCGCGTAGTGCGCGTTGAATCCCTTCGAGCCGGCGGCGATCGAGCCGAGCAGGTTCTTGCGGTACTGCGCCTCGACGAGGTCGCGGGCGGTCGTCTTGAGGTAGCGCTTGAGCACCGGCGCCTCGAGCACGACCTCGGCGAACACCCGCTTGCCGCGCCCCTCCTGGAAGTTGATCGCGGCCGGCTTCTTGTCGACGCAGTAGTTGCCCGACAGCGCGATGCAGCTCACCCCGGTCTCCGGCTCGATCAGCTCGCTGATCGCCCGGTCGCAGGCGATCGTCGCCATGTTCATCCCCATCGCGTCGCCCGAGTCGAACTTGAAGCGCAGGAAGACGCTGGTGCCGAAGGCGTAGGGGCGGATGTCGAGGAGCTTGAGGTAGCGGCTCGTCGAGTCGGTGATGGCGCGGATCTCGTCCTCGTGCTCGCGCACCCAGGCGACGAAGCGGCGGGTCTGGTCGATCCCCGAGGTGCGGAAGACCGGCGCGCGGGTCATCCCGACCTCCTCCACCCGGACCGTGGCGCCGCCCGCCTCGCGAATCGCCGCGCAGCCGCGGTTCGACGAGGCGACCAGCGCCGCCTCGGTCGTCGCCAGCGGCACGAAGACGTCGCCGTCGACGTGCTCGCCGCGCAGCCGCAGCGGGCCGATCACCCCCACCGGCACCTGGGCGACGCCGATGAAGTTCTCGCAGTTGCGGTAGGAGGCGCGCTCGGAGTCGAGCGAGTAGATCCCGGTGTGCTCGAGCGAGCCGCCCGAGATCTCCTCGAGCGCCTCGCGGCGGATGCGCCCCGCCTCGTCGGCCGAGAGCCCCTCGGGCAGCGCGTGGAACCGGCGCTCTCCGCGCACCAGCTCCTCGACCAGCTGGGCACTCTCCGACCGCGGCTTCTTTCGTTCCATCGTCGTCATCGCCCGGACCTCTCGTGGATGGGGACCTCGTGGAGCTCGGCGATCGTGCGCGCGCCCAGACAGAACATGGCGATCTCGAGCTCGCGCACCGTGCGCTCGATCTTCGCCACCACCCGCTCGACCGACTCGGTCGCCGCTTCGAGGAAGGGGAAGGCCATGCCGACGAGGTCGGCACCGAGCGCGATCGCCTTGGCGACGTCGATCCCGTTGCGCACCCCGCCCGAGCCGATGACCGTCAGCCCGTCGACGGCGGCGCACTGGCGGATCGACTCGGGCGTCGGCACGCCCCAGCCGGCGAACAGCTCGCCCAGGTCGAGGTCGCCGGCGCGCGCCGCCTCGATCCGCGCCCAGCTCGTGCCGCCGAGGCCGGCGGTGTCGACGATCCGGATGCCGGCCGCGGCGAGCCGGCGGGCGACCGCGCCGGAGATGCCGCAGCCGACCTCCTTGGCGATCACCGGCACGTCGAGCTCCCGCGCCACCTCGGCCATCTTCGGCAGCAGGTCCGAGAAGTCGCCCTGCCCCTCGGGCTGGATCGCCTCCTGCACCGGGTTGAGGTGGAGGACCAGGGCGTCGGCGCCGATCATCTCGACCGCCCGGCGGCACTCGGCGGGGCCGTAGCCGTAGTTGAGCTGGACCGCGCCGAGGTTGGCGAGCAGCGGCACCGTCGGGGCGGCCTCGCGCACCTCGAAGCTGCCGGTCGTCGCGGCGTCCTCGAGCGCCTTGCGCTGCGAGCCCACGCCGACCGCGATCCCCGCCGCCTCGGCGGCCGCGGCGAGGTTCGTGTTGATCCGCGAGGCGACCTCGGTGCCGCCGGTCATGCACGAGATCAGGAGCGGCGCCGCGAGCCGCCGCCCCAGGAAGTCGACCGAGGTGTCGACCTCGGCGAGGTCGATCTCGGGCAGGGCGACGTGCTCGAAGGCCCAGTCGTCGAAGTGGTGGTGGTCGAGCTGCATCCGCCCCTCGAGGGCGAGCTCGATGTGCTCGGCCTTGCGGTCACGCGGGCGCTCGGGCAGGCGGTCGCTGTGCACGGCGGCGGTCACGAGCGGCGCTCCGCGACGTAATCGACGAGGCCGGCGAGGAAGGCGAGGGCGGCCGGGTCGGCGGGGGGCCCGGCGGCCCCGGCGTCTTCGGCGTCGCCGGCGGCCGGCGCGGCGATCTCGGCGAGGGACTGCCGCGCGGCGGCGAGCCGCTCGTCGATCATCCCGCGCACCCGGGCGAGCGCGCCGCTGTCGCGGATCGTCGCCCGCATCTCCTCGACCTCGGCGGCCTCGAGGTCGGCACGCCCGAGGCCGCGGCGGAGCCGGCCGGCCCGCTCCGGCCCGGCGTGGCGGAGGGCGTGGAAGACGAGGAAGGTGAGCTTGCCCTCGGCGAGGTCGCCGCCGACCGGCTTGCCGACCTCCTCGGCCTCGCCGAAGGTGCCGAGCACGTCGTCGTGGAGCTGAAAGGCCTCGCCGACCGCCCGGCCGTAGCGGGCGAGCGCCCGCGCCCGGCCCGGCGGCGTGCCGGCGTAGAGCGCGCCGAGCTCGAGCGGCCGCTCGACCGTGTAGCGGCCCGACTTCATCCGCAGCACCCGGGCGAGCTCCATAGCCGTCCCCTCGCCGCGCAGGCCGAGCGCGATCTCCAGGTACTGGCCGCCGATCACCTCCTCGGCCGTGCCGGCGAAGGCGGCGGCCAGGGCGGCCCGGCGGCGGGCGCCCCCGGCGTCCGGCGGCAGCGCGGAGCAGGCCTCGGCGAAGCGCTCGTTCGCCCAGGCGTGGGCGAGGTCGCCGGCGAGGATCGCCGCGGTGACCCCGAAGTCGTCCGCCTCGCCCCGCCAGCCGCGCTGGCGGTGGCGGGCGGCGAACGCGGCCCACGCCGACGGCTCTCCCCGGCGGGTCGGGGCGTGGTCCATGATGTCGTCGTGGATCAGCAGGTAGGTGTGGAGGAGCTCGACCGCCGCGGCCAGGGCGCGGACGCCGAGCGGGGGCTCGGCGGGGGGCGGAGGCTCGTCGGCGGCCGGCGTCGAGAGCCGCCACGCGCTCTCGACCAGCGCCGGCCGCAGTCGCTTGCCCCCGCCCGCGGCGAGCGCCGCGACCGCCTCCGGCAGCTCCTCGGCGCCCGGCAGCTCGACCGCCCATGCGGTGCGCTTGCCCTCGATCCAGGCGGCGAGCTCCGCGTCGAAGCGCCGGCGGTACCCGTCCAGCGCGGCGCGGAAGCCTTCCGCCGCCGCGGCGGCGGGACGGTCCGCGGCCCGCGGGGTGGCGTCCGGTCCGCCGGGAACGCGCGCGGCGTCCCCGGCGCCGGACGGCGCGCCGGTGACCGCGGTCGTCGGGTCCGCGGTGGACAGCTGCAAGGCCTGATGCCTCCGATCTCGGTTCTGTGGGCCGCCCCCGCGAGGGCGGGCGTACGGCAGGGCGGGGGACCCGTCGCGGGTCCCGTGGACGCGGGCCGGCGCGAGAGCCCGTCGGGCTCCCGCCTCAGAAGCCTTCTTGCGTCTTCGAGCGGGGGAGCTGGTTCGAGGTGCGGTCGCGGCCGCGCGGGTTCGAGCGCTTGACCACGAGCGCCGGCCGCGCCGCGGCGAGGCAGGAGGAGAGGGGCTGGAACAGCTTGACCTTCTGGACCCGCGCCAGAAGCCGGTCCGCGGCGGCCACGTACGGGAGGGCGAACTCCGGCAGCCGGGTGACGACGAGCGTCTTGGCGAGGCTTCGGGCGAGGAGGATCACGGGTCTGGGGCCGGGTCGGGTCGTGGACCGTCGACGGTCGCTGTTGCACCGAGTGTACCAGCTCGAAGTCCCGTCGTCGAACGGCTTACCGCCCGCCAGGCCTGGAAGAGCCTCCGTCCGGGCGCTGTTACGCTTCCCCGGCCATGCAGGAGACGACGACACCGCGGCGCGTGGGGATGATCTCGCTCGGCTGCCCGAAGAACCGGGTGGACAGCGAGGTGATGCTCGGCGAGCTCGCCCGCCAGGGGTTCGAGGTGGTGAACGACCTCGGCGAGGCGGAGGCGGTGATCGTCAACACTTGCGGCTTCATCGACGAGGCGAAGCAGGAGTCGATCGACTCGATCCTCGAGGTCGCCGAGCTGAAGGGCGGCGGCGAGGGGCGGGTGCGCAAGCTCGTCGTCGCCGGCTGCATGGTCAACCGCTACGGCCGCGAGCTCGCCGAGGCGATCCCCGAGATCGACGGCTTCGTCGGCCTCGACGACCTCCGGCGGGTGGGCGAGGTCCTCGGCGGAGGGCGCGCCGCGGCGCACGGGGCGTCCGCGCCGCAGGGCGGCGGGCTGGTCCAGCTCGGCGGCCCCGCGCCGCCGGCGCCGAGCCACCTGGTCTTCGACCACACCGCGCCGCGCCTGCTGACCACCCGCGGCCACGCCTATCTGAAGGTCGCCGAGGGGTGCGACAACCCGTGCACCTTCTGCGCGATCCCGCAGTGGCGGGGCCGGTTCCGCAGCCGCACGGTGGAGAGCCTCGTCGAGGAGGCGCGCCGACTCGAGGGGGAGGGGATCGCCGAGCTGTGCCTGATCGCCCAGGACACGACCCGCTACGGCGGCGACCTCGGGCTCGGCAAGCACGGGCTCGTGCGGCTCGCCGAGGCGCTGCTGGCGGCGACCTCGATCCCCTGGATCCGCTTCCTCTACGCCTACCCGACGACGCTCGACGAGGAGCTCCTGCGGCTGATGGGGAGCGAGGAGCGCTTTTGCTCCTACGTCGACATGCCGCTCCAGCACAGCCACCGGGAGGTCCTCCGTGCGATGCGCCGCGGCGGCCACGCGGAGCGCTACCTCGCCCAGCTCGAACGCGCCCGCGAGCTCGCCCCCGACGTCTTCCTGCGCACCACCTTCATCGTCGGCTTCCCCGGCGAGACGGAGGAGCACTTCGAGCACCTGCTCGGCTTCGTCGAACGCGCCCGTTTCGACCACCTCGGCGCCTTCGCCTACAGCCCCGAGCCGGGGACGCCGGCCGCCGAGCTGGGGGACCGGGTGCCGCGGGCGGTCGCCCGCCGGCGCCACGAGCGCCTGATCGCCGCCCAGGAGCCGATCGCGCGCCAGCGCCGGCAGGCCCTGGTCGGGCGCCGGATGAAGGTGCTCGTCGAGGGCGTCCACGAGGAGACCGAGCACCTCCTCGTCGCCCGTCACCACGGGATGGCGCCGGAGATCGACGGCCGGGTGCTGATCAACGACGGGCTCGCCCCGGCCGGCGGCTTCGCCGAGGTCGAGATCACGGCCGCCTACGCCGACGACCTCGTCGGCCACGTCGTCGGCCCCCTCGGCGCGCCCGGGATCGTGCCGGCCGAGGCGGCGCCCGAGCTGGCCCGCGAGGCCGCCGCCGCGGGCTGACCGCCCGCCACGCCGGCGCCCCCTTCGCGATAGCATCTCCGGCGCGGCCCGGAGCCCGGCCGCCCCCGGCCATGCTCGTCGTCCACGACGCGTTCAAATCCTGCGACCACCCGCGCGGCGCCGTCGCCGCGATCGGCAACTTCGACGGCGTCCACCGCGGCCAGCGGGCGGTGATCGAGCGGGTGCTCGAGCGCGCGGCGGCGGCCGGTGCGCCGGCGATGGCGATCACCTTCGAGCCGCACCCGCTCGCCGTGCTCCGCCCCGAGGCGGCGCCGCCGCGGCTGACGACGCCGGCCCAGAAGGAGGCGCTGCTCGCCGAGACCGGCCTCGACGCCGCCCTCGTCGTCCGCTTCACGCCGGAGCTCGCCCGCACCCCGGCGCGCGGCTTCGTGCGCGGCTTCCTCCACGACCGGCTCGAGCTCCGCGAGGTCCACGTCGGTGCGAACTTCGTCTTCGGCCACGGCCGCGAGGGCGACCTCGCCCTGCTCCAGGCGATGGGGGAGGAGCTCGGCTTCGCGGCCTTCGGCGTCGAGCAGGTGAGCTGGCACGGGGAGCGGATCTCGAGCACCCGCATCCGCCGCGCGGTCGGCGAGGGCCGGGTCGAGGACGCCTGCGAGATGCTCGGCCGCCCGTACGCGATCGGCGGCGAGATCGCCCGCGGCGACCGGATGGGGCAGAAGCTCGGCTGGCCGACGATCAACCTGGCCACCGACGACCAGCTCCTGCCGCTCGAAGGCGTCTACGCCTGCCGCGTCACCTTTCCCAGCTTCCCGGCGACCTTCGACTGCGTGACCAACATCGGCACCCGGCCGACGGTCTACGAGAACTACCAGCGGGTCGTCGAGAGCCACATCCTCGACTTCGACTCCGACGTCTACGGCGAGCGGGTCGAGCTCACCTTCCACAAGCGGCTGCGCGAGGAGCGGATCTTCCCGTCGGTGATGGACCTCTCCGCCCAGATCGGCCGCGACGTCGAGGCGACCCGCGAGCACTTCGCCGCCCGCCGGCACCTCGAGGAGACGCCGGCGGTTTGAGGGGCGGGTCGAGCGTGCCGTCGAGTGTGCCGCCGCAACCCGAGGGGAAGCCGGGCGGCCGGCCCGCCGCGGGGCCCGGCGGCCGGGCTGCGCGCCAGCATGCCGGTGCGTCCGTCTGGAGGGCCGCGGACCTGGCCGAGAGGGCCGGCCGGGAGCTCGCCGAGGGAGGCCATGCGGCGCTGCTCGTCCTCGCGGACTCGGCCCGCGACCCCGACCTCGCCCTGTTCGCCGGCTCGGTGCACGTCGGCAGCTCGCTCGTCGTCCTGCCGCGCGGCGGGGAGCCCGCCCTCGGCTTCTTCAGCCCGATGGACCGGGAAGAGGCCGCGGCCACCGGCCTCGCCCTGCTCACACCCGAGGAGCTCGACGTCCCGCGCCGGGTCCGCGAAGGGCTCACGCCGGAGCGCGTGCTCGCCGCGGCGGCCGCCCGGGCCCTGGCGCTCGCCGGCGTCGCCCCGGGGCGGATCGCCGTCGCCGGCTCGGGGCCGGCCGGCACCGTCCACGCGGCGCTCGCCGCGCTCGCCGCCGAGGGCTGGACGCCGGTCCCCGGCAACGCCCTCGCCCGCCTCCTCCGCAAGCGCAAGAGCGCCGCCCAGCTCGCCGAGGTCCGCCGAGCGGCCGCCGGTCTCTGCCGGGCGATGCACCGGGTCGCGGCGGTGCTCGCGGCGGCGGCTCCGGGGGGCGGCGCGGCCGAGCGGGGGCGACGCCGTGCAGAGCAGGGTGCGGCGGGGGGCGGAGAGGCAGCCCGGGGCCTGACGGGCGGGGCCGCGGCGGGCCGAGGTGGCACGGGCGGGGACCGGTCGGCGCGCGAGCTCTGGCTCGGCGGCGAGCGGCTCACCGCCGGCCGCCTGCGCGCCGAGATCGCGCGCTCGCTGGCCGAGGACGGGCTCGAGCAGCCGGCCGGCAACATCGTCTCCGCCGGGCGCGAGGCCGGCGTGCCCCACACCGCCGGCCGCGACGACCGGGTCCTCGCCGCCGGCGAGCCGGTCCTCGTCGACCTCTACCCCCGCGGCGCCCTCTTCGCCGACGGCACCCGCACCTTCTGCGTCGGTCCGCCGCCCGCGCCGCTGGCCGCCGCGCACGCCGCGGTCCGCGACGCCCTGGCCGCCGCCCGCGAGGAGGCCCGCCCCGGCGTCCGCGGCTGGACCCTCCACGAGTCCGCCTGCCGCCGCCTCGGCGAGGCCGGCTGGCCGACCCAGGTCTCCCATCCCGACTCCACCCGCGGCTACGTCCACGGCCTCGGCCACGGCGTCGGCTTCGAGCTCCACGAGGACCCCTCGTTCCGCAAGCACGCCGGCGCCGAGGGCGTTCTCGGCGAGGGCGACGTCTTCACCCTGGAGCCCGGCCTCTACGACCCCGACGCCGGCTGGGGCGTCCGCCTCGAAGACACCTGCCACCTCGGCCCGGACGGTCTCGAGGTCCTCACTTCCTTGCCGTACGACCTCGATCCGTGGACCTGGGGCGGGTGAGCGGCGGTCTCGCGGTTGCGCTCGCTCAACGGGCCGTCGCCCGCTCCCGCCGGCCGGCCATCCGGCGCAGGACGACTGCCAGGAGGACCGCGACGAGGAGGACGGCGGCGACCGGGACGAGGACCGCCAGCACCGAGAGGACGCCGGAGAGGATCGCCTCGCCGGTCGAGACGATGGGGTTGGCGAGGCCGCCGGTGGTGGCGGTGGAGATGCCGCGGGTGCCGGCGGTGACGCTCTGGAAGATCGAGGCGGTGCCGCCGCCGGCGACCAGGGCGAGGGTCCAGCGGAGCATGGGGTCGAGGTCGGTGATCACCGCGGCGGTGAGGACGACGCCCGCGACGATTGCGGCCGGGGTGGCGACGGTGTCGAGGAGGTTGTCGATCCAGGGGACGTAGTAGGCGCCGACCTCGAGCAGGGTGGCGGCGCCGAAGGTGACGAGCGCCGCGGTCGAGCCCATCCACTCGAAGCTCTCGGCCAGCGGCAGCAGGTCGAAGCGGGCGGCCAGGCCGACCCCGAGCAGGGGGACGAAGACGCGGAAGCCCGCGGCGGCGGCCAGGCCGACGCCGATCAGCACGCTGAGGAAGGTCTCCATGCGCTCTCCTGTTGTCCTCTACGCCTACGCGTGACGGCATCCTACCGCCCGCAACCCCGGCACCCGGTGGTCCGTACGCGGGGGTGGGGAGATTCGTTTCATGACGGACTTTCACCACGGGCTGCCAGAGAACGGGAGGCGGCCCGACGGCCGCCCGGCGCCGCCTGCGCTCGGCGGTCCCCGCCGGCGCGCGCTCTTCGCCGCCGCGGCGGCGGTCGCCGCCCTCGCGGCCCTGGCGACCGGCTGCTCCGCCGGCCCCGGCTACGTGATCGAGGGCTCCGACCTCGCCGAGGTCGTCGAGCGGCGCGGTCTCGACCCCGCCGAGGTCCCCCACCCGTTCGCGGTCGACGAGGAGATGCGCGCGTGGCTCGCCTCGACGGTCCCGGCGAATCGGAGCCTCGACCGCCGGCTCGACCGCCTCCTCGCCGCTCTGGTCTCGGCCGACGGGCGCCACGTCCGCTACGGCCGGGGCCGCACCGGCACCGCCCGCGAGGTCTTCGAGACCGGCCGGGCGAACTGCCTCGGCTTCACCGGGCTCTTCGTCGCCCTGGCCCGCGAGCTCGGCGTGCCGGCCTACTTCGTGTGGGTGGACGAGGTCGAGAGCTACGCCGAGCGGGACGACCTGCTGGTCCTCTCGAACCACGTCACCGCCGGGGTCGGCCCGCACCACGACCTGCGCATCCTCGAGCTCGGCGGTATCGGGGATGTCGAGTACCGCTCGCTCCAGCGCATCTCCGACCTCACGGCGATCGCCCTGTTCTACTCGAACCGGGGGGCGGAGCTGCTCCAGGGGGGCGACGTGGCGGCCTCCCGACAGGCGCTCGAGACCGCGGTGGCGATCGACCCCGAGCTGCCGACCGCCTGGGTCAACCTGGGGGTGACGCGGCGGCGTAGCGGCGACGCCGCGGGCGCCGAGGCCGCCTACCGCCGGGCGCTCGAGCTCGACCCGGGCCAGGTCTCGGCCTACCAGAACCTGGCCACGCTGATGCGCGTGCGGGGCGAGCGCGAGGCGGCCGGCGAGCTGCTCGCGGCGATCCCCAAGCTCGGTAGCCGCAACCCCTACAGCTACCTCCACCTCGGCGACTGGGCGATGGGGCGCGGCGACTACGAGCAGGCCGCCCGCTGGTACCGCAAGGCGCTGCGCCTGCGGCGCGACGCTCCCGAGCCGCGCGCCGCCCTCGGCAGCCTGGCGCTCGCCACCGGCGACCGCGCCGCCGCCGAGCGCTGGCTCGCCCGCGCCCGCCGCCTCGACCCCGACGCCCCGCGGGTCCGGGCGCTCGCGGGCAAGCTCTGAGCCGGGCCGCGGCGGCGGGCGCGGCCCGCCGTGCCGAGGGTGCGAGCGTGCAGCCGTTCGGCGAGGGCCGGAGCGCCTCGCCTTCGACGGTCAGTCGTCGTCGCCGGCCCGCTTGACCCGCTTCTTCTTCCCCGGCCGGGGCTTGGCCTTCCCGGCCGGCGCCTCGAACCGCAGCTCACGGTCGTGGCGCGCGGAGCGCAGGAAGTCGAGGAGCCTGCGGACGAGGTCGACCGTGACCGCCCGCGCCGCGGCCGCCTGGCGGAAGAACGCGAGGGCGGCGAGCGCCTCGCGGTGGATGTCGCGGGCGCGGAAGATCGGCACCATCTCCCCGGCCAGCCGCTCGAGCTCCTCGGCATCGCCGAGCTCGGCGTAGAGCGCCGCGAGATCGAGCGAGACGAGCGCCGCGTCGTAGGCGATCTCCTGTTGCACGAACCCCTGCTGCGCCCAGGTCAGGCACCGCTCGGCGGCCTCGAACTGCCCCATCCCGTGGAGGATCTTCCCCTCGACCCAGGCCCGCCGCCGCAGCGTCCACGGGTCGCGGAACTGGTCGTAGAGCGGGCGGGCGTCGCGGAAGACCTTCGCCGCCTCGACGAAGCGGCCGAGATCGGCGAGGTTCAGGGCGAGGTTGTGGTGGGCGCAGAGGAGGGATCGGGAGTCCTCGGCGGGGTCGAAACTCTCGAGCACCGCGGTGAGCGTCTCGATGGCGCCCTCGGCGTCGCCCGCGGTACGCTGGACGTCCGCCTTCGTGAGCAGCGCCCGGATGCACCGCCTCACTTCTCCGATCGAGCGGTAGTGCGCCACCGAGCGCGCGAGCAGTCCTAGGGCCTCGTCGAATCGCCGCTGGTCCTTGCGCAGCGACGCCTCGAGGTCGAGGAGCCGTGCCTCCTCGTAGGGCTCGTCCGTCCCCTCGGCGAGAGCGGCCTTCGCCTCGTCGAGGAGACGGTCGGCCCCCGCGAGGTCGGAACGGGCTCGCAGCGAATTGGCCAGCAGCCCGTACCCCCGCGCCCTGAGGTCGGCGAGGAGGCGGGGGTCGTGATCGGTCTCCGCGAGGAGCTCGACCACTTCCAGCCCGAGGGCCGCGAGACTCTCCGCCTGAGCGGGATCCTCGAAGGCTTCCTCGCGGCTGCGGTCGAGGACCAGCTCGGCGAGGGCCCACGAGCGGAATCGCGGGCTGTTGCGTAGCAGGAGCCGCCGCTGCTTCCCGGGGAGGAGGAGGAGCTCGCCGAGGAGCACGGGCGCCTCGATCTGCTCGCGGCGGAGCGGCTCTCCGGCCTTGGCGGTATCGCGGATCAGGCGGTCGAGGATCTCGGCGTAGGTTTGCGACGACCGCAGCCTTCCCGGCCGTTCCCGCCGCTCGGCGGCGAGGGCTTCTCCCAGCCGCTCCCGGCAGTCGTCGCAGCGCAGTAGGTGGGTCACCGTCTTCCGGCGGAAGGGTCCCAGCCCCTCGACCATCCGCTCGAGCGCCTCGTCGTTCAGGTGGAGTTTCATCGCCGGTCTTTCTCCTCGGGCAATCACCGGGTCATGGGTCGGGTCGCTTGCTGTCCGAAGACTACACAAAATATCGCAGAAGGGAAAATAGGGCCAGGAATGGGCGCCGGCGACCGTGCATCGGCAGCCGGCGCCCGGGAGATGCTGCCTTAGCCGTTCGGATCCATGTCCGGGCCCGCTTCGCCGCCGGCGGCGAAGCCGGCGGGGTCCATTCCGGGACCCGCCTCATCACCGACCGTGAATCCATTCGGGTCCATGCCGGGTCCCGCCTCCGAGCCTGCCTGGACTCCGTTCGGGTCCATACCGGGACCGGCGTCGCCCGTCGTGAGGCCGTCGGGGTCCATGTCGGGTCCGGCATCCGCCGACGCTCCGTTCGGGTCCATGCCGCTGCCGGCGCCGACGAAGACCGAGGCCAGCCACTGCTGGAGGGCCTGCCACGGGGCCCAGACCGAGACCGCGGACGGGGCCGCGGGCACAGCCTGGGCGACGGGGGCGAGGAGGAGGGCGACGAGGGCGGCGGCGGCGACGAGGGCGAGGCCGGCCGACCGGCGGGGACGGGGGTTGGGGGTGCTGCGCTTCATGGTGGAGCTCCTTCCGGGGGGAGCGGGCGGCGGCCTTTATTGGCCGGGCCCGTCCGGTTCCGTCCCCGAGTGTGTAAAAAGTTATCGAAAGAGGCAACTTCCGAGGCGCCGGCCGCGCGCGCTAGACTCCGCGGCACCATGGCCCAGGCTGCGAATCGCCGCTCCTACCCGCGCAAGCTGCGCCGGGTGCAGGTGCGGTTCTGGCGACCGGGGGAGGAGCGGCCGCGGGGCGGGTTCACCAAGAACCTGTCGGTCACCGGGGCCTTCGTCACCACGCCGGACCCCGCGGGCCGCAACGAGCGCCTGCGGGTGGAGCTGGTCGAGGCCGGCCGCCAGACGTTGCTCGAGGCGGTGGTCGTCCACTCGCACCGGGTGCCGCCGGAGCTGCGCCGCTTCGCCGACTCGGCGATGGGGCTCCGCTTCCTCGAGCTCGAAGAGCTCGTCGGGCCGTTCCTGCCGGCGGACGCCCAGCGGCCGATGGACGAGCCGGCGGCGGATGCGCCGAGGCCGGACGCATCGACGGCCGCTGCCGGGGCGGCTGCGGGCGACGGGGACGAGCCCGCGACGACCGCAGGTCCGGTGTGGACCGAGGCACCCCCGGACCCGGCCGGCGCGGCGGCAGGGCCGTCGGCCCTGGACTCCTCCTCCGGCGGCGCTCCGGCGCGGCGCCGGATCGACCCCCCCGGCGCGGACGAGCGGGTCTACCCGCTGACCTTCGAACGGCCCTCCGACCTCGTCGCCCTGTACCGCCGCGACGTGGTCAACGGCGGCCTGTTCGTCAAAACCGGCCGGCCGGCGAAGCTCGACGAGGCGGTGACGGTGGAGATCGTCCTGCCCGGCGCGGGGCGCCGGCGGATCGTCGCCGAGGCGCGCGTCGTCCAGGTGGTCGAGCCGCGCAAGGTCGCGGGTGGCCGCACCGCGGGCGGCATGGGCGTGGAGCTGCGCGACCCCGACCGGCTGCTGCGTGAGCTCGAGCCGGTGGTCGCAGCTCTCGAAGGGGACGGCTAGCCTTCCCGGCATTCAGCCCGAGCGCTCGGTTGCCGGCGGCAGCGTGCGGTCGAGCCACTCGACGATCCGCTCCCAGCCCCGCCGGCACGCGGGGTCGGTGACCAGAGCCATGTGGCGCGGCTCGCGGCGGGTGCCGAGCTCGTCGCGGCCGAGCTCGAGGAAGGTCACCGGCGCCCGCTCGAGGGCGGCGGCGAAGCGGCGGACCGCGGGCGTGCGGCAGATCCACGCGTCGCCGCGCGCGTTGACGACGAGGACCGGGACCTCGATCCGCGCCAGGCCGGCCAGGTAGTCGGCGCCGCCGGTCGCCCCGCCGGGGGCGCCGCGCCAGCGTCCGCTCCGCGCCCACGTGCCGAACTGTGCGACGTAGCCGGGCGCCTCGTCGTCGCTGCCGATCCCGAGGCGCCGCGCCGGCGTGCGCCCGGCGAGCCGGGTCACCCCGCTCCACAGCGCGAGGAGAGCCCGCTTGTACAGCCACCAGGCGAGCGACGGCTCGTGCGGGCGGATCCAGACCACCGGGCCGACCAGCACCGCCGCGTCGACCGGCAGGTCGGGCCGCTGTCCGAGGGCCGCGGCGCCGGCGTGCGCCGAGAGGCTGTGGCCGATCCAGGCGAGGGGGAGCCGCGGGTGGCGGCGGGCGACCTCCTCGACCGCCGCCGGGACGTCGTGGGCGACGATCTCGTCGTAGGTCCAGTCGCCGCCCTCGCCGGCGCTCGGTCGGCTGGCGCCGTGCCCGCGCAGGTCGAGCGTGTACACGTGGTGGCCGGCGGCGGCGAAGAAGCTCGCCATGCCGCCGCCGGGAGGCCGGTCGAGGCAGCGGCGGTCGACCATCATCCCCGGGGCGAGGACGACGGCGGCGCGGGCGGGCGTGCGCTGCGGCGGCCGCTCCTCGAGGTGGATCGTCCACCCGTCCGCGGTGGGGACGTCGATCACCCTCCCGCCGGCCGCCGCCGGCGGCTCGGCGGACCGCGGCGCGGCCTCGGGCGGTCGGTCGACGGCGGCTCCCGGCACGCCGCCGACTGTACGATAGGTTTCGGGACTGTCCGTGGGTCGCTGCGAACGTCCGGGCCGTGAGATCCTTCTTCCGATGAGCCCTTCGCTCCAGGACACGCCGCGGTCCGGGCCGGCCGCCCACCCGGTCAGACATCCGGTCAGCCAGCTCGTCGAACGGCTGACGGAGACCCTGGACGACGCGGACCGCCTGCTGCGGACCGTCGAGGCCGGCCGCGACCGCGAGCCGGCCTCGGAGGCGGACCTGGCGGCGCGCGCCGAAGGCCTGGAGCGGCGGCTGGCGGCGGCCGAGGCCGACGGCCGGGAGCTCGGCGCCCGGCTGGTCGAGGCCGAACAACGCGTCCGCCGGCTGACCGGCCTCTACGTCGCCACCTTCCATCTCCACGCGCAGCACGAACCGGCCGCGGTGCAGCAGGCGATCGCGGAGGTCGCCGCCGAGCTGGTCGGTGCCGAGCGGTTCGTGCTCCTGCTGCGCGAGCGGCCGTCCGAGAGCGAGGGCGGACCGGTGCACCGGGTCGTGCTGCACCGGCCGGCCGGCATCCTGCCGGGCGACCTCGACCCGCTCTTCGAGGGCGGCCGCTACCGCGGCGGCGACCGGATGATCGACGCGACGTTGGCCGACGGCGTGCTGCGCGAGGCCGGCTCGGGCGGCGTCGGTCCGACCCGGGCGCTGGCCGCGGTCCCTCTCAACGTGGGCGGCCGCACGGTCGGCGGCCTGGTGCTGCTACGCCTGCTCGCCCACAAGCCGGTGCTCGACGACGACGACCGCGACCTGCTAGAGCTCCTCGCCGCCCACGCCGCCTCGGCGATGCTCGCCGCCGAGCTGTTCCGGGTCAAGGACCGCCGCCTGCGCTCGATCGAGAGCCTTGTCCGCCTCGCCCGCGGGGGATGATGGTGAACGGGGGGTGGTCGTCGAGGTCGGGCGGCCAGGGGATCAGCAGGCCCGCACCGACCCGCTCGGCGACCCGCTCGCCGTAGAGGTGGTCGACGAGGTGCATCGCCACGTCGTAGCTGCGCACGCCCCCTTGCGAGGTCAGCATCTTGCCGTCGCGCACGAAGCTGACGTTGATCCGCAGGTCGACCTGCGGGAAGAGCTGGGCGAAGCGGTCGTAGTCGGCGGGGAAGGTGGTCGCCGCGTGCCCGTCGAGGAGCCCGGCGCGGGCGAGCACGAAGGCGCCGTCGCACAGCGAGACCACCCAGCGCGCGGCGCCGCCGGTCTCCCGCACCCAGGCGATCGTCCGCTCGTCCTCGAGGTCGGCGGCCATCGAGCCCTCGGCGCTCGGCACGACCAGCACGTCAGGGGCCGGCGCGTCGTCGAAGCCGTGGTGGGGGACGATGGTGATCCCCTCGAAGGAGACGATCGGCTCGCCGTCGGGCGAGACGAGGTAGGGCTCGATCGCCGGGCGGTCGCCGGTGTGGAAGCGGGTGTGGTGGAAGACGTCGTAAGGCGCCATCAGCTCGGTGTCGTAGACGCCGTCGACGACCAGGAAGGCGGCGCGTAGCGGCCGGTCGGCGGGCAGCTCGGGCGGCGGCTCCAGGCGCCAGGCGGGCGCCGGGGCGGCGCGGCCGGCGCCGGGCGGCGGCGGATCGGTCCGCCCGTCCTCGGCCGCCGGCGGCTGGACGGCCGCGGCCGGGTCGGGCTGCGGCGCGGCCTCCGCGGCCCTGGCGTCGGCGTCGGCGGGGGTCGCGGCGGAGGGCGCCGCGGCGGCGCAGGCGGCGGACAGCGCGGCGAGCAGCGCGGCGGTGGCGAGGGCGGCGGCGGCGAAGGCGGCGCGGAGCGCCGGGCGGCGGCGGGGGTGCGGGCGGTCAGGCAAGGCGTCCTCCTGCGGGGGCGAGGGTCGGCGGGGAATTCTCGGCCCGGGCCGAGCGTCGTAAGATAACGCAGTCTCGCGCGGTCGCCCTTGGAGAGCGACCCGGCTGCCGCGCCCGAATCCGTCCCGTCCGCTCACGCGACCGTTCGCACGTCCAGAAGGAGACCGTCCCGTGCCCTACAGTCCGATGCTCGTCCAACCGATGCGCGAAGAGCTCACCTCGATCGGGGTCGAGGAGCTGCTGTCCGCCGAAGACGTCGACCGCTTCATGGAGGCCGGTGAGGGGACCGCGATGCTGGTCGTCAACTCGGTCTGCGGCTGTGCCGCGGGGATGGCCCGCCCCGGCGTGCGCCTCGCCCTCGAGGAGGGGCCGAAGCCCGACCGGGTGGCCACCGTCTTCGCCGGCCAGGATCTCGAGGCGACCGCCCGCGCCCGCGGCTACTTCCCCGAGATCCCGCCCTCGTCGCCGTCGATCGCCCTGTTCAAGGACGGCGGGCTCGTCTGGTTCCTGCCCCGCCACCGGATCGAGGGGCGTAGCGCCCGCGACGTGGCGAGCGACCTGAGCTCCGCGGTGCGCGAGAGCACGGCCGCGGCCGCCCCCGCCGGCTGAGCCGCCGGACCGCCGAGAGCGTGGGCACCTTCCACCAGGGCAAGCACGCCCTCCACGGGATCACCGTCGTCGTCGAGACCGACGGCCCGGAGGTCTACGTGGGCCGCTGCGACGACGTCGACGAAGGGCGGGTGATCCTGCTCGACGCCGACGTCCACCGCGACGGCGACGGCGGCCCCAGCCGGGCCGACTACCTGGCGCGGGCGGCGGCGTACGGGGTGTGGGCGAAGCACCGGCGTCTGGTCGTGCCGCGCGGGCGGGTGACCTCCGTCCGGCCGCTCGGCGAGCTCGCCGGGACCGCACCGGCGCCGGCTGGCTGACCGGGTGGGCGAGATCTTCACCCTGACCGAGGTCTCAGAGCTCGACGTCGGGCCGCTCAAGGGCGGGTGCTGCCGGCCGAGCGGCCGGCGTCGATCGTCTCCTGACGCAGGCGCGTGAGCACCTCGTCGCTCCGCCCCTGGGCCACCCGGCCGGTCATCGCGTCGAGCTCGTGGTTCCTCGCGAACTCCGGCGAGCCGACGAGCGCCGAGACCAGGGCGGGGTAGCCGCTCTCCATCAGCAACCGCATGTTGCCGCGGAAGCCTGCGTCGGCCTGCCACAGATCCTCGGCCGAGCCCTCGCGCCCGAGCAGCTCGCGGTAGAGGTGCCCGACGACGTCCCACGGCGCCCGATTCTCAAGCTGGCGGGCGCGGACGGCCTCCTGGGCGAAGGTCGAGGCGATCTGCCGCACCTCGGTGGCACCGGAGAGGTAGATGCGCTCGACCAGGCCGGCGTCGGCCCGGCTCTCGCCTGCGTAGCGGATGGCGACCAGGTCGTCGGCGATCCGCTCGGCGCGCTGCCAGCGCTCGCGCGCCTGAGGCGCGATCACCGGCTCGGGGTCGGCGACGACCTGCTCGCCGATGACGAAGGTGATCCGGCCCTCGGCGAGCTGCCGGCGGACGTCGTAGTCGCCCTGGATCGTGTAGAGGACCTGGCTGTGGTGGCCCTCGCGGCCGCGGTCCTCGGCGGTGCGGGCGACGACCGTCACGCCGTGCTCGCCGTGCGGGGCGGTGTCGATCCGCCAGTCGCCGGGGCCCTCCTCGAAGCGCACCGGCAGCAGGACCTCGCGGCCGGTGCCGTCGATCATCGCGGTGCCGACGATCTGGACGTGGACCCGCTCGCCGACGCGCAGTGGCACGTGTTCGGCGGGCTGGATGTCGTGGAGCCGGCGCTCGCCGGTCTCCGGGTCGGTGATCGCGGCCTTGACGTCGATCAGCTGGACGCCGGCCGGCGCCACGGCGGTCGGCCGGTCGGCAGCGATCTGGGCGGCCGCCGGCGAAGGGGCGGCGAGGGCGGTCGTCAACGCCGCGGCGAGGACGAGGACGAGACGTGTGCGTCGCATGATGGTCAGCTCCTGGATGCGCATTCTCAGGTGGATCTCGGGGTGAGTGTCGGTCGTTTCGGGGGAGGGCGACCGCGGGCGCGGGCCCTCCCTGGTCACCGGAGATTGCAAGTTCCCGGCCAGATGGCGGTGCTCGGCGGCGGCGTCCAGGGGCGGTAGACTCCGGCCCGGATTCCTGGCGGGGGCGAGGGGCGAATGGAGATCGACCGGTTCTTCAGCGGCGAGGACCTGGCGGAGATCGAGCGCCGGGTACGCGAGGCGGAGCGCGCCACCGGCGGCGAGATCGTCGTCTACGCCGTCGACGCGTCGGACGACTACCCGGAGGCGGCGTGGACCGCCGCCGCGGCCGGCGCCGCGCTCCTGCCGCTGGCCGCCGCGTCGGTCCACCGGGCCGCCGGCTTCTGGGGCTGGGCCGACCACTGGACGGGACACTGGCTCGTCTGGATCGTCCTGCCGGCCCTCCTCGGCGCCGCCCTCGGCTGGATCGCCGCCACCTACCTGCCCGGGCTCCGCCGCCGCCTCGTCCGCGAGGACGACCTCGTCCGCCGTACCGAGCTGCGCGCCGCCGCGGCCTTCGTCGCCGAGGAGGTCTTCGACACCCGCGACCGCACCGGGGTGCTGCTGTTCGTCTCGTTGTTCGAGCACCGGGTCGTCGTCCTCGCCGACGCGGGCATCCACGCCCGGGTGCCGGCCGGCTCGTGGGAGGGGATCGTCGAGGAGGTCGTCGCCGGCGTCCGCGCCGGCCAGCCCGGGCACGCCGTCGCCCGTGGCGTCGAGCGCTGCGGCCGGCTGCTCGCCGAGCACGGCGTCCTCCGCCGCCCCGACGACCGCGACGAGCTCACCGACCCCGTCCGCCGGGAGGAGCGGTGAGGCCGCTCCTCGCTCTGCTCGCCTCCCTGGCCGCGCTCGCCCCGGCGGGAGCCGTGGCCGCCGGCGAGACCGCCGACTTGCCCGTCCCGTTCCTTTCCGGCCGGGTCGTCGACCAGGCCGGCATCGTGCCGCCCGAGTCGCGCGCCCGGATCGAGCAGAAGCTCGCCGCGTACGAGGCCGAGACCGGCCACCAGGTCGCCGTCCTCACCGTCCCCGGCCTCGGCGGCGAGGCGATCGAGGGCTACGCGCTGCGGGTCGCCGAGAGCTGGCAGCTCGGCCGCGAGGGGGTCGACGACGGCGTGCTCTTCCTCGTCGCCCCGGAGGACCGGCGGATGCGGATCGAGGTCGGCTACGGCCTGGAGCCGGTGCTGACCGACCTCGAGAGCTCGGTGATCCTCGACTCGATCGTCGCCCCGAGGTTCCGCGCCGGCGACTACGGCGGCGGCATCGAGGCCGGGGTCGACGCGATCGTCGCCGCGCTGCGCGGCGAGGAGGTCGGGCCGCCGCCGGGGAGCGGCGGCGGGATGCCCATCGAGCGGCTCCCCTGGTTCGGCCGCGGGCTGCTGCTTCTCTTCATCCTCTTCGTGCTGCTCCCCTTCTCGACCGCGGCGCTCGGCGGCAAGGGGTGCACGAGCTGGTTCCTCTACCTCTTCCTGATCCCGTTCTGGGGGCTCTTCCCCGGCTCGATCGTCCACCCCTACGCCGGCGTCGCCCTGGCCGGCCTCTGGATCCTCGGCGTGCCGCTCGTCCGCTGGTGGGCGCGCAACCACGAGCTGCCCGGCTGGCTGGAAGGGGCGACGAGCGGCCGCGGGTGGTCGTCGTGGGGGGGCGGCGGCTTCCGCGGCGGCGGCGGGTTCTCCGGCGGCTTCTCCGGCGGGGGCGGGAGCTTCGGCGGGGGAGGGGCGTCCGGGAGCTGGTAGATGGCCGCCCTCGTCACCGCCCTCTGCTTCGTCGCCTACTTCCTGGGCTACGCCGTCTACGCCCGCTACCTGGCGCGCCGCGTCTTCAGCCTCGACGGCGGCCGCCCGACCCCGGCCCACGCGCTGCGCGACGACGTCGACTACGTCCCGACCCGCCCGCACGTCCTCTTCGGCCACCACTACGCCTCGATCACCGGGCTCTCGCCCATGCTCGGCCCGGCGGTGGCGGTCATCTGGGGCTGGGCGCCGGCGATGCTCTGGGTCGTCCTCGGGGCGCTACTCGTCGGCTGCGTCCACGACTTCGGCGCCCTCGTCGTCAGCCTGCGTGCGCGCGGCATGTCGATCGGCAAGGTGACCGAGGGGATCGTCGGCCCGCGGGCGAAGACCCTCTTCCACCTGATCATCTTCTTCGGCATCGCCCTGGCGATGGGGGTGTTCGTCTACGTCATCGCGGTGATGTTCTCGATCACCCCGGCCTGGGACCCCGACCGCCCGCTCGCCGACCCCTCGTCGTTCCCGACCGCGGTGCTGCCCTCGGCGGCGCTGATCGGGATCGCCATGGTCATCGGGCACCTGACCCACCGGCGGGGTGTGCGGCTCGCGCCGCTGGCGGCGGCCGGCTTCCTCCTCACCCTGGCCGCGGTGCGGGCCGGCATGGAGCTCCCCACCCTCGGCCTCGACCGCGCCGACTGGCCGGGCCATGCGGACTGGGTGCTCATCCTCCTCGCCTACGCCTTCGCCGCCTCGGTGCTGCCGGTCTGGAGCCTGCTCCAGTCGCGCGACTTCCTCAACTCGCTGCTCCTCTACCTCGGCCTCGGCCTCGCCTACGCCGGCCTCTTCGTCTCGGCGCCGAGCTTCGCCGCCCCGGCCATCCGCATGCACCCCGAGGGCGCCCCGTCGTTCCTCCCGTTCGTCTTCATCGTCATCGCCTGCGGTGCGGCGAGCGGCTTCCACTCGCTCGTCTCCTCGGGCACCACGGCCAAGCAGATCGCCGACGAGCGCGACGCCCGCTTCATCGGCTACGGCGGGATGATCGGCGAGTCGCTCCTCGGCCTGCTCGCCGTCCTCGCCTGCACCGCCGGCGTCTTCGCCGCCGGCGCCCCGGGCCGCGCCGACTGGCTCCACACCTACGCCGACTGGGGGTCGATGCAGGGTCTGGGCAACCAGATCGGCGTCTTCGTCACCGGCGCCGCCACCTTCATCGAGCGCCTCGGCCTGCTCGACTTCCGCACCTCCACCGCGCTCGTCGCGGTCGTCGTCGTCTCCTTCGCGCTGACCACCCTCGACTCCGCCACCCGGCTGCTGCGCTTCAACATCTCCGAGATCGGCGACACCCTCCGCCTGCCGGTCCTCCAGGACCGCTACCTGGCCTCCGCCCTCGCCGTCGCCACGATCTCCTTCTTCGCCTTCTACGAGATCGCCGGCCGCCCCGCCGGCCTCGCCCTCTGGCGCCTCTTCGGCACCACCAACCAGCTCCTCGCCGGCCTGGCGCTGCTCGCCGTCTCCCTCTACCTCTACCAGCGCGGCCGCAATCACTGGGTGGCCACCCTCCCCACCGCCTTCATGCTCCTCTCCACCGTCGCCGCCATGCTCGTCAACCTCCGCGACTTCCACCGCCAGTGGTCCGAAGGCGGCGCCGTCCTCTTCGTCCTCGGCCTGGTCCTCCTCCTCCTCGCCCTCTGGCTCACCGCCGAAGGCCTCCTCGCCTGGCGCCGCTTCCGCGGCCGCCCGCCGCTGACCTCGCTGGAGGTTCCGCTGGTCCACCCGACATCCTCGCGGGCGGAGAACACGTGACCGTCATCCCGAGCCCCCGCTCGCTCGCGAGCGGCACGAGGGATCTCCGCGGCGCCGTGCTCACCGCCGGTCCCCCCAGCGGGCCGGCCGAAGTCACCGGCCCGCGGGCCGGTCGTGCCGGGTAGGCCGGGTCCGTGGAGGGGCCGGAGCCTCCGCCCTCCGGGTGCTACCGTTCCCCCCATGGCGGGCTACTCCGGAGCGCCCCTCCCCCGCAAGCTCGGCCTCGAGCCCGGCCAGCGCATCGCACTCCTCGACGCCCCCGACACCTTCCTCCCCTCCATCGAGCCCCTCCCACCGGACACCACCCTCCTCGACCGCCCCGACCCGCCCATCGACCTCGCCGTGGCATTCGCCGATCGCGAGGACCGCCTCCGCGCGCATTTCGCCTCGCTCGAGCCCCTCCTCGCCCCCGCCGGCGCCCTCTGGGCCGCCTGGCCCAAGAAGTCCTCCGGCCGTCCAACCGATCTCGTCCATGGCCGCGTCCAGGCCACCGGCCTCGCCGCCGGCCTCGTCGACGTCAAGGTCTGCGCCATCGACGAGACCTGGTCGGGCCTGAAGTTCGTCCGGCGGCTGGAGGATCGGTAGCTGAAACGAGACGAATCGCGCTCCGTGGAGCGAACGGAGGCATGCTTCTGCGTCCCCCGGCGAGAGGTCGTCTCCGAAGCTGGAGCTCTCAACCCTCGGCCGAAGGGCTGTTCCCCGGACGGCACCCCTGCCGGCCCGCCCCGGTCGCTCCGCGTGCAGGACCGCGCCTCGTCCGTCCCAGGCCCTACCGCAGCGCCCCCGCCTCGATCGGCGCCGGCGGGCGGTCGGCCAGCCGGCCGGCGCGCATCAGGAACTCCTCGGCGACCAGCCGGTAGGCGCCCGCACCGGTCGCCGTGGGGTCGTACTGGAAGATGGTCTGGGCGGCGGCCGGGGCCTCGGCGAGGCGGACGTTGATGCGGACCTCGACGCCCATCACCCGGGGGCCGTGCTCGGCGCGGATGCGGGCGACGTTGTCGCGGGTGTCGCGGGTGCGGTAGTCGACCCGGGCGAGGAGGATGCCGAGGAGCGCCAGGCGGCGGTTGTACGAGGCGCGGACGCGCTCGGCGGCGGCGAGCATCGACTGGACGCCGGCGAGGGCGAGGAACTGGGGCTCGATCGGGACGAGGAGCGCGTCGGCGGCGGTCAGGGCGTTGACCGGGAGGAGCGAGACCCCCGGAGGACAGTCGAGGAAGACGTGGTCGTACTCGATCGCCGGCCCCTCCAGCACCGAGGCGAGGCGGCGCTCGCCGTGGCGGTAGGCGCCGAGCTCGACGTCGGCGCGGACCAGGTCGGCCGAGGCGGTGAGCAGGTCGAGGTTGGGGACCGTCGTCGGGCGGACCGCCTCGCGGGCCGGCATCTGCCAGAAGAGGACGTCGGCGACCGAAGGGGCGAGCCGGGCGCGGCCGACGCCGAGGGAGAGCGAGGCCGAGGCCTGGCTGTCGAGGTCCACGAGGAGCACCCGGTGACCCAGCTCGGCCACCGCCGCGGCGAGATTCACCGCGGTGGTCGTCTTGCCGACGCCGCCCTTCTTGCTACCGATGGCCGTGATCACGGGGCGGAGGGCGCCTCCCGGGAGCGGCCGGCGCCGGCCCCCGCGGCCCCCGCCGCGCGCGCTGCGGCCGCGCCCGGAGGGGAGACCGGACCGAAGCGCGGGTTCACCTCCTCGACCTCGGCCCTCAGCGCGGCGGCCTCGGCGGCCCGGCCGCTCGCCGCGAGCGCCTCGGCGAGGAGCAGGCGATTGTAGAGCTTGAAGATCGCTTCCGCGCTGCCGAAGTAGGTGAGGCCCCGGTCCGCGGCGCGCAGACGCTCGGCGGCGGCGACCGGGTCGCCCTCTTCGAGGAGGCGGGCGCCGACGATGTGGTCGAGCCTCGACCGGTACTCGGGATTCTCGGTCTCCGCGAGGTACTTCTCGTACCGGGCCTGGAGCTCGTCGGCCATCTCCTCGTGGCCGGTCGCCGCCGCGGCGCGCATGGCGACGACCGCGCTCGGCCCTTGCAGCTCGTCGCATCCGGCCGCCGCCTCGTACGCCGGCTCCCATCCCTGGGTCAAGCCCTCCATCACCCGCACCCTGCAGCCGTAGGCCGCGAGCTCGGCCTCGGGGCAGCCTCCGGTGCCGTGGGCCTCGGCGAGGGCCTCGCGGGCGGCGGCGAAGTCGCGCCGGAGCAGCGCGAGGTCGGCCAGGTGGAGCCACGAGGCGCAGAAATCGGGCCGCAGCTCGATGGCGGCGCGGAACTCCGCCTCGGCCTCGTCCCAGCGGCCGACGGACATCAGCAGCTCGCCCAGCGAGTCGTGCGGGTTCGCCTGGTCCGGCGCCAGGTAGCGGTAGACCTCGAACTGCTCCTCGGCATCGGCGAAGTCCCCCTTCGCCATGGCCAGGTACCCGAGATGGTTCTGCGCCTCCACCCAGTTCGGCTCCAGCCGGATCAGCCGGCGGTAGCAGGCCTCGGCCTCGCGCACCGTCTGCGGCGAACCCCAGTGGCGGCTGCACTCCAAGTTGACCGCGTAGGGGTCGTCGGGGTGCTCGGCCAGGTAGCCCTCGAGGAGGGCCTCGGCCCGGTCGCTGTCGTGATCGATCCTGGCGAGATAGTACCCCACGAGCAGACGCTCGCGCGGGTTGAGGCGGTCGAGGTCCACCTGCCGGAGCTCCTCGATGAGCCTCTCGACGCGCTCGCGGTCGACGGCGCCGAAGCGGCGGAGCTGGATCAGCTCGATCCTCGGCATGACGAAGTCGGGGTCGAGGTCGAGTGCCGTCTCGAGGTGCCCGAGGGCCTCGGCGGCGTACAGCTTCTGGCGAGCGGCGATCGCCTCTTCGAGGGCGGCCGCGGCGGCGGGGGAGTCGGTGGTCCACTCGGGCCGCTCGTCGTGGCGGGCGAGCAGCACGCCGCCGACGGCGAGGGCGGCGACGAGGACGAGGACGATCAGCAGCTTCATGTCGGACCTCCTCCGCCGCGGGCTCCGCCGCCGGGGGAGCGGCCGATGGCGAGCAGCGTCAGGTCGTCGTACGGTTCGGCGCCGCGGGTGAACTCGTCGACGGCGGCGAGGACCGCGTCGACCGCGGCCCGGGGGTCGGCCGGCGCGGCGCGCAGCACGTCGGCCAGCCGCTCGCCGCCGAACAGCTCGCCGTCGGGCGCGGTGGCCTCGACGACGCCGTCCGAGTAGGCGAGGACGAGCTCGCCCGGCTCGACCGTGGCGGCGAGCGCGCGGTGTCCGCCGGAGGCGAGGGCGCCCAGCGGCATCCGGTGCTCGGGGAACGGGAGCTCGCTGACCGCGCCGCGGGCGTCGCGCTTGAGCGGCTGCGGCTGCCCGGCGAGGACGTAGCGCAGGGTGCCGTGGCCGTTGGGCGCGAAGTAGCCGGCGGCGACGAAGGAGCGATCGCCGATCTCGTAGAGGCGGCGGTTGGCGAGGCGGAAGATCTCCTCGGGATCGTCGTGCGCGAGGGCCAGGGAGTGGAGCACCTCCGAGGCGGCCATCATCATCAGGGCGCCCGGCACCGACTTCCCGGAGACGTCGCCGTAGACCACGGCGCGGGCGCGGCCGTCGGGGCCGGGCAGGGCGGCGTAGAAGTCGCCGCCGACGTGACGGGCCGGGCGGCAGGCGGCGGCCACCCGCCAGTCGTCGCCGAGCTCGAGCGTCTTGGGCAGGAGCGAGCTCTGGATGGTCGAGGCGATCTCGAGATCGCGCTCGAGCTCCGCCTGCCGCGCCCGCTCCTCGAGAAGCAGGCTGGTCTCCAGCGCGATCGACGCCTGGTGGAGCAGGCCGCGGAGGACCTCGAGCTCCTCGCTCTCCTGGGCGACGCGGGAGACCTTCTCCGAGAGCAGCACCATGCCGACCCGGCGGCGGGTCGAGTCGAGGGTGCCGATCACCTCGACCCCCTCCTCGGCGAGCCGCGAGGCCAGCCGGTCGACGGCCGGGGCGCGCAGGCGGAGCAGCGAGAGGTCGTCGAGCCGGGAGAGCGACCCCCGCCGCTCGAGGTGGCGGCGCAGGGCTCCGGGCACCTCGAGCGTGGCCGGCAGCGACGCCGGGCCGGCCGCCCGCTCGAGCCGCTCGCCGCGGGTCAGGTAGAGGGCGGCGAAGCGCAGGCCGAGCAGCCGCGGCAGCTCCTCGACCAGGTCGCGGACCACCTCGGCCGGGTCGAGCCGGCCGGTGAAGGCGCGGCCCATCTCGACCATCGCCTGCTGGAGCCGCGTTCGGTCGGCGAAGAAGAAGCGGTCCATCGGCCCCTGGATGCGCCGGCGCAGCGGCTCGAAGAGCAGCACGATGGCGAGCGCGAAGACGAGCGGGAAGTAGGCCGAGCTGGCCAGGCCGGTGCCCTGGAACAGCGCGTTGAACGAGACGATCGCCAGGGCGTAGAGCACGGTGACGAGCGCCGTCGTGCCGGTGTAGAGGAGGCTCTTGCGCAGGATCACCCGCACCTTCATGAGCTGGAAGCGGATGATCGCGTAGGCGAAGGTCGCCGGCACCAGGGCCAGCGGCACGACGCCGTAGAAGACCAGCTCCTCGGTGTGGAGGAACGAGGGGAAGCCGACCGCCAGGACGAGGAAGGGCACCAGCCCCAGCACGGAGCCGGCGAGCACCAGCGCCGCGCCGCGCCGCTCCTCGGACTGCGGAAGCTGCGACCAGTTCCAGGTCAGGAGCGCCAGCCCGGCGAGCACCCAGGCGGCGAGGATCCACCAGTTGGCGGCCGGCGCGCCGCTGATCGACCGGCCGGCCCGGCCGAGCGCCGGGAGCGGCCCGGCCCCGGCCGCGAACACCGCCGCCGGCACCAGGTAGACGACCCCGAGCAGCGCCGTCCACGCGCGCCGGCTGCGTAGCTGCCCGAGCGTCTCGCCGAGCCGTCCGTCCCACACCGGCCGCGGGAAGATGAGGAAGAAGTGCAGGAAGGCGCCGGGCAGCAGCACCAGCGCCGCCGTGCCGGTGCGCAGGACGAAGTGGTCGACCCACGAGTAGGAGGCCGGGCGCAGGCGGCAGACCAGGAAGACGAGGAACAGCGAGCAGAGCAGGAAGAAGACGTGCGCGGCGCGCAGCCGCGGCTGGTGGAAGAGGACGAACAGGCCGGTGAAGAAGAAGCTGAAGCCGAGGACGCAGGCGTACAGGTACGAGGTGTCGCCGATCTGCCGCCGGCCGAGCTCGAGCGGAACCTCGTGCAGCCCGCCGTCGCCGCCGCGGCGGACCAGGTAGGGGACGACCTCGCCGATCTCGTGGTCGTTGAGGATGGCCGCCGCGGCGGCCTTCGAGGCGAGCAGCGTGCGGCCGATGCCGACGATCTCGTCGCCCGGCTGGATGCCGGCGCGGTCCGCCCCCGAGCCGGGGACGACGGAGAGCACCCGGAGCTGGCCGGGCCGGTCGGCCTCGAGCACCACCCCGTCGTAGGGGCGGGGCAGGTACATGTCGACGATCGACAGCGCCGCCAGGGCGAACGCCACGACCCCCAGCGCGAGGAGGGCGGATGGGGGGCGCTTGTCGATCATCGTAGGCTCCGCCGGCTCATCTTATGCGTACGGGCCGCGAGCCCCGGGGTTCCGGCCGGCCCGCCCGCGGCGTAGGCTGGGACGGGCGTTGCATCGTCCGCGAGCCGGGAACCGAACGGACGGAGGGAGGGGGCGTGGCCGACGAGCGCGACAGGGTACCGGACATCGAGACGGCCGAGAGGGAGGAGGCGGCGGGCGGGGGGGAGGCCGCCGCCGGTCAGGCCGCCGCCGACCAAGCCGCCGCCGGTCAGGCCGCCGCCGAACAGGCCGCCGCCGACCAGGCGGGACTGCGCGACCTGAGCCTGGTGTCGATCCTCGCCGGCGCCTGCGAGCTGATCCCGGTGCCGCTGCTCGACGACTGGGCCGAGAGCCTGGTGCGGCGGCGGGCGGTCGCCGACCTCCTGCGCGGGCACGGCTTCGACCCGACGCCGGGAGACGTCGAGGTGCTCGCCGGGCTCGAGCGGTCCGGCGGCTGCCTGCAGCGGGCGGTCGCCGGCGCGCTCGTCAAGCTGCCGCTCTACCTGGTCAAGAAGCTCGTCCGCAAGGTGGTGTTCGTCCTCGCCATTCACGAGGCGGTCGAGGCCGCCTCGGCGCTCCTCCACGAGACGTACCTGCTGCGCCACGGCCTGCGGCTCGGAGCGCTGAGCCGCACCGCGGAGGGACGGGTCGACCGGGACTCGGCCCGCTGGCTGCGCTGGGCGGTCGAGGCGACGATCGCCGGCACCGACACCCGGCCGCTCCACCGGGCGGTGCGTGGCGCGCTGGGGGGAAGCCGCTCGGCGGTGGCGGCTGCCGGAGCGCGGCTCGGCCGGCAGGCGTCGGCGGCCCGCGAGGCGGGGGCGGCGGCGAGCGAGGCCGCGGCCGAGCGGGCGGCCGACGAGCTGCCGCTCGAGCGCGAGGAGCGCGAGCTCGCGGGCGCCGTCGACCGCCTGAACGAGGCCGTGTGGCTCCAGGCGCCCTACCGGGCCGCCCTCGAGCGGCGCCTCGAGGGGCACCTCGCCGCCGCGTCGCAGACCTCGGCGACGCCGGGGGCCGGCGGTCCGCCCTGAAGCGCGCCGCAGTATGCGCTAGCATCGAACCGCCGCTTCCCTGGAGGTACACATCTCGACCGTGCACGTCCCACCGCGCATCTTCCGCCGGGTCCCGTACGAGACCGCGGTCCGGTTCGAGTACGACCGCTTCCGCGGCTTCGTCGAGGAGCACTCGGCGGACCTGTCGCTCGGCGGCATGTTCGTCAAGACCGGGAACGCTCTCCCGGTGGGTACCGTGATGCCGATCGAGTTCCGGCTCGACGACGGCTACGAGCTGATCCGCGGCACCGGCAAGGTGATCTGGGTGCGGGACCGGGACGAGGGGCCGGGCCGCCCGGCGGGCATGGGCCTGCGCTTCCTCGAGCTCACCGCCGGCAGCCGGGAGCTGATCTTCCGGGTGGTCGAGCGGCGGGTGAAGGAGGGCGAGCCGACCTTCGACCTCGACGACGCGGCGGCCGCCGCCCGCCCCGCCGGGGAGAGCGGTGCACCGGGGGTCGACGACTCGGGAGAGCTGGCCCGGCCGCGCTGGACGACGCCGCCGGCGCTCGAGTCGACCGACCCGGGATCCGCGGCGGCGGGCGTTGCGGGCGACGATACGGCCGAGGCCGTGGGGGCGAGCGACGAGACGTCCGCGTCGTCCTCCCCGCCCGCGTCCCCCCCGGCCGAGCCGTGGAGGGTCGCGACGCCCTGGAAGGAGACGCCCACCGCCCCCCGCTGGGTGGCGACGGACGCCCCGGCCGGCTTCGCCGAGACCGCGGACGACGACGTCGCCGAGGCGCTCGGCTCCGAGCACGTCTTCGTCCCGCCGCCTCCGGCCGCGTCGCCGGCGGCGAGGTCCGCGCCGCCCGCCGCCCGCGCCCGACGGCCCGGCCGGCGGGCGGCCGTCGCCGCCCTCCTCGCCGTCGCGCTCGGCGCCGCGGCGTGGCTCGGCTGGGACCGCTGGCTGGGGGCCGGTGCGGCCGGCGCGGACGAGCCGAGCCCGGGAAGCCAGGTCCTGCTGATGCCGGAGGAGATCGACCCGCCGGCCCGCGGCCGGGGTCCCGGCGCCGAGGCGGCGGCGGAGGCGGAGATCGAAGACGGCTCCGGGGACGGCGGGCCGGGGGGCGCGGCGACCCGCGCCGCCGGCGTGCCGGTCGCCGCGGCCGACCTTCCGGCGACGCCCCTTCCCGCGACGCCCGGGCCGCCGCCGGAGCTCGCCTCCCAGGTCTCTTCCGATAGCGAGGAGGCGGCGCCGAGCACCGGCGCCGCGCGCCCCGGCGGTGCCGCGCGGGTCCACGACATCACCTGGTCGGACGACGGCGGCCGGACGGACTTCTTGATCTGGGGCGACGGGCCGCTCGACGCCGGCGCGGTCCGCCACTTCACGATCGGCGGCGGCAACCCGCGGTTGGTGCTGCGCATCGCGGGGATCGACGAGCCGTTCGCGCGCGGGCGGGTCGAGGTGGGCGGCGCGCTCGTCGAGCGCATCCGGACCGGCCTGCACGAGGACCGCGGCTCCTCCGAGCTGCACGTCGTCTTCGACCTCACCGGCGGCTCGGTGCGGCTCGCCGGCATCGAGGAGGTGGGCGGGCGGCTGCGCGTGACGGTGGAGAGGGCCGGGCGATGACGGTCGCCTGGAGCGGACCGCAGCCCGGCGGGCGACGGACGTCGCGCCTCAAGCGGCGGATGCTCGACGAGCTGGTGGCGACGAACCTCGCCGAGATCCGCGGCGGCCCGCCGCACCGCCTCCGGCGCCGGGGCCTGCCGCGGGCGGTGGGGCTTGCGGCGGCGGCGCTCGTGCCGCTGGCGGTCGTCGCCGCGCTCTCGACACCCGACGGCGAAGGGGTGGCGGGAGCGGCCGGGCCGTCCGGCCCGCGGGCCGCGGCCGTCTCCCCGAGCGCGGCCGCCTCCCCGGGGACCGTGCCGCCCGCCGCCGGGCCCGCCCCGGCGCGCCGTGTGCCGGGCGAGGCGCTGGGTACGGTCGGCCCCGAGGTTTTCCCGCTCGCCGTCGAGCGGGTGGTCCTCGACCCGGGGCACGGCGGGGCGAACGGCGGCACGACGACGCCGTCGGGTCTGGTCGAGAAGGACCTCACCCTCGACATCGCGCGCCGCCTCGCCGGGGAGCTCGCCGAGGGCGGCTTCGAGGTGCGGATGACCCGCACCGAGGACGTCGAGATGAGCCTCGACGAGCGCGCCCGCTTCGCCAACGGCGCCGAGGCCGACCTGTTCGTCTCGATCCACGTCAACTGGATCGAGAACCAGGGGGTGCGCGGGGTGGAGACCTACTTCCTGGGGACGACCGACGACCCGGTGCTCGGCCGGCTGGCCGCCGCCGAGAACCGGGGCTCGGGCTACGCGATGGCCGACCTGCGCGACCTGCTCGACGACCTCTACGCCGGCCTGCGCGGGGCGAGCTCCGAGCGCGCCGCCCGAGCGATCCAGCGCGCGCTGCTGCGCTCGCTGCGCACGGTGAACCCGGTGGTCGAGGACCGCGGGGTCAAGACCGCCCCGTTCATCGTCCTGATGAAGACCGAGATGCCGGCGGTCCTGGCCGAGGTCTCCTGCCTCTCCAACCGGGAGGAGGCGGAGCTCCTCGCCCGGCCGCTCTATCGCCAATACATCGCCGAGGCGCTCGCCTCGGGCATCGAGAGCTACGCCGAAAGCCTCGCGGGGGCGCCGGCCGCTCGGGGGACCGACTCATGAGCAAGGGATCGCCGCAGGAAGCGCTGAAGGTGGGCATCGACCTCGGGACGTCGCGCAGCTCGATCACGGCGTCCAACGGCGAGCGCCACGTCGTCGAGAGCTACGTCGGCTGGCCGGCGGACATGGTCGCCCGCAAGGTGCTGAAGAGGGAGGTCCTCGTCGGCCGCGACGCGCTGGACAACCGCACCATGCTCGACCTCCACCGGCCGCTCGAGGAAGGGCTGATCAAGGAGGGCTCCTCGCGCGACGAGGCGGCGGTGCGCGAGCTCCTGCGGCACCTCCTGGTGCTCGCCGGCGCCGCCCCCGAGAGCCGCAACGGCGGCAAGGTGCGGGCGGTCGTCGGCGTGCCGGCGGCCTCGCTGCGGGTCAACAAGCAGAGCCTGCGCAAGGCGATGTCCGACCTCGTCGACTCGCTGATCATCGTCTCCGAGCCGTTCGCCGTCGCCTACGGGCTCGAGGCGCTGCTCCACAGCATGATCATCGACATCGGCGCCGGCACGGCGGACTTCTGCGTCATGCGCGGCCGGCTGCCCACCGAGGAGGACCAGCGCACCCTGACGACGGCCGGCGACTGGCTCGACGAGCAGCTCGAGACGATGATCCGCGAGCGCCACCCCGAGGCGAGCTTCAGCGTCCACATGGTGCGCGGCTGGAAGGAGGCGGCGAGCTTCGTCGGCGACCCGCCGAAGCCGCTGAAGGTGACCGTCCCGGTGTCCGGCCGGCCGACCGAGATCGACATCACCGAGCCGATGCGCCAGGCCTGCGAGGCGCTGCTGCCGCCGGTCGTCGAGACCATGTTCGACCTGCTCTCGCGGGTCGACCCGGAGTACCAGGAGCGGGTGCGCCACAGCGTGATCCTCGCCGGCGGCAGCGCACTGATCCGCGGGCTCGACAAGCGGCTCGAGGCCGAGCTCGGCCAGCTCGGCGGCGGCAAGGTGCGCCGGGTCGACGACCCGGTCTTCGCCGGCTCGGACGGCGGGCTGTCGATCGCCGTCGAGGCCCCCGACGAGGACTGGGACCGGCTCTCCGGCTGAGCGGCCCGTCCCTCTGGCACGGCGCTCGCACGGTGCGCCGGTCGAGCCGTCGTACGCGGAGACCGCGTCCCGCCAGAGGAGGTTGACAGCCGATGACCGATCCGAAGAGCGCCCGGCCGCAGGCGAAGCCCACCCCGACGACCTCGTCGTCCCCGCCGCCGGCCGGCCGGTCCGCCGCGGCGGCGAGCCCGCCCGCCGGCACCACGGCGGCCGCCCCCGCCGGCGGGGGCGGGCGGATCGTG
>Ga0299913_10000200_pt1 | contig 32753 bp, 33 predicted proteins | sample RVTome_9_FD_201360 | JGI IMG/M metagenome (GOLD analysis project Ga0299913, IMG submission 201360) | Soil microbial communities from uranium-contaminated site in the Upper Colorado River Basin, Wyoming, United States - RVT155D38 (version 2) ... | reverse complement strand
CAAGACGTTCACGCCGTACGTCGGCGGCTCGGCGCCTCGGGTCGGCGAGACGCTCGCCCCGGCGCTCGAGGCGGGCGACAACTTCGCCGCCACCATCTCCTACGGCGACTTCACGATCGCCGCGGTCGGGACGGCGTCCTACGTCTGCGACGGGACGGCGATCGCATTCGGGCATCCGGCGACCTTCGGCGGCGGGTCCCGCTCGGCGCGAACGCGGCCGCGGCGCTCACGATCGTCGACGAGTCGCTCGGCGCGCCGTACAAGCTCGCCACGATCGGCGAGACGATCGGGACGCTCGACCAGGATCGGATCGCCGGGATCCGCGGCCGGCTCGGGGAGGCGCCCGAGGCGACGCCGATCCGGTCGGTCACCGAGGTCCCCGAGCTCGGCCGCTCGCGCGTCGGGAACAGCGAGGCCGTGCCGGTCGACTGGGCCTCCACCGCCGCGTACTACCACCTCTGGAGCGCGTTCGAGTCGGAGTTCGACGCGCTCAGCGCGGGCAGCGGGGTTCTCTGGTGGACGTTCGGGGGGCTCCGCGAGGACGGCAGCCCGTGGCGGCTGAGCCGCGGCAACCGCGTGGCCGCGTTCGAGTACCTGCCCGAGGAGGCGGCCTTTCTCGCGGCGATCCAGCTCGACGAGCTCACGTTCAACCCGTGGGAGGAGATCACGGTCACGAACGTGAACGTCTGGGCGAGCCTCGAGACACCGCTGCGCGCCTACCGGATCGCCTCTGTGCGCGTCTCGAAGAACGGCCAGCAGTTCCGGTCGGTCGGCCAGGTGGGCATCCGGCCCGGCACCCGGCTGCGGGTGCGCGTGACCTTGCGCCCCGTGGAGCCGGGCCCGAGCCGCGAGGTCGACCTGCCCTTCCGCATCCCCCGCAACGTGTTCCCGTTCGGTCACATCCAGGTCGGCGGGCCCGCGGACGACCTCTTCTGGTTCTTCGAAGAGGAGGCGGAGGAGAACGGGTCGTTCGACGAGCTGCTTGCCGAGCTGCAGACGGCGCAGCGAAACGACGTGCTCGCGGGCCGGCTCATGCTCGAGACGGGCGCCGGGCTCAGGCAGCGCACCGTGCGCCAGGTGCGGCTCACGAGCGTCGTGCTCGGGCAGCGGCGCATCCGGCTCGTCCCGGAGCGCGGCTCGCGGATCGGTCGCTAGACCAGCTCGCCGTTCACGCGCCACTCGTACTCGACCGGCACGGTCAGCGAGGCGCCCACGAAGCAGTCGCGCTCGGCGCGGGCGAGCAGGTCGGGGAGATCGTCCGGCGCGGGCTCGACGGTCACGTCGAGGCCGCAGAGGAGCTCGACGAACGCGTAGCGGCCGTCGCCCTCGCGCTTCGTCACGAGCCCGCCCGCGGAGGCGGTGCCCCCGGCCCGAAGCCCGTCCCGCTCGGCGTGGAAGCGGAGGCTCGAGAGCGTGCAGCGGCAGAGCGCCGCGAGGACGAGGTGCTCGGGGGTCCAGGCCTCGCCCGGGTCGAGCCGGTCGCGCTCCTCCGCGCAGAGCGCTCCGTCGCGGTCGATCGAGGCGGCGTACTCGAAGCGCTTCGGCACCCCTTCGCCGCCTAGTCGCGCCAGCGGTTCGTGATCGGCGTCCGGCGGTCGCGCCCGAACGCCTTCGGCCGGAGCTTCACCCCGGGCGGCGCCTGGCGGCGCTTGTACTCGGCGCGGTCGATCAGCGCGAGCGCCCGCTCGACCGTGTCCGGGTCGAAGCCGTCGCCCATGAGCTCCTCCCGCGAGCGGTCGAGCTCGACGTACGCCTCGAGGACGCGGTCGAGCTCGGCGTACGGCGGCAGCGAGTCCTGGTCGCGCTGGTCCGCGCGCAACTCGGCGCTCGGCGGGCGCTCGATCGTCGACTCCGGGATGAGCTCGCGACCGGCGCGCTCGTTCAGGTGCCGCGCGAGCCGGAAGACGTCCGTCTTGTACACGTCCTTCAGGAGCGCGAAGCCGCCCGCCATGTCCCCGTAGAGCGTCGCGTAGCCGACCGAGAGCTCGCTCTTGTTGCCGGTCGCGAGGAGCAGGGAGCCGAACTTGTTCGAGAGCGCCATGAGGACGAGCCCGCGCGCCCGCGCCTGGATGTTCTCCTCGGCGAGGCCCGGCTCCGTGCCGGCGAACGGCTCGGCGAGCGTCTTTCGCACCGCGTTCACGATCCCGTTGATCGGAAGCTCGAGGAAGCGAACGCCGAGGTTCTCCGCCAGGCGTCGTGCATCCGCGCGCGTCTCCGCGGACGAATAGCGGGACGGCATCGAGACGGCGGTGACGCGGTCGGGGCCGAGCGCCTCGGCGGCGAGCGCGGCGGTGAGCGCCGAGTCGATCCCGCCCGAGACGCCGACCACGACCTCGCGGAACCCGTTCTTCTCCAGGTAGTCGTGCAGCGCGAGCTCGAGGCCGAGCCGCATCTCCTCGAGCTCGTCGAGCACGGGCGCAAGCTCGGTGTGGGCGGGGGCAGCCTGCTCCCGCGGCGCGCCGAGGTCGACGACGGGCGGGTTCGGGAGCTCCGTGCGCTCCCTCGCCTGGGCGCGGCGGCGCGCGTCGGAGAGCCGCCGGCTCGTCGCGGTGGTGGGGTCGATGTCGACGACCAGCAGCGCCTCCTCGAACGCGGGGCCGCGGGCGACGATCTCGCCCTCCTCGTCGACGACGAGCGAGTGGCCGTCGAAGAGCAGCTCGTCCTGCCCGCCGACCGCGTTCACGAACACGACCCACGCGACGTTGTCGCGGGCGCGCTGGGCAAGCATCTCCTCCCGCTCGCGCCCCTTGCCGAGGTGGAACGGCGAGGCCGAGATGTTCGCGATCACATGCGCGCCGGCCAGCGCGAGATCGGTCGCGGGCGGGCCCGGCTGCCAGATGTCCTCGCAGACCGTCGGCCCGACGAGCGTCTCGCCGAGGCGAAGGAGGACGAGGGCGCGCCCGGGCTGGAAGTACCGGTCCTCGTCGAAGACGCCGTAGTTCGGGAGGAAGCGCTTGTGGTACATCGCGCGCACCCGGCCGCCCGCACAGACGGCGCAGGCGTTGAAGAGGTCGCGGTCGAGGTGCGGCGCACCCACGAGGGCGGCGATCCCCTTCGTCTGCGCGGCGATCGTCTCGAGGCTCAGCCGCGCCGCGTGGAGGAAGCCGGGGCGCAGCAGGAGGTCCTCCGGCGGGTATCCCGTCACCGCGAGCTCGGGGAAGAGCACGAGGTCGGCGCCGGCGTCGCGTGCGTCCTCGAGCCGCGCGAGGATCTGCTCACGGTTCCCGTCCAGGTCGCCGACGACCGAGTTCATCTGCGCGAGCGCGATCCGCATGATTCTCAGGCGAAGGATACTCCTGGTTTCCGCCTCTGCGGCGAAAACCGACCCGGTGCCCACCCGGGGGCGAGAGTCCGTGTCTCCGGCGGACGTGACCCGGGGACAGTCCCCTCGACGTGGCCTGCCTGGACGCGTCCGCGTCGGGCCAGGCGGGCCGATGCCTATCGCCGCAGGCGGATCGTGTTCAGGTCGTTCGCCACGATCTCGTCGGCGCGGCGCTCGAGGTCGTCCACGTCGTCGTGCTCGGCGTGGATGTAGCGGCCGCTCAGCGCGTCGAGGCGCCCGGACGCGAGCGCGCGCACGAGCCGCGGAGCGAGCTCGGGCGGCGTCCAGGGCGCATTTTCGGGGAACGCCTCCTCGGTCATCTCCGTCCGCACGAGGCCGGGCGAGATCGTGAACACCGGGATCCCGTGCGGCTCGAGCTGCTTCGCGAGCGTCTCGCCGAAGCGCCCGAGCGCGGCCTTGCTCGCCGCGTACGCGGTGGAGGACGAGCCGGGCAGGTACGACGCGCCGCTCCCGGTGTTCACGATCCGCCCGCGGCCGCGCTCGATCATCCCCGGGATCACGGCTCGGCAGCAGAGGTACGGCCCGAGGAGGTTCACCTCGAGCACGTGCCACCACTCCTCCACCGGCACCTCCCAGGCGGCGTCCTCCCAGATCGCGATCCCCGCGTTGTTCACGAGCAGGTCGATCGGCCCGAGCTCGCGCTCGACCTCGGCGACCATCCGCTCGACGTCCTGCCGCCGCGAGACGTCCGCCTCGATCGCGAGCCCGCCGGCCTCGCGGGCCGTTTCCTCCGCCTGCGAGGCGGTCCGCGCCGAGACGGCGACGCGCATGCCCGCCTCCGCCAGCTCGAGCGCTATCCGCCGGCCGATTCCCCGCCCACCGCCGGTGACGAGGGCGACGCGACCGTCGAGCTCAGACGACACGGGCGATCTCCTCCAGGGCCTCGGGGTTCTCGACGGACGACATGTCTCCGGGATCCTGCCCGAGCGCCTGCGCCCGCACGGCCCGCCGTACGATCTTCGCGCTTCGAGTCTTCGGGAGCGCGGGGACGAACAGCACGCGGTCCGGCGAGAACGCCTTGCCGAGGTCGGCGCCGACCGCCGCGCTCACCTCGCCGGCCAGCGACTTCGAGGCCGAGAACCCCGGCCCGAGCACGCAGAACACCCAGGCGACCTCGCCCTTCACGTCGTGCGGGATCCCGACCGCGGCCGCCTCCGCCACCGCGGGGTGCCCGACAGCGGCCGACTCGAGCTCCGCCGGCCCGATCCGCTTCCCCGCGAGGTTCAGCGTGTCGTCGGAGCGCCCGTGGAGGAACCAGTACCCGTCGTCGTCAACGGAGGCCCAGTCGCCGTGCACCCAGATCCCGGGCAGCCGGCTCCAGTAGGTCTCGAGGTAGCGGTCGGGGTCGCGCCAGAACCCGCGGGTCATCCCGGGGAACGGCTTGCGGCAGACGAGCTCGCCGACCTCGCCGCGTATCGAGCGGCCCTCCCCGTCGACGACGTCCATCGCCATCCCGAGCGCCGGGCCGCCGAGCGAGCACTCCTTGATCGGCGTCGCGGGCGTGGGGGAGAGAAAGCACGCGCCGACCTCCGTCCCGCCCGAGCAGTTGATGATCGGGCAGCGCCCGCCGCCGATCTTCTCGAAGAGCCAGCGGTACGGGTCCGGGTTCCACGGCTCGCCCGTCGTCACGATCGTGCGAAGCGACGAGAGGTTCGCGTCGGGCTCGCCGTGCAGCATGAGCGCGCGGATGAGCGTCGGCGAGCAGCCGAGCACGGTCACACGCTCGTCCTCGACGAGCCGCCAGAGCCGGTCGGCCGGGCGGTCCGGCGCGCCCTCCATGAAGACGAGCCGCGAGCCCAGCGCGCCGCCGCCGACCACCGTCCACGGGCCCATGATCCAGCCCATGTCCGTGGAGAAGAGGATCGTGTCCTCCGGGCCCGCGTCGGCCTGGTAGGCGACCTCGCGTGCGATCGAGACGAGGAACCCACCCTGGACGTGGACGATCCCCTTCGGACGGCCGGTCGTGCCGGACGTGTACGTGAGGAGGTACGGATGCTCGCTGTCGACCTCGAGCGGCTCGAGCTCGCCCGGCCGCCCGGCGACGAGCTCGTCCCAGAAGAGGTCGCGCCCGGGCTCCATCGGCACCTCGCCGCCGAGCCGGCGCCACACGACCGTGTGCTCGACGGAGGGAGACTCCGCGAGCGCCTCGTCGACGACCTCCTTCATTGCGAGCTCGCGCCCGCGGCGCAGCGACCCGTCCGCCGTGAGCACGACCTTTGCCTCGGAGTCGCGGAGCCGCGCCGCAACGGCCGGCGCGGCGAACCCCGAGAAGATCGGCACCTGGATCGCGCCCAGGTGCGCACACGCATGCGAGGCGATCGCGACCTCGGGCGACATGGGGAGGTAGAGCGCCACCGCGTCGCCGGCGCGCACGCCGAGCGACGCGAGCCCCTCGGCGAGCCGCGTCACCTCGGCGGAGAGCTCCGCGAACGTCAGCTCGCGCCGGGTGCCGTCCTCGCCCGCGAAGACGGCGCCGACCGCGTCCGGCCGCGACCGCGCCCAGCGGTGCACGCAGTTCTCCGCGATGTTCAGCCGCCCGCCGACGAACCACGTCGCCCACTCGGGCCCCCGCGAAAGGTCCATCACGCGCTCCCACGGATGGGAGAACTCGAGCCCCATGTCCTCGACCGCCGCCGGCCAGAACCACTCCGGATCGTCCTGCGAGCGGCGCACGAGCTCGCGGTAGTCGTCGAACCCGTGCCGGCGCATGAGCCGCACGACGTTCGCGCGCTCGAGCACCTCCTCGGACGGGCGCCAGACGATCTCCGCCATCCGGCGAAGTCTACGAAGGGCGCCGCCGCCGGAAGAACCCACCGGCGGGGGCGCGCACGGGCGGCGGCTCCTCGCCGAGCGCCCGGGCGCCTGCGCGGAGGTCCTCCTCGGCGAGCGTCCGCAGGTCGTCGAGCGACGGGGCGTCGAGCCCCTCGGCGGCGAGCCGCACCGCGTGCATGTTCAGCGCCTGCTCGAAGAGCGTCCGCGCGAAGCGGGCGTTCCCGAAGCCCTCGCCGCGCTCGGCCCGGTCGAACACCGCCGCGAGCGTCGCCTCGGCTCCCTCCCCGAGCCGGTACTCGTGCTCGGCCGCGAACCCGCGCGAGATCGCGAGCAGCTCGTCGGTCGAATAGTCCGGGAACGTGATCTCGCGCGCGAAGCGCGACCGCAGGCCCGGGTTCGAGGCGAGGAAGCGGTGCATGAGGCGCGGATAGCCGGCCACGATCACGACGAGCCGGTGGCGGTAGTCCTCCATCCGCTTGAGCAGCGTCTCGACCGCCTCCGAGCCGAAGTCGAGCCGCTCCGTCTCGGGCGTCAGCGCGTACGCCTCGTCCACGAAGAGCACGCCGTCGAGCGCCTGGCGGATCACCCGGTCGGTCTTGAGCGCCGTCGAGCCGACCCACTGCCCGACGAGCCCGGCGCGGTCCACCTCGACGAGGTGCCCGCGCCGAAGCAGCCCCATCGAGCGGTACATCTGCGCGAGCAGCCTCGCGACCGTCGTCTTCCCCGTGCCCGGGTTCCCGAGAAAGACGAGGTGCTGGCTCGTCGCCACCTCGGCGAGGCCGCTCTCCTTGCGGAGCGCCTGCACCTGGAGGAAGGCGACGAGCGCCCGGACCTGCTCCTTCACGGTCTCGAGGCCGACGAGCGCGTCGAGCTCCGCCTGGAGCTCCTCGAGCGTCCTCTCGGGCTCCGCGGGGGCGCGGCGGCGCGCCTCGGGCTGGAGGCGGTCGAGCTGCTCGGCGATCCACTCGCCTTCCGGACCGCCGGTCTCGCGCAGGCGCTCGCCGAGCTGGCGGAGCGCCCGTCCTGCCTCGTCGAGCGGGTTGCGCGGCACGGCGCCACCGTACCCGCCGAGCATGTCCAGAACGCCGCTGTCCGCGGCGGACGAGGGGACAGTCCCCCGTCCATGTCCGTTCGAGTCGCGCCGGCGGGCCCCGTCGTAAGCGCGAACGGGCGCGAGGGGACTGTCCCCCCCTGTCATGTCCGTGCCGGACGCCGGGTCAGCCGGATAGTGCTTGCTAACATCGACCCGTGCGCGCGCGGCTTCTCGACGAGGCGAACCGCAAGTGGCTCACCCTCGCGGCGGTCTCCTTCGGCCTCTTCATGATCATGCTCGACAACACGGTCGTGAACGTTGCGCTGCCGTCGATCCAGCGGGAGCTCGGCGTCGGGCTCTCCGAGCTCGAGTGGATCGTGACCGGCTACGCCCTCGCGTTCGCGGCACTCATGCTCACGGGCGGGAAGCTCGCCGACCTGTTCGGCCGCCGCCTCGTGTTCGTCGTCGGGCTCGGAATCTTCACGCTCGCCTCGCTCGCGTGCGGGCTCGCGGGAAGCGGCGACGTCCTCATCGCGGCACGGATCGTCCAGGGCATCGGCGCGGCGCTCATGAACCCGGCCACGCTCTCCATCATCGCCGCGACCTTCCCGCCGCACCAGCGCGGCATGGCGATCGGGATCTGGGCCGGCGTCTCCGGCCTCGCGCTCGCCCTCGGTCCGCTCGTCGGGGGTCTCATCACCGAGCACGTGAACTGGAACTGGATCTTCTTCGTGAACGTCCCGGTCGGGATCGCCGCGATCGCCGCGAGCTTGCTCGTCATCCGCGAGTCGCGCGACGAGTCGGAGGTCCAGCGCCTCGACTTCCCGGGCCTCGCGACCTCCGCGATCGGGCTCTTCGCCCTCACGTACGGCCTGATCGAGGCGAACACGCACGGGTGGACCTCGACGCGCATCCTCGTGTCGTTCACGGTCGCGGTCGTCGCGCTCGTCGGCTTCGTCCTCCTCGAGCGGCACCAGCGGGTGCCGATGCTCGACCTCTCGCTCTTCCGGAGCGGCACGTTCGCCGGCGCGAACCTCGTCGTCCTGCTCGTCGCGCTCGCGATGTTCGGCGTGTTCTTCTTCGTCTCGCTCTACATGCAGAACCTGCTCGGCTTCTCGCCCGTCCAGGCCGGTGCAGCGTTCCTCCCGATGACGATCCTCGTCATCCTCATCGCGCCCGTCGCGGGACGCGCCTCGGATCGGATCGGCTCCCGCTGGCTCATGACCGCCGGGATGACGCTGCTCGGGATCCAGCTCCTCTACTTCTCGCAACTGAGCGCCGCGTCGACGTTCTGGAACCTGCTGCCTGGGATGCTCGTCGGCGGTCTCGGGATGGCGCTCACGATGACCCCGAGCGCGGCCGCCGCCATGCGGGCGCTCCCCGTGGACAAGTCCGGCGTCGGCTCGGCCGTCCTGAACGCGTTCCGCCAGGTCGGCGGCTCGATCGGCATCGCGCTCATGGGCGCGATCATGGCCCACGAGATCGCCGGGCGGCGCACGCCGGAGGCGTTCATGGACGGGTTCTCGCTCTCCCTCATGGTCGCCGCCGGCATCGCGTTCGCGGGCGCCGTCGTCGCCGCGGCGCTCGTCCGCCCGCACGAGATGACGGAGAGCGGCGCGCCGGAGGCGCCCGCCGTGCCCGAGGCCGTATGAGCCCGGGGCAGAGGCTTCCCGCACCGGAGCGCCGCGCCCACGTGCTCGAGTGCGCGTGCAGGGTGTTCTCCAAGGGGAGCTACCGCGGGACGACCACGGCCGAGCTCGCCCGCTCGGCCGGCGTGACGGAGCCGATCCTCTACCGGCACTTCGACTCGAAGCGCGCCCTCTACCTCGCGTGCCTCGAGGAGATCTGGGGCGCCCTCAGGGCCCGCTGGGACGAGGCGCTCGCGCAGGAGCCCGATCCCGCCGCCTGGCTCCGCGTGCTCGGCCAGACGTTCTTCGAGGCCGAGCGGGACGAGCCGGTGATCTCCGCGCTCTGGGTGCAGGCGCTCGCCGAGGCGGGCGAGGACGAGGAGATCCAGCGGTACATGCGCGAGCATGTCCAGGAGGTGCACGCGTACGTGACCGCGGTGATCGAGCGCGGCCAGCAGGAGGGTGGCTTCTTGCCCGACCGCGACCCGCGCGCCGAGGCATGGCTCTTCGTCTCCCTCGGCCTCCTGCGCATGGCCAGCCTGAGGCTGGGCGGGCTCGTGGACGACGACTTCCCTGCCATCGTCGCCGCCCGCCGCCGCTGGATCACCGGCCGCGAATAGACCGGCCTAACCCAATGAGGGATTCACGCGCCGCGCCCAATGGGCGACGGTAGGGGTATGCCGCAGCCTCCCCAGGTCTTTAAAGGCGACGGCCCGAAGGCTTCGGGTCTGCGGCCCACCCAGCCTCCGGGCGTCTCGTCGCCTATCTCTATGGCGCGCCGCCCGCACCTGCCTGGCGTGTGGCGAGGAGCGAGCTACACGGACTATAGGCCCGTGTCAGGAAAAGTCAAGTGGGGTTGTGAAGCAAATCTCAGGCCCTATAGTTCACCGTAACCCCGTTCCCATGACCGAATCGCCGCATCTGCTCAGATCCCGCGCCGCGTCCGCAGCCAGGCCCAGCCTGGGCGAGCGGGTGCGCCAGCTCCGCATCAACGCGGGCCTCACGCAGACCGACCTCGCGGGCGAGCGGTTCTCGAAGGAGTACGTGAGCCAGATCGAGCGCGGCAAGACGCGCCCGACGGACGAAACGATCGCCTGGCTCGCCGAGCGCCTGGGCGTGGACGCAGGCTTCCTGCTCCACGGCGTCTCCTCGGGCGAGCGCGAGCGCGTCGAGAGCGTGATCGCCCGCGCCGAGGCGACGCTCGAGGCCCACGACTACGAGGGAACGCTGCCGATCCTCGCGGGTGTGACGGAGGCGCTCGCGAAGGTCTCGGCGCCCGACCTCGAGCTCCGCGCGCTTTCTTCGGAGGCCTGGGCGCGCATGTACCTCGGCGACGTGAAGGACGCCGTGCGGCTCCTGGAGCGCGCGCGTGTGCTCACGGAGGAGCCCAGCTTCACCGACGTCGACCGGGCGGACGTGCTCTTCCGGCTCGGCGCCTGCCGCTACAACCTTTCCTCGATCGCGACCGCGGTGAGCCTCCTCACGCAGGCGCTCGAGCTCGCCGACCGCTCGGAGCTCCCGAGCGACAGGCTTCGCGCGCTCGCCTTCGAGTGGCGCTCGCGGTGCTACCAGCGCCAGCGCGACTGGGAGGCGGCGCGGGAGGACATCGAGCGCGCGCTCGAGCTCGCCCAGGGCGTCGACGACCGCTATGCGCTCGCGCAGGCGCACTTCCAGGCCTCGCTCGTCGCGGAGCGCCAGGGCCGCTGGGTCCTCGCGCGCACGCACGCCGAGCAGGCGAAGACGCTCTACGAGGAGATCGCGCACCAGGCGAACGTCGGCAAGCTCCTGAACAATCTTGGCGGGCTCAACTTCCTCCTCGGCAAGCCCGACGAGGCGATCGTCTACCTGAAGGACGCGTTCCGGGTCGCGCTCGACGTCGGCAACGACGTCGATGCCGGCTACGCCGTCTCGTCCCTCGCGCAGGTGCACCTGCGCACCGGCGAGCTCGAGCTGGCGGAGGAGCAGGGGCGCCACGCGCTCGAGCTGCTCGACGGCCGCGAAGACCTGCAGGACGAGATCGGCAACGTCCAGATCGTGCTCGGCCGCTCACTGCTCGAGCGCGGGCGGCTCGACGAGGCGGAAGAGTGGTTCCGCCGGGCGGAAGACAACTTCGACCAGCTGTCCTCGGCGAGTCACCGCGCCGCCTCGTGGATCGCCCTCGGCGACCTCGAGGCGAAGCGGGGTGACGACCGCGCAGCCGCCGAGCTGTACCGGCGCGCGGCCGAGGCACTCCAGGACTTCCACTTCTAGAAAGGAGGTGACGCGAATGAGGGGTCGTTCGATCATGGTTCTCACGGCGCTCGTTCCTGTGGCGCTGTTCGTGGGCCAGGCCTACTGGGCCTTCCCGGGGTTCCACCGCGGCGGGTAACGCGCGCGGGAAGGACGCGAGGCTCAGGCGGCGAATCCTCTCACCGCCGTGCGAAGTCATCCGCCGCTCGACAACCGTCCCTCCCTCCGCCCCCTCGCGCCGGTGCTCGCATCGCTCGCAGCAGTCTGGGCCGCCGTCGGCGTCCTGATCGCAGCGCAGCTCTTCTAGCCCCGTCGCACCGCGCCGGCCGGAATCCCCCTCCGGCACACGCTCTCCCGGCGTCCGCACCGGCAATCCGCCGCGCGGGCGCCGGTCGCGTTTAAGCTGCACGGTGGATGGGGAAGATCGACGGTTACGCGAAGGCTGTCCTCGTCGACACCGACTGGCTCGCCGAGCACCTCGGCGACGCCCGTGTCGTCGTGGCGGAGGTGGACGAGTCGCCCGAGCTCTACGAGGAGGGCCACATCGCCGGCGCGGTGAAGCTCCACTGGCAGGACGATCTGCAGGATCCCGTCGAGCGCGACCTCGTCGGGCGCGAGGAGTTCGAGCGCCTGCTCGGCTCGCGCGGGGTCGCCCCGGACACGACGGTCGTCCTCTACGGGGACAAGAACAACTGGTTCGCGGCGTACGCCTACTGGTACCTCAAGGTCTACGGGCACGAGGACGTCCGGATCCTCGACGGCGGGCGGCAGAAGTGGATCGACGAGGGGCGCGAGTTCTCGACCGACGCGCCGAGCCCGCAGCCGGCCGAGTACCGCGCGGGCGAGCGCGACGAGTCGATCCGCGCCTACCGCGACCAGGTGCGCGAGTGGCTGGGCGCGTCCAAGCGGGCGCTCGTCGACGTTCGCTCCCCCGGCGAGTACGCGGGCGACCTCGTCGCGCCGCCGGGCTACGAGCAGGAAGGCGCCCAGCGGGCCGGCCACATCCCGACCGCGGCCTCCATCCCGTGGGCGAGCGCGGTCGCCGACGACGGGACGTTCCGCCCGGCCGACGAGCTGCGCGAGCTCTACGCCGGCAAGGACGTGACCCCGGAGAAGGAGGTCACGGCGTACTGCCGGATCGGCGAGCGCTCCGCGCACACGTGGTTCGTCCTCCACGAGCTGCTCGGCTACGAGAAGGTCCGGAACTACGACGGCTCATGGACCGAGTGGGGGAACCTCGTCGACGTGCCGATCGAGAAGGGCGGCGGGTAGGCGGCTACGCGCGGAGGACCGGGCGCGTGAGGCACGTCGGCCCTCCGTCGCCCTTCTTCGAGAGCTCCTCTCCGGAGTAGACCCGCACGTCGACGCCGGCCGCCTCCATGCGGCGCCGGGTCTCCGGGTTGCCGTCGAGCGCGAGGGCGACCCTCGGCGCGAGGGCGAGGACGTTCGGGCCCATCGTCCAGAACTCCTCGTCCGGCACCTCGACGAGCGCGATCCCGCGCTCCTGGAGCAGCTCCACGAGCCGCACGGGCATGTACGGGAGGTAGACGAGCGCGAGATCGGTGTCGAGCGGCGAGACGAGCGACATCAGGTGGAGGACCTCGCCCGGCCCGTTGAGGTGGGGCAGGTCGAACGCGACCACGTCCACGTCCGGGAGCGCTGCGGCGAGCGCCTCGACGCCGGCGTCGTTCGTCCGGTAGCCGCGCCCGACGAGGAGCGTGCGCTCGTCGAGCCAGACCGTGTCGCCGCCCTCGGCTGTCGCCGGGGCCTCGAGTTTCCCGCGGATCGGGACGCCGGCCTCGACGAGGTCGGCGGCCATCGCGTCGATCTCCGCCCGGCGGCCGGGCTTCCCGGGGCGGAGGAGGAGCGCGCCCTCGTCCGTGACGAGTACCGGGTCGTACGTGTAGATCGAGTCGGTCGCGGCCCCGAGCGGGGTGCCGGCCAGGATCACCTCCGCGCCGGCCTCCTCGAGGAGCGCGCGAAACGCCTCGTGCTCGTCCGCGATCGCGGCGGCATCGGGCTCCGACCGCCACTCGAACGCCTCCCACGCGGCGCAACCCTCGGCGGTCGGCGGGCGCACGAGCACGCGGCGAAGCGGCGCCGTCATGCTCTGGCAGCCGTACCCGCGCGAGAGGCGGTCGGCGGAGGCGTCGCGGGGCTCGAGCGTCGTCACGGAGCCGATCGTACGCGGCGGATGGGCCGTCGGGCCGCTGGTACGCTCAGCCGCGTGGAGAGCGCCACGCGCCTGAGGGGTCTCGAGGCAGGCGGCGGGTGCGCCGCGAAGTACCCGGCCGCGCGGCTTCAGGAGTTGCTCGCCGGCTTCGTGCCGGCCGAGGCGGACGACCTTCTCGTCGGCCTCGACCCGGCCGACGACGCGGCCGTCTACCGACTCGACGACGAGCGTGCGCTCGTCTTCACGATCGACTTCTTCCCGCCGATGCTCGACGACCCGGGGCTCTACGGGGCGATCGCGGCGGCGAACGCGCTGAACGACGTCTTCGCGATGGGCGGCCGCCCGCTCGTCGCGCTCTCGGTGGCCGCCTTTCCCGAGGAGCTTCCGCTGGCGACCGTCCGGGCGATTTTCGACGCGGCCGCCGCGAAGACGCAGGAGGCGGGCGCGCTTCTCGCCGGCGGCCACACGATCCGGGACGAGGAGCCGAAGTACGGCCTGGCCGTCGTCGGCACCGTCCATCCCGAGGCCGTCTGGCGCAAGAACCGCGCCCGGCCCGGCGACGCGGTCTTCCTCACGAAGCCGCTGGGCACCGGGCTCGTCCTCACCGCCGCGCGAAAGGGGATTCTCGGCGACGCGGAGCACGACGCGGCAACGGGCTCGATGACCGAGTTGAACGCCGCAGCCGCCGACGCGCTCCGACCGTTCGAGCCGCACGCGGTCACGGACGTGACGGGCTTTGGGCTCTTCGGGCACGCGTACGAGCTTGCGGAGCGCAGCGGCGTGCGGCTCGCCCTCGACGCCCGCGCGCTTCCGGCGCTGGACGGCGCGGGGAAGGCGGCCGAGGCCGGCGTGCGCACAGGCGGCGACGCGCGCAACCGCGAGTACGCCGGGCCGGCGCTCGATCTCGACGGCGTGCCGGAGCCGCTCGCCGCGCTCGGCTACGACCCGCAGACCTCCGGCGGGCTGCTCGTCTCCCTCCCGGCCGAGCGCGCCGCCCTCCTGGCCGCGGAGTTCGCCCGGCGCGATCTCTTCCTCGCGCGCGTCGGCCGTGTGGAGGAGGGAAGCGGGGTCGTCGTCCGGTGACGGAGGCGACCGCCGCGCGACGCCGCGGGGTGCCGCGGCTCGCGTTCAACGCACGGACGTTCCGCTGGGCGGCCTGGCTTGCCCTCGTCGCGCTCTTCGCCGTCACCGTGAGCGGCGCGACGGTGCGGCTGACCGGCTCCGGCCTCGGCTGCGAGAACTGGCCTCGCTGCGGCGAGACGTTCCTCCCCGCGCAGAGCTACCACGCACTGATCGAGTTCGGGAACCGCGTGGTCGGTTTCGTCGTCGGCCTGGCGACGCTCGCCGCCGCGTTCGTCGCGTGGCGCGCCCGTGTCGCGCGCCGGCTGTTCCTGGCCACGCTCGGGCTGCCGCTGCTCGTGCTCGCGCAGGGGATCCTCGGCGGGATCACGGTGCTCTTTCACCTCCACCCACTGATCGTGATGGGCCACTTCCTCCTCTCGCTCGTAGCGATCGGCCTCGCCGTGGCCGTCGTCGCCGGCGCGGAGCGGCTCGTCCGACCGCGGCCGTCGCCCGCGCTCGCCCTTCCGGGGTGGATGGGCACGCTGGCGCTCGCGCTGCTTCCACTCGCCGCCGTGCTCGTCGTGACCGGGGCGTTCGTCACGGCGGCCGGGCCGCACTCCGGCGGGGAGGACATCGAGCGGCTGGGCGACCTCGAGGACGCGATGTGGGTGCACGTTCGGGTGAGCGCGGTCTTCGGGATCGCGTTCCTCGTGCTCGTCGCATCGCTCCAGCGGCTCCGCGACCGCGCGCGCGGGACGGCGCTCCTCGCGGGCGGCGTCCTCGCCCTGCTCCTCGTCCAGATGGTCGTCGGGGAGGCGCAGTGGCGGAACCAGCTCCCCTGGGAGCTCGTGCTCGGCCACGTGACGCTCGCGACGCTCGTCTGGACGGGCGTGGTCGCGCTCGCGGTCGTCCTGCGGCGGCCGCGGGACGCCTAGACTCTGTCCATGGGCGAGCACGTGCTGATCGACGAGCGCCCGTCGCTCGACCGCCCCGTGCTGGTCGCCGCCTTCCGTGGCTGGAACGACGGCGCGCAGGGCGCGTCGCTCGCGGTCGGCTACCTCGCGCAGGCGTGGGCGGCCGAGCGCTTCGCGGAGATCGACCCGGAGGAGTTCTACGACTTCCAGGTCGCTCGCCCCCACGTCGCGCTCGAGGACGGCGTCACGCGGCGGATCGACTGGCCGGAGAACGCGTTCTTCCACGCCGCGCTTCCGGCGGGCGACCGCGACGTCGTGTTGCTCCTCGGCGTCGAGCCGAACCTGCGCTGGCGGACGTTCGCCGGCGAGATCGTGGAGCTCGCGCAGGAGCTCGGCGTCGAGCTCGTCGTGACCCTCGGCGCGCTCCTCGCGGACGTCCCGCACACGCGCCCGGCGCCGGTCACCGGGTCCGCGACCGACTCGCGGCTCGTCGAGGAGCTTGGTCTTGCCGCGTCACGCTACGAGGGCCCGACGGGGATCGTGGGCGTCCTCCACGACGCCTGCCGGGTGGCCGGCGTCCCGTCCGCGAGCCTCTGGGCGGCCGTGCCGCACTACGCGTCGCTCGCGGCCAGTCCGAAGGCGGCCCTCGCGCTCTGCCGGCGCTTCGCCGGGCTCCTCGACACGGAGGTCGAGCTGGACGAGCTCGAGCGCGCGGCGGAGACCTACGAGCGCCAGGTCAGCGAGGCGGTCGCCGAGAACGAGGAGACCCAGGCCTATGTCGAGGGGCTCGAGCGGCGCCGCGACGCGCTCGGGGACGAGCTCGACCTGCCCTCGGGCGACACGCTCGCAGCCGAGCTCACGCGCTTCCTGCGCGAGCACGAGCGCCGGCGCGAGGAGGGCGAGGAGCTCTAGGAGCTCTCGGCCGCGGGCCGGGGCGGCGACTCCGCGGTTGGCGCGTCCTTCTTTGCCGCCGGCCTCTTGCGCGGGCGGCGGCGGTTCTGCTTCCGCTGCGGCGACTTCCCGTCCTCGCCGCCCGGCTGCCCGGCCGTCTCTCCGCCGTTCTGCGCCTCGCCCTTGCCCGCCTTCGCGGCCTCGGCCTGGCGCTTCTTCCGCCGCCGGCGCCGGCGGGACTTCCCGCTCGGCTGCTTCGCCTGCGGAAGGTTGTCGGCGAGCGCGTTCGCGACCTCCTCGATCGTCCCGAGCCGCTCGCGGGCGCCGTCCACGAGCCGCTGCGCGGTCGGCGTGTAGGCCTCCGCGGAGGCGAGGAGCGCCGCGCCGACGTGCACCGGCTGCTCGAGCGCGACGTTCACGAGGCGGGCGGCGTTCTCCTCGTGCCGGTGGCCCCGTGAGTTCGTGAGCGCGCCGAGAAGCCGCTTCGCGTCGGGCAGCTCGGCGCTCGCGCGCCGGTCCTGCAGCTTGCGCGTCGCGCGGGCGAGCCGCCACGTCCAGCGGGAGACGATGTCCGGCGGGGCATCCGCCTTCCCCTCCCCGATCGCCCTCAGGAGCGTCCGGATCCCGTTCACGCGGTCCTTCTCCCAGGTCGGTGCCGAGGTGACCATCGAGACGAGGTCGTCGAAGCTCGCGCGGTCGACGGGCGTCGTGACGCGGTCGCCGAGGGCGGAGAGACGGAGGCGCCGGTTCGGGTTCTCGGCCGCGCAGCTCGTGAGGAACGCCTCGCGGCACTCGCGGCTCGCCTTGGCGAGCTTCTCCGCGAACTGCTGGCGCTCGTCGAACCGGAGCTGGCGCCCGGCGATCCGCGCCCAGAGAAGCTGCTCGTCGTCGGCGAGCCTGCCCGGATCGATTCGCTCCCATTCGCGCTGGATGACAAGCACGCGGCGCCGCGGATCGGGCGTGACGGGGATGAGCCAGGCCGCCGGCGAGAGCTTGCGCCGCGCCCGCCGCTGCACGCGCCGGCGCGGAGCCGGCGTGACGCGGGCGCCCGGCCGGTAGAAGTCCGAGTCGAGAAGCGAGTGAATCGTGATCGTCCGGTCGTTGTGGGTCGCGGCCGGGTCGACGAAGTCGACGACGACCCCCGCCTCCTTGCGCGGGTGCGTTCGCATGACGCGGCCGATCCGCTGCTGGTAGACGCGCCGGCTCGCCGTCGGCGCGAGGTGCATGCAGACCGTCGCGCGCGGCGAGTTCCAGCCCTCGGCGAGAAGCTGCGCGTTGATGAGGACGTTGATCTCGCCGCGCTCGTACGCCGCGAGCGTCTCGGCGAGCTGGAGCGGCGGCGTGCGGCCGCTCACGGCCTCGGCCTTGAGCCCGGCGGCGCGGAACTCGCGCGCGAGGTTGTACGCGTGCTCGACCCCGGCCGCGTACACGATCCCCGCCGTCGAGTCGAAGCGGTCGCGGTAGAGGCTCGCGGCCGCCTGGTTGATGAGCGAGTGGTCGAGGACCTTCGCCAGAGCCTCCTGGTCGTAGTCGCCGCCGACGATCGGGACGGAGGAGATCGCGGTGGCGGGCGGCACCCGGAGCGAGCGCAGCGGCGCGATGAGCCCGCGCCGGGCCGCGTCGCCGAGCGGCAGGTCGTCCACCGAGGCGGGGAACACGTCCGAGACCTGCTTCGCGATCAGCTGCTCGGTCGCGGTCATGCCGACGTAGATCGGCTCCGTGAAGGAGCGGATCGCCGCGCTCGTCTTCTCGCCGAGCGCCGTGTGCGCCTCGTCGCAGATCACGAGCTGGTACGCGCTGCGCGAGATCGAGCCCACGTGGCGGGCGAACCACGCATACGTCTGGATCGTGATCGGGTTGCCGACGAGCGGCTCGAGGCCGCGCTCGATCGCGGGCCGGAACCGGTCGCCGTAGCCCTCCGCGGTCAGGTCCCGCTCGAACTGCTTCACGAGCAGCCGGCGGTGCGTGAGGATGAGGACGCCCATCGTCCGCGCCCCCTCGACGAAGCCCGCGGCGGCGATGGTCTTCCCGGAGGCGGTCGGGTGGCGGAAGCGGAAGCGGCGCGAGGCGCCGGGGTCGTCGAGCTCGAGCTCCTCGTCGTCCCCGTCGTCGCCGTCGGCCTCGTCGGGCTCCTCGTCCTCGAGGTCCGGCTCGTGTCCGTTGCCGTTGCCGTTCACCTCGCGCTCCTCGTTCTTCGCGATGAGCTCGGTCAGCATCCCGGCCAGCGCGTCGATCTGGTGCCGCCGGAGCTCCGTGCCGGAGGCGAGCCGTGGCGGGCGGTCGTTCACCACCCGCTCGAGCCCGAGCAGGAGCGCGTAACGAACCTTCCACTCGGGCGACGGCGAGCGGAGGCCGGCGTCCATCTCCGCGAGCGCGTCGTCCAGCGCGCGGCGCCGGGCGCGGCCCGGGGCGAGGACGTCGCCGGGATCCTCGTCGTCCTGGAGGAAGGGCTCTCCCGCCCAGGACTGGGCGCGGAGGGCGGCGGCCGCCAGGCCGCCCGTTGCCTCCGACTGGTCGGTCGGGTACGGGAATGCCTCTTGCATGGACGCAGCGCTTGTCTCGCGCCGCAACGTTCAGGGAGATGCCGGCGCAACTCCCAGCGCCGGACTACCGGAGACTATATACGACTCCGGCCCGCGACGGCCGGACGAACTCAGCTCTTGCGCGGTGCGACCGAGAGCGTCTGCTGCGTGGCGACCGCCTTCTTCATGTTGGCGTACGCCTCGTTCGTGCGGCCCTGCCGCTCGTAGATCTCGCCGAGCTTGGCGTAGACGTCGACGAGCGCCCGGTTCGCGGTGGTCGGCTCGAGGAGCGCGGCCGCCTGCTCGTAGAGCTCGAGCGCCCGTGCCTCGTCGCCGAGATCGAGCGCGACCTCGGCGAGGAGCGCGTAGAGCCGGCCTCCGTCGATCGGCTCCGCGTCCCCCAGCAGGCCGAGAACCTCCATGGCGATCGCGGTCGCCCGCTCCTTCTCGCCGGTGCGGGCGAGGGCGCGCGCCTCCTCGAGGCGGAACTGCGCCTGCTCGATCGGCGTGCCAGTGCGCTCGACCAGCGGCCAGCCCTCGGCGAGATGCGAGAGGGCCTCCTCCGCCTCGCCGCGCTCGAGCTCGATGCGCGCGACGAGCTGGTGCGCGAGCCCGGTGTAGTGGAGATCCTCCGTCAGCTCGAGCGCCGCGAGCGCCTGGTAGGCGTAGCGGGAGGCGCCGTCGAAGTCGCCCTGGTCGAGCTGCAGCTTCGCGCGGGCCCAGTAGACGCGTGCGCGCATGTACGGGTCGAAGCTCTCCCGGCCTTCCGCGAGGGCCTTCGACACGACCTGCTCGGCGCGCGCGAACTGGCCGGCGTCCGACAGTGCGTAGCCGAGCACGCACGCGAACCGGATCGCCTGGACACGGTCGCCGATCTGCTCGAACGCTGCCAGGCACCGCTCGAGGATCGCAACGGAAGGGTCGAGCTCGCCGACGACGGAGTAGGCGCGCGCCAGGCTCTCGGCCAGCGTCGGCGACTGCCACTCCTCCATCCGCGAGTCCACGAGCGCCTGCTCGAAGAGCGCGATCGCCTCACGCGGGTCGCCCAGCCTGAGCGCGAGGTGCCCGAGACCCTCGCCGGCCTGGGCCCGCTCGGACGGCGTCCGCGCGTGCGCCAGTGCGTGGGTGTAGAGCTCGCGCGCACGATCGAGGTCGTCCAGGCGCAGCGCGATCTCCGCCTCGAGAAGGCTGAGCGAGTGCGGGCGCGCCTCGCTCCCCGTCGCGAGGAAGTCCTCGGTCACGCCGAGACGCCGGCCCAGCTCGCGCAGGAGCTGGAGCGACGGAATCCGGTCTCCGGCCTCGATCCGCGAGATGTACGCGGGCGAGCAGCCGGGGAAGGAAAGCTGCCGCTGGCTCAGCCCCGCCGCTTCCCGGGCGGTGCGAAGGCGCAGGCCGACTGCCTTCGGATCATCGACGTGAGTGGACTTCTGGCGGGGCATCGTTCCTACCTCTCTTCGACCGGGTTATATAATCGACGCCGCCGGTCCGGTGAACTCCTTGCCCACCACGGAAGGGACGGTGTCGAAGATGAAGGTTCGCCTTCTGATCCTTTCTGCGTCACTCGCGGCCTTTGCAGCGGCCGCTGGTTTCGTGGGGCCCAACTGGGGCCCGTAGAGCTCTTCCTGTTTCGTTCAGTTTGACACGGTTCGGCCTCCACGGGAAGTGGAACTGCCGACACTTGTCTCCGGCCTTACTTCCGGGCCCCGGTCCGACCGGGGCCCGGAGTAGCCGGCCGAGCATGCGAAGGCCCGCCTGCGGCAGCGGACCTTCGCGGGACGGGATTGCGGACGATCCACGGTCCCGTGCGAGGGTGGGAGACCTCGCTGACAGGCTCGATACCGCGTCGTCTCTGGTGACTTAAGTAATCGAGCGGGGCGCATCTGCCGTCCCCCGAACGGGTACTCGAGCCGGCTCTCCGCCCATGCGCGAGTCGGAGCCGATCGGGTAGAACGGCGCCGTGCGGTATCGCAAGCTCGGCTCGAGCGACCTCGTGGTCTCGGAGATCGCCCTCGGCTCCTGGCTCACCTACGGGGTGGGCGTCGACACCGAGCGGGCACGCGCGTGCGTGAACCGGGCCTTCGAGCTCGGGATCACCTTCATCGACACCGCGAACGTCTACGGGCGCGGGGCGGCGGAGGAGTTCCTCGGCGCGGAGCTCGCGGGACGCGACCGCTCGTCGTACGTCCTTGCGACGAAGCTCTTCTTCCCCATGTCCGAGACGGACAAGGGACTGTCGCGCGAGCAGGTGCTGAAGCAGATCGACGCCTCGCTCGTACGGCTGCGAACGGACTACGTCGACCTCTACCAGTGCCACCGCTACGACCCGGAGACGCCGCTCGAGGAGACGATGGAGGCGCTCACCGAGGTCGTGCGGGCGGGCAAGGCGCGCTACATCGGGTTCAGCGACTGGAGCGCCGAGCAGATCCTGGCCGCGCTCGAGCTCCCCGGCGTGGAGAAGTTCGTCTCGAGCCAACCGCAGTACTCGCTCCTCTGGCGCAGGCCGGAGCGTGAGATCTTCGACGTCTGCCGCGCGAACGGGATCTCGCAGATCGTCTACTCGCCGCTTGCGCAGGGCGTCCTGACCGGGAAGTACCGCCCGGGCGAGGTCCCGACCGCCGACACGCGCGCCGCTTCCGACGAGATGGGCTGGGCGATGGGGAAGTTCCTGAAGGACGACGTGCTCGAGGGCGTCGAGCGGCTGCGGCCGATCGCCGACGGGCTCGGGTTGACGCTCGCGCAGCTCTCGCTCGCCTGGATCCTTCGCGAGGAGAACGTCGCGTCCGCGATCGTCGGCGCGTCGCGGCCGGAGCAGGTGGAGGCGAACGCCTCGGCCTCCGGCATCGAGCTCGACGACGCGACGCTCGCTGCGGTGGACGAGGCGCTCGCCGGCGCCACGCTGTCCTGAGCCTCTGCGGCTACGGCTAGACCGTGCTCTGCTCCTTCGCGTGCTCCTTCGCGAGCCGCTTCGCGACCGACTCGACCTCGCGGAGCGTCTCCTTCTCGTCCTTCAGGTTCTTCTCGAAGAGCTCGATCACGTCGCGCTCGCCGAGGCCCCGCGCCATGGCGATGAGGCTCTCGTACGCGGCGATCTCGTAGTGCTCCGTGCGGGCGGCCGCGCCCGCGTCGACGAGGTCGATCAGGTCGGGCGAGGACTCCTGGACGAGCTGGTCGTGCTCGCTCTTCAGGCCCTCGAAGCCGATGCACTCCTCCGCCTCCGGCGGCTCGCCGAGCGTCTTGAACGCCTTCTCGAGGTTCTCGACGTGGCGCTCGGTCTCGCGAAGGTGCTTCTCGAAGCCCTTCCTGAGCTCGTCGTCGTTGACCTCCTCCATGAGCGTCGGCAGGACTTCCTCGGCGAGCTTCTGCTCGACGTAGAGGATGTCGCCGAGCTCGTGCAGGAAGAGGTCTCGCGGGCTGGTGATCTCGGGCATGTGGGTCTCCTTTCTTCGTGTCCGGAAGGGGGCCCGTACCCACCGGCCCCGAGGGCGAACCGGCACACCTGCGCGCGGGGATCGGCACGGACCCGTGCGCCCTTCGCCGGTACGCTCGGAAGCGGGCGGCGGGAGGAGCTCTTCCCCACCCTGGGTGGGGCGGTGGACCGTTAATTGAGCGCGGCCGGGCGCTCCGCTGTACGACGGGTGGCGGCCGAAGCGGCGGGGAGCCGGACGACCGCGTCGATCCCGTGCGGGACGGCCGCTCGGAGCTCGACCTCCCCTCCGTCCGCGGCCACGAGGCGGGCGACGATCGCCAGGCCGAGCCCCGAGCCGCCGGTGCTCGAGCCGCCGCGCCAGAAGCGGTCGAAGGCGCGCTCCCGCTGCTCTGGCGTCAGGCCGGGGCCCTCGTCCACGACGTGCAGCTCGACCCGGTTGCCGTCACGTCCGCTTGCGAGGCGGATCGTCCCGCCCGGCGGGCTGACCTCGAGCGCGTTCGAGAGGAGGTTGTCGAGCACCTGCTCCAGCCGGTCGGGCGCCGCCCGCGCGACCGCCTCGCCCGCGGTCGCGGTCGTGAGCCGGACGCCGCGCTCCCCGGCGAGCGCCGACCACGCCTCCGCCCGCGTGGCGACGATCTCCGCGAGGTCGACCGGCTCGGCGGGGGCGCCGCCCGCATCCGAGCGGGCGAGCGCGAGCAGTCCCTCGACGAGGCCGGAGAGCCGCTCGACCTCCGCGAGCGCGCCGACGAGCGATTCACGCGCGGCCGGGCCCGTGTCCGCCTCGAGGTTCTCGAGCCGCAGACGCAGTGCCGTCAGCGGCGTCCGGAGCTGGTGCGACGCGTCGGCGACGAACTGCTCCTGCGACCGGAGGAGGGTCTGGAGCTTCGCCGCCGTCTCGTTGAAGACGCGAGCGAGGTCGCGCACCTCGGGCGGCCCCTCGGCCGGCGCGCGCGTGTCGAGCTCGCCCCGCCCGACGGCCGCGGCGGCCCGCTCGACGCCGCGCAGCGGGCTCGTGATCCAGCGGGCGAGGAGAAGCCCGGCGAGCGCGGCGGCCGCGACGACCACCCCCGCGATCGCGAGCAGGATGAGCCAGTAGCGGCGCACCCGGTCGTCCACCTCGGAGGTCGGGTACGAGATGCGCACGGCTCCGAGCACCTGTCCGGCGGACACGACCGGAACGGCCACGAAGAGCAGGCTGAGGCCCAGCGTCTCGGAGTCGCGCACCCCGGTCGCGACCTCGCCGTCCAGGGCGAGCGCGATCTCCGGCCGCGTGGAGAAGTCGCGGCCCTCGCCGAACTCGGGCGACGTGTCGACGAGCGCGCGACCGCGCGCGTTCACGACGACGACGCGCCCGCCGGTCTCCGCGGCGTACTCGTCCGCCAGGCGCTCGAGGGCGCCGAGCCGGGCGCTCCCGCCGGGCTCGAGCACGTCCTCGGCGAGCGTGGCGAGCGTGACCGCGTCGCGCTCCACCTTGAGCGTGAGGTCCTGGCGCTCGTTCCGCGCGTACGTGATCCCGAGCGGGATCTCCAGCACGGCCAGCACGAGCACGGTGAGCGCGAGGAAGCCGAGGAGCAGGCGGTTCGTCACGCTCCGCGCAGGCGAAGGCCGACGCCGCGGACGGTCTCGATCCAGCCGGGGTCGCCGAGCTTGCGGCGCAGCGAGGCGACGTGGACGTCGATCGTCTTCGCCGAGCCGTACCAGGTCGTGTTCCAGACCTCGGCGAGGATCCGCTCGCGGCTGACGACGGCGCCTGCCTCGCGCGCGAGGACGGTCAGGAGATCGAACTCCTTCGCCGTGAGCGCGATCTCGTCGCCGTCGAGCGTCGCCCGGTGCGCCCGGAGGTCGATCGCCAGCGGGCCGACGGCGATCGGGCCGTCGTCGCCGCCCTCGCTGCGCGCGCCGGCCCGCCGCGAGACGGCCCGGATGCGGGCGACGAGCTCGCGAAGGCCGAACGGCTTCACCACGTAGTCGTCCGCGCCGACCTCGAGGCCGACCACGCGGTCGACCTCTTCGCCCTTGGCCGTCACGACGATGATCGGCACCTGCGAGCGGGCGCGCAGCGCGCGGCAGACGTCGAGGCCGTCCATGTCCGGGAGGCGCAGGTCGAGGAGGACGAGGTCCGGCTCGGGACTCGTGAGCGCGTCGGCCCCGTTCGCCACGCGGGTCACCTCGAAGCCCTCCCGCGAGAGGCCCTCGGCCAGCGGGACGGCGATCGCGTCCTCGTCCTCGACGATCAGGATCCGCACGGGCGCATCGTGGCACGCGGACAGGTCGCGCGCCCGCCGCCTTCCGAACCTTTACCTGCGCTGAACGGAATGCGCACCCGGCCCCAACCCGGCGCTTGCGAGCCCCTTCCTACGGTGCGACCGCACCCGTCAAGGAGGCTCCATGCACAAGGCTCACGCACTCATCATCGCTCTCGCGCTCGGCGTCGCCGCCGTCGCAGGGACCTTCGCCGCGCTCGAGACCACGTCCGTCGGCGCACAGGCCGCGGGTCAGTCCTCGTCGGCCGCGGAGATCGCGGCCCGCCAGGCCAAGCTCGACAAGGCGGAGCAGAAACTGAACCGGGCCGCGAAGCGCCGGCCGCCGGCGTTGCCGCCGGTTCCGGCCGGCGGATCGGGCGCAGGCGTCGCCGCCGTGTCCGCCTCCGGCGCGACCGTGGTGGCCGCGCAGCCGGTCCCGGCGGGGTCGTCCTCCCACGACGACGACGACCGCGACGACGACTGGGACGACGACGACCGCGACGACGACTGGGATGACGACGACCGCGACGACGACGACCACGAGGACGATGACTGATCACGTCGCCCGTCTCTACGCGACGGCGCTCGCGCTCGTCGTCTTCTTCCTCGCCTGGGCTGCCGTGGCCGCTCGCCCGTGGGGCCACGAGACGGCGGCCGAGGCCAAGGCGGATCCGCGGATGGTCCAGCTCGACCGGCGAGCGGAGCAGATCCGCAAGCGCCAGGTGCGCGTGCAGCGGAAGCTCGACCGGCGGTTCGAGGCCTACCGGGTCGCCCTCGCGGAGCGGCAGGCGCGGATCGCCGCCGTCCAGGCGAGCCCGGCACCGGTTGCGACGCCGAGCGTCGCGGCTCCCTCGGTCGGGACCGTCCCGGCCGCACCGGTGACGCAGACGAGGAGCTCGTGATGGAGCGCCACGTCTTCCGCGCGCTCGGCACGGAGTGCGAGCTCCTGCTCGACGTCGATCCCGGGCCGGACGCGGTCCTCGCGCTCGCGACGGCCGAGGGGGAGATCCGGCGGCTCGAGCGGCTCCTTTCCCGGTTTCGCCCGGATTCGGAGCTCTCCCGGCTGAACGAGGCCGGCGAGCTGGAGGCCGGAGACGACCTGCTCGCCGTCGTCCGTCTTGCGCTCGAGGCGCGGGAGCGAACGGGCGGGCGCTTCGACCCGACGGTGCACGACGCCCTCGTCGCCGCGGGATACGACCGCTCGTTCGACGACCTGCAGGCGGGCGGCGCCTGCTCGCCACCCGTCCCCGCGGGCGGCGCCGTCCGCGTGCAGGGTCGCCGCATCGAGCTCGAGCCCGGCGTCCGGCTCGACCTGGGCGGGATCGGCAAGGGCTACGCCGTCGACCGCGCGGTCGTCCGGCTCGCCGGCGTCGGGCCCTGCCTCGTGAACGCCGGCGGCGATCTCGCGGTCGCGGGCGTCCCGCCGGGCGGGGTCTGGCCGGTCGGGCTCGAGACTCCCGCGGGCGAGATCACGCTCGGCGTCGCGGAGGGCGCGCTCGCCACGTCCGGCCGCGACCGGCGCCGCTGGCGCGCGGGCGGGGAGGAGCGCCACCACCTGATCGACCCGGCGACGGGCCGGCCGGCCGAGTCCGACCTCGTGACGGTCACCGTCGCGGCCCGCACCGCCGTCGAGGCCGAGGTGGCCGCGAAGGCGCTCTTCCTCGCAGGAGAGCGGGACGCCGCGGCCGAGGCGGACGTACTCGGGGTTCCGGCGCTCCTCGTCACCGCCGACGGCCGCGTCCGCTTCGCGGGAGGGCTCTCGTGAAGAGCGACCCCACGTTCTGGATCCTCGCCCGCGCGACGGGCCTCGCGGCGTTCGCGCTCCTGACGGTGTCCGTGCTGGCCGGGCTCGTCGTGAAGTCGCGGCCGTTCGGCACACGGCTCAAGCCGGCGACGGCGACCGACCTGCACCGGACGCTCGCGCTCCTCTCGCTCTCCGCGGTGCTCCTCCACGTCGGCGCGCTGGTCGTGGACGATGCGGCGGAGATCGGCCTCCGCGCGGTGCTCGTCCCCGGGCTCTCGCCGTACCGGCCCGTCGCGACGGGCCTCGGCGTGCTCGCGTTCGAGCTCATGGTGCTCGTCTACGCGTCGTTCTCGCTGCGCCGGAGGATCGGCCAGAAGAACTGGCGGCGGCTCCACTACACGACCTTCGGGCTCTTCGCCCTCGCGGCCGGCCACGGCCTCTTCGCCGGCACCGACACCGCCGCGCCCTGGGCGCTCGGCCTCTACCTCGGCGCGATCGGCGCCGTCGCCGCCGCGACCGCGTGGCGGTTGCTCGTCCCGCCGGCCCGGCCGAAGCCGCGGCCCCGGCCGATCACCCAACCGAAGGAGGAACCAGCATGACCTACCGCATCGTGATCGACGGCTCGCTCTGCAGCGGCTTCGGCAGCTGCGCCGAGCTCGCGCCGGACCAGTTCGAGCTGGGCCCGGACGGCATCGCCCTCGCTCGCACCGGCGAGTCCGACGACCCCGCCGTTCTCGACGCGGCCGCCTCGTGCCCGATGGGCGCGATCGCCGTCCACGACGCCCTGTCCGGGGAGCAGGCGGCATGACGCCGCGGAGTGTCCTCATCGTCGGCGCGGGGCTCGCCGGCTCCCGCTGCGCCGAGACGCTGCGGGCCGAGGGGTACGACGGGCGCGTCGTCGTCGTCGGCGAGGAGCCGGTCGGGCCGTACGAGCGGCCGGCGCTCTCGAAGGAGCTTCTCGCAGGCGAGCGCGCGAGCGCGGAGCTCCGCGCGCCCGGGTTCTGGGCGGAACGCGGGATCGAGCTCCGGCTCGGCGAGCGCGTCGAGGCGATCGACCTCGAGCGGCGCACGGCCGGGCCGGGGCTCGCCTGGGACGCGCTCGTGCTCGCGACCGGGTCGAGGGCGCGGCGCATCCCCCTTCCGACTCCTGACGGCGTGCACGTGCTGCGCACGCTCGCCGACGCCAAGGCGCTCCGGGAGGAGCTTCGACCCGGCCGGCGCCTCGCGATCATCGGGGCCGGCTTCGTCGGCGTCGAGGTCGCTTCCACCGCCCGCTCGCTCGGGTGCGAGGTGACCGTCGTCGACGTCGCGTCCGTGCCGCTCGAGCGCGTGCTCGGGCCGGAGGTCGGCGCGCTGCTCGCCGCACGGCAGCGCGTGCACGGCGTCGACCTCCGCCTCGGCTCCGGCCTCGCCGGCTTCCTCGCCGGCCCGGACGGTCGGGTGCGCGGGCTCGAGCTCACGGACGGAACCGAGGTCGCGTGCGACGCGGCGCTCGTCGCGGTCGGCGTCGCGCCGGCGGTTGAGCTCCACGGCGACCCGCGCGGCGGGATCGAGACCGACGCGTGCGGGCGGACGGCGCTCCCGGGCGTCTTCGCCTGCGGGGACGTCGCCGCGGCCTGGCGCCCGTCGCTCGGCGCACGGCTGCGCGTCGAGCACTGGACGTCCGCGGCCGGCCAGGCGGCCGCCGTGGCGCACGCGATCCTCGGGCGGGAGCGCCCGTACGACGAGCTTCCGTACTTCTGGTCGGACGGGTTCGGGCTGCGGCTCCAGCATGTCGGCCACGCGCACGAGTGGGCGGCGGTCGAGCTCGAGGGCGACGCGTCCTCGTTCTCCGCGCGCTACCTCGACGCGGCCGGGCGGCCGCTGGCCGGGCTCCTGGCCAACCGTCCGCGCGAGGTCGGGCTGCTCCGGCGCGAGCTCGCGGCCGCCGCGCGGGCGGAGGCGGCGTAACCTTGGGCTGGATGGGACGCGTCCTTCCGCTCGCGCTCGTCGCGGCGGCCGCGGTCATCGCGACGCTGGCGGTGAACTTCCTCCTCGTCGGCTACGCGCAGGACCGTGACGACCCGGTCGGGAAGCTCAGCCCCCGGGCGCTCATCACCGGCACCGGCGCGACGGGCGGGCGCACCGGCTCGACGACCACGACGGACTCCACCACGACGGGGACGTCCACCGAGGAGGACGACGACGACTCGAGCGGGAGGGGCCGCGGGCGGGGACGGGGCCGAGGCGGAGACGACGACGACTGACCCGTGTTTGAGCCGCCGGGGCGGCGGGCAGCATCGCGCCGGGCAAGGGCAAGACCCTCCTGGGGGAAGCGATAACGGGCGGCCGGACGGGGAGTCCGCCGCCCGTTTCGCGTTCCGGATTCGGGGCCGCGCGGGCGGGTAGGCGCCCGCACATGCGCGTCGTCGTGATCGGAGCGACCGGGAACACCGGCACGAGCCTGCTCCCCGAGCTCGCGCGCGAGCCTGCCGTCGATTCCGTCCTCGGCGTCGGGCGGCGTCTGCCCGGGCTCGACCTTCCGAAGGCGGACTGGGCGGCGGCAGACGTCGAGACCGACGATCTCGGGCCTCTCCTGCGCGGCGCCGATGCGGCCGTCCACCTCGCGTGGGCGATCCAGCCGTCGCGTGACCTCGAGGCCCTTCGACGGACGAACGTCATCGGCTCGGAGCGCGTCTTCCGTGCGGTCGCCGAGGCGGGCGTGCCGGCGCTCGTCTACGCGTCGTCCGTGGGGGCGTACTCGCCCGGCCCGAAGGATCGCGGCGTCGATGAGAGCTGGCTGACCGGCGGGATACGGTCGAGCTTCTACTCGCGCCACAAGGCCCAGGTCGAGCGGCTCCTCGACCGGTTCGAGCGCGAGCGGCCCGAGACGCGCGTCGTGCGGATGCGGCCGGGGCTCGTCTTCAAGCGGGAAGCGGCAAGCGGGGTCAGGCGGCTCTTCGCCGGGCCGTTCCTCGTGAACCCGCTCGTGCACCCGCGGTTCCTGCCCGTCGTCCCCGACCTGCCGCGGCTGCGGTTCCAGGCGCTCCATTCCGACGACGCGGGGGCCGCGTACCGGCTCGCCGTGGTGCGGGAGGACGCTCGCGGCGCCTTCAACCTCGCCGCCGAGCCGGTGCTCGACCCGCAGGAGCTCGGACGCCTGCTCGGCGCGCGGCCCGTTCGCGTGCCGACGCGCCTGGCCCGAGGAGCGACCGCGCTCAGCTGGCGCGCGCACCTCCAGCCGACGCCGCCCGGGTGGCTCGACCTCGCGCTCGGCGTCCCGATCATGGACGTGGCGCGGGCCCGGACGGAGCTCGGCTGGGAGCCCAGATGGCGGGCCGGCGAAGCGCTGCTCGACCTGCTGAACGGGCTGCGCGAGTCTGCCGGCCTCGACACGCCGCCGCTCTTGCCGGACACCGGCGGGCCGGCCCGGGCGCGGGAGCTCACGACCGGCGTCGGCGAGCGCGCCGGCGAGCCGTAGTCACCCTTTCGGGGGACGGCTCTCCCTCGAACGGGGTACCCCCATCCCTCGAGCGGGGGAGGCGGACGGGTCAGCCCGAGGCGCGGCGGCGGAGGATCGAGATGCCCCACGCCTCGCCGGATGCGAAGAGCCGGTCGGCGTCGACCTCGTCGGCCCAGCCGAGGAAGTGCTTCTCGGCGTTGTCGGCGGTCGCGCCGTAGACCGCTCGGCGCTCCTGGACCGGCTCGCTCCGCTCGAGCGCGTCGCCGCGCTCGAGCGCCGCGAAGCGCTCCTCGGCGGCCGGCCCCTCCGCGTAGCCCTTGCCCATGGTCGGATCGTAGCTCCGCGTCAGCGCTCGACGACGTACGCGAGCTCGCGGTAGATCGCGAGGTCGTGCGCGATCCGCCGCTCGCGGCGGCCGCCCTGCTCGTCGCGCCAGGCGATCGTGGCCGCGAGCTTGACCGGCTCGCGCCGGGCGAAGTACGCCGCGCTCGAGTCGAGGAGCGTCCGGATCTCCTTCCCGGCCGGAAGGAACTCGATCTTGCGGAAGAGGCGGAGCGCGGCCATGTCGACCGTTCCCCCGAGCCCGTGGAAGGGCTTCTCGAAGCGCACCTGGACGGCGGTCGCAGGCCGCCCGCCGACGTTCGCGACGACGAGGAAGAGGAGGCCGCGGTCGAACTCGACGTCGAGGAGGACGTCCGGGGCCGGCTGCCCCGGGGCGGGCGGAGAGCCCGGCTCCCTAGCCGACACCCTCGAGCTCCAGCCCCTCGTGCGCGATCTCGAGCGTCTCGATCGCGATCTCGCTCGACTTCGCGTTCAGGGACGGGCCCTCCCACTTGCACGGCCAGCCGTTGCGGAACGTCCAGCGGAGGACCGGGCTCCCTGACTCGTCCAGGAGGACGATCGTCCCGTTCCGCCGGTCGGTCTGGCCGTCGACGACCGTCTTCCGCCACTGCCAGAGGGACAGGTCGCGTGTCAGGCCGCGCTTGAGGACGATGTTCGAGTACTTCGTGAGGCCGGGCAGCTTCAGGGTGGAGGAGACCTTGGAGTCGCCGGTGCGGTACTCGATCACCTCCGTCTCGGAGTCGAGCCCGCTCACCTCGGCAAACGCGGCGACCGCGACTCCGTCGATCTCGACGACGAAGTTGAACACGGTGAACGGGCCCGGCCTCGAAGACTTCGGCGGCATGTCGTCTCCCTTCCTCGGGTGCTGCGCAAGCCTAGTCGTGCGCGCGGCACGAGCCGAAGCGTCTCGGCGGTTCTCGAGGACGATGAGCTGCTCATGCGGACATCACGCGTGCTCAGCCGCCGGGCGTGCGCTTCGACCACTCGCGCACGTCGTACCAGTACGTCTCCTTGAGGGCGGCGGCGAGACGCTCGTCCGTATGGGTCGGGTTGAAGACGTGGTGCTCGAGGTCGGCGCACACGGCGACCGTGTCGAGCGAGAGGTCGGGCACCTGCGCGAGCACCTCGGAGGGCACCCGCGCCTCTCCGACGGTGTAGTGCTTGAAGTGGAGGTCGGGCGCGAGCTCGACGAGCTCGGGCCAGTCCGGGCAGCTGCGGGTGCTCACGCGGTGAGCTCCTTCCTGACGAGGTCTGCGAGGGCGGCGATGAAGGCGGGGTCGTCGTTCATTGACTCGACCCGGTCGAGTTCGATGCCGAGTGCGGCGGCCCTTTCGCGCGCCTCGACGTCGATGTCCCAGAGGATCTCGAGATGGTCGGCGACGAAGCCGATCGGCGCGACCAGCACCTTCCCGACGCCGGCCGCGGCGAGCGCGTCGAGGTGGTCGAGGATGTCCGGCCCGAGCCACGGCTCGCCGGTCGGGCTCTCGCTCTGGAACGCGAACGACCAGCGCTCGTCCGGCAGGCCCGCCCGCTCGGCCGCGAGCCGTGCCGTCGTGAGCAGCTCGTCGCGGTACGGGTCGCCCTCCGCGAGGATCCGCTCCGGAAGGCTGTGCGCGCTGAACACGACGTGCGCGTCGGTCCCGCGGATCCGGCTCGCGACGACCTCGACGAACGGCTCGTGCGCGTGCCACGTCTCGATGAACCGGAGCGCCGCGCGCCCCCCGAGCGCCCGCTCGAGCCGGTCGCGGTAGCCGCCGATCGAGATCCGCGAGTAGTGCGGCGCGAGGACGAGCCCGACGAGCTCCTCCGCGCCGCCCGTGAGCGCCTGCTCGACGGCGTCCGCGATCCACGGCGTCCAGTGCTTCATCCCGGCGTAGACCGGCAGCCCGAGCTCGCGCTCGAGCGCGGCACGCTGCCGTTCGGTCACCTCGTTCAGCGGCGAGAACCCGATCCGCCGGTAGCGCTCCACGAGCTCGTCCACCCGCTCCTGCGACACCGGCCGCCCGCCGCGCACGTCCGCGAAGTACGCGGGCACGTCCTCCGGGCGGTCCGGGCTTCCGTACGCCATGACGACGACGGCCGTCTGTCTCACGCGGCGACTTCCGCCGCGGTGCGCTCGTGGACGAGCTCGACGAGCCGGCCGAGCACGTCCGGGTCGGTCGCCGGCAGCACGCCGTGACCGAGGTTGAAGATGTGCCCGGGCCGCCCGCCGACGAGCTCGAGGATCCGCTCCGCGGACGCGGCCGCCCGCTCCCACGGCCCCAGCAGGAGCACCGGGTCGAGATTCCCCTGCACGGCGCGGTCGGCCCCGATCGTCTCCCAGCCGCGGTCGATCCGCACGCGCCAGTCGAGGCCGATGACGTCCCCGCCGGTCGCGGCGAGCTCGCCGAGCAGGTGCGTCGCGCCGGTCCCGAAGTGGATCGAGGGCACGCCGGTCTCAGCGACGGCCGCGAGCACCCGCGCCGAGTACGGCGCCACAAACTCCGTGTAGTCGTCCGCCGAGAGGGCGCCGACCCAGGAGTCGAAGAGCTGGATGGCGTCCGCTCCTGCCGCGACCTTGGCGCGCACGTAGGCGGCCGACGTGTCGGCGAGCTTGTCCATCAGCCCGTGCCACACCTCCGGCGCCTCGTACATGCAGCGCTTCGTCTTGACGAAGTCGCGCGACGGCTTTCCCTCCACGAGGTAGCCCGCGACGGTGAACGGCCCGCCGCAGAAGCCGATCACCGCGCGCTCGGGCTCGAGCTCGGCGCGCACGATCCGCACAGCCTCGAGGAGCGGCGCGAACGCCTCCTCCGGGTCGGGCACGCGGAGCGCCTCGACGTCGGCCGCCGACGCGACCGGCGACGCGACGACCGGCCCGACGCCCTCGACGAGCTCGACGCCGATCCCCATCCCGATCGGCGGAAGCATGATGTCGGCGAACATCACCGCCGCGTCCACGCCGTGGCGGCGCACCGGCTGGAGCGTCACCTCGGCGCAGACCTCCGG
>Ga0299913_10000199_pt1 | contig 32858 bp, 31 predicted proteins | sample RVTome_9_FD_201360 | JGI IMG/M metagenome (GOLD analysis project Ga0299913, IMG submission 201360) | Soil microbial communities from uranium-contaminated site in the Upper Colorado River Basin, Wyoming, United States - RVT155D38 (version 2) ... | reverse complement strand
TCGCGCCTCGTCGAACCGGCGGCGTCGAACCAGGACGGCCACGATCCACGGCCGAGCGGCCGACACACCGGTGTCGCCGCGGGTCGCCTGGGATCGGTCGAGCTCGTCGATCAACCGATCGGCATGGACGTGCTCGCCGGCGACCTCGTGGACGTACGCGGCCACCGCGTACAGCCGCATCAGGTGATATGTGATCGGCAGGTCGTGGGGGATGGTCGCGTCGATTGTGTGGAATGCCCGCCGGAAGCCGTCCCAGTCGCCCATCCGGTACAGGGCCACCGCGTTGAACGACAGCTTCGTGCGGTGGCTGAGATCCGGCAGTCGCAGCCCGTGTCGCGTCGTGAACGCCGTCGGCTCGAGCTCGGTCGCTCGACGGTACTCACCGATGTGCACGTAGTGCCAGGCGAGCGTCCCGATGATGTCGGCGATCTCGGATGGATCGTCGAGCTCGGGCACCAGGGCCAGCCGGCGCAGCTGGTACGTGTTCGCGAGGGCGTACCCACCGAACTCCTGGCTGGCTGCCCCGGCCGTGTCGAGCGCCGCCGACAGCAGGTCGGGTCGCCCCATCCGCTCGGCGATCTTGACGGCCTCCTCGGCCGCGGCGCGATACTCCTCGGCGCGCACCGGGTCCCGGTCGGCGCTGCCGAAGCCCCACCCCCAGGCGCCCTTCGCCAGCAGGAGGCCGATGCGTTCCTCGCTGTCGCCGGGGTCGAGCATCGAGAGGCCCACGTCGAGGTACGGTGCGGCCTCGTCGCGAGACGGCAGGGTCCGCAGCAGCCCCGGCCAGCGCGTCGGCATGGCCAGGAGCCACCCGCACAGCCGAGCCATCGCGCGCCGGTCGACCGCGCCCGGCGCGGTCATACGGAGCTCCACGGCCTCGCGAGCCGCCCGCCAGGCGGTGTCGCCGTCGTCACGCCACAGGGCGAGGCGCGACAGCGCTTCCAGCCCGCGTGCGCGCTCGATCGGCCCCTGCGCGAGCTCGAGCCCGGTCGTGACCCGCTCCATCGCGCGATCCATGGCGAACAGCCGCCCGGCCTCGTCGGCCGCGTCGAACAGGAGCTCGACGGCCCGGGCGCGGATCTCCTCCTGTCGATCCGGCTCCACGCGTCCCCACGCGGCCGCGCGCTGTGCTGCGGTGTAATGGTGGGCCAGCAGCTCGACGACCTCCAGGCGCCGCTCGCCGATCGCGCCCTCGATCCAGCGCACGATCTCGAGGTGCGCCATGGCTCGATCGCGTCGCGGGATGCTCTCGTAGGCGACGTCGCGCACCAGCGCGTGCTTGAAGATGAACTCCTGCTGGTCGCGCATGCTCGAGTCGAGCCGCGAGAGCACGAGGTCGCGCGCCTCGAGGCCGCGGAGGAGCGCCGTCACCCGCACGGGCGTGATGTCGAGGTAGCGCGCCACGGGCCCGGGCCAGAAGATGCGACCGACGACCGCCGCCGCCTGCAGCGCACGCTTCTCGTCGGCCGGAAGCAGATCGATGCGCGCCGCGATGACGGCCTGGACCGTGTCCGGGATCGGGATGGCGCTCACGTCGGATCCAGACCCGGCGGCATCGGCGGGTAGGGCCCCACGTCGGTCAACCAGGTGGCGGACGATCTCCTCGGCGAAGAAGGGGTTTCCCCCGGATCGCTCGACGATCCGACCGTGGAGGCCTCCCGGGAGGTCCTCGACCTCGAGGAGGAGTGCGACCAGGCGACTGGCGTGGTCGCGGTCGAGCGGGTCGAGGAAGATGGCCGAGAAGCTCGGACGGCCCCCGCCCCACGTGGGGTTGCGGTCGACGAGGTCCGGGCGTGCCGGGCACAGGAAGAGCACGCTCCCCTGCACGCGGGATCCGAGATCGCTGAGGATGTCGAGCAGGGCCGGCTCCGCCCAATGGATGTCCTCGACCACCGCGAGGATCGGCTCTCGCTCGGCGAGCGCCGAGAAGAAGCTCCGCCACGCCTCGAGGATCTCCCCGCGAAGGACCTCGGGGTCGAGGCGCTCGATGTCGTGGCCCGGGAGCCGGATGCCCACCGTCGACCCCAGCAGGGCGGTGGTCCGCCCCGCGTCCGCGATGGACGCCGTGCCGAGTCGATCGGCCAGGGCCTCCAGCTTTGCCGCGGCGACGACGGGCGTGTCCCCGTCGACGATGCCGGCCTCGCCCTTCAGGATCTCGGCGAGCGGCCAGAAGGTGACGCCCGAGCCGTACGACAGGCATCGGCCACGGACGACCCGGGGCGCGGGCTCCCGCCGTCGCAGGGCATCCAGCAGCTCGGCGGTGAGCCGGCTCTTCCCAACCCCCGGCTGCCCGTACACGGTCACGAGGTGCGGCCGCCTCTCGCGAGCCACGCGATCGTAGATCGACCCGAGCAGGGCGAGCTCTTCCTCGCGCCCGACGAGCGGGGCGCGCAAGTGGGTGCGCCGCGCCCCTGCCAGCTCCTCGCCGGCACCGAGCAGCTCGGCCACGTCCACCGGGCCGGCCTTGCCACGGATCGAGCGGGCGTTGCCGGGTCCGTAGCGGAACTCGTGGGCCGCCGCGGCGGTGCGTCCGCCGACCAGGATCTGCCCGGGCTCCGCCAGCTGCTGGATGCGAGCGGCGACGTTCACCGGGTCGCCGGTGACCATGACCTCACCGGGCCGCGTCGCACCGGTCGACACCACCTCGCCGCTGTTGACGCCGATGCGGACCTCCAGCTGCGGCCCATCCTCGGGCCGGCGGCCGGCGTTCAGCTCGGCCAATCGGCGCCGGATGCCGAGCGCGGCATGCAGGGCACGCGACGGATCGTCCTCGTGCGCGGCCGGCACGCCGAAGATCGCCATGACGGCGTCGCCGATGAACTTCTCGACGGTTCCCCCGCGGGCCTCGATCTCTTCGCGGGCGACGGCGAAGTACCCGGCCATCACGTCACGGACGACCTCCGCGTCGAGCGTCTCGGCCAGGTGTGTCGAGCCGGATACGTCCGCGAAGAGGACGGTGACGAGCTTTCGCTCCTCGTCCGGCCCGGGTGCGATCGCCGCGCCGCAGTGCGGGCAGAATGCGAAGCCGTCGGCGATGTCGCGGCCACAGCTCGGACAGGCGGTCACGCCACCGAGTCTACGCGCGCCGAATCCCCCGGCGCGATGGCATCGGCTACGCGACGGTCAGCGCGTGGATCCGGTCCCGGACCTCCTCGAGGTCGACCTCGGGCGTGGAGGTACCCCCGGTGATCCCGATGCGCGCCTTCCCGCGCAGCCAGTCGGCGTGCTCGGCGATCAGCTCGGCAGCATCGGCGACGTGGACGGTGTCCGGCAGGATCTCGCGGCACTTCACCGCCAGCTCCTTGGTGTTCGAGCTGTTCTTGCCACCGACCACGATCATCGCGTCCACCTCGCGCGCGAGCGCGACCGAGTCGTCCTGGCGGGTCAGGGTCACGGGACAAACGGTGTTCACGACCCGCAGGTCGTGCGCGCGGCGCAGGCAGAAGGCGGCGAACTCCTCGAGCTTCTGCGGGAGGATCGTGCTCTGCGAAAGGACGCCGATCTTCTTCGTGCGCGGGACGCGCTCCCAGGTGGATCGGTCCATGTCGTCCACGACGACGTGCTTCTCGCCGGCGTAGCTGCGCACGCCCTTGACCTCGGGATGGTCCTCGTGGCCGATGATGCACACGGTGTAGCCGGCCTCCGCCAGCTCGCGGGCAGCCTTCTGGGACTGGAGCACCCAGGTGCAGGTGGCATCGATGACCTCGAGGTCGCCCTTGCCCTTGACCTGGTCGAACTCTCCCTTCGGGACACCGTGGGCACGGATCACGAGCGTGCCGCCCTCGACCTGGTCGGCCAGGTCGGCGGTGCGGATCCCGCGATCGGAGAGGTCGGCCTTGATACCCGGGTTGTGCACCAGCTGGCCGAGGGTGGTGACGTCCTTGCCCTCGTCGCGCGCGTGCTTCGCCTTGTCGATGGCGAGCCGCACGCCGTAGCAGAAGCCGGCGCGCTCGGCGATCCGGATGTCGGGTCTAGTCGTGGTGGTCATCGGTCCAATGGTAGGCGAGATACGCGGAATCGCCGTAGAGAGTCCCTTGCCGGGGGGCCGTTTCATCGGCAATCTGTGGCCGGAGAGCCGATTCCGGCGCGGTTTCGCCGCTGCAGTGGATGCCACCCGCACGAAGCGCGCCCCGAGGCGCGCTTCACGCTCACCAGCGTTCACTCCAACGACGAATGTCCGCCCAAGCTCGCCTTCCCGCACGATTTCGCCGATCCAGCGAAGCCGGCGCGTCACCGGATTCGGCGTTGGTCCTCCGGCAGCAATGCCTCGATGGCCGACATGATCCGCTCGGTTCCCTCCGCCAGCCCGGCCCGATCCAGGCGCCCCGACGCCTGATGCGGAAGCGAGAACGGCTCCCCGATGCGGATGCGCACCCGTGACGCGCGGGGCCAGCGCGATCCGCTCGGGAAGATCCGCTGCGTGCCGCTGATCGCGGCCGGGATGATCGGTGCGCCGGAGCGCATGGCGATGAGTGCGGCCCCCGCCTTCCCCTCCCGGAGGTGGCCGGTTCGCGAACGCGTGCCCTCGGGGAAGATCGCGATCGGGCGTCCATCGGCCAGGGCGTCGAGGCTGAACTGCTGGGCGGCGCGGTCGCGCTCGCCGCGGCGGACGAAGTACACGCCTGCCTGGGTGGCCAGCCATCCGATGATCGGCCAGCGGCGCATCTCGATCTTCGCCATGAAGTGCACGACCCGGCCGATCTGGTGGCCGCTCGCCCAGCCCATCATCAGCGGGTCGAGGTTCGAGCAGTGGTTGCAGACGAGGATGAACGGGCCACTGCGCGGGAGGAGCTCGATCCCCTCGATCCGTGCCCCCCACAGCAGGCGCGAGACGAAGCCGATGATCGCCGCGCCGGGGTGGTAGAACCAGCTACGCACCGATCGCCTCCAGCCGCTCGACGATGGCGTCGACGCAGGCCTCGACGTCCTGCGAGCCGGTGTCGAGGACGAGCGCTCCGTCCGCCTGGCGGAGCGGGGCGATCTCCCGGCCGGAGTCGGCGGCATCCCGGCGGTGGATCTCGGCGAGGTACTCCTCGTAGCGTTCGGGGGCGCCCATTTCGGCGGCCCGCCGCGCCGCTCGCACCTGCGTCGGGGCGACCAGGTGGACCTTGAGCGCGGCGTCGGGCAGCACCACCGTCCCGATGTCCCGCCCGACCATGACCGTGTCGCCGCGTTCGGCGGCCGCGCGCTGCACGGACAGCATCGCGTCCCGCACCTCGGCATGACGGCTCACGGCGCTGACCGCACGGTCGACGTGCGGCGCGCGCACGTCGTCGGTGACGTCGCGGCCCTCGAGGAGCACGGTCTCGAGCCGATCCGGGTGCTCGGGGCCGGGCCGCTCGACCTCGATCGCGCACGTCCCGGCCAGATGACCGAGCGCCGGGCCGTCCTCGGTGCTCACCCCCCGTTCCAGCGCCGCCAGGGTGAGGGCGCGGTACATCAGCCCGGTGTCGACGAAGGTGGCGCCGATGCGACGGGCCAGCGCGTGGCCGACGGTCGACTTCCCGGCCCCGGAAGGCCCGTCGATCGCGATCCGCAGCGTCATCGGCGCTTGGCCCCGGACAGGGCGGCGACCTCGGCGGGCCGCAGCCGGCGCCACTCCCCTTCGCGCAACCCGGTTAGCGTGAGGGGCCCGAGGCGCGTTCGCACGAGTCGCTCGACGCGCGTGTCGACCGCGTCGAACAACCGCCGCACCTCCCGCTTTCGACCCTCACCGAGGCGCACCCGCAGCCACGCGCCCGTCTCACCGCGCTCGCGCGCCACCTCGGGTGGCGGCGGAGCGTGCCGGGCGGCCAGCAGGCGCGCCGGCCCGTCCTCGAGCGTCACCCCGGCGCGCAGCCGATCCAGCTGCTGTCGCGTGGGCGCCGGCGACACCAGCGCCGCGTATTCGCGCTCGGTGCCGAACCGGGGGTGCAGCACGCGGTTGGCCCACTCGCCGTCGTTCGTCAGCAGCATCAGGCCCTCCGACTCGACGTCCAGGCGCCCGGCCGGCCAGAGGCGCTCCCCGCGGGTGTCCACGAGGGCCAGGACCGATCGTCGGCCGCGCTCGTCTCGGGCAGACGAGAGGTAGCCTCGCGGCTTGTGGACGGCGAGGTGGATCGACGGCGCGGCGCGCTGGAGCGGCTGGCCGTCGACCTCGACGCGGTCCCGGGCCAGATCGGCCGAGTCGCCCAGCCCGGCGCGCTTCCCGTTGACCGACACCCGTCCGTCGGCGATGAGCTCCTCCGCCCGTCGGCGCGAGGCGAGGCCGGCGCGGGCGATGAGCTTCTGGAGCCGCTCACTCGCCATCGGCGACGGCGGGCTCGGCCGGTTCGGTGAGGGCGGTGAGCTGGGCCGCGTCGCTGGAGAGCGGCGGCAGGTCGTCGATCGAGGTCAGCCCGAATCGCTCGAGGAAGCTGAAGGTCGTGCCAAACAGGACCGGCCGGCCCGGCGTGTCGCGCCGGCCCACCTCGACGACGAGCCGCCGGTGCATCAGCGAGCGGATGACGTAGTCGGAGTCCACGCCGCGCACGCGCTCCACGTCGCCGCGCGTGCAGGGCTGCCGGTACGCGATCACCGCGAGCGCCTCGAGAGCGGCCGATGAGAGGCGCGCCTCCTCGCGCGCGGCATACGTGGCCAGCCGCGCACCGACCTCGGGGGCCGTCACGAGCTGCCACGCGCCGTCGTGGTGCTGGACGCGGAGCCCGCGCTCGTCCTCCTCGAGCCGTTCGGCGAGCGCGGACAGCTCCGCCTCGGCCTGAAGGCGGGGCACGCTCCCGAGCTCCGCGAGCTCGGGGGTCGTCAGCGGACGCTCGGCGATGAACAGGAGCGCCTCGAAGAACGCCCCGAGGTCTGCCGGCTGGTCCCGCTCCATCACGGCATCACCTCCCCCGCGGACGCCTCGATCACGATCGGCCCGAAGATGTCGTGCTGCTCGGCCGTCACCTGCCGCCGCCGGACGAGCTCGAGCGCGGCGAGGAACGTGACCGCCGCCTCGGTCCGCGAACCGCAGCGAGCGAGGATCGTCTGGAGCAGGACGCGGCCGCCGGCCGACAGCGCCTGCCGCAGGACGGCGATCTGCTGGCCGATGGTGATCTCGCGCGGCACGACCGCCGGCGGTGGCGCGACCGGCTCGGGAATCGCCGCCAGCGCCTCGATGGCGGCGACGAGGATGCCGACCGCGATCGGCTCGGCGGGAACCTCGGGGAGGTCGGCCTCGCGCGGCTCGCGACGCATCACCGGCGCTGCGCCGTCCATCGCGCCGAGCACCTTGGACGCGTCGCGCAGGGCGCGATACTCGAGGATCCGGCGACGGAGCTCCTCCTCGTCAGGCTCGTCGCCGCCTTCGGGCAGCGGCGGGATCGGCTCGGTGGGCAGCAGGCGCTTCGACTTCAGGAAGATCAGCTGCGCGGCAATCGACACGAACTCCGACAGGTTGGCCGCGTCCACCGGGTGGCGCGACAGGTGCTCGACGTACGCGTCGGCCACCTCGGCAAGCGGCACGGTGAGGACGTCCAGCTGCCGCGACTCGATCAGGTGCAGGAGGAGCTGAAGCGGACCCTCGAAGACGGGAAGCGCCAGCGTGAAGCCGCTGTCCCCCACCGGGACCGCGACGGCGCCTTCGGGCTCGACCGGGATCGGCTGCATGCCCTCAGGATGCGTCATCGGCATCGGTCAGTGCGCGCTGGAGGCGCGCGTCATCCGCGCTCGCGCTGCCGCGGATGAACGTGGCCGCCCGCGGCGAGCCGCCCGTGGCAATCACCAGCTCCGCTGACAGATCGGCATGGTGGAGATAGAGGTGGAACGGGTGACGCCACGAACCCGGGACCGGGCTTGCCAGGCGGCGGAGCGCCGCCGGCGCGAACGCCTCCAAGAGCACGCCGGAGATCCGATGCCAGAGCCGCATCCGGTGGCCCTTGGCCGCGTCGTGCAGCAGCGCGGCGGCGAGAAGGTCGGGATCGTCGTGGCCCGCGGCGAGCAGGCGCCCCGCCACGTCGAGGGCGTGGCGGCGGTCGGCGACGGGCATTCGGTCGAAGAGATTCGCCAGGGCCGCCGGCAGCACCCGATGGGCGAGCGCCGCCTCTTCCGGGGTGACCCTGGCTCGGACGTGGGCGACGAATTGACCGACGCGGTGCACCGCTAGCTCCCGATGAGCAGCGCGGTCAGGGCTCGAACGAAGTCGAACATCACGCGCAGCGGGCTGCCCGGCACGAGGATGAGCAGCAGGAGGACGATGATCCCGTACGGCGCGTAGCGCTGGATCGTGAACGCCGTGCGGGCAGGGACGAAGGCCAGCAGGACGTTGTAGCCGTCGAGGGGCGGGATCGGCAGCAGGTTGAAGATCGCCAGCAACATGTTGTAGAGGACGACGTAGTACAGGATCTCGAGGGGGAGGTCGCCGATGCTCCCCAGCTCGAGGACGCGGAAGGCCACGGCCGCCACCACCGCCACGATCACGTTGGCGATCGGCCCGCCGGCCGCCACCATCGCCATCCCGACGCGCCCCGGCCGCAGCGCGTACACGTTCACCGGCACCGGCTTGCCCCAGCCGAACCCGGCGAGGACGAACACGATGGCGCCCATCGGATCGATGTGGGCGACCGGGTTGAGGCTGACCCGCCCGAGCGCCCGCGGCCGGTGGTCGCCGAGCTGGTCAGCGATGAAGGCGTGGCTGAACTCGTGGAACGTGATGCCGACCACGAGCGCCACCGCGATGCCGACGATCTGTGCCGGTGCGAAGTCGAAGAACAGCATGTCGGGGTGCGATCAGCCGACGCGCGGCAGGAGGTCGCCGAGCAATGTGACGAGCCGGGCCGCACCGACGCGTCCCATCGCGATCACCTCGTCGTGCGTCGCGCCCATCGCCACGTCGTCGGTCGCCTTGTTCGTGATGAGGCTGAAGGCCAGCACCTCCACGCCGGCGTGTCGCGCGACGATCGTCTCGTGCGCGGTGCTCATCCCGACCGCGTCGGCACCCAGGCCGCGCAGCATCCGCATCTCCGCCCGCGTCTCGTACGACGGGCCCGACAGCATGACGTACACCCCCTGGCGCAACGCCATGCCCGTGCGGTCGGCCGCCTCCAGCGCCGCGGCCCGCAGTCGAGGCTCGTAGGCGTCAGTCAGCGGCGGGAAGCGCTGGCCGAAGCGATCGAGGTTGGGCCCCAGCAGCGGGTTGTCGCCGGACAGGTTGAGGTGATCGGTGATGAGCATCACGTCGCCCGGCTCGAACGCCGGATCCAGGCCGCCGGCGGCGTTCGTCAGAACGAGCGTCCGGGGACCCAGCGCAAGCACCGCCCGCAGCAGCAGGGTCGCCTCGCGTTGCGAGAAGCCCTCGTACGGATGCGCGCGGCCGGAGAGGATCACGGCCGGCGTGCCGCGGACCGTGCCGGCGACCAGCTCCCCGGCATGACCCTCGACCGTGGCCCCCGGGACGTTCGGGATGTCCCGGTAGCGGATCGAGACGCGCGGCTCCTCGTCCAGGAGCTCCACGACGTCGCCCAGCCCGGATCCCAGCACGGCCGCCAGTCGCGGGTTCGACAGCGCGGGGTGCGCCGACAGGCGCTCCCGGATCGCGTCGCTGGCCTCGGCGATGCGCCGATCGAGCTCGGCGCCGTACGCCCCGTCGGACAGGGCGGGCAGCGTGGGTTCGCCCAACGCTACATGCGCTCCAGGATCTGTGCCTTCTTGACCTCGTACTCCTCGGGCGTGATCAGCCCCTTGTCACGCAGCCCGGCCAGGCGCTCCAGCGTCGCGCTCAGCTCCTCGCCGGCGGAACGAGGCTCGGCCGGTGGCGGAGCGGCCGGTGGCGGCGCCGCGGGCGTTTCGGCGTGGACGGCGACGCGGTCCGAGCCGGCCCGCGGGGGCATCGGCTCCGCTCGCTGCATCGGCGGCACCTCGGCGGCGCGCTGGTAGCGCGGCGGCGCCAGGTCGGGGTTCTCGAGCATCTGCTTCTGGTCGAACATCGCCTTCTTGAACTGCACGGGGTCGGCGATCATCGGGAAGTCGGCGACGTTGCTGCCGGCGTTCAGCTCCTCGGCCGCCGTCAGGATGTCGAGCGTCCCGAAGCCGAAGATGCGGCCGAACATGCTCTGGTCCAGGCGCGCGTCGTTGATCTTCTCCAGGCTGGAGTCGGACACGCTCTTGTTGAGGACCCCCTCCGCGCGGATGACGCGTCGAGTGGTGATGAGCCACTCCTGGTTGCGCCAGTCCCAGAGCGTGAAGGCGACGTAGCCCGCCGCGATCAGCAGCCCGGCGACCGCCAGCAGCGTGACGATCTGGTCGATCGTCTCGTTCACGAACGGCTCGGTGCCGGAGACGAGGAAGATCACGATGGCGAGCGTCACGACGGCCAGCAGGATCCACAGCCAGGTGCGGGCGATGATGGCGAACCAGTGCTGCCGGCTCTCGTAGACGACCTCTTCGCCGCGGCTCAGGAGGTTGCGCGCGTAGCTCATCGGGCGTTCGGACCCTCCGCTGGGTGGTGTTCGCATCAGGCTCTCGGGTGCGCCCTCGCGTAGACCTCGCGGACGCGCTCGCCGGTCAGGTGGGTGTAGAGCTGGGTGGTGCTGATGCTAGCATGGCCGAGCAGCGCCTGGACCACCCGCAGGTCCGCTCCGCCCTCCAGCAGATGGGTCGCGAAACTGTGCCGGAACGTGTGCGGGGTCACCCGCTCGCGCACCCCCGCCGCCCCGCTCCAGCGCTTCACGAGGCGCCAGACCGATTCCCGGGTCAGTCGCCTCCCCCGCTGGCTGACGAAGACGGCCGGCGTCGGCTTTCCGGCCGTCCACTGGCTGCGCGGTCCCGACCGATACCGATGAAGGCGCTCGCGCGCCTCGTCGCCCATCGGCACCCGCCGCTCCTTGTTCCCCTTGCCGATGACCCGCACCTGCTGATGCGGCAGGTCGACGCGATCGGTGTCGAGGCCGACGAGCTCGCTGACCCGCAGCCCGCAGCCGTACAGGAGCTCGAGGATTGCGCGATCGCGGATCCCGGCCGGCTCGTCTGCCGGGGGTGCGTCCAGGATCCGGATGACGTCGTCGGGTGCGAGCACGTCGGGGAGGTAGCTGCCGGGTTTGGGGGCGTCCACGAGTGCGGGGACGTCGCGCCTGGCGTGCCCCTCGCGGAGCGCGAACGCGTAGAAGCTGCGCACGGCCGCGCTCTTGCGTGCCTGGGTGCTGCCCTTGGCGCCGGCCTGCTGCAGCGCGGCAACGAACGCATTGAGTGGTCCGGGATCCGTGCGCCACCGATCTCCACGCGCATGCTCGGTGAACTGCGCCAGGTCGCGACGGTACGCCGCGATCGTCAGCGGAGAGAGGCCGCGCTCGACGCGGAGCTCCAGCAGGAAGTCGTCGATGGCCCTGGAGAGGGCCACGTCAGGCACGCGCCGGGCGGCGATCGATCGGTGTATCGCCCGATCTGCGCCCGAGAGCGGGGTTGGCCGCGGAATGATCGCTACAGCGCTCCGCGGCGAGCCTGAGCGGCGCCCCTGGGCGCACCTCAGCCGTCGATTCGTGCGATGGACCGGCCAAACCGCGCCTGGATCGGCGCCCGGCCGCAAAATCACCGATGCATCGGCCGGCCGTCACCTCGCCGTCCCTCGCAGCAGGGCTTCGGCGGCGGACCGTGCCTCCTCCCCCGCGCCCTCGCCCGCCAGCATGGCGGCGAGCTCCGCGGCTCGCCCATCGGCGTCGAGAACTCGGACTTCGGTGGCCGTCCGTTCTCCGTCGACCCGCTTCCCGACAACCAGGTGCGCATCGGCCCAGGCGGCCACCTGCGGCAGATGCGTGACGCACAGCACCTGGTGGAACCGGCTGAGGGCGTGCAGTCGCTCACCCAGCGCCGATGCGTTCCGCCCGCCCACGCCGGCATCGATCTCGTCGAACACGAGCAGCGTCGTCTCGTCGGCGGCCGCCAGCACGACCTCGAGCGCCAGCGCCAGCCGGCTCGCTTCACCACCGGAGGCGATCCGGCTCAACGGCCGCGGCGGCTCTCCGGGGTTCGGGGCGAAGGTGAACGCCACGCGATCCCCACCGGATGGACCGATGTCGCCCGGCTCGAGCTGTACGCCGAAGGCATCGGCCGGCAGTCCCAGCGGCGGCAGCTCCGCGTTGACCGCGCTTGCCAATCGGCCGGCTGCGTCGGCCCTGGCCGCGCGCAGCTGCTGCGCGGCCGCCTCCAGGGCCGCGCGCCGCGCGACCTCCTCGGCCCGCAGGCGCTCCCGGTCCGCCTCCTGGTTCTCGAGCCTCTCGAGCTCTGCTGATGCCTGCTCGCCGAAGGCGACGACGGCCTCGAGCGAGTCGCCGTACTTGCGGCGCAGGTCGTAGAGCAGCGCCAGCCGCTCCTCGGCGGCGGCCCGGCTGGCCGGGTCGAGGTCGACGCCCTCCGCGGCGGCGGCCACGTCGCGCGCCAGCTCCGATGCCTCCGCCGACAGCGCCGCCACGCGATCGGCGAGCGGCGCGAACCGTTCGTCGTGCCCCGCGGCGGTGATCAGGCCACGCTCGGCGACGCCCAGGGACTCACCCGCTCCACCGTCGTCGCGCAGCGAGCGCACGGCCTCGTCGGCGGCGCGCGCGATCGCCTCCGCGTGCTCGGCCGCACGCAGCTGCGCCTCGAGCTCGACGTCCTCGCCGGGGCGCGGTGCGGCGGCCGCGATCTCGTCGGCCTGGTGGCGAAGCAGCTCGACGCGCCGGGCGAGCTCGTGGGCATCGGTCAGCAGCTCGGCGGCGGCCGCACCAGTGGCACGCCACGCTCGGTGAGCATCGGCCACCGCGGCCAACTGGGCGTCGTGCCCGCCGAACCCGTCGAGCAGGGCCAGCTGCCGGGCGGGCTCCAGCAGGCGCTGCTGCTCGTGCTGGCCATGGATCTCGCCGAGGCGAGTCCCCACCGACGCCAGGCCGCCAACCGTGACCGGGCGATCGTTGAGGCGCGCGAGGGAGCGGCCGTCGGCACCGACCTCGCGGCGGATGATGACGGTGCCCTCGCCGGCCGCGACGAGGTCGGCCATCGGGTCGTCGGCGTCGAGGGTCGGAGCGTCGAAGACGGCCTCGACCCGGGCGGCATCGGCTCCGGCGCGGACCTGGTCGGTGCTGGCCCGAACGCCGAGCGCCAGGGCGACGGCGTCGACCACCAGCGATTTGCCGGCACCGGTCTCGCCGGTGAGCACGGTGAACCCGGGCGCCAGGGAGAGCCGGACGCGCTCGACCACGGCGAGGTTCTCGACCGTCAGCTCGCGTAGCGCCATCGCTGCAGTATCGCCGCTACTACCCCTGACGTGGCGCCCTGTCGTACTCGTGGAGAGGCGACCGGCAGAGGCATGGCGATTAGCTCAACCGGGCGGCAACGGTGGCGGTTCGTCCGAGCAGCCCAGTTGCGCGAGGCGCTCCCTGCGAGCATGAATGTATCCCGTCTGCTCACGCCCCTCGGGTGTATCAAGGTCGGCGCGCCCTCCACCGCTCGCCGCCGGCCCATCCCATGGAACGCCGATCGGAGCGTCGGCCAGCCTTCTGCAGTCGTGGCTCTCGAAGATGGCGCGATACTGGCCGGCTTGCCCGCCCCACTCGGCGATGTAGCGGGCCGCCATGTCTTCGGGCGATCCTGACTCGAAGACGTACTGTGATGGAGCTGCGCACGCCGTCACGAAGAGGGCCAGGGATGCGATGGCAAGACGAGTTCGCCGCATCTGCCCCATTGTGCGTCCTTGACGCCCTAGTACGGAAGCAGCGACGCCTTCGTGCGCAGCAGGTCGTAGAAGGGCGTGCTGCCGGTCGGCTCGATCATCCGCAGCGGCTCGGGGAGCGCCCGCACCTCGACCCGGTCGCCGATCGCCATCGGCAGATCCTCCTGGCCGTCGATGCTGATCAGCGCGCCGTCGTGCGCCTCGCGCAGGGTGAGGTGCACCTCGTGGTCCTCCCCGGCCACGACGCTGTGCAGCGGCGACAGGTAGGCGGCGACCGGCGTGATCACCATGTTCCGCAGCCGCGGATCGAGGATCGAGCCGCCGGCGCTGAAGCTGTAGGCGGTCGACCCGGTCGGCGTGGCGACGACGACCGCATCGGCGACGTAGGTGGCGAGATGGGAGCCGGAGACCTCCACCTCCAGCCGGATCATGCGAACGCGGCTGCCACGGGCCACGACGACCTCGTTCAGGCAGGCGTGCTCGACCGTGCTGCCGTCGCGGCGGACGACGCGCGCCATGATCCGGAATCGGTCCTCGGCGCGATAGTCACCTTCCAGCACCTGGTCGAGCGCGCGCTCCAGCCCGTCCGTCTCGACCTTGGCGAGGAAGCCGACCCTCCCGAGGTTGATCCCGAGGGCCGGGACCCCCGAGCCTCCGATCGCGCGTGCGGTCCGCAGGAAGGTCCCGTCGCCGCCGAGGACACAGACGAGGTCGGTGTCGTGCAGCTCGGCGCCGATCAGCTCGCGGGCGTCGCCCGGCGCATCCCAGGCCTCCACGCCGTGGGCCTCGCACCACGCGCGGCCACGGGCCAGCAGATCCGGCGCACGGTCGCTGTAGGGGTTCCAGGCGAAACCGATGCGCTTCATCCGCCTCGGCCGGGCTTATCGCCGCGCTCCAGCCGCTGCGCCAGCCGCTCGATGCTGTGCCGCAGCTCGGTGAGCTCGGCGGCCATGTCGCTCGGATCGCGCACGGCGGCGTAGGACCGATCCAGGCCGGCGGCGATGAACGCGCGCATCAAGCTGGACGGCGACACGCCACGAGCCTGCGCCGCCTCCTCGACGCGGGCGAGCAGCTGGTCCGGCATCCGGAGGCTCACGATCTGGCGCATCGTGTCCGGCGACGGCTCGGCGGACGCCGGCTCCACGACCTCGATGCCCTCGAAGCCGATCCCGAGCTGCTCGACCTGCTCGATCCGCGACGCTGCCGCGCCTCTGCGCTTCACGGGCAGATCGTAATACGCCCGTGCTACACCCGGAGGGTTTCCACGCCCACCGACCGCTGGCAACGGGCATCCTGTAGGCGTGACGATCGAGCTGCGACGAACGTCCCCGGCCGACCTGCCGGACCTGTTGGCGCTCTGGAACGACGGCCGAGTGATGGCGTTCGTCGGGTTCGCGGACGGCCTCGGCACCACTCCGGACGCGATGGAAGACTGGTTTCGACGCCTCGCAGCCGATCCATCCCGCCGGCACTACTCGATCCACGCCTCGGACATCGGCTTCTGCGGCGAGGCCTACTTCGCCGTCGATCCCTCGCATGACCTCGCGACGCTCGACATCAAGCTCCGACCAGCAGCGCAGGGACGTGGGATCGCGACGCGGGCACTCGAGCAGATGCTGGAGGAAGTCTTTCGCGGCGGGCTGGCCAGCCGCGCCTACGTGGATCCCAGCCGACACAAGGAGCGTGCGCTGCGCCTCTACGAGCGACTCGGGTTCCTGGAGGCCACCCGCCCCGCCTGGCTCGAGCAGCCAGCGCCCGACGCGCTGTACCTCGAGATCACTCCGGCGACGTTTCGCCGTCCCCGACGGCCGCGGTGACGCTCTCGAGGTAGGCGTGATCGGCTTCGTCGCCAGGTCGCAGGTCGGCGAGGAATTCGACGTTTCCGTCGCCGCCGGCGATCGGCGATCGGATCACCCCGTACGCATGAAGGCCGGTGAGCGCGGCATCGGTGGCCACGCTCTCGAGCACTCGGCGCCAGGTCCCGGGATCTCGCACGACCCCGCCGCGTGGCACATCGTCCTTCCCGGCCTCGAACTGCGGCTTCACGAGGGCGACGACGCGGCCGTCATCGGCGAGGAGCTTCCGCACCGCCGGCATGACCAGGCGCAGGCTGATGAAGCTCAGGTCGAGCGTGGCGAGGTCGATCGGCTCCGGCAGCTCGCGCAGGTCGCGGAGGTTCGTGCGCTCCATGCTCACCACCCGCGGGTCCTCGCGCAGCCGTTGGACCAGCTGGGCCCGGCCCACGTCCACCGCGTACACGACCCGGGCGCCTCGGCTCAGCAGGACGTCGGTGAAGCCGCCCGTCGAGGCACCGGCGTCCAGCACCGCCAGACCGGTCGGGTCGATCCCGAACGCGTCCAAGGCCGCCTCGAGCTTGTGGCCAGCGCGGCTCGCCCATCGCGGCTTCTCGACCAGCGTGACCGATGCGTCGCTCGCCACCAGCTGGCCCGGCTTCAGGCGCCGCGTGCCGTCCAGCTCGACGTCGCCGGCATGGATGATCGCCTGTGCCTCGGCACGCGAGCGCGCCAGCCCACGATCGGTCAGCAGCTGGTCGAGCCGGATGCGGGTCATGCGGCCGATCCTAACGCGCTCCGCGGCGGCGACCCGCCCCACGAGTCAACGGACGCCGGAGCTGCATCGCCGGAGCATTCCACCCGCATCGACGGGTCATCTGACGCCGGAGGTCGTTGCGCAGCTGCGCTCCAGTATCCGTAGACCCGCCCCACGGGTCACGCGTGGTGGAACGAGCCACCAGGGGTCAGGCGGCGGAGACCTTCGAGCGGCTCACGGCCCCGGCCTCGGAACCGAGAGCCTCGCGCACCTGCTCGAGGATGCCCGGCGCGTCGATCCGTTGCTGCTGGCGAAGGTCGTCGACGGCGCCGTGGTGGACGAAGCCATCGGCCAGCGCGATCTTCAGGACCGGCACCCGAACGTCCGCGCGGTTCAGCGCGTCGAGGACGCCGTCGCCGAACCCGCCCATCGCGGCCGACTCCTCAGCCGTCACCACCAGCCGCTTGCCGGCGGCATGCTCGGCGATCAGCCCTTCGTCTATCGGCTTCGCCCACCGAGCGTTGATGACCGTCGCGGTCAGCCCGTCGGCGTCGAGGGAGTCGGCGACCGCCAGCAGACGCTGGACGATCGGCCCGAACCCGACGAGCAGCAATTCCGCACCGGAACGCAGGACCTCGCCGCGCCCGACCGGAAGGATGGACCCGTCACGGTCGGCCAGGTCCTGGCCCGCATCGCGGGGGTAGAGCAGCGCCATCGGCCCGTCGTGGCCGAGCGCGGTGACCACGAGGTCGCGCAGCTCCTGCTCGTCCTTCGGCGAGCCGATCGCCAGGTTCGGCAGCGACCGCATGGCGGGCAGCATGAACATCCCCTGGTGCGATGTGCCGTCCTCGCCGACCAGCCCGGATCGGTCGAGGCCCAGGAGGACCGGCAGATTGTTCTGGCACACGTCGTGGACCAGGCCGTCGTACGCGCGCTGGCTGAAGGTCGAATACAGGGCCACGACGGGACGCATTCCGGCCAGCGCCATGCCGGCCGCCATCGTCACCGAGTGCTGCTCGGCGATGCCGACGTCGTGGAAGCGCGCCGGGAAGTGCTCGGCGAAGCGCGACAGGCCCGTCCCGGTGGGCATGCCGGCTGTGACGGCGGTGATGCGCGAGTCGGTCTCGCCAAGCCGGACGAGCTCCTCGACGAAGGTCTGGGTGTACGTCTTCGGCTTCTTCTTCGGCGCCGCCTCGGCCGGAAGCGGCTCCTCGGTCGGGTCGATGAGACACAGGTCGATCGGCGGCAGGGACGCGCCGTGGAAGCTCATCGCGTCCTCCTCCGCCGGCGCGTATCCGCGACCCTTGATCGTCTTCACGTGGACGACGACCGGTGCCTCGAGCTGGAAGGCGGCCTCGAACGCGCGCTCCAGCTCCGGAAGGTCGTGGCCGTCGAGGACACCGATGTAGGTGATGCCGATGTCCTCGAAGAACCCGACCTTGGCCCAGGAGCGCTTGAAGCCCTCCTTCGCCCACGCGAGGAGGTCGAACGTCGGCTTGCCGATGATCGGCACGCGCGGCAATGCGCGCTGGGTCGCCGATTTCGTCTCCTGGTACGCCCGAGAGAGCCGCATCTTGTTCAGCCGCGTGGAGAGGCCGCCGACCGACGGGCTGATGCTCATCTCGTTGTCGTTCAGCACGATGAGCAGCGGATGCTTCACGTGCCCGAGGTGGTTGAGCGCCTCCATCGTCAGCCCGGAGCCGATCGCCGCGTCGCCCACGCACACCGCGATCCGCTGCCGGCGCGCGGGATCGGCCTTCGGATGCAGGTCGCGCGCGGCCGCAAGCCCGACGCCGATGCTGACGCCGGTCCCGGCATGCCCGCCGTCGAAGACGTCGTGCTCGCTCTCGCTGCGGCGCGGGAAGCCGCCGATCCCCCCGACCTGGCGGAGCGAGTCGAAGCGGTCCCAGCGGCCGGTCAGCAGCTTGTGGGCATAGGCCTGGTGGCCGGTGTCCCACACGATGCGGTCGCGCGGCGAGTCCATGACGCGGTGGAGCGCCAGGGTCAGCTCGACCGCGCCGAGTGAGCTGGCCAGGTGGCCACCCGTCTTGTGGACGGTGCGGATCATCTTCTCGCGCAGCTCTCCGGCCAGGGCCTCGAGCTGCTCCCCCGTCAGACCGTGGATCTGCGCCGGCTCGTGAATCGTCTCGAGCAGAGTCAAGGAAAACGTGCCCTCGCTAGGTCGCAGGAAAGTATAGGAGCGATCCCGAGTGGTCGCCCGCGTGGCCGCAGTGGCTTCCGGGACGAACCAGAGCGCTGGTTCGTCACTCCCGGTGCGTTCGTTGCATCGGCCGATTCGCGCCGCAATCCGCCCTCCGGCCGAGTTTCTCCGCTACAGCGAACACCGATGAGCGCGAAGGCCGCCGCTCGGCGCGCTTCGTGCGGCGTGGCATTCGATCCAGCGGCGAAACCGCGCCGGAATCGCCGTTCGGGCCACGAAACGCCGATCCATCGGCCGGCGCAGGCAGTCAGCCCTCGGGCTCGGCTCCCGCCGCCCCCCGACGACCGAGCTCGGTGATCTGGAGCTCCGCCGCCTTGAGGCGCGTGTCGCAGGCGGCGTGGAGCCGCAGCGCCTGCTTGTAGAGCTCGATGCTCTCCTCCAGCCCGGCGTTGCCCGCCTCGAGGCCCTGGACTGTGCGCTGCAGCGCGGCGACGAGCTCGTCGAACGGATGTTTCGCCAGCTCCTCGTCGGTCAGGACCGCGAGCTTCGCCTCGTCGATCATCGCAGCAGCTCCTCGGTGCCGTCGGCGCGGGCGCGCTCGACGCGGGTCTCCACGGTACCGCGCGCCACCGTCACGTGCAGCGGGTCGCCGGCGCTCACGCCGGCCGGGTCGCGGAGGATGCGCCCGTCCGCGGTGCGCGCCACGGCGTAGCCGCGCTCGAGCGTGGCACTGGGCGACAGTGCCCGCATCGCGTCCGCCAGCGACACCAGCTGCATCCGCCTGCGCTCGATCCGGTCGTCGAGGGTCCGCCCTCCGCGATCGAGGAGATCCGCGGCCCGCTGACGCGCCGCGCCGATGTCGGGCGACAGCCGGGACAGCGCTCGCAACTCCGCGTCCAGGAAGCGGCGTTGCTCGGTCGCCCGCCCGAGGAGCGCCGCCGAGGCGCGGTCCCGAAATCGGCCCAGGATGGCGGGCAGCTGCGTGCCGTCCGGCGTCGCCAGCTCGGCGGCCGCGCTCGGGGTGGGGGCGCGCAGATCGGCGGCGAAGTCGCAGAGCGTCACGTCCGACTCGTGGCCGACGCCGACGATGATCGGGACCGGCGCGTCAGCCACGGCTCGCACGACGCGCTCGTCGTTGAAGCCCCACAGGTCCTCCAGCGATCCCCCGCCGCGGGCGAGGATGATCGTGTCGAGATCCGGCTGCGCGTACAGCCGCTTCAGCGCCCGCACGAGCTGGGGCGCGGCCACGGCTCCCTGGACGACGCTCGGGCTGAGCACGACGTGCACGAGCGGGTAGCGGCGCCGCAGCACGTTCCCGATGTCACGCCACACCGCCCCCACCGGCGAGGTCACGACGCCGATCCGGCGCGGCCAGCGCGGAACCGCGCGCTTGCGGTCGTCGTCGAACAGGCCGGCCGCCGCGAGCTCGGCACGGAGCTGCTCGTACTTCGCGTGCAGGTCGCCGGCGCCGGCCGGCGTCAGCGACTCGACGTACAGCTGGTACGTGCCCTGCGGCTCGTAGACGCGCACCCGGCCGTGGACGATGACGTTCATGCCGTGCGCGGGACGCACCGGTGCGCGCGCCAGCTCCTCGCGGAACAGCGCGGCCCGGATCTGGGTCGAGGCGTCCTTCAGTGTGAAAAAGCAGTGGCCCGACCCGGGAAACGAGGGCTGGCTGATCTCGCCCTCGACCCACACGTCGGCGAGCACCGCATCGGCATCGAGAAGGCTACGGACGCGGCGGTTGAGGTCGGTGACGCGCAGGATGCGAGGGCTGGGGCGGGCGGCGATCGGTGGCGGCGGCGCCGGCATCGGCTCCGGCCCGAGCTCCGGCTCCGGCTGATCCCAGATCGAGTACTGCCGATCCGCCATCGGCGCGCCTACTGGACCCGGGTGACGTACTCGCCGGTGCGGGTGTCGACCCGCAGGATGTCGCCCTCGCTCACGAACAGCGGCACCTGGACGACCAGGCCGGTCTCGAGGGTGGCGGGCTTCTTCGCGCCGGTCGCGGTGTCACCGGCGAAGCCGGGATCGGTCTGGGTCACGGCCAGGTCGACGGTCACCGGCAGGTCCACGCTGAGCACTTCGCCCTCGTGGCTGCTGTAGATGACGTCGGTGTTCTCCTTGAGGAACTGCGCGTCGTCGCCGAGGACGGCGGAGCGGATCGCGAACTGGTCGAACGTCTCGGCGTCCATGAAGTGGTAGGCATCGCCATCGGCGTACAGGTACTGCGCCTTGCGGGACTCCACGCGGGCCCGCGGCCAGCGCGTCCCGGCCTGGAACGTCCGCTCCACGATGTCGCCCTTGCGCACGTTCTGGAGCTTCATGCGGACCTGCGCCGAACCTCGCGCCACTTTGATGTGGCTCCAGTCGAGGACCTTCATGAGCTGCCCATCGAGCTCGATGATGACGCCCTTCTTGACGTCGCCGGTGCTGATCAATCGCTGCTCCTGTGTGCTGGACCGATGCCGATGCGGTGCGCGGCACAGGATACCGTCAGCCGATGCCGATCGCCTCGCGCGGCGAGTGGGTCAGTAGCCGAGGGCCGGTGGCCTCGAGGGCGACGATGTCCTCGATGCGGATGCCGGTGACCCCGGGCAGGTAGATCCCCGGCTCCACGCTGAACACCATCCCCGCCTCGAGCGTGTACGGCTTCGACTGCCGCAGCTGCGGCGGCTCGTGAGTCTCGAGGCCGATGCCGTGGCCGAGCCCGTGCCCGTACGGCTCGACGCCCTCGCGGGCGATCCGATCGCGGGCGACGGCGTCGACCTCCTGGCCGTTCACGCCGTGCCGCAGGCCGGCGATGGCGAGGGCCTGCGCCTCGCGGACCGCATCGTGGTAACGGCGCACGTCGTCCGGGACGTCGCCCACGAATAACGTGCGGGTCATGTCCGACCGATACCCGTCCACGATGCAGCCGAAGTCGATGAGCAGGACGTTACCCGGCTCGACGGTCGCGGACGAAGGGCGCCCGTGCGGCATCGCGGCCCGCGGCCCTGCCAGGACGATCGTGTCGAACGCGAGCCCTTCGGCCCCGTGGCTGCGGAAGAAGGCCTCGATCTCCCACGCCACCTGCTGCTCGGTCATCCCGACCTTCACCCAGGCGGTCAGGTGGGCGAAGCACTCGTCGGTCAGGGCGCAGGCACGGGCGATGGCGTCGACCTCGACGGGCGTCTTGTGGATGCGGAGCGGCACCAGCTCGTCGTCGATGGCGTGGAGCTCGACGCCCGGCGCGGCCTCGGCCAGCGCTGCCCAGTCGGCGTGGCTCACGACCGCCGCCTCCACGCCGAGCGCCGCGACCCCGTGTGCGAGCAGCAGCGGCGGGAGCTCCTCGTGGAATGCGCGGCTGGTGGGAACCACGGACCAGCCGGGGGCCTCGTGCTCGGCCTGCTCGGTGTACCGAGAGTCGGCCAGGATGAGCGATGCGTCGCGCGTGACGAGCAGCGTGCCGGCGTAGCCGGAGGTCGGACCCTCCGCGTCGCTCAGCCGGAATCCGCTGTAGTGGCGCTTGTTGGACGTCCGGCTCAGCAGCAGCCCGTCGAGGGAGCGCTCGTCGAGGAGCGAGCGCACCGCCGCCAGGCGCGCATCGGTCACCGCCTGAGTGCTGGACGTCACTGACCCGCGCACTCCTCGTTCGCCTGGGCGATGAAGGCGTTGTGCTCGGGCAGCGTCTTCGAGAAGTAGTGCGAGCCGTCGCGGTTGCCGTCCGGGCAGCCAGCGACGAAGAACAGGAAGCCCTCCTCTAGCGGCGCCGTGGCGACCGCCTCGATCGAGCCGATACGGGGCGCCGCGATCGGCATCGGCGGCAGGAGCGGGCGGGTATAGGTCTGGAAGCCGAGCAGGACCTCCTCGAGGGCCACCTCCCCTCCGGAAACCATCAGCTGCGGCCACCAGTTCACGTCCGCCCATTCGTCGACCGGCGTGAAGCCACCCTCGACGTTGGCCAGAAGAGGATGGCCGATCGGTCGCGCCTCCCCGGTCATCAACCCGTACTGGAGCGTCGGGTCGGCGTTCAGCAACCCGTTGGTGATGCCGTTGTCCGGATTGAGGAAGCGGTTCATGTACACGGCGGCGATCCGGGGGCGCTCCTCGTCGATCACCGCCTCGCGCTCGACGATGCTGGCGATGATCACCGCTTCGTCGATCGACAGCCCCTTGGCGGCGATCCCGTCCCGGATCTCCTGGGTGAGATTGGTTCCGAATGCCGTCAGGAGCGACGCCACCACCGCGGTCGGCGTCGCGCGCTCGCCCGCGATCTGGAACTCGTAGGTGTTCGGCGGAATGTAACCCTCGAGCGATCGACCCGCCGGGAGATCGGCGAGGAAGTCGAACTGGTTGAGGAGCTCGGCCGGCGGTGCCTGGAGCAACGCGGCGAAGTCCTCCATGTTCATCGTCATCTCGCTCGCGGCGAAGGCGGCGACGACCTCCTCGAGCCGAAGTCCTTCGAGAATGGTCACCGAGGTCGTCGGTCCGAACTCCTCGCCGCGGAGCGCCGCCACGATCTCCGAGGGGCGGAGGGTCGGCGAGAGGTCGAAGGTGCCGAACGCGATCGTGCCCTCGCGCTCCGCATTGATGATGGCGTACTGGAAGGCGATCTGGCTGCTGATGAGCCCTTCGTCGAAGAGCAGCTGCCCGATGGAGGTCTCGGTCGCGCCCTGCTGGATCTCGACCGTGACGCGCCGCTGCTCGTCGGAGGCGGGCTCGTCGGCCAGGACGCCGGGGCGGTACCAGTTCACGAAGTCCTGCACGATGCCGTGCTCGATGGCGCCGGGGTTGTCCTCCACCCAGGCCATGACCCGTGGCGCGAAGAAGACGTTGAAGCCGATGACGATGGCGACGATCAGGAGCGCGATCGTCCCCGCGATCCATGTGACGAGGAGCAATGGCTCGACGCGGCGGCGTCGGCGAACGGGGCCTTCGCGCTGCTCTCGCAGCTGGCGGATGCGCGCGTTGCGGCGCTCCTCGTACTCGGACGAGCTGGGGCGTCGGCTCATTCGGTCTCCTCGACGGGGGAACCCGGCCGGTGCCGGGCGTCCAGGTATTGTTGCAGGATCACGCGGGCCGCCGTCGAGTCGAGCTCACCACTCCCCCGCTCCACCCGCCGGCCGGCCGACGCCAGGCGTTCCGCGGCCTCCCAGCTGCTCAGCCGCTCGTCCTCGTAGACGACCTCCAATCCAGCGGCCGCCAGCAAGGCGCCGAACTCGCGAACCTGCGCCGCCTGTGGGCCCTCGGTGCCATCCATGTTCAGCGGCAACCCGATCACGACCTGATCCACCCCCTCCGAAGTGCACAGCTCACGAACGAGGGCCAGGTCGTGATCGAGGTTGCGTCGCTGGATCGCCCTACGAGCAAACGCCATGCCGGTTTCCGAGTCGGCCACCGCGACGCCGATCCGCCGCGTTCCGTGGTCGAGCGCCAGGAGGCGGCTCACGGCGCCAGCGCCTCTGGATCGACGATCCGCAGGTCGACGCGCCACGCCAGGCCGGGCACCGTCGTCACCCACCCCGGCCACAGCTCGACCGATGCGTTGCCCAGGTCCGCGATCGCGGCCTCCGCCTCGTCCGCGGAGCGCCCGACGATGCGCCTCCGCACCTCCTCCTGGTCGACCGCCGATGCCGCGCGGGCCGTGACGGTCACGTCGACCGACAGCGCCCCACCTTGCAGGCTCGCCTCACCGACCACCACGTTGATCGTGTCGGCGAGGAGCTCAGTCCCGTTGGGCACCGCGGACGCGTCCGCGAGGAACATCTCGGTCCCGCGCTCGATCACCGTCTCGGAGTCCGCCGCGAACACCTCCCAGGTCTGCGTTCCGCTGATCTCGATCCCCTCCGGGTCGCGCGTCCCGACGAGCTCATCCAACCCCTCGATGACCGGCTCCGCCGGCTCGGCGCTGACCGCGATGCGCCCGCCGTCCTCGGTCGTCGCATCGGCGATCTGAGCTGCCAGGTCGGTGCGCACGGCGTCCACCGCGGCGTCGACATCGGCCTGGACGATCTCCGTCCCGGTGGTGTCGATCCCCCCGGCGGTGGGCTCCGGATTCAGCACGCGCGGCTGCGGGTTCTCGGGGACGCCGCCGAGGCGGTCGTCGACGCCTTCGTCGACGACCACGTTGATCGCCTCCGCGGCGACGTTCGCCGCCGGGCCGGGGGCCGCGGCGACCACGGCGACCTCGGCGTCGCCGGCGGCGATCGTCCCCTGCCCGGTGAGCCGCCCACGCGGCACGGTCACGTCGGCCTGGGTGGCGAACGCCTGCTCCCCGGCGGCGACGAAGGTGCCGGCCGGCACGTTGACCGGAAAGAACGTCCAGTTGAAGAGGACCACGACGCCCGAGGCCGACTCCTGGATGGCGTACGTGCCCGTCGCGACGACCTCGGCGGTGGCCGTGGCGGTCCCAGGGATCCGTTCGGGATCGTCGATCGCCACCGAGTACGGCACCGGGCCCACATCGTCGGTCCGCGGCGCGATCGTCACAGTCGCCGCGGGCAGGAGCGTCGCACCGGCCACCAGCGCCGCGATCAGGAGGGCGGCGACGACGCCGAATGCGGCCAGCGGCAGCCGGCGGCCGGCGCTCGACCGGCGGATCGGTCGCTCCCGCGTCGGTGCCGGGCGCACTACCGGCACGGGCCGCGTCAGCTCGTCCTCGTCTGATGGCCGCGGCGCGGCGGCGGGTGGTGCGGCCAGTGGCGCGGCCGCGATCGTGGGTGCCGTGTCCTCCGTCACGCTGCCCCGAACGACGTGGATCTCCGCCTGGTGCGGCTCCGCGGCCGGCGATGGGCCATCCGCGGCGCGACGAGCCTCGTCGAGCGTCGAGTAGGCCGAGATCCCTGCCTCCGCCGCCAGCGAGCGCGTCAGCGCATCCCCGACGACGCGCACCTCGCGCTCGTCGGCATCGGCCGCACGGCCCAGCAGGCGGAGCGCGACGACCGACGAGGTGGCGCGCGAGCGGCCGGGAGCCACGATGACGACCGGCCCCGGATCCGCCGCACGGACGCGCCGGATCACGGACGTCACCTCGTCATCCGCCTCGAGGTAGATGACGGTCGCGGCCTCGCTCACAGGCCGAGCTCCCGGACGACGCCGCGCATCGCGCGGTCCACGGCCGACGCGCCCGCGTCGAGGATCAGCGCCTGGTGGGCGAGGGCCAGCGGCGTCACGTCCTGCCGGGTGAGGAGACGGGCCGTCGCGTCGCGCAGGCCGACGACCTCGTCGGGCCCGAGCGCCCGGATCTTGGGGCGGCGAGCAAACGGCAGTCGACCCCACCACTCGTCCTCGTCGAGGGCGGTCCTCACCTGCGGGAGATCGGCCCCACCACCACACAGGAGGATGCGGCCCGGAAGGAGGTCCTCGCCGGCCAGCTCGCCGATCATCAGCTCGACACCGTCGCGCCAGATCCGCGCGTCCTCGAGCAGCACCTCGGCCGCATCGGCGTTGGTCTCCGCCTCGGTGACCTTCGTGCGCTCCGCATCGGCGAAGGAGACCCCCAGGCGCTCGACGAGCCCCTTCGTGAAGGCACGGCCGCCGAGGGCGAGCATCTTCGTGCCGCTGATTCCACCGCCGCGCACCAGCGCGACATCGGTGGTGCCCCCGCCGATGTCGACGAACACGGCGCCCGCGTCGCCGAGCTCGCCGGGGTCAAGGCAGGTGGCCACGGCGTACGGCTCCGCGATCACGCCCAGCAGTTCGAGCTCGAGGGCGTTGGCGACCGACTGGAGGGCGCCGAGGTGGACCATCGGCGCGAAGGCGTTGAACAGGTGGAGCTCGACCTGGGCGCCCGTGAAGCCGATCGGGTTGCTGACCGGGTAGCCGTCGATGCGCATCTCGACGATCGCGGCGTGCACCAGGCGAACGTCGAGGCGATCGACGCCCGACTCCCACCGGATGCGCTCCTCGGCCTCCCGCAGGCCGTGCTGCTGGGCGCGCGTCACGAGCCGCTCGAGCTCCGCGTCGTCGAGCGGCCGGCGTGGATCGTCGCGCCGATGCGTAGAGACGCTCGTCGTGCCCTTGACGAGCTCGCCGGCGATCCCGATGACCGCGGCCATCGGACGGCGGCCGGCCTCCGCCCGCGCCTGGTCCATCGCGATCCGGCAGTTCGCGACGACCGCGTCGATGTCGCTCACCGTGCCCGACTGCATGTGGGCCAGGCCCTGGCGCTGTCGCCCGCTGCCGCGGACGACGCCGACCAGCCGTCCCTCGTCGTCCCGCTCCACGCCCACGACCAGCGCCTTGGCGTACTCGGTGCCGATGTCGAGGGCGGCGATCGCGGGGGGCGCACCCCGCCCGCGGCCGGCACTCCGAACGCGGTCCGTGACGCGGTTCCAGAGGTGCCCGACGGCCGTCACGATCGTGCGGTCAGACCGTCTCGATCCGCTGGAGCGCCTCGAGCGCGAGGCGACCTGCCTCGCGCAGCGCCTCATCGAGCCTCGTGGCGTCCTTGCCGCCGGCCTGCGCGAGATCCGGACGGCCTCCGCCTCCGCCGCCGATGATCGGCGCCGCCTCGCGCACCACGGCTCCGCTGTCGAAGCCCTCGGCGGCCAGGTCGCGCGAGGCCGCCACGAGCAGCGACGGCCGCCCGTCGCTCTGTCCCGCCAGCACGGCGACGAAGCGTCCCGTCATCCCGCGCAGGTCGTCGGCGAGGGTCCGCAGCGCGTTCGCGTCGGCGTCGGCGTAGGACTGGACGACGACCTTCGCGCTGCCTGCCTCCTGGGCCCCGTGCAACGCGGCGGCCGCGTCGAGGCGGGACACGCTCGCCTTCGGCGCCTTCGCCGCCTTCTCTGCGTCACGCAGGCGTGCCAGCAGCGACTCGATGCGCTGCGGGACGTTCTCCTCGCGCTCCCCGAGCAGCTGTGCCGCCATGCGCAGCGCCTCGAGCCGCTCGCCGATCAGCTCGGTGGCGGCCTCGCCGGTCACGGCCTCGATCCGCCGCAGCCCTGCGCCGATGCTCGCCTCGCCGGTGATGACGAACGCACCGATCTGCCCGGTCGAGGCGACGTGGGTTCCGCCGCACAGCTCCTTCGAGTACCCGTCGACCTGGACCACCCGCACGGACTCCGGCAGGTACTTCTCGCCGAAGAACATGTCCGCACCGAGCGCCTGCGCCTGCTCCATCGGCATGTGCTCGGGATGCACCGGGGCGTCGCGCCGGATCTGCGCGTTCACGAGCCGCTCGACCGCGCGCAGGGCCTCGCGCGGCGTCGCCGACTGCGCCGGGAAGTCGAATCGCAGGCCCTCGGGCCCGACCCAGGAGCCGGCCTGCTTGGCCTGCTCTCCCAGCACGTCGCGGAGCGCCCGATGCAGGAGGTGCGTGCCGGTGTGGTTCCGCGCCGCACCCCATCGCCGGCCCTCGTCGACCTCCGCGCGCACCGCGTCGCCGACCACGAGGGACCCCTCCAATGAGCCGAGATGGACGATGGCGTCGCCGGTCTGCTGCGTGTCGGTGACGGCCAGCCGCCCGTTCGTGCCGACCAGCGCACCACGGTCGCCGATCTGGCCGCCGCCTTCCGCGTAGAACGGCGTCCGGTCGAGCACGACGCCCGTCGGATCGCCGGGCACGACCGCCAGCACGCGCAGGTCGTCAGCCGACGTGACGTTCGGGTAGCCGATGAACTCGCTTTGCAGCGCGGCGACCTCCGCGTCGGCGGTGAACGCACCGCGCTTCGCGCCGCGCGACCGCTCCCGCTGCTCCGCCATCGCGGCGTCGAATCCGGCGCGGTCCACGCTCACGCCACGCTCCGCTGCCATCTCGACGGTCAGGTCGATCGGGAAGCCGAACGTGTCGTGCAGCCGGAACGCATCGGCGCCGCTGATCGTCCCGCCGCCGACGACGAGCTCGTCCAGGCGCGCCGATCCCGCCTCGAGCGTGCGTGCGAACTTCTCCTCCTCCGCGGCGATCGCGTCGAGGATCTCCTGCCGACGCTCGACGAGCGCCGGGTAGGCGTCGCCCATGAGCTCGATGACGACCGAGCACGTCTCTCGCAGGAAGGGCTGCGCGATCCCGAGCAGCCGGCCGTGCCGCACGGCGCGCCGGATGATCCGGCGCAGGACGTAGCCCGCCCCCTCGTTCGACGGCTTCACGCCCTCGGAGAGGAGGAAGGTCATGGCGCGCGAGTGATCGGCGACCACCTGGTAGCTGAAGCGCTCCGACTCGACCGTCTCGGGGTCGTGGCCGATGAATGCCGCCAGCCGCTCGATGATCGGCACGAACAGGTCGGTCCGGTAGTTCGAGTCCACCCCCTGGACGGCGGAGGCCATCCGCTCGAGCCCCATGCCGGTGTCCACGCTCTTGAACGGGAGCGGCGTCAGCGAGCCATCGGCCGCGCGGTCGAACTCCATGAACACGAGGTTCCAGATCTCGAGCCAGCGCGGGCAGTGCTCGGAGTGATCGGGGATGCACTCCGGACCCTCGGACAGGTGCGCCCCGCGGTCGTAGTGGAGCTCGCTGCACGGACCGCACGGCCCGGTGTCGCCCATCCGCCAGAAGTTCTTCTCGTCGCCCGCGGCGATGTTCCCCCATCGCACCAGGCGCTCCGGTGGGAGGCCGATCTCCTCCGACCACAGCCGGTGCGCTTCGTCGTCATCGGTGTAGACGGTCGCGGCAATCCGATCCGGGTCCATGCCGACGTCCTGCGTGAGGAACTCCCAGGCCCAGTGGATCGCCTCGCGCTTGAAGTAGTCGCCGAAGCTCCAGTTGCCGAGCATCTCGAACAGCGTCTGGTGGCGTGGCGTGCGGCCGACCTCCTCGAAGTCGTTGTGCTTGCCGGCCACCCGGAGGCACACCTGCGCATCCACGGCGCGCACGTAGTCGCGCTTCTCCTCGCCGGTCAGCACCCGCTTGAAGGGCGCCATGCCGGAGTTGACGAAGAGGAGCGTGGGATCGTCGACGGCGAGCAGCGGCGCGGAGGGCACGCGCGTATGCCCCCGCTCCTCGAAGAAGCGCTGGAATCGTTCGCGAAGCTCCGCCGCGCTCATCGTGCTCGGCGTTGGCTGGGGCGTCGGCTGCGTCGGCTCAGTCATGCGTCACTCACGGCGAGAGCCGGCGACCCACCGGCTCTCGTTGCTGCTCGGGATTCGGGTCGTGAGGTGCGGATTACAGCGCGGCGCCCTCGGCGGCCCCGTGATCGGAGACCATCTCGGCGCGTGCCTGCTCGGCGGCGGCCCGCCCCTCGTTCACCGCATCGTCCCAGTCCGCCTTCTTGCTGTCGACGAAGTCGTTCACGTGCTCGCGAAACTCCTCGCCCGTCTGCGGCGCGAGCAGCAGCCCGAGGGCGGCGCCGATCAGCCCGCCGATCACCACGCCGGCCAGGAAGCTGCCGAATCCGGAGTCCTTCATGCGTCCCGTTCGTCCTCTCGCGTTTGGGACGATTCTACCGGCCAGCCCTCGGGGCGTCCGGGCGCGAGGGTCAGCTGGCCGCGCTCGAGGCTCGATTGGAGCGAATTCATGAGGTCCGACAACCGGTCGAGCTTGACCGCGACGTCCTCGCTCAGCACCTCGACGTTGCTCGTCAGCTCCTTGGCGTGGGCGAGGATCGGGCGCAGCTCGGTGTCGGTCGTGCGCGTCAGGCGTCGGAGGTCGAGCGCGAGCGCTCGCGACTCCTTGATGAGCGGCGTCGTCTGCCAGGCGAGGTAGACGAGCGCGCCACCGGCCGCCAGCACGCCGATGCCGGCCCCGATGTTGAAGATGGCGAGGGCGAGATCCATGTGGCGGACTGTACCGCCGTTCCGCCGTTGTCACATGCCCGCCTGGGCGATTCGCCAGGACGGACCGTTGGCGAACGCAGGCATGCAGTCACTCCTCGATTCGGATCGGGCCGAGGGCGCTGAGCAGCGTCACCGCAAGCATGAAGGCCTGGGCCATGACCGACGCACCGAGCACGTTCATGTCGCCGATGCGCAGCAGCTCCAGGCCGGTGGCCTCGGCCACGCGGTCGCCGATGATGACGCCGACGAGTGATGCGGCCCCCAGCGCAAGCACCGACCGGCCCCATCGTCCGCGAAGCGCGATGAAGACGAGCAGGTTCACCAGGGCGAGCGCTGGAATCCAGATGAGCCAGGGACCGAGCGTCATCAGGCGCGGCTGATGCGTCCCCCGCCCAGGCACTCGTCGCCGTCGTACAGGACCGCGGCCTGCCCGGGCGCCGGTGCCCACACGGGCGCGGCGGTCTCGGCCACGAAGCGGTCGCGACCGACCATCGTCACCTCGGCGGGCACGTCCGGCGCGCGGTGCCGGATTCGGACCGATGCCTCGAACCGCTCCGCGGGCGCGTCCCCCGCCGTGAAGCGCGCGCCGTCCACCGTGAACGAGCGCTGCGCGACCTCCTCGCGGCGGCCGATCACGACGGTGTTGGTTGTTGGCTGCACCTCGCGGACGTAGACCGCCTCGCCGAGCGCGACGCCCAGCCCGTGACGCTGGCCGACGGTGTAGTGGGCGTACCCGGTGTGGGTGCCCACGCGGGTGCCATCGGCGTCGACGATCGGCCCCGGCTCGCCCGCATAGCCACGCCGCTCCTCGAGCAGCTCGCGGTAATCGCCGAGCGGGACGAAGCAGATCTCCTGGGACTCCGGCTTGTGCGCCGTCGGCAGGGTGAGATCGGCGGCGATCGCCCGCACCTCGGGCTTGGTGAGGTCGCCCAACGGGAAGCGCGTCTGCGCCAGCTGCTCCTGCGAGAGGACCCACAGGAAGTAGGTCTGGTCCTTGTCCGCATCGGCGGCGCGCATCAGGCGCCAGCGGCCGTCGCGGTGCTCGAGGCGGGCGTAGTGGCCGGTGGCGACCGCATCGGCTCCGTAGGCTGCCAGGCCGCGCTTCAGCAGCTCGTCGAACTTGATGTACTGGTTGCAGGCCTGGCACGGGTTCGGCGTGGCGCCCTCGAGGTACGAGTCGACGAACGCGTCGATCACCCGCGCGCCGAACTCGCGCTCGACGTTGAGGATGTAGAACGGGATGCTCAGCAGCTGCGCGACGCGGCGGGCGTCGTCGGCGGCATCCGGCGAGCAGCACGAGCGGCTGAGTTCGTAGCCCTCGGGGAGGTCCCCGTGAGTGCGCATCCAGACGCCGATGACCTCGTCCTCGGTCCCCTCCCGGGCCAGCAGCGCCGCCGCGACCGACGAGTCCACCCCGCCGCTCATGGCGGCAACGATGCGGCTCATGCCGAAACGGCCGCCGGGGCGCGAAGGCCGCGCAGCCGCCCGATGCAGGCGCCGACCACCTCGATCGTGCGGTCGACATCGGCCTCGGTCGTGTCGCGTCCGAGGGTCAACCGCAGGCTGCCATGGGCCAGCTCCGGATCGATCCCCATGGCCAGCAGCACGTGCGACGGCTCGACGCTGCCGGTGGTGCAGGCGCTGCCGGTCGAGGCCTCGATGCCGTCGAGGTCGAGCGCCGCAACGAGGTCGCCGCCCTCCACGCCCTCGATGACAGCGGATGCGCTGTTCGGCAGCCGCTCGCTCGCGTGCCCGGTGAGCTGCACGCCGTCGAGCGCAACGAGGCCCGCGATGAGGCGGTCACGCAGCGTCGCGAGGTTCGGCTTCTCCGCGTAGGCGAGGCGCATGGATCGCGCGAAGCCAACGGCCGCCGCCACGTTCTCGGTCCCCGCCCGACGCTGCCGCTCCTGGGCTCCGCCGTTCATCTGCGGCACCATGGCGGTCCCCTGCCGGACATACAGGGCGCCGATGCCCTTCGGGCCGTACAGCTTGTGCGCCGACAGGCTGATCAGCGTCGCCTGCCACGCGTCCGGCGTCGGGGGCTCGAAGGCCGCCGACTGGACCGCGTCCACGTGCAGCGGGATCCGTCGCTCTCGACAGATCGCGCCGATCTCGGCGATCGGCTGGAGCGTCCCGACCTCGTTATTGGCGGCCTGGATGCTGACCAGCGTCGTGGCATCGGTGATGGCGGAGGCGACGTCCGCCGGGTCCACGCGTCCAGCTCGGTCCACCCCGACGGCCGTGACCTGGAATCCCTGGCGCTCGAGGATGGCGGCGGTGTTGATGACGGCCTTGTGTTCGACCGTGCTCGTGACGATGTGGCGCCCGCGCGCGCTGGACGCCCACGCGACGCCCTTAACAGCCAGGTTGTCGGCCTCGGTGCCCGAGGCGGTGAACACGACCTCGCGTGGCTTCGCGCCGATGAGCGCGGCGATCTCCTCACGGGCCTCGTCGAGGCCCTGGCGCGCGCGGCGACCCGCAGCGTGGATGCTCGAGGGGTTGCCGTGGTGCTCGGTCAGGTACGGCAGCATGGCCTCGAGCACCTCGGGGCGCAGCGGCGTCGTGGCCGCGTGATCGAGGTAGATCGCCATGGACCGATGATAGCCGCGGGCGCCCGATACCGCCCTCGGTCGCATCGGCCTCAGCGTGAGGTCGTCACGCGTACTCGGCCGCGTGCTTCTCCTTGTCGGCCGCGACCGTGCGATCGACGATCTCGAGGGTTTCGCGGACGGATCGGCCGTTCTCATCGGCGGCCTTCTTCACGTCCTCGTAGGTGATGTTGGATTCACCCATCACGAG